>ERZ1022756.9-NODE-9-length-95860-cov-12.987777_pt1 | contig 95860 bp, 93 predicted proteins | sample MGYA00520902_ERZ1022756 | MGnify/ENA primary metagenome ERZ1022756 (study PRJEB33162, sample SAMN09537601) | freshwater metagenome | isolation source: freshwater | place: Canada:Alberta | collected 2017-07 | study: EMG produced TPA metagenomics assembly of the...
CCCTCAAAGTGGTGCCATCGATCTGCGGCTGTCTCGGCAATGCTGGATCCCATGCGATCAGCAGCCCTGATCCCTGCCAAGGCAGCGTGACCCCCGGTGATACTCGAAGCGGCCGCGGTCTCGGGCGGTCAAGCTGAGTCATCACCCAATCGCGCTGCTGCTCGACCCAACTGCGTGCGCGGGCCAGCGAATGACGCGGAGGCAGGGTCAACTTTAGTTCGCCCTTCGGTGCGTCAAGCCGCAACCGTAACCGACGCGACGCCGGGTGACGGAGTACCCGCACGGGGAGCACCAAATCCCCGACCGCCAACGGGAAATCCTCTGCTGCAGCCTCAGACACGGCGATCAACGATATGATGCTCAAGCGGTCCTGCATCGACCTCGCTGACTGTCCAGCCCACTACCGATTCGCCAACATGGTGAACGGCATCCCGATCACCGCACAGGAGGTAATGCCATTCGGGCAAAGGCTGGCCTTCCGCCCGCAACCGATAGGCACAGGTCATAGGCAGCCAGGGCAGATCGCGCACCTTTTCCGGGGTCAGCTGCAAGCAGTCGGGTACCTGACGTTTGCGGTTACGATAGTCAGTGCACCGTCCGGTCGTGCGGTCGAGCAGCCGGCACGCCACATTGGTCGGATAGATGCGGACTTCCTCCGCCTCCTCATCCTCCTCCTCGACCTTGTGCAGGCAGCATTTGCCGCACCCGTCGCACAAAGCCTCCCATTCGTCCCGGCTGATCTGGTCGATCGGCCGTTCCCAAAAAGGCGTATCCGCTTTCACTGCACCCAGCGGTCGAGTTCGGCCGCCACGATATCGGGCGTGCCTTCGTTTACGTCGACGGTACGGATATCATCGACCGGGATGAGCGCGAGCGGTTCGCCCGCGGGACCCATCAGATAGGCGAGCTGGGTATGACCCACGATGTAATTGTCGGGTGTCGACCCTTCCTGCTTAACGTAGGAGACGACATATTTGCGCGCGACATCGGCGATTTGCTCCGGTGTTCCGGAAAGGCCGATCAGCCTGGGGTGGAAGTTGCGGACATAGGTAGCCATGGCCTCAGGCGTATCCCGCTCGGGATCCACGGTTATCATGATTGGCTGGATCTTGCGTGCGCGCTCGGCATCCTGGCGCTCGAACTGCCCTAAACCAAGCATCAGATAGTTGAGATCGACCGGGCAAACGTCCGGGCAGTTGGTGAAGCCAAAATAGACAAGGCGATACTGGCCAGCGAAATCGCTATCACTAACAGGCCGATTCCCTTCGCCAACAAGCGTGAACGACCCGCCAATGCGGGCGCCTTCGAGCGGAGGGCGCTCGACCGGCTGTGGGGAAGAGCAGGCGGCGGTGAGGAGGAGGGTTGCACCAGCAAGCAGGGGCGCGATAGGAGAAAATTTATTCATGGTGCGCTCAGCCTTGCTTTGGCAGTGGCGCGTCGTCAACCGCCGCATGCGGTGAAGGATGGTCAACCCCGATGATTGCATTCCGCTTCGCACTGCTGGCTTCGATTGGTGTGGCCGTAACAGGCATGGCTGTGTCCAGCGCACCCGCCGCAGCGCAGATGTTTTCCGCTGGCTATCAGTTTCTTGAAGCCGTGCGCGAGCGTGACGGTACCAAAGCGACCGAACTGCTCGGCGGTCCCGGCGGCGCAACCCTCGTCAACACCCGTGATGTCACCAGCGGCGAAACAGCACTCCACATCGTCGTCGCGCGGCGTGACATGGTTTGGATCCGCTTCCTGTTACAGCGCAGAGCTGATTCCAACATCGCCAACCGCGAGGGCCTTACCCCACTGATGGCGGCCACGCAGATCGGTTTCATCGACGGTGTACAGGCATTGGTGGGCGGCGGGGCACGCGTGAATGGTACCAATTCGCGCGGCGAAACGCCGCTGCACATTGCCGTTCAGCGTCGTGATTTACCGACTGTTCAGGCACTGATGGCGCTGGGCGCGGATGCCACCATCCAAGACAGCGTAACTGGCAAATCACCGCTCGATTATGCCCGCGAAGACGGCCGGTCTGCCTCGATCGTCGCAGCGCTCACCGCGCCGCCCCGTTCGCCAGCAGCCCCGGTGGCCGGTCCAAATTGAGGCCTACAGGCTCGCCTCTTCTCCTTGCGCTAAATCAGGATCGATGCCGAACATCGTGCGGCGCATAGCGATCCTGCCGATGCGTAAATGCTCCACCCGGCGGCGCGCAGCGACGAGCGGGTATTCGGTTGCCGGTCGCACCATGCAGGCTTCATATCTGTCAGCCACAATCAAACCGCAGCGCTCAGGGCATCGTTCGCTATCGTCGGTGAGTGCAGGGTCAACATCTGGCCCCACCGCCCAATAAAAGCGATCACACCAGGGCAGATAGTCCAGCCATTTACGGTCGCCCAAGAAATCCGCACGCGATACCTTGATCTCAATAATGCTGATCATGCCTTTGCCATCGATCGCCAGCATGTCTGCGCGGCGGCCGTTTGGCAGCGGAACCTCACACAGCACCACCTGCCCTTGCGCATGAAACAACCGCGCAATGCCGCGCGCGACATCCGCGGCGGTGCAGGGTGTAGAGGAAAGGGCGGCACGCGATGCCATTGGTGGAGAGTAACCACCATCGAGAACAAAGCAAGACCCCGGTGCGGAGAGCCGCGCAAGGGTCTTGCTCGGATCATGTCTCAATCAGCGATAAAAGACGTGATTGCCCAGTCGCGCCACACGCGGGCGATTCCAGCCCGGTGACACGCGCGTTGCGTGAAAGAACATCGCGCCCGGCACAGGGTTGTGCCACTGTTCCTCACTGGCGATCCGGGCAATAGCAACAGCAGTCCGCCACTGGGCGCTTTCACGCGGAGTGGGAACGACGCCGCGGCGCACAAAGGAAAACTGGCCACGCTGCGTCAGAACACCGCAATTCGTGGTCGCAAAACGGCCTGAATCGGCACGCGCAAGAATGACATGCGCCACAGCGAGCTGGCCTTCGAGCGATTCGCCTTTTGATTCGTAATAGATGCCCGACGCGAGGCACCGCATCTCCTCTGTTTCCGGTGCGCGATAATCGATCGACGCGACCAGCTCTGAGAGGCTGTCGTGGCGCCGTTCAGCGTCCATTTCCGTTTCGAGGAGAGCATCGACCGGCTGGGTGGCGTCGGCAGGAACAGTCATCTGCACGACGGGGGTCGATTCAAAAACAACATCGCCGGGACGGTCCTGCGCAAGGCCGGGAACAGTCAGGGCGGTAACGGTCAGGGCGGTGAGCCCGACAGCGGCTGCCGAAGCAGCACGGAAAATACGACTCATTTGTTCTTCAAACTGGGCGGGAGGATCCGGTTTCGACGCGGCCACCTGATGGTAAGCGGCGACGGACCTCGTCCTTCCGACTGCGTGTTTGCCTGCGATCCCGGTCCGGATCAGGTCTGATACCCCGGGGAGAGGAGTAAACAGACGCGCTGGGCAACCTTCGCTCTTTCTGGTGCGCGGCGGTTGAGTGCCGCGGCGCGATCAGTCAAGCCGAACCGATCGTTTCAGCGGCGAAGCGTTCCGCCTCTGCGATGTCCAGTTCGATAATCCAGAGATCGGGATCGAGCCGGGCCCGTTTTTGCAAGCGGTCTTGGTGATCGGCAGCATCGCCTTCCGCGCGCTCGGAAACGAGACGCCAAGCCAGCTTTCCATCATTGCCGGTTGCCTGTTCCAGCGTCAGACGCGGCTGACCACGGTCGGCGCATTCAATGATGATCGCACCGGCATCGGCATCGCCCTTGCGCAGCACTGCCGCAAAGCCCCCCTCAGCCTGCACCCGGCGGATAAGGGCGGAAACCAGCATGACACTCGTAAGGCGCGGTGGCCGCTCATCCATCGGAGGGGGTATAGCCTGGCAAGGAAGACAGGGCGAACGAAGAGCGCATGAAGGTACCTGTACCGCGCGCCACTTCCTCGCCATCAGCGTCGACTAGGCGTGCATCGGCAACAAAAACCCGTTTGCGGCCGCTGATCCACCGGCCATAGGCGATGACTGGGCCTTCACGCAGGGGTCGGGTGAACAGGAGATTGAAGGCGGTGGTCAGCAGGAAACGATCGTTCACCAAACTGTTGGCAGCATAGAAAGCCGCATCGTCCAGCATCTTGAAATAGGCAGTGCCGTGGGTGGCCCCCGCAGCATGAAAATAGTCGCTGCAGACATCGAAACGAATCTCCGCCTCTCCCGGTGAGGTTATCGTCAGCCGCGAAGGAAACAGTCGATTGACCGGCGCAACGGCATAGAGCGACTCAAGAGCCCGAAAATGCGCAGCCTCGCCCGCTGAGACACCCCCTGTCATGGGCGATCAGGCCGCGTCACGCGCCTCGTCTCCGGTCAGGATTGCGTAGAGCGCCTCTGCACTGCGCGCACCGCGCAGGCGAGCGACAGCAGCTTCATCGCGCAGGAAGCGGGACACCTGAGCCAATGCCTTCAGATGATCGGCGCCCGCATCGACCGGAGACAGAAGGACGAAAGCAAGATCTACGGGCAGAGCATCGACGGCATCGAAATCGACAGGCTTTGCCAGCTGAATGAAAAGACCGCGGACGCCAGACAGGCCTGCGATACGCGCATGGGGAATCGCCATGCCGCGACCGAAAGCGGTTGATCCAAGGCGCTCGCGCTCAAGCAAAGCCTCAGTGACCTCACTGGCATCAAGGCCAAGCGCGGACGCGGCCAGCTGACCAGCGAGCGGAAAGAATGCACGCTTGGAATCAACCGCTTGCTGCGCACGAACCGTGGCGGGATAAACAAGATCGGAAAGGCGATTCATCGGGAGATGGTCATTCTTTTCATGGGGTCAGTCGCAGGATCAACAGTGATTCCCCGCCGGTACGACCAATGCCCTAAAAGGGACTGTGCGGGCGGGCCCATAGACCCAGCCGCACCAAAATGCCAGTAGCGAAACGGACAATCAGTCCCTGCGCGGCTCGACCCAGCCGATTGTGCCATCGGACCGCCGATAAACCATGTTGTGAGCGCCGGTGGCGCCATTCACGAACAACAGCGCGTTTGTATTGCGCAAATCGAGCATCATGACTGCATCGGAGACACTTGCGGTCGGCACATCGACACGCGTTTCGGCGATAATTGCGGGCGCATCACCTGCCTCGCTATCCTCCTCGCCTGCATCGAACACGGTGTAACCTGCATCGAGGTCGAGCTCGCCGGGCACGGGAGGGGCGCCGTTTCCGCCCTTGTCATGCAACCGCCGCATATAACGGCGCAGCTGCTTTTCGATCTTGTCCGCTGCGCCCTCGAAAGCGACATGCGCATCGCGCGCGCTGTGGTGACCTTTGAGCACCACCCCCTGCATCACATGCGATACGATGTCACAGGTGATCGAATCATGCGGCCCTCGGCCGAACGTGGCCTGCGCGGAAATCGCTCGCGAGAAATATTTGTCGGCAATGGCGTTCATCCGGTCCGCGACATGGGTTTGCAGTGCGGCGCCTGTATCGATCTGATGCCCGGAAACGCGGATATCCATTGCCTATCTCCTTCATGGTGCCAGCAGGCACCGGCCGTTTCGATGCATGGGGCGACCTTTTCCGTCGCGTCCCATCAATGTTTCCCCCGCTTTCTCTTGAACCCCTTCTCTGTCTCTTTTCTCTTAATCAGCTAGCCATAATGCATCTTTTATCCCGGCAACGAATGCGGCGTGCCGGGCAAGTTCTTCGCGGCTGGCCGCATGTGGCCTGGGTGCACGAAATGTGCGTTGGGCCGGAGCAGCGGTGACCAAGTCGGCTTTCGCTGCGTCGCGTTCTTCGGTCTGGGCTCCGGAAAGGCCAAGGCCAATCTGCCGACCACCCGTCATTTCGATGTAAAGCTGCGCCAGCAGTTCTGCATCGAGTAATGCGCCATGCTTGACGCGGTGGCTGCGATCGATGCCATAGCGGGTGCAAAGGGCGTCAAGGCTATGTTTGGCGCCCGGATGAAGCTTGCGCGCCATGGCTACGGTATCAACCATTCGCGCCAGATCGATCGGGGGCAGGGAGCAACGCTTGAGCTCGGCGTTGAGAAAACCGAAATCGAACATCGCATTGTGCGCGATCAGCACGGCATCATCACTCAGAAAGGCGAGTAAATCCTCGGCAATGTCCCCGAACAGCGGCTTGTCCGCCAGAAAGGCATCGGAAAGGCCATGCACGGCCTGCGCCTCGGCAGGCATCGACCGTTGCGGGTTGATATAAGCGTGGAAGGTGCGGCCCGTTTCGACGCGTCCGACCAGCTCAATGCAGCCGATCTCCACCAGCCGGTCATCACCTCCGGAATTGAGCCCCGTTGTTTCGGTATCGAAGACAATCTCGCGCATCTGACGGTGACTATGCGCCCCTCTCTTCACGGAGGCAAGCGACCACGCGGGCTAATTGGTCGCGGGTTTCCTCCAGCGATGTCCCGGTATCAATCACAAAGTCGGCACGGGCGCGTTTCTCCTGGTCGGGGGTCTGACGCGCGAGAATTTCCTCGAACTTCGAGGCCGTCATGCCGGGCCGGGCGAGCACGCGGCGACGCTGTTCCTCGGGTGGTGCGGACACGACCATGATTCGGTCGACAAGGCTCCAGCCGCTTTTTTCGAACAACAGGGGAATGTCGAGCACCACCAGCGGCTGATCGCGATTGGCCGCCATGAATTCGGCCTGCGCTTCTGCCACGGCCGGATGAACGATGCGTTCGAGCCGTGCGAGGGCAGAGTCATCCCCGAATACCCTTGCGCCCAAAGCAGGCCGGTCGACGCCATCAGGACCAGTGGTTCCGGGAAAAGCTGCCTCGATAGCCGGGAGGAGAGCCCCGCCCGGCCCTTGCAGCCGGTGCACCTCGGCATCGGCGTCGAAAACCGGCACGCCCATCTCTCGCAACATCTGCGCGGCCGCAGATTTGCCCATGCCGATCGATCCGGTGAGGCCTATCAGCAGCGGGCGGTTATTCGGCGGCGGTGGATTATTTGTCATGCGATCAACTTCGCGCGCAACAGTTCGTCATCGGCGGGCGGTGTGACCCCAAAGAAACATTCAAAGGCGAGCGCCGCCTGGCCGATCAGCATGTCGAGCCCGTCAATCGTGACAAGGTCGCGGGCATCCGCCTGTGCCAAAAGTTTCGTAACGAGCGGGGCATAGACGCAGTCGTAGACGATGGCATCGTCGGGCAACGGGCTGAGATCAATGTCCAAAGACGGTTGGCCAGTCATGCCAAGTGAACTTGCGTTCACAACCAGCGCCGCGGCAGGGAGGCGGCTGCCGAGCGGCAGTGCCTGACCTTTGAGACCGAAGGCGACAAGCAGGGCGCTCGCCTTCAAAACGTTGCGATTCAGAATGGTGACCGGCCCGACTCCTGATTTGGAGAGGGCGAATAACACCGCCCGCGCAGCACCCCCTGCGCCGACAACCACGACCGGCATTCCTTCCAGATCGGCATCGGCCAAAGGAGCAAAGAATCCACCGGCATCAGTATTGGTAGCAAACAGGCTGCCATCACCGGCCCGTGCGATCGTGTTTGCCGCACCTATCGATGCGCGGACTCCGCCGGGGTCAGGAACATGATCAAGCACCGCAAGCTTATGTGGCAGGGTAACGTTGCATCCGCGCCAATCAGGGTCAGCTGCACGACGCTCAAGATAGGCGCCAAGATCCTCCGCGCAAACATGGCAGGCCCGATAACTGCCTGCGATGCCGGTTGCCGCCAGCCAATGGTTGTGAATCAGCGGGGATTTGGAATGAGCGATGGGATCGCCGATCACTTCTGCATAAAGCCCGCCAGGACCCGGTGTATCCAGGGTTGCAATGGCGCTCATGCCGGCATCTCCCCTCGTTCGCGAAGATAACCGAGCAAGGGCAGTAGCGGCATGCCGAGGATGGCAAAATGATCACCCCGCACGCGATCGAACAGCTGAACGCCTGGGCCCTCCAAGCGAAAACAGCCAACGCAACCAGCGATCGCTGGCCATTCTTCATCGAGATAGGCTTCGATGAATTCCGCCGACAGTGAACGCACCATCAGCCGGGCCTCTTCAACATGGCGCCACACCGGCCGACCACCTTCTGCTACGACCACGGCGCTCACCAAAGTCATCGTACGACCGGAGAAGAGCGCGAGATGGCGGGCAGCTTCGGCACGGTCAGCTGGCTTCTCGAACAGCCGCCCATCGACAGCAACCACAGAATCACTGCCGACCACCAATGCTGCGCTGTGAGCGAGCGAGATTTTCACCGCTTTCAGCTCGGCCAGCGCGTCGGCGACCTGTCGTGGACCGTGACCCTCGGCGAGCAGCGCATCCTTGACCGCGCTCTCGTCGACATGCGCGGGCATTGCTTCATAGGCAACAGCAGCGGCATCGAGCATTGCCCGCCGACTGGCACTTTGCGAGGCAAGTATGACCGTCATACCAAGCCCTGCAGTCGTTGTGCGCGGCGATCCTCACACAGTTTGATAATCGCTGCTGCGGTTTCTTCGATCGATCGCCGTGTGACATCGATCACCGGCCAGTCATTGTCGGCAAACATGCGGCGTGCATAGGCAATTTCGCGCTTCACCGCTTCCTCGTCGGCATAGCTGGTCTCACGCGTTTCGCCGAGCGCTGAGAGGCGGTTGCGGCGCACAGCCACCAAACGATCCGGGCTGGTGGTGAGGCCTACGACAAGAGGATTTCCGAGCGAGAACAATGTGTCCGGTGGCGGGGATTCCGGGACTATGGGGATGTTCGCGGTCTTGTAACCGCGATTAGCGAGATAGATGGATGTCGGTGTTTTCGACGAACGCGACACGCCGGCAAGGACAATGTCGGCATCTTCCCAACCTTCAGGCGACACGCCGTCATCATGCGCCATGGTGTAATGGATTGCCTCCACCCGTGCGAAATAGGCGGCATCGAGCATATGTTGCCGACCCGGCCGTGCTTTGGCTTCCTGGCCCAGCATGCGCGACAATGCGTCGGTCACCGTGTCGAGGGCAGGAACGACGGGCAAGCCGAGTGCAAGGCACCGCCGTTCAAGCTCTGCACGCAAATCCCGATTGACCAGTGTGAATAGCACCAGCCCGGGATTGTCAGCGATTTCCGTCAGGATACGTTCGAGATGTGGGCGATTGCGCACCATCGGCCAAAAATGGCGCGTCACGGAAACATCATCGAACTGGGCGAGCGCGGCTTTGGCAATATTTTCCAGCGTCTCGCCGGTGGAGTCGGAGAGGAGGTGCAAATGCAGCTTCATCCCGCCTTCTTTGTGGATGGTCTGTGGATAAGGCAAGGGACGCTTTTGATCAGCAATTCTTATCCTCGGCACTTCCGATTCCATCCACAGGCAAGTCCCCGGGTGGCCTGCTCCATCCACAGCCTGTGGATAGCGAGGATGAAAAACACGACTCGCGCTGCTTCCATGAGTCGTTTTTACCTAGCTGTTGGCAAAGCCGGCATAGCCGATTATGCCCCCATCATCCCGCCCCCAACAGATTCCAACATGAAAGAAAGAGTCTAATTTTTATGGGGACATGCCCGCCAGCACTTGTCGACAATGCAATCATGGCCGTGCTACGCGGCGAGCGGATTGATCCTCCACCGATGTGGCTGATGCGTCAGGCCGGACGTTATCTACCTGAGTATCGCGCCTTGCGGGCGGACAAGGGTGGGTTTCTCGAACTGGTGCATGACAGCGAGGCAGCATGCGAAGTGACAATCCAGCCGCTGCGCCGGTTCGATTTCGATGCCGCCATCCTGTTTTCGGATATCCTTGTGGTGCCGCACGCCATGGGACAGGATCTATGGTTCGAGGCGGGCGAAGGACCACGGTTGGCTCCCCGGATCGCGGAAACGCCACTGGAAACGTTGAAACCTGGGCCTGAGAGGTTGGAGCCGGTTTATCAGACAATCCGTCTGCTCAAAGCTGCTTTGCCGGGCGGGCGGGCGCTGCTTGGCTTTGCCGGCAGCCCATGGACGATTGCGACCTATATGGTCGATGGACAGGGTTCCAAGGATCATGGTGCCGCACGACGGATGGCCTATGCCGACCGCGAGCGTTTTGCCGCGCTGATTGAGGCTATTGTCGAAGCGACGACCGATTATCTCATCCGTCAGGTCGAGGCCGGGGTCGATGCAGTGCAGTTGTTCGACAGTTGGGCGGGCAGTCTTGCTCCGGACGAGTTCATGCGCTGGGTGGTTGAGCCCAATCGGGCGATTGTCGACCGGTTCCGGGCCGCCTGTCCAGGGGTGCCAGTGATCGGATTCCCCAAGGGTGCGGGTGCCAAGCTGCTTGATTATGCGATCGCGGTGAAACCCGATGCACTAGGCGTGGATGAAACCATTGATCCGGTTTGGGCGGATCGGATGTTGCCCGCTGGCCTCCCCGTGCAGGGTAACCTCGATCCTCTGCTTTTAGTAGCCGGGGGTGATGCACTTGATGCCGGGATTGACCGTATCCGTGCCGCTTTTGCCAATCGCCCGCATATCTTCAACCTCGGCCACGGTATCGTGCCTGACACGCCGATCGCGCACGTCGAGCAGTTGGTACAGCGGGTAAGGGGCGGTTGATGCTGGAAGGCGCGGTGGGTTTTCTCGGGGCGGCCTATTTATGGGTCCTCGCGCTACATGTCATCTTTGTCATCTTCCTGATGGCAGCGCTGTTCATGATGCCACGCTTTTTCGTTTATCATCAGGAATCGGAACCGGGCTCTGCTGAAGAAGCGCGCTGGGTTGATCGTGAAGACAAGTTGCGCACCATTATCCTCAATCCGTCAATCGTCGTTGTCTGGATATTGGGCTTGATGCTGGCGGCTAATGGCGGATTTTGGTTTGACGGCTGGTTCATCGTGAAATTTTTGCTGGTACTCGCACTGGGTGCCTATCACGGCTGGATCATCAGCTACATGAAGGCGCTGGCACGCGGGGAGCGCCGTATGACCGGCAAGCAATTGCGGCTGTTCAACGAAGTGCCTGGGCTGGTCGTTATCCCCGTGGTCCTGCTCGTCTTTGCGAAGCCCTTCTGACGATTGGTCCACTGCAGGCGAATTGACAGCCACAGTCGCCAGCCATAGAGGCAAGCGCACGGCGGGCGTGCCCATGCAGCAGGCCCGACGATCCTCATAATGCGCATCGACAGGCATCCTGCCGTCGACCCGGCGGCCCTCATCATGACTTTGGCCCCCTAAAGCGCCTTCCCACCGAAAGACACGATTATGCATCTCAAATCCCTGAAGCAGAAGGCGCCGGCCGAACTGGTCGAAATGGCCGAAGAGCTTGGCGTCGAAGGCGCTTCGACCCTGCGTAAACAGGATCTCATGTTCTCGATCCTCAAGGCGATGGCCGAGGATGGCGAGGAAATCACCGGATCGGGCACCATCGAAGTGCTCGCCGACGGTTTCGGATTTCTGCGCAGTGCTGAGGCCAATTATCTGGCTGGTCCGGACGACATTTATATCAGCCCCAATCAGGTGCGCCGCCATGGCCTGCGCACTGGAGATACAGTCGAAGGTGAAATTCGCGCACCCAAGGATGGGGAGCGCTATTTTGCGCTCACGAAGCTCCTCAGCGTCAATTTCGATGATCCGGAGGCGGTGCGCCACCGCGTCAATTTCGACAATCTGACGCCGCTCTATCCTGACGAGAAGCTGACCCTCGATACGATTGATCCGACACAAAAGGATCTTTCAGCGCGAGTCATCGATCTCGTCAGCCCGCAGGGTAAGGGCCAGCGCGCGCTGATCGTTGCGCCGCCGCGCACCGGCAAGACCGTGCTTCTCCAAAACATCGCCAAGGCGATCACGGACAATCACCCAGAGGTGTTCCTGATCGTCCTTCTGGTTGATGAGCGGCCCGAGGAAGTTACCGACATGCAGCGCAGCGTGAAGGGTGAGGTCGTCTCCTCGACCTTCGATGAGCCTGCATCACGCCACGTCCAGGTTGCCGAAATGGTGATCGAGAAGGCCAAGCGTCTGGTCGAGCATAAGAAGGATGTCGTCATCCTGCTCGATTCCATCACGCGCCTCGGCCGCGCTTACAACACCGTTGTGCCGAGCTCAGGTAAAGTGTTGACCGGTGGTGTCGATGCCAATGCGCTACAGCGGCCGAAGCGTTTCTTTGGTGCTGCCCGTAACATCGAGGAAGGCGGATCGCTGTCGATTATTGCCACGGCCCTCATCGATACCGGATCGAAGATGGACGAGGTCATCTTCGAAGAGTTCAAGGGCACCGGTAACTCGGAAATCGTTCTCGACCGCAAGGTTGCGGACAAGCGCATCTTCCCCGCGCTCGACGTCGGCAAGTCCGGCACGCGCAAAGAAGAGCTGCTGGTCGAGAAGAACAAGCTGTCCAAGATGTGGGTGCTGCGCCGTATCCTTATGCAGATGGGCACGGTCGACGCGATGGAATTCCTGCTCGACAAGATGAAGAATTCGAAGACCAACGAGGATTTCTTCGAAAGCATGAACCAGTAAGGAGGCCCACGCCGCCCCGCAGCCGGAACGAACCGGGGCGGGCGGCATTGGGCAGGGGATGGACGGCCCGACGAGGGCCGTTGTGGCAGGGAACGGACGGGGATGATGATCGAATGGATGGCGCATGCCGCGAGTGCGGCGGGCGTCGGCTTAGGCGGGCCTATGGAGATGTGGGCGGCGATCGTCCGGGATTTCTCCAACATCACTGATCCCGGCGCCTTTGCCGCTTTCCTTCAGGTTCTGGCCATCGATCTCCTTCTGGCGGGCGACAATGCGATTGTGGTCGGCGCGCTGGCGGCCGGCCTGCCTGCCGAGCAGCGGCGCAAGGTCATCATCATCGGCATTCTGGCGGCGCTGGTGCTGCGTATCGCCTTTGCCCTCGTCGTCACGCAGCTGATGGCCATTGTCGGCCTCATCTTCATCGGTGGGCTGCTGCTGGTCTGGGTAGCCTGGAAAATGTGGCGCGACTTGCGCGATCACAGCAGTGACTCTCCCGGCTCGCCCGAAATCGCTGGCGACGAGGGTTCGGGTCTGAGGCCCGCCAAGAGCTTCGTCGGCGCGGCCTGGGCCGTCGCGGTAGCCGATGTCAGCATGAGCCTCGACAATGTGCTCGCGGTGGCCGGCGCGGCGCGGGAGCATCCCGGGATCCTTATCGTCGGCCTCATCTTCGCCGTCGGGCTGATGGGCTTCGCGGCCAACATCATTGCCAAATATATCGAGCGCTACCGCTGGATCGCCTACATCGGCCTTGCGGTGATCGTCTATGTCGCGGTCAAGATGATCTATGACGGCTGGGTCGACCCGCGCGTTGGCATCGGCACGCTGTTCGGGTGAGAGTTATGGGGGCGCGGAACAATTTCACGCCCCCACTCACTAACGCCTAGCCCGCCTTGGCGAGTTGGGCTCCCATCTTTTCCCACAGCATGTTCACCGCTTTGAGCGGACGGACCATCACCTTGAAATCCTTGACCATTCCGTCATTGTCAAAGGTGACGAGGTCGATGCCGTTGATGACAATGCCGTCGATGGTCGCGGTGAATTCCATCATCAGATTGTCGCCGTCGACCAGCTCCCGCACATAGGTGAAGCTGGGCTCCGCGCCGAGCACATGGCTGGCGGCATGGAGATAGGCGAACACCTTTTCCCGGCCATGCTGGGGGGTGTGGACCACGGGCGAGTGGAACACCGCATCCTCCGCCAGCATCGCCATCAGCGCTTCGGGGGATTTCCCCCCGCTGAAATAGGCGTGCCAGCGAGCCTTGCCGGCTTCTGCGGCCGCGCCCGCTTGCGGGCGGGAAACGCCCCCTGAAGCCTCACCCCCGCTCATGCCAGATGCTCCGCGAAAAAGGCCATTGTCCGGCTGTCTGCCAGATTGGCGCCTGCCTCGTCACGCCGGTCACCCATCTCGGTCGCGAAACCGTGGTCGAGGCCGGGATAATCGTGCAGCGTCACCTTCGGGTGCGGATTGAGTGCGGCGTGGATCGCCGCTTGTGCCTCCGGGCCGACGAAATGATCGGCGGTGGGGATGTGCAGCATCAGCGGATTGGCGATGGCGTGTGCCTCACCCAGCATGGTGTCGATCATCACGCCATAATAGCCGACCGATGCGTCGATATCGGTGCGCGCCGCGGCCATATAGGCCAGCCGCCCGCCGAGGCAGTAGCCGACCAGACCGACCTTGGTGACCGGCGCATGGCCAGCGATTCCGGCCCGAATTGCATGGATCACTGCCTCAATGTCGAGCACGCCGTCATTGGGGTCATATTGGCCGAAATAGCCCAGCGCCTGCTGGAATTGCTCGGGGACGTCGGGATCAAACTCGACGCCAGGGGCAAAGCGCCAGAAGATTTCAGGCGCAACCGCAAGATAGCCCTCTGCAGCAAGCTTGTTGCACTTGCCGCGGATACCGGCGTTCACGCCGAAAATCTCCGGCACGACGATGATCGCGGCACGCGCCGCGCCCGAAGGGGCAGAGACATGGACGCCCATGGCACCGACTTTGGCATTGGTACTCATTGCTCGACTCCTGTTGAATGGCGCGCCTCATGGGCGATCAGCCAGGCTTTGGTGGATGGGCCGTCTCCGGCGCTGTATTTCTCTGCTGCGCTGCCGCTAGAGGTGATCCGGTGGCAGGGGATGACGATGGGATAGGGGTTACGCGCACAGGCACCGCCCACCGCGCGCGCGCCACTTGATACACGCTGCGCTAGCGCGCCGTAGCTTATGGTCTCGCCATAGCCGACGCTGGCGATAGCCTGCCGCAGCGCTTCGCCGCGCTTGCTCTTGAGTGGAACCAGCGGGAGATCGAATGCGGTGCGCGTGCCGGCGAAATAGTCGCTGATCTGATGCGTAGCATCGGCAACCGGGCTGTCCGGTGGCGCATCGCCAGCGCCCCAATCCTGCTCGTCCTCGCCGAGAATATGGATACGATGGATCGAGCGCGAATCCCCGCTGATGACCACCTGCCCGATGGGGGTTTGCAAGCATATTGAATGCGGGACATAAGCCATCGCTCTAGCCTAGCAGCCGAGGGACCGTCGGCTCAAGCGGAAGAGGCGCAACCATGCAGATCAAGATCACCATCGATTGCACTCCACAGGAGGCGCGCGAATTTCTCGGCCTGCCGGACGTGTCGCCGCTGCATGACATCTATCTCGATCGCATGAAGGAGATGATGGAAAAGGGTATCACTCCTGACATGGTGGGTGATCTGGTCAAAAACTGGTCGAGCATGGGCGATGCCGGCATCGCAATCGCCCAGCAGCTGTTCGGACAATTGGGCAGCACACTGACCGGCGGGCTCGGCGGCAAGAAGGGCGGCCAGAGCTGACGCCCCTCCTCTCCGACACGATTTTTGCCGTTTCCAGCGGGGCGCCACCTGCCGCGCTAGCGGTGCTGCGCATTTCCGGGCCCGGGGCGTCCGTTGCGCTGACTGCGCTGGCTGGCACTTTGCCCGCCCCACGCCGCGCGAGTTTGCGCCGGATCAGCAACGCGCAGGGGGTCGAGCTTGATCGTGCTGTCGTGCTTTGGTTTCCCGGGCCCAACACTGCGACCGGCGAGGATATCGCGGAAATACACGCTCATGGCGGGCGGGCGGTGGTGCGGGCGATTGAAGCTGCGCTGGCTGCTTTGCCCGGTCTGCGCGGTGCCGAACCCGGCGAGTTCACCCGGCGCGCGGTCCTCAACGGCCGGATGGATCTTGCCGAGGCCGAAGGGCTTGCCGACCTGCTGGCAGCGGAGACCGAGGCGCAGCGCCGCCACGCCTATGCGCGCAGCACCGGCGCCTTGTCGCATGCGGTTGAGGGCTGGCAGGCAGAGCTGCTCGCTATTTCGGCTCAGGTCGAGGCGTTGCTGGATTTCGCGGACGAGGATGATGTCGGCGCTGAGCGTGCCGCCACGGACGCTATCCGGGCGCGTGTCCATGTGCTGGCACAGACCATGGCCGATGCACTGGCACTGCCGCCGGCGGAGCGGCTTCGTGATGGGATATTGGTCGCGATCGCTGGGCCGACAAATGCTGGAAAATCAACTCTTCTCAATACGTTAGCGCAAAGAGAGGCGGCGATTGTTTCCCCCATAGCGGGTACCACACGTGATGTGATCGAGGTACCGCTGGCCATTGACGGGCTGGCGTTTCGCTTCGCGGACACGGCAGGTTTGCGCGAGGAGACCGATGATGCTGTCGAAGCGATCGGCATTTCCCGCGCGGCAGCGCTGGTGACAGCATCGGATCTGTTATTGTGGCTTGGCGATCCCGGGAACGCACCTGATCACCCGCACCTCTGCCGAATTCGAGCCAAGGCTGACCTTTCCAATCCCGGTGCTGGGCAAGGCGAGCGCGCGGACGTGATCCTTTCTGCCAGGACAGGGGAGGGGATGGCCCAGTTGCGGCAGTGGATTGTTGCGCATGCTCGGGCGCTGTTACCGGGTGAGAGCGATGTGGCGCTCGACCAACGCCATCGGCTGTTGCTAGGCGAAGCGTGCGATGCCCTGCGCGGCGATTGGCGTGACGATCTGCTTCTTTTGGCCGAGCAGTTGCGCATGGCGCGGCTTGCGGTCGACCGCATCACTGGTCGCGCTGGCACCGAAGCGATGTTTGATGCCCTTTTTGGACGGTTTTGCATCGGCAAGTGACTTTGTTCCACGTGGAACAAGCTGTCTGCCTCGATTCTTCTCATCGGGGCTCCGACCAGCTATGGCGCCGGGCGATGCATGAATTTGACATCATTGTTGTCGGCGGCGGTCATGCCGGGGTCGAGGCGGCCTGTGCTGCCGCGCGCGCGGGGCAGGGTGATGGGCTGCGCGTAGCTTTGCTCACCTTTGACGCGGCCAAGATCGGCGCAATGTCCTGTAACCCCGCTATCGGTGGATTAGGCAAGGGCCATTTGGTTCGGGAAGTTGACGCGCTTGATGGTGTGATCGCCCGCGCCGCCGACGCTGGGGCGATACACCACCGCATGCTGAACGCATCGAAGGGTGCGGCCGTTCAAGGGCCGCGCGTTCAGGCCGACCGCAAGCTGTTCGGGGCAGAAGTCCGGCGCATCGTTGCTGCCCAGCCTGGCTTGTCAGTGATCGAAGGCGAAGCAGCGGCTCTCGATTTGGCGGGTGGCGGGGTTTCAGGACTGGTGCTGGCCGACGGGAGGCGAATTGCTGCAAGGGCGATTGTGCTGGCGACCGGCACTTTTCTCGGCGGGCGGATGTTCCGCGGGGAAGAGGTCTTGGAGGGTGGTCGCATCGACGAGGCTGGAGCCCACCGGTTGGCGCGGCAGCTGCGCGATGCGGCGTTGCCGATGGCCCGCCTCAAGACGGGTACGCCGCCGCGCCTCGATGGTCGCACCATCGACTGGGCACGCCTGGAGGAGCAGCCGAGCGACACAGGTGACTGGACTATGTCGGCGATGACCAGCCGGCGGCAGGTGTCGCAGGTCAGCTGCTTCATCACTCGGACCAACATTGCGGTCCATGACCTGATTCGTGAGAACCTCCATCGTTCACCGATGTTCACCGGGGCGATTGGCGCCCAGGGGCCGCGCTATTGCCCGTCGATTGAGGACAAGATCCACCGCTTCGCTGACCGCGACTCACATCAGATCTTTCTGGAACCGGAGGGGCTGGACACGCATCTCGTCTATCCGAACGGCATTTCCACCTCGCTGCCTGCCGATGTGCAGCATCAGATGCTTCGCCTGATGCCGGGCCTTGCGGCCGCGGAGATGGTCGTCCCCGGCTATGCCGTGGAATATGACCATATCGATCCCCGCGCACTTGATCGGACGTTGATGGTTCGCGCTATTCCCGGGCTCTATTGTGCTGGCCAGATCAACGGCACTACGGGCTATGAGGAAGCTGCAGCGCAGGGACTGTGGGCCGGAACCAACGCGGCGCTGGCGGTGCTCGGGCGCGATCCTTTCCTGCTCGATCGCTGGCAGGCCTATATGGGCGTGTTGATCGATGATCTGGTTCTATCTGGGGTGAGCGAGCCCTATCGCATGCTCACCGCGCGCGCCGAACATAGGCTGCGCTTGCGAGCCGACAATGCGGAGGCGCGCTTGTCTGCGGTTGGCATCACTTCCGGTCTGATTGGGGCGCAGCGAAGCGATCTTATAGAGCGGCACAATAGTCAGCGCGTGACAGCAACGGAGATTCTGGCGCGGCCGGTGGACTCTGCGACCCTTCGTGGCGCGGGCATTCCCATTCCCGGGGATGGCGAGCGGCGGTCGCTGGCATATTGGTTGGGTGCAGCCGATCCAGCAGCGTGGCAGGTGCTCGTGTCCGCCGCATCCGGCCTGGCGGACATAGACGCAGCAGTGTTGGCCGAGCTGGTGGAAGACGCGCGCTATGCCCCCTATGTCGCCCGGCATGAGGCAGAGCAGAGGGCACTCGCGGCCAATGAGCGAATCACGCTCGATCCGGCTATCGATTATCGGGCGATCGCCGGACTTTCGAACGAGATGGTCGAACGATTGGATCGTGCGCGGCCAGAAACATTGGGGCAAGCTGGTCGTGTGCCGGGCGTGACACCCGCCGCCCTTACCGCGATTCTCGCCCACAGCCGGCGTACCGCTGCGTGACTCAATTGCTGACGACCGAGGCTGAGGCGCGCGCTTATGTTGAAGCCCTCCCGGGTGTTTCACGTGAAACGATGGATCGGTTGGATTGCTTCGCGCAATTGCTCGCGGAAGAAAATGCTCGGCAAAATCTCGTAGCAAAGGCGACGCTGGGTGATGCCTTTTGGGTTCGACATTTGGCGGATAGCGCTCAACTGCTTCGGTTGGCCCCAAATGATGTCTGTGACTGGATCGATTTGGGGAGCGGTCCGGGTTTGCCTGGCTTGGTCATCGCAATCCTGTCCGAGTCGCTGCAGGTGACATTGGTTGAATCCCGACGACTGCGCTGCGCATTTCTCAGGGCAGTTGTTGCACAGCTCGGTTTGGGTGATCGGGTCACGATCTGTGAGCAGCGGGTAGAGGGCATGATACCGCGCGCCTATGGGGTGATTTCGGCCCGCGCGTTCGCTCCCCTGCCCCGTCTTTTGGGCGGCGCCCGTCATTTGTCCGGACCCGGGACGATTTGGTTGCTTCCCAAGGGAAAAAATGCGGTTAATGAGCTTTCAGCACTTCCGCAAAACTGTCAGAGAAAGTTCCACGTGGAACAGAGCCTGACAGACCAGGAGGCGCGGATTCTCGTCGGTGATGGTGTTCCACCACCCCTTTGAGCCGGAAACGGACGCACGGCATGATTCGAATCGCCATAGCCAATCAGAAAGGCGGGGTCGGAAAGACCACGACCGCGATTAACTTGGCGACGGCGCTCGCGGCGAGCGGCTGGCGGACTCTGCTGATCGATCTTGATCCGCAGGGCAATGCTTCGACGGGCCTTGGTATCGCGGCGGCCAATCGGGACCTGTCCTCCTACGACGTGCTGGGCGGCGAGGCGTCGATCTCCGAGGCCGCCATTGCTACCCGGATTCCTCGGCTAGACATCGTGCCGGCGACGGTTGACCTTTCGGGGTCAGAAATTGAGCTGGTGGGTGCCAGTGATCGCACGCACCGCCTGAAGGGCGCGCTTGATGCCGTTCCGGCGGGGCAGTGGGATATCTGCCTGATTGATTGTCCGCCGTCGCTCGGGCTTCTCACCCTTAACGCATTGATTACAGCCGATTCTATCTTGGTGCCTCTGCAGTGCGAGTTTTTCGCCCTCGAAGGCCTCAGCCAGCTGCTGCAGACGGTCGAGCGTATCCGTGCGCGGTTTAATTCCGATCTGGCCATTCTCGGTGTGGCGTTGACGATGTTCGACCGACGCAACCGGCTGACCGATCAGGTGGCGGCTGATGTTCGGGAATGTTTGGGCGGAATCGTGTTCGACAGCGTCATTCCTCGAAATGTGCGCCTGTCCGAGGCACCTAGCCATGGGCTTCCTGCATTGGTCTATGATCATCGCTGCGCAGGATCGCTGGCCTATATTGAGCTGGCCCGCGAGGTGATCGCGCGCCTGCCGTCACTTAAGAAGGCTGCCTGAGATGAACGGAGACCGGCCCGACCAATCGGCTGCTGCTCCACGCGCAAAGCGCCCTGCAGGGCTCGGGCGGGGCCTTTCGGCTTTGCTCGGCGATATACAGGTCGACGCACCGGTCCACAGCGCGCCGGGTACCCCCACCCGCAACGGCCTAGCCATGCTGCCGATTGCCGAGGTCCACCCGCATCCTGATCAGCCACGTCGCCATTTTGATGAAAATGCGCTTGCCGAGCTTGCTGATTCAATCGCGGCGCGGGGACTGGTTCAGCCTATCCTCGTTCGCCCCGCTCCCGACGGTAATGGCTGGCAACTGGTCGCTGGTGAGCGGCGCTGGCGCGCTTCCCAGCGGGCCGGGTTGCACCAGATTCCGGCGATCGTGCGGGACCTTGATGACAGCGATACCTTCACCATTGCGCTCATCGAGAATATCCAGCGTCAGGATCTGACGGCCATCGAAGAAGCGCAGGCTTATGCCCGAATGCGCGATCAACTGGGCCATGGCCAGGATGCCATTGCGCAGATGACAGGCAAGTCGCGCAGTCATATCGCCAATATCTTGCGCCTGCTCGACCTTCCGGAAACCATCCGTGAGCTGGTGTCCACTGGCCAGATCGGTATGGGGCATGCGCGAGCGCTGATCGGTTATCCCGATGCGGAGGCATTGGCTCGTACGATTGTCTCCAAGGGGCTTTCGGTGCGTAAGGTTGAGGCGCTGGTCCGTGCAGCGCGCAATGCCAGCGCAAGTGCGGCCAGATCAGCTGCGCGCCCCGCCGCGCCCTCGCCGGATGCTGACATTGCTGCGCTCGAGCGGCATCTTTCAGACCTTTTGGGGGTGGCAGTGCGAATCGTTCATCAGACCGATCATCGCGGCAGCCTCACGCTTGATTATAGCAGCCTCGAACAGCTGGACATGTTGTGCCAGCGCCTCACAGGCGAGCAGTTCTGAACTTAACTATCTGTTTAAACGTCTAAAAATTTCCTAACGCTCCGGTAACCATAGCGGGCAGCGAATCTTGAACCTGTCACCATTTATACCGGCATGGCTCGCCGGCTGTCCGGATGGGCGGACAGAGTAACGGGTAATCAAGGGACCACATTCACATGAGCAAGTTCATGCATCGCGCCGTTGCCGGCGCCCTCGTTGCCACGCTGGGCCTTTCGGCTGGTGTGGCTCACGCCGCTCCTGCCACTGCCTCGGCGACCGCATCGGCACGCGTTCTGCAGCAGATCACCGTCACCAACACCTCTGACCTCGATTTCGGCACGGTTGTTGCCGGCACCGCTGCCTCGACGGTGGCGATCTCGGCCGCCGGCACCCGTACTTGCGGTTCGGGCCTGACCTGCACCGGAACCGTTTCGTCGGCCAATTTCAACATTAACGGCACCCGCAACACTGTCGTCACGATCACCGGGGACAATACGGTGTCGCTGGCAAACGGTAGCGGCGGCACGATGAGCGCCAGCCTGACGCGCAGCGCCAGCACGCTGACTCTCGCCAGCGCGGGCCCGGTGGGTGGTTCGTTCCAGGTTGGCGGAACCCTGAACCTGGGTGCCAATCAGGCTGACGGCGCTTACAGCGGCACGTTCAACGTCACTGTTGATTACCAGTAATCGGCGAGAATTCCGGTGCTGTCTCCGTAAGGGGGAACCGGACAGGGATGCCCATTGGCATCCGGGAATGAAGGGGCGACTGGCATCTGCCGGCGCCCCTTTTTCTTTGCTCCCGCAGGGCTCCGGTTCGGACTGGTTAGCAAAGTGGAAACCATGTTGCGCCTAGGGTTTCCGCAGTTCGAACCCGGCGTGACGGGCCCGGTTGATCATCCCATTCGGAATGGTTGCCGACCCGCCGCGCGGACCAGCGGAGACGACGGACATGCTAACCTCTTTCGGGCGGCGCCTGGCGGCGCTCGCGGCCTTGTTTGCGGCCTATTCACCAGCTCCGGCGCTCGCTGCCGGCGATTTGCTTGTCGCGCCTACGCGCGTTGTGCTCGATGGCCCGCGGGGTGCGGAAGTCGTGCTCAACAATATCGGGGAGGAGACCGCCACCTATCGGGTTTCCCTCGAGCTCAAGCGGATGACGGCTAACGGCACGCTCGAAGATGTGACTCCGGAAGATGCGACGCCTGCAGAACAGGCGATGCTCGACATGCTCTTCTACAGTCCTCGACGCATCACCTTGCCTCCTAACCAGCCACAGACCATCCGGCTGGGTGTTCGTCCGCCAGCCGGCCTGCCGGACGGCGAATATCGGGCTCATTTGCTGTTTCGTGCCGTGCGCGACGCGGTTCCCGCTGTTCAGCCAGTCGCAGCTGGATCGGGCGTATCGATTGCCCTCACTCCGATCTATGGTGTGACCATCCCAGTCATCGTCCGGCAGGGCAATCTCTCTGCCACTGCAGCTATCGCCAACCCACGCATCGAGAGCGATGGCGAGGAGCACGCGCTGCGGTTTGACCTCAGCAAGCAGGGTAATCGTTCAGTTTATGGCGAGGTGATCGTCGAACGACCGGGTGTCGCAGAGCCGTTGCTCGTGGCGCGCGGGATCGCACTCTATGCCGAACTCGATCAGCGGGTTGTCACGCTGCCGCTTGCGCCTGAACAGGTAGAGGCGCTGCGCGGCCCTGTTCGGATCCGCTACCTCGAAGATCGTGACGCCGGGGGGGCATCCCTCGCCGAAGTCAGCAGCGTGCTGCGCTAAGGTCGAACGGAAAAAGGCAGGGCGTTCGCAACGCTCGTCGCCATGCAAATGTTCGCCCGCCTTGCCACCGCTATCCTGGCGTTCTCTGCGCTCCTTGGACTTGGTCCGGGGAGCGTTGGCGCATCCATGGCCCGGGCAGAAACACCGTCCACGGCATGGGTGCCGCACGAGGACGAACAGTGGCTATTCGATCTACGCACCACCCGGCTGACCATTGGCAACGGGATTCGCGGCTATTCCGACGGTCGGCGGACATGCGTTGTTCTGGAAGACATGATTCTTGCGCTCGATCTGCCGTTGAGGATCGATCCCGAGTTGCGCCGCGCAACTGGATGGGCGTTCGATGAGCGGCAGACAATTGAGATCGATCGCGCCGCCGGTCGTGCTCGTGTTGCCAGCCGCTCGACCGTGTTACCGGCCAATGCGATTATCGATACCGATGAAGGCTGGTGCGTCGATCCGGCGATGCTCGGTGAGTGGCTCGGCATCGGCCTCAATGCAGATCTGTCCAATTCAGTTTTGCGTATCCGTTCGGATCAGGCGTTGCCGTTCGAGTTGGCTGCACAGCGCCGCGCGCGAGCTGCTTCGCTTGGCGGACGCCAGCAATTCAACCTTGCCGATCTTCCCCAAGCCCGCCGTCCTTATGCGATGGCAAGTCTCCCCTCGGTCGATGTCGTCGCCTCGGCAGCCGTCATCAACGATACCCGCACAGGACGGAGCGACCGGCAGCTGCGGTATGAGTTGTTTGCCAGCGGCGAGCTGTTCGGCGCGTCCTATGATGCACGGCTTTCATCGGATTCGCGCGGAATTCCTGCCTCCCTGCGGGTTCGTGCTTATCGGTCTGATCCGGAAGGCGGACTGTTCGGGCCGCTGCAGGCAACGCATGTTGCGGCCGGCGACGTCACGACTTTGTCCACTCCGCTCGTCTCGCAGCCGGTCGTCGGCCGCGGTGCGGTGATCACCAACCGCGCATTGGATCTGCCTGACAGTTTTGATCGGACCACCTTCCGGGGCGATCTGCCCGCAGGGTGGGATGCCGAGCTGTATCGCAATGGTCAGTTGCTCGGATTTGCTACACCCGGCAGCGATGGGCGGTACGAATTCGCAGATGTGCGCCTGCAATATGGTGTGAACCGCTTCGAAGTCGTGCTTTACGGTCCGCAGGGGCAGGTGCGACGCGAAGTGCGCAACATTCCGGTAGGCCTCGAAGCCATTCCGCCTCAGAAAACCTATTATTGGGCCGGAATTGTACAGGAAGGGCGCGATCTGCTGCGGCTGGATGGCGACGATGATCGTCCTTTCCGTCGCGGATGGCGCGGAACATTCGGCATAGAGCGCGGACTAAACCGGCGCATGTCCGTTGGGGCCTGGGCGACAAGCGCCCTCATAGAGGATGTGCGCTACAATAGCGTCGAGGGCCTTGTCCGCCACAGCATCGGACCAACTCTCGCTGAAGTCAGCATGGCCATCCAGAATGGCGGCGGTCATGCCGGCCGTTTGCTGTGGGCGGGGCAGTTCGGGGATAATTACTTTACGTTTGAATCGCTTCTGGCACGCGGCGGCTATCGTTCGGATCGTGTCACTCTGGGCGTGACCGGTTTGCACAGTCTCTCGATCGATCTGGCACCGCGCATCGCCGGTACCGTTCTACCGCTTCATCTGGAGGCAAGCTATCGTCAGCAAGCAAATGGTATCAATCGGCTGGAGGCGGGCGCCCGTGTTTCGGCCAATTGGCGCAGTATTTCGCTGACGTCCCAGCTCGATTGGGTCGAAACTCGCGGGCGAGGGCGTTCCGACAGCGATCTGGTCGCGAGCTTGCTAGCCAACGCGCGGCTTGGCCGGTTCCGGATCCGGGGTGAGGCGCGCATCGGCATCACCGGCAATGCCTCTGATGACCGGATCCTGGTCGTTGCCGACTGGAATCGCTCCGAACGAACCGACATGCGTGTTGAGCTGGCCTATGAATCGGGCGCAAACAGGGTTCGGGCTGGGGCAGGATATACGCGCAGGTTCGAAAAATTTGCGCTGACCGCACAGGGCGAGGTCGCGAGCGACGGTTCGATGGCCGCGGGCATCAGTCTGAGTTTTGGAATAGGGCCTGATCCGCAGCGCGGTGGCATGCGTTTTTCGCGCGAACGGCTGGCGGCCCAAGGTCAGGCGCTGGCACGGCTCTTCTATGACGATAATGGCGATGGTCGCCGCCAAGCTGGCGAGGAGTTTGCCGAAGGCATCATCCTCACCGCAGGCAATGCGGTTGCTGCCGAGCCGACCAATGCCGAAGGCGTTGCGCTGATCGATGCGTTGGCACCGTTCCGGCCGGTGCTTATCGGCATTGATGAAAGCTCGCTGGCGAGTCCGTTGGTGCGGCCAGCGATCCCCGGCGTCGTGGTCACGCCGCGTCCCGGCGTAGTAACCGAAATCGCTATCCCCCTTGTCGCCGCTGGTGAAGTTGAGGGCATGGTCATTCGCCGTGGCGGCACAGGGATCGAAGGACTCGATCTCGAGGTGATCGACGCCAACGGCCATGTACGGGCTGTCGCGCGCACCGACTTTGACGGATTTTTCATTATAGAATCAGTGCCATACGGCCAGTATCGGCTGCGCATCTCCGCCTTGTCCGCCGCTGCTGCCAATGTGTCGCCGGATCTGGGGACAATCATTCTCAGCCGCGAACGACCGCGCGTGCGATTGGGAACAATTGCTGTCGATGCACGTGCTGGCGCGATGGATGTCGCGGTGGTTGCCGCGCGTCGCTAATCGCCTGCCTTGTTCTCTGGTGCGGTCGAGAAGACTCGAACTTCCACGGGCTTTCGCCCACAACGACCTCAACGTTGCGCGTCTACCAATTCCGCCACGACCGCGAGACCAGAGAAATGCCGCCACCCGGCAGGATGGCGGCAGGGGCGAGCGCTTAGCAAAGCCCCCTGAACGGTGCAACCCGCGAATTGGCGATGGTGAACCGGCGCGGGTCAAGCGCGGCTGCGTGAAGCAGGCCGGGATCGGAACTTTGGCGTGTAGAATTCGGAATTATGTTTCAAATTCGCGGCTTATCTCGGCGATGCCCAGCTTGCCGTCAGCAGTTGGGCGCGGCGGGGTATGTCGATCTTGGCTTCGCTGAATTCGGCCCGTTCGCCAGGGGGGAGGACATCAACCGGCGGCTGCATGATCCATTCATAGACGATGCTGCCGGTGGAATCGCGCAACTCTGCCTTAATCGGCGGTACGCTTTGTGCCCGATCGGTTGGATTAACGATGGTCCCGCGCACCGCGAACAGGATTGTTCCGTTGGGCAATGTACGGTGCTCCTGCTGGTCGACAGGAAGCTCGATGACGAGATCGGGTTCACCTGTGCCGGCGGTCGACAGGAGATTTTCGGCCCAAGCAGGTAAACCGAACCATGCGACGGCTGCGCTTGCTCCGGCTATGCTGAGAGCGAAGGCAATGGCGATTATTGTCCACAGCCGAGCCGAATTGCGCCGATAGCGCCGCTCGCGCCTGAAAGGTGGTGGCGGAAGTTCGTCGATGTCGCGATCGCGCACTGCCGGTGTATCATTTTCCGGCTGAAGCCAGGAGGCCGAGTTTTCGCGTTCTTCAAGCGCCCGCTCATTCTGCGCGTCATTGATCGTCGGCAGATCGGCCTGCGCATCTGTCTCGCCCGTCGGATGATCGTGCACCACCGCTGTCTCGGGGGCGCTGGGTCTATCTTGAACGGGTAGAGGGGCGGCAGGCGGGGGTGATGCTGGTGCCTGCTGCATAGGGGTGGTCTGGGCCGGAGTCTGCGTCGCTGGCCGCTCAACTTGAGACGGTGCCTGGAACCATTTGTGTCCGCAGGCTGCACAACGCACGGATCGGCCGGCGGGGCCGATGGCGCTGTCTGGCACCACATATCGTGTTTGGCAGGCTGGGCAGCTCAGGATCATAGAACATCGTCTAAACACGGGTTGTGCAGGCTTCGCAAGCGCTGCCTTGTCCCGGCCAGCCTTGTTTCGCCTTGCAAAGCCGTGCATCAGGCGGAAGATCCGGTAATAGGACCGGCACAAGATTGGGAAGTTTAGCGGCAGTGGCGTCGGGACGCACGTCATCGGGTGACATCGTGCGGTTCGACAATGTCGGACTGCGATACGGCGCCGGTACGGAAACCCTGTCCGATATCAGCTTTACCCTCACCCGCGGCGGGTTCTACTTTCTTGCCGGGCCGTCGGGGGCGGGCAAGACATCATTGCTGAAACTGCTTTACCTTGCCCTGCGTCCGACTCGTGGTGTGGTCACGATGTTCGGGGAGGACCTTGTTACTCTGCCCCGTAACCGCCTGCCGGGATTCCGCCGTCGCATCGGCGTGGTGTTTCAGGATTTTCGTCTCATTCCGCATTTGTCCGCTTTCGATAATGTGGCTCTGCCGCTTCGCATTGCAGGGGTGGCGGAGCGCGATTTGGCCGCCCCGGTGGGTGAGATGCTTGAATGGGTGGGCTTAGGCGAACGCATGCATGCGCGGCCGGTCACCCTCTCCGGGGGTGAGCAGCAGCGCGTGGCCATCGCCCGCGCGGTAGTCGCGCGTCCGGAACTGCTGGTGGCGGACGAACCGACGGGCAACGTCGATCCCGAAATGGCGGTCCGGTTGCTGCAGCTGTTCGAAGGGCTCAACCGCATGGGAACATCAGTGGTTGTCGCGACTCACGACCTTCATCTGATGAACCGGGTCCCCGGCGCGCAAATGATGCGTCTTGCCAAGGGGCGCTTGGCTGATCCGACGGGCGCGCTGCGCTATCCGCCTGCGTCGCGTTACACGGCTGCCCCATAATGACCGGCCATTCGAACCTTATCCCTCCCGTCGCCCCCTTGCTTGGCACTCGTCGACTTTCGGGCGGAATGCCTTGGGTTATCGCGATCATGACGGCGCTTGCCATGCTGGCGATGGCGGCAGCGTTGGTCCTTACGCCTGCGGCGACGGCGCTTTCCGGGCAAATTGCAGGGCGCGCGACGATTCAAATCGTCCAGCCCGATGCGCTGGTGCGGCGTGCCGATGTTGCCGAACTGCGCCGGTTGCTGGCGGAGGAGCCCTATGTGGTAGCGGTCCGGAGTCTGCCCGAGGAGGAAACGGCCCGTCTCGCCGAGCGGTGGCTGGGAGAAGGTTTGTCGCAGTCCGATCTGCCTTTGCCGGCGCTGATCGATGTGGATGTTGTCCGTTCGGACGATGCGACCATGGCCCGGCTGGGCGCGGCAGTGCGTTCTGCGGTGCCAGAAGCGCGCGTTATCCCCCATGCTGAATGGCTGGGTCCAGTGGCTCGCATGATGAGTGCGATTGGCTGGATTGCAGCAGCGATCGCAGCCATGCTTATCAGCTGTGCGGCTGTCGTCGCTGTCCTTGCAGTGCGCGCCGCGCTCTCCGCACAGCGGCCGATGATCGATATCCTCCATCTGGTCGGCGCAACCGATGTTCAGGTGGCGCGTTTGTTCCAGCGTCTGGTCGCGCGTGATGTCATGGCGGGGGCGATCCTTGGTGCCGTCGCTGCCGTTTGCCTTTCGCTGTTGGTTGTATGGCAGACGCGCGGGCTGGTGGCTGGCCTTGCCGAAGGCGCGGGGGGCTTAGCATCAGTGGTCTGGTTTCTGCTTGTGCCGCCCTTGGTTATTGCCGTCGCGATATTGGCCTCTCGGATCGCGGTGATTCGTGCGCTCGGGGAATTGCCATGATCCGCAGAATTGTCTCTGCCTTGGCCTTGGTCTGGCTGTTCGGTTTCGTCTGGTTTGCGCTGTTTCTGCCGCAACCGCTCGGCGACTGGCGGACTGACGGCATTGTGGTTTTTACTGGAGGGCCAAAGCGGATCGATCGCGCGCTTGATCTTCTTGCGGACGGGCAGGCGCAGAGGTTGCTGATCAGCGGGGTGGATCGTGACGTACGCCCCAGCGAACTGGCCGCTGAATACGGCCGGCCGGTGGCTCTGTTCGACTGCTGTGTTGTGTTGGGCCATGAGGCAGTCGACACTCGCAGCAATGGTGAAGAAGTGGCGGGGTGGGTGCAGCGGCGCGGATACCGATCCCTGCGGCTGGTAACCACCGATTGGCACATGCGTCGGGCTCGCTTTGAGGTTGAACGGGCTTTGCCCTCCGACATCATTGTCGTGGCGGATGCCGTCCCCTCACGGCCCAGCTTCCGCACATTGTGGGTCGAATATCACAAGCTGCTGCTGCGGCGGTTGGGTTCGCTGTTCGGTATCTGACATGGCTTTGCTTGCGGCGGCCATACGCACCATTGTTTGGACACCTGTCTTTTACGCCGGTTCGGCTTTGCTCAGCCTGTCTGCTGGATTCCTTGCCCTATTCGATCGCACAGCGTTCGAGCGCGCGGTTAGCCAGTGGGGCCGCTGGCAGCGCTGGTGCGCGCGGGTTATCCTGCGTCAGCATGTCGCGATCGAAGGTGAGTTACCTAAGGAAGCGGTGTTTTTCGTCTTCAAGCATGAGGCGATGTTTGAAACCATCGACCTCCCGTTCATGCTCCACCGGCCTGTGGTGTTCGCCAAACAGGAACTTTTTTCTATCCCGGTCTGGGGCCCGCTGGCCCGCCACTATGGGCTTATTCCAATCGAGCGGAGCGCAGGTGCCGCTGCCCTGCGCACAATGCGCCGCGCCGCGCTTGATGCCATTGCCGCGGGGCGCCCGCTCGTGCTGATGCCGGAAGGGACGCGTGTACGGCATGGCCAATCGCCTGAGCTGCGGTCGGGCTTTGCAGGGCTCTACAAGCTGCTGGGACTCGGCGTAGTGCCGGTCGCCGTCAACAGCGGGGCGCCGCGTCGGGGATGGATCAGGCTGCCCGGCACGATCACCTATCGTATTGGTGAAGCAATTCCCCCAGGCCTGCCGCGCGAGGAAGCCGAACAGCGGGTCCATGCCGCTATCAACAGCTTGAACCCACCGCTTCTGGCGCAGGACTAATGGCGGCGGCCGAAATCGGGTGCCGCGTCATCCTGACCCGAATCGACGATTGATTGGCGGACAGCGCGTGTTCGCGTGAACAGCGCTTGCAGGGCATCCCCATCACCCCAGCGGATCGCGCGCTGCAGCTGGCTCAGGTCCTCGCTGAACCGCTGCAGCATCTCTAAAACCGCCTCGCGGTTGGACAGGAAAACATCGCGCCACATCACCGGGTCTGAGGCTGCGATGCGGGTGAAATCCCGGAAACCGCCAGCGGAATACTTGATGACCTCGCTTTCGGTTACCTCCTCCAGGTCCGATGCGGTGCCGACAATGGTGTAGGCAATCAGGTGGGGAAGGTGGCTGGTGACAGCCAGCACCAGATCGTGATGCCGGGCATCCATGATCTCGATATTGGCGCCCAGACCCGCCCAGAAGGCCGCTACCTTCTCGATGGCGGCGGCATCTGTCCCGGCTTCGGGCGTCAGGATGCACCAACGCCCGCGGAACAGGCTGGCAAAGCCTGCATCAGGCCCGCTGCGCTCGGTTCCGGCGACGGGGTGGGCGGGCACAATGACGTGGCCGGGCAGTGCTTCGGCGAGTGCTGCCGCCGGCCCGGCTTTCGATGATCCGACATCGCTGACGATGGCATCTTTGGCCAGTGCGGGGGCAACGGCGCAGGCAACATCTGCTGTGGCGCCAACCGGAACAGCAAGGATCACCAGCTCGGCATCGCGCACCGCATCTTCGACGGTATCCACCACATGGGCGCAGAACCCTAGTTCTGCAGCCCGCGCGCGCACCGGGGCGCTTGCGTCATGGCCGGTCACGGTCAACCCTTCCCAAGCCTGTCCGGCGGCCCGGGCGATCGATGATCCAATCAGCCCTAGGCCGATGATGGCGATGCGACTGAATGGCGGAGCGCCGCTCATGCGCCAGTCACGATCCGGCGCAGCGCGGCGGCAACTCCGCGGGTTTCCTCCTCAGTGCCGATGGTGATGCGCAGCGCGTGGGGCAAGCCCTGCCCGGGCAGCCAGCGAACAATATAGCCCGCTTCCATCAATGCCTTGTAGGCATATTCTGCGCTGACATCGCCTTCGAACAGCACAAGCAGGAAGTTGGTCGCTGAGTTTACAGCAGTGATCCCATGGTTCCCGAGAGCGGCAACCTCGTCTGCCAGCCAGTTGCGCCAGCGCGTGTTATGCTCGCGGCTCGCGTCGACGAAGCCTGTGTCGGCCAGCGCGGCGATGGCCGCCTGCTGGCCTGCGGCTGTGACGTTGAACGGCGCTCGGATGCGGTGCATGGCATCGATCAGCGGTGCCGCGCCATAACCCCAGCCAATACGTTCCGCTGCCAGCCCGTAAATCTTCGAAAAAGTCCGCGTGACAAACACATTGGGCGCCTCGGCCGCCAGCGCTAGGCCGTGATCATCTTCGTCCGGCGACAGATATTCCGCATAGGCCTGGTCGAGCACGAACAGCACGTCGCCGGGCAGCGATGCGTGCAGCCGTGCAATTTCGTCGCGCGACAGCAATGTGCTCGTGGGATTGTTGGGGTTCGCAACATAGACGACGCGGGTCCGCGGCGTCACGCAGGCCAGAATGGCGTCGACGTCGGTGCCATAATTCACATCCGGCGCGATTACCGGCGTTGCGCCGACGCGCCGCGCTGCAATGTCATAGACGGCAAAGCCGAAGCGGACATAGATCACCTCGTCACCCAGACCCGCAAAGGCGCCAGCGGCGAGGTGGAGCAGCTCGTCCGACCCTGTTCCATAAATGATGCGCGCAGGATCAAGTCCATGGTGCGCTGCCAGTGCTTCGCGCAGCGCTGTCGCGCCCGGATCTGGGTACCGGCGCATGTCGGCTTCGGCGATGAAAGCGGCGCTGGCGTCCGGGCTGCACCCCAGCGGATTCTCGTTCGCGCTGAGTTTCACCAGCACGCGTCCGTCATCACCCTTTGAACGGCCGGGGACATAGGGGGCGATACCCATCACCCAGGGCTTGGGCTGCGGAATGGCAAGGTCGGTCATGGGGCAGCGCCTTAGCGCAACGGACAGACCTGTCCAGCATTGCGCGGCCCCGCGTTGACATAGGGCCATGCTCCTGCGCATCGCTCTTGATCATGTCTCCGGGTTTTATCGAGCATCAGCGTCTCGTCCTGCCAGCCCCCCTGCCCCTCGACGGCGGGGCCGCGCTGTCGCCGGTCGAGGTCGCCTGGCAAAGCTATGGCACGCTCAATGACGCGCGCGATAATGCGATCCTCATCTGTCACGCGCTGACTGGCGACCAATATGTCGCGGGGCGTCACCCCGTTACCGGTAAGCCAGGCTGGTGGGAGCGGATGGTTGGACCCGGCAAGCCCATAGATACCGATCGTTTCTACGTCATCTGCTCCAATGTCATCGGCAGTTGCATGGGCTCCTCCGGCCCGGCTAGTCGCGATCCGGCGTCGGATACACCATGGGGCATGCGCTTTCCCGTGATCACCATTGCGGACATGGTGCGTGCGCAGGTCGCGTTGCTCGATGCGCTTGGCATTGCGCGGCTGCATGCGGTCGTCGGCGGGTCGATGGGGGGGATGCAGGCGCTCGCTTGGGCCGCCCATCATCCCGAGCGTGTCGGCCGCGCACTCGTTGTTGCCTCTGCGGCGCGCCATTCGGCTCAGAATATAGCCTTTCATGAGGTTGGCCGGCAGGCGATCATGGCCGACCCGGCCTGGAAGGGCGGCGATTATTATGGTGCGCGGGGCAGTGGGCCTGCCAAGGGCCTCGCGGTCGCGCGCATGGCAGCGCACATCACCTATCTGTCGGAAGAAGGGTTGACGGCCAAGTTCGGCCGTCGCCTGCAGAATCGCGACGCCAAGACGTTCGGCTTCGACGCTGATTTTCAGGTGGAATCCTATCTACGGCATCAGGGTCTGGCCTTCACTGACCGGTTCGACGCCAACTCCTATCTCTACATCACCCGCGCGATGGACTATTTTGATCTGGCCGAGCCGCACGGGGGAAAGCTGGCCACCGCCTTTGCGCGCAGCGTGGCGACGCGCTTTTGCCTGGTCAGCTTCACCAGCGATTGGCTCTATCCCACGTCCGAATCGCGTGCGATTGTTCACGCGCTCAATGCCGCCGGCGCGCCAACCAGCTTCGTCGAGCTCGAAAGCGGCTTTGGCCATGATGCATTCCTGCTGGATGTGCCCGCGCTTGATCGCGTGATCGGCGGCTTTGTGGGGGAAGGCGCATGAGCGAGCTTCGCCCTGATCTGGCGGTCATCGCTGCCCATGTCGCGGCCGGCTCCCGCGTGCTCGATGTCGGCTGTGGGGACGGTACCCTGATGGCCGCGTTGCGTGACAAGGGGTGCGACGCGCGCGGGTTGGAACTTGACCCTGCAAATGTCGCGGCTGCGGTGTCGCGCGGCCTGTCAGTGGTGCAGGGGGACTGCAATGTCGACCTCACCGACTATCCGGCGGACAGCTTCGACTATGTCATCCTGTCGCAAACGCTGCAGACGACGATGCGGCCCGACCGCGTGGTCGAACAATTGCTGCGTATTGGCCGGCGCGCCTTTGTCTCATTTCCCAATTTCGCGCACTGGCGGGTGCGGCTGAGCCTGCTGTGGGGCGGGCGGATGCCGGTGACGCGCCTGCTCCCGGTCGCTTGGTACGAAACGCCCAACATCCACCATGTTACGGTTGATGATTTCCGCGCGCTGCTTGTGGAACGGGGCATTGAGGTGGAGGGCAGCTGGTTCCTGACCGGTGACCGGCCGACCAGCGCGGCAGCGGCCAATTTCCGGGCCGAACATGCGGTGTTCTTGCTGAAACGCTGACCGGCGGGCCTCTCCCGCCGGTCAGTATTTCATGCGTCGATCAGGCGGGAATGCCGCTGATCGCTTTCACTTCCATGAAGTCCTTGAGGCCGAACAGCCCGCCTTCGCGGCCGTTGCCCGACTGCTTGTACCCACCGAAGGGTGCGCCCGGCGCGGGTCCCCAGCTGTTCACGGCAACCATGCCGGCGCGCAGCTTCGGGGCGACATCGGCGGCCTTTTCGGGGTCGCCGGAAATTACGGCCGACAAACCATAGGCAGTGTCGTTGGCGATTTGGATGCCCTCGTCCAGGTCATCATAGGCGATGATCGTTGCCACCGGTCCGAACACTTCCTCCTGCGCGATGCGCATGTCCGGCGTGACACCAGAGAAGACAGTCGGGCGGATGTAATAGCCGCGGTTCACATTGGCGGGCAGGCCGGTGCCACCCGTTTCCAGTGTCGCGCCTTCGTCGATCGCCGACTGGATCAGACCCTGGATCTTCTCGAACTGGGCCTTGTTGACGACGGGGCCGATGTGCATGCCCTCGGCCAGCGGATCGCCGACCGGGGTCGCCTCAAACATCGCCTTGACCACGCCTGCCGCCTCGGCCTCACGCTCGCGCGGCACAAGAATGCGTGTTGGTGCGATGCAGCTCTGTCCGGTGTTGACCAATACGCCCTGCACCGTCGGTGGCAGGACGGTTGCGAAATCCGCATCGGGCAGGACCAGGTTGGGGGATTTGCCACCCAACTCCTGGTGGACGCGCTTGACTGTATCCGCTGCCGCCTTGGCGACGAGGATGCCTGCGCGCGTCGATCCGGTGAAGCTCACCATCTCTATGTCGGGGTGCGCCGAAATGGCGGCACCGACGCCGGGGCCGTCGCCCTGCACCAGGTTGAACACGCCCGGCGGCACGCCCGCGGCGTCGAGGATCTCGGCAAAGATCGCTGCATTGCCCGGACATTCCTCCGAGGGCTTGAGCACCATCGTGTTGCCCGCCGCGAGGGCCGGTGCGACCTTGAGTGCAATCTGGTTCAATGGCCAGTTCCAGGGCGTGATCATGCCGACGACGCCGATCGGTTCATAGACGATCAGGTTTGCGCCCATCCGCTCCTTGAATTCGAAATCCTTGAGTGCCGCGATCGTGCCGAGGAATCCGCCGATCCCTGCACCAACCTGTGCGGTGGTCGCGAAGCTGACCGGTGCGCCCATTTCTTCAGCCATCACGCGGCCAAGGTCGGCAGCCCGCTTCTTATATTCCTCGACAATGCGGCCGAGCAGCTCGAGCCGTTCCTCGCGCGTTGTCTGCGAAAAGCTCTCGAAGGCGCGCCGTGCCGCAGCCACTGCCGCATCGACATCGGCTTTGGTGCCGATCGTGATCGCCGACACCGGCTCCTCGGTCGCCGGGTTGATCACCTCATGGCGTTTACCGCCGATCGAATCGACCCATTTGCCATCGATATAATGTTGCAGATGCTCGCGCATGGCCTCTCTCCTTCGGTGATGGATGTGGCGCGATACGTTGCGCCTTGCAACCCTTGTCGCGTCGTCCGCGCCGCAATGGTCAACGGCGCTCCCGTGCTAACCGGCTCAGCAGCACGGCCGAGCGCGCCGCTTGGCGGGGTAGGCTGGAAAGGTCGATCCATTCCCCGTCGGCATGTGCCAGCCCGCCTGATGCGCCCAGCCCGCCCAATGTATCGACATCAGCCGCAACCCAGCCCGAATCGGCGGCGCCGCGTCGTGCCGGGTCCATCTCGGCCAGTTCGGCAAAGCCCAAATCGCGGTTGACCGCATTCAGTCTTGCGAGAAGCGCGCGATTGCCTTCGGTCGGGGCCATCGGGGGATAGCTTGTTTCAAAGCGGATAGAGGCATCGGTGCCTCGCAGGTTGGCATCGACAATCGCCTGCATTGCGGTGCGGATGCGCGCGTCCTGTTCGGCGGTCAGCGTGCGCAGGTCACCGCGTGCAACGGCGCTGTCGGCGATGATGTTGGTCTTGCCTACTGCGCTCACGCTCTCTGCGCTGGCGGCCAGAGTCGCTGGGGTGCCCCCGGCCACCAGACCCACATTGTAGGTGAGGTTCGCTTCGGGAAGCTCGCGGCGGAACGCATCAAGGATGCGCGCCATCTCGTAGATCGCGCCGTATCCGGAGCCGGTAGAAAAGACTGTGCTCGAATGGCCCGCGCGGCCGGTAGTGGTCAACGTCCAGTTGGCCGAGCTGCGCCGGGCGATGGTACCGAACTCCTGTTCGCCTTCGCGCGCCAGATTTTCATATTCCAGCGCTACGTCGGCCCAGCGCCCGGCCTCGATCAGGTCGGCCCTCGCCACGTCCGACGGCGCGCCGATCCGCTCCTCGTCGCCGGTCAGCACCACCATGACGTCGGCGTCTTCGAGCGTGCCCGCCGCCTCCATCGCGCGCAGCGCGCCGATGATCACCACCATCCCGCCCTTGTCGTCGCCGACACCCGGGCCGATCGCGCGCGTTCCCTCGCGCCGATAGGTTTGGAAGGGGGAGGTCGGTTCGAACACCGTGTCGAGATGGGCGATAAGGAGGATGCGCTTGCCGCGCCCATTGCCGCGATGCGTGGCGACGACATGGCCGGCGCGCCCCGTTGCGCTCATGTCCACCCAGCGCACCTCGAAGCCGAGCTGGGACAGCTCTGCCTCCATCATTTGACCCACCGCGCGCACGCCCGGCAGGTTGAGGGTTCCGCTGTTCTGGTTGACCAGCCGTTCGAGCAGCGCCTCGCCATAGGCGGCATCGCTTGCCGCGAAATCGGCGGCGCGCTGTTCGCTGCGGCTCAATTGCGCGTGCGCGGGGATGGTCAGGGTGAGGGCGGCGATCACCGCAAGGATGGTGCTTTTCATGGTCACCAAGGCAGCATGGTGAGCGCGCGGCGTCAACGCCTCTCACGCGCATGCAAAAGGGGCGCCCGCACTGGCGGACGCCCCGATTATGTTGCCGCGATGAAAAATCAGCTGCTGTAATACATGTCGAACTCGACTGGGCTCGGGGTCATTTCCCAGCGGTAGACCTCTTCCCACTTCAGCTCGATATAGGCTTCGATCTGGTCCTTGCTGAACACGTCGCCCTTCAGCAGGAAGTCGTGATCGGCGGCCAGTGCCTCGAGCGCTTCGCGCAAGCTTCCGCACACGGTCGGCACATCCTTGAGCTCTTCCGGCGGCAGGTCATAGAGGTTCTTGTCCATCGCGTCGCCGGGATGGATCTTGTTCTGGATGCCGTCCAGACCCGCCATCAGCAGTGATGCATAGGCGAGATAGGGGTTGGCCATCGCGTCGGGGAAGCGGAATTCGACGCGCTTGGCCTTGCTGCCAGCCCCATAGGGGATGCGGCACGACGCCGAACGGTTGCGGCTCGAATAGGCGAGCAGAACCGGCGCCTCAAAGCCCGGCACCAGTCGCTTGTAGCTGTTGGTGGTCGGGTTGGTGAAGGCATTGAGCGCCTTGGCATGCTTGATGACGCCGCCGATGTAATAGAGGCAGGTGTCCGAAAGGCCGGCATAGCCGTTGCCGGCAAACAGCGGCTTGCCATCTTCCCACAGCGACATATGCGTGTGCATGCCGCTGCCATTATCGTCCTTGATCGGCTTGGGCATGAAGGTTGCGGTCTTGCCATAGGCATGCGCGACCTGGTGCACGACATATTTGTAGATCTGCATGTTGTCGGCGGTCTTCACCAGCGTGTCGAATGTGACGCCGAGTTCATGCTGGGCTGCAGCCACCTCATGGTGGTGCTTGTCCATGTTAAGGCCCATTTCCGTCATGGTCGAAACCATCTCGGCGCGGATGTCGACAGCGCTGTCGACCGGCGCGACCGGGAAGTAGCCGCCCTTGGCGCGCGGACGGTGGCCCAGGTTGCCGCTGTCATAGCTGCGCCCGGTGTTCGTCGGCAGCTCGACATCGTCGATCGTGTAGCCCGAGGCATTGTAGCTGTTCTCGAACTTCACATCGTCGAACATGAAGAATTCGGCTTCGGGGCCGACATAGATGGTGTCGGCGATGCCGGCTGCCTTCACATAGGCTTCGGCGCGCTTCGCGGTAGAGCGCGGGTCGCGTGCGTACAGCTCGCCCGACGAAGGCTCGACGATATCGCAGAAAATGACCAGCATCGGCGTCGCGCTGAACGGATCCATATGGATCGCGTCGAGGTCGGGCTTCAGGATCATGTCGCTTTCGTTGATGGCCTTCCATCCGGCGATCGACGATCCGTCAAACATCAGGCCGTCTTCGAGCTGATCTTCGTCGAGCAGGGCGGCGGTCATGGTCAGGTGCTGCCACTTGCCCTTGGGGTCGGTGAAACGCAGATCGACCCACTCGATCTCCTTGTCCTTGATCAGCTTGACGATGTCCTTGGGGCTGTTGGCCATGGTGGCAGTTCCTCGCTCTCGTTGTTGTCAGATATGAATTCAGTTGACGTGGCGGCGTCAGATGGCGTCGCTGTCGCGCTCGCCGGTGCGGATGCGAAGCGCGGTTTCGACGGGCATCACGAAAATCTTGCCATCGCCGATCCGGCCAGTCTGTGCTGCGCCAGCAATGGCTTCGACCACGCGAGCGGCCAGGTTGTCGTCGACGACAACCTCCAGCTTCACCTTGGGCAGAAAGTCGACGACATATTCGGCGCCGCGATACAGTTCGGTGTGGCCCTTTTGCCGTCCGAACCCCTTGGCTTCGGTGACGGTAATGCCGGACACGCCCACTTCATGCAGCGCCTCCTTCACTTCGTCGAGCTTGAAGGGTTTGATGATGGCCTCAATCTTTTTCATGCTTTCCCCGCGTCAGGTTGGCGAAGCGCGTCATGGCAAAGGCCATCGCGCCCACCGCAGCGTGCGTGCGACTGACTAATCAAGAAGCGTGCCAGCACGAAATGCACGGGTTCGCGCGCGAATCCGCGTTGCACCGGCGGCTGTTGCCACAATTTCAGGCAACATCGGCCGAAACCTGCCTGAAAAACAGGCGGTCCTGCCTTTTGGGAGATCAATAGGGGGGCTTGTCGAACCCGTCGGGGCTTTTGGTGAAGATCTCGCAGCCCGTTTCGGTGATGCCGATCGAATGTTCGAATTGCGCCGACAAAGAACGGTCGCGCGTCACCGCCGTCCAGCCGTCGTCCAGCACCTTCACCCCTGGCTTGCCGAGGTTGATCATCGGTTCGATGGTAAAGAACATGCCCGGGCGCAGTTCCGGACCTTGCCCCGGCCTGCCGACATGGACGATGTCCGGCGCGTCGTGGAACAGGCGACCGAGGCCATGCCCGCAGAAATCGCGCACCACGCCATATCGCTGCCGTTCAGCATGGCTCTGGATGGCATGGCCGATATCGCCGACGGTATTGCCGGGCCGTGCAGCCTCAATGCCGAGCATCAGGCATTCATAGGTGACATCAACCAACCGCCGCGCCTTCAGCGGCACATCTCCCACCAGAAACATGCGGCTGGTATCACCATGCCAGCCATCGACGATCACCGTGATGTCGATGTTCACGATGTCGCCGTCACGCAGCGGCTTGTCGGAAGGGATGCCGTGGCAAACCACATGATTGATCGAAATGCAGCTGGCGTGGATATAGCCGCGGTAGCCGACGGTTGCGGGTGTTGCGCCCGCGGCGAGCACGAAATCCAGCACCAGCCGGTCGAGATCTTGGGTCACTGCGCCGGGCACGACATGCGGCACCAGCATGTCGAGCGCTGCTGCGGCTAGCGCGCCTGCTTTGCGCATGCCGACAAAGCCTTCGGGCCCATGAAGGCGGATCGATCCGTCGCGGACGGGCGTGGTGTCCGCTGAAGCTGCGATATAATCCATGCCGGTCATATAGAGGCTTACGCCCGCATTGGCCATGGCCGCCGCTCGCGCTATGGCGCTCCCCATGACTCAATCCAAAATCTGGACTGCCGCCCTTGTCGTGATCGGCGACGAAATCCTTTCCGGCCGCACGCAGGACCGCAATATCACCCAGGTCGCCGCTTGGCTGAACGTGCAAGGCATCCGGCTCGTCGAGGTACGCGTGGTGCCCGATGTCGAGGATGCGATCATCGAGGCGGTGGATACGCTGCGTGCCCGCAATGACTATCTGTTCACCACCGGCGGCATTGGCCCGACGCATGACGATATCACGGTCGATGCCATTGCCCGCGCCCTCGGTGTGGGTGTGGTGCATCACCCCGATGCGGTCGATATCCTCACCCGCTATTATGAGACGCGCGGCGGCGTCACCGAGACGCGGCTACGCATGGCGCGCGTGCCGGAGGGGGCGGACCTCATCCCAAACCGTATGTCTGGTGCGCCCGGCATCCGCATCGGCAACATCTTCATCATGGCCGGCGTGCCTGCGATCACCGCCGGTATGCTCGATGCCCTTACTGGCGAGCTGGAGGGTGGCGATCCGCTGGTCTCGGTCACGCTCGGTGCCTGGGCAGCGGAAAGCGAGGTGGCCGATCTCCTCCGTACGGTCGAGCGGGATCATCCCGGCTGCGCCATCGGCAGCTATCCCTTCTTTCGCGAAGGGCGGGTTGGCGCCAATTTTGTCACCCGTTCGACCGAACTCGATCGGGCGCAGGCATGCAGCGCGTCCATTGCCGCCGGCCTTGCGGCACGCGGCTATGAATCGGTCGAAGGCGGGATTTGAGTCGCGCGCGGCAACAATTGCAGCAGCATCAGGCAAGACAATCCGAACAAGGTCGAAACGATAAAGGCTGCGCCGGGGAAATGCACCGGCGCATCCGCTGCGGTGAACCGGGCCATGGTCCCCGTCAGCAATAATGGGGCGACCAGCGATCCCACGCCCATCGCCATCGCCGCCACACCCTGCACTTCGCCGTGCGTTTCCGGCGTCGCGCGCCGGCTCATCATCGCCATCAGGCTCGGCTGCACCAGTGCGCCGGGAACCAGGGTGACCATGATCACAAAGGCCATCCAGCCTTCATCGGCAAAGGCATAAGCGAGATAGCCGGTACATGACGCCATGAGGCCGATGGACGCGGCCTTGCGTTCGCCGAGCCGCGCAACCGCCGGGCCGGTCACGAAGAATTGAGCAAAGGCAATGACTAAGCCTACAACGGCAAGGCTTGCGCCGATCATCGCAGTCGACCAGCCGAACTTTGCGATGGCGTAGAAGCTCCAGGTCAACGGATAGACGAGGCTGGCGATCTGCCAAAGCGTCAGCACGGCGGCCACGCCCATCAAACCGGGGATCGCGCGCGCCGCACTTAGTGCGCCCAGTGGATTGGCGCGCCGCCAGTCAAAACGCCGCCGTCGCTCACGCTCCAGGGTTTCGGGAAACAATGTCAGTCCATAGATGAAATTGGCTGCCGCCAGTATCGATGCAGCGACGAATGGCGCTCGCGGACCCATCTCGCCGAGCAGTCCGCCGATGGCCGGGCCGGCGATGAATCCGACGCCAAAAGCTGCGCCGACATAGCCGAAGTTGCGGGCGCGTTCCTCCGGGCGGGTAACGTCGGCGATGGCGGCCTGAGCCGCCGCATAGCTGCCGCCAAAAATCCCGGAGATGACCCGCGCAAGAAACAGCAGCGGGAGCGTGTCGACGACAACCAGCAGCACATAATCGATGGCCAGGCCCGCCAACGACAACAGCAGCACCGTGCGCCGGCCAAAGGCATCGGAGAGATTGCCCAGCACCGGGGCTGAAAAAAATGTCGCCAGCGCCATGGCAAGGCCGATCCAGGCACCGATGCCGATCGCATCAGCCAAGCCCACGCGCGCGACGTCCATCACCAGTTCCGGGAGCACTGGCATGATGATCCCAAACCCGACCGCATCGATGAATATCGTGAATACGATGAAGGGGATGATGTGCCGCGTCGCGGCGGAAGGCGGAGACGCGGTGCTCACCCTTGTTCCGCTAGGGCCTGACCCTGTCTAGGCAAAGCGAATATTGCGCTGGCCCAGCCACCCCTCATGCCCGCTCGGCAAGGACGTCGAAATGATGTCCAAAACCGACACGGGTAAACCGGTCGAAACCGGCACGCCGCAAAATCGTCTCGATCCGCTTTTCGTCGGACCAGCGCTGGTCGATCTCGTAGAAGGCGGCTTTGATGCGGCTGGAAGCGCGGGTCTTGACGAGTTCCGCAAAGACCTCCGCCTCATGTCCTTCGACATCGACCTTGACGACCATGGGCCCATTGCCCGCTAGGATTTTTTCCAGCTCGACCGATGATACGGCTTCAATGGTTTCCAGCGTTACGGAACCTTTCAGGTCCCCGCTGTCACCGATCGCGGCCATGCCGCTGTGCCGTTCCGGAACCCGGATGGTAATCGGCCCGCTGTGTGTTGAAACCGCCAGGCGATGCGCTTTGATTTTGCCGGTCAGGCCATTGGCTTCGGCGTTGGCGACAAGCAGGCTGTGAGTGGCATCGACCGGTTCGAAGGCAACCGCCTTGATACAGGCGGGGTTGCGCGCCGCGATCAGGCTGTACAGCCCTTGGTTGGCCCCGATATCGACAAAGGTAAATGGCTCGCCATCCCTTTCCAGAAAGTCAGCGAGGAAACGGCCATAAGTGCCGCCTCGGCAGTAGACATAGGTGCGGTCCTGCCAGCGTTCGATCATGCGCACGCCATATGCGGTAGGGCCGGCCTGCGGTGGGCCATCCGGATTTGTGACCGCCCGTTTCCATGCCGCATATGCGCGCCAGTACAGCTTTCGCACCTGCTTCACGACGGCGTAGCGCCATAAATTGTTCATGCGGCCTGTTCCTTGGTCCGGCGTTCCAGCCAAGCGAGGATCGCGGTGGCTGCTCGTTCGGCGGACGGGGTGCTGGTTAGATCAAAACTATAGGCAAAAAGCGCCTGCTGGGACTGCTTGTACCGCTCGGGCTCGGTGACCGCCAGATCAAGTGCGTCCGCCAGCTGGTCGAGGTCGCGCACCACCGGCCCTGCACCCCAATGCGCGAAATCCTTATTGTCCTGCCAATCCTGCCCGACCGAATCCCAGAAGATGCAGGGTCGCGGATAGCGGAGGAATTCATAAACCTGGCTACTCGCATCGCCGAGATAGATGTCGGCCCGATTGGTATAGGTCATGTCGAGGGAAGCCTGGCTGCCGCCATCGATGCGGATGTGCGGGCAGTCGCGAACCGTTTCTGTGATCTCCGGCACGCGCGCAATTGATGGTGGCGACAATCCGACTGTCCATTTCTTGGCGAACAGCATGATGTGCGGGGCGAAGACGAGATTGAACCGGTCCTGCTCCGCGAACCAGCGCAGGATCCGGTTGCCATCGCGATACCAGGAGGAAAGTGCTGGTGACGGGTGCGGGTTGTAGAGGACAGTCGGCCGGCCATTGTCGAACAAGGGTGACCGGTCGGGCGTGGCCTCTTGGGTATCGAATTTCGGATATCCGACAATCGCATGGCCATCCGGTTTCAGCAGGCCTGCATCGGCCAGCCGGTCTTTGATCTTCTCACCCGACATCAGGACCAGATCGAACTTCGCGCTCTCCTTGTCGAAACCGATAGCCCGATCCCCTGCGCCATGACGGGTATGGATGAGCGGCAGCTGGTCCAGTCCAAGCCGGGTCTTGAGAAGGGTCGATGTCTTTTCCGGAACGACCAGCGCATCGAGGCCCGCAAACAGATCCCTGTTGCGGGCGAGTATCGATACCCGGTCGCTCGGGATTGCGCCTCCGCTTGCTTTGGTCAGCCAGCTGGCAGCGGTCGATGGAGGGCGCAGCGTGATGATCCGCGGATCGTTGCCAGAATGCCCGGCCTTTTCCCAAAGCCGTCTGACCTCGGCCTCCGCCGTGCCGCCGCTCACGAAAATGCTGATGTCTGCCTGCGCGGAGAGGGCTGCGGCAATCGGCAGGCTGTGGGCTGCCTGGTGCCCCGCCGCATGATTGAACAGAAAGCCGACCTTTTTGCGCATCATGACCGGCGCCAGTCGAGGATGGACCAGCCGCGCGCGCGGGCCAGCCGCAGCAGTTTTGGAGAGGCATTGACCGCTACCGGCTCGTCTGCCCATTCGAAGACGGGCAGGTCCGATGCATGGTCCGAATAGAAACGAACATGGGCCGTGCCGCGATCAATGTCGCGCTGGGCGAGGGCCTCCACGATCATCGCCAATTTGGTTGGGCCGTAACAGTTGCGTCCTTCAATCCGGTGCGTCAGCCAGTCGCCATCCCATAGCCCGCCGGTGGCAATGACATCGGCAATCCCGAGCTGCCGGGCTAGCGGCTTGATGTAGAGCGCCGGCGCCGCGGTCGCGAGCATGACCCGGCGGCCGGAGGCTTTTTCTGCGGCGATCAATTCATGAGCCTGCCGGAACAGTCCCGACCGGAACAGGTCAGCCGCGAATGCCTCCGCCAGCTGTTCCGCGCGCTCCCTCGGCAGCCGGCTGCCCAGGGCGACCCGGTGCATCCATTCCTTCATCCTTTCCCGTGAAATGCCCTTGAAGCCATAGGCCAGCGCCACCGGGGTCAGGAGGGGCAGCAGAATCAGGCGCCAGGGCGCGTGCCGTAACAGCCCGAACAGAAGGAACAGGCTGTAGGTGGGGCGGCGGGTGATAGTCCGGTCGACGTCGAAAATGGAAATTCCGGTCATGTGCGCCGCTGGGCCAATATCGTTTCGACTTGGGCGTGGTCGGAAACTTTGTCCACGTCAACCGCGGCGAGAGGAAATGGCAGGCGCACGGCCTTGGCCTGCACATTGAGGCGCGCACCGGCGCGATCGAATGCTTCATCCAAAGTCAACCGGCGCAACAGGACGTTGAATAACAGGGCAGGCCCAAGCTTGGCGGCCATGCGCCAAGGCTGTTTGCGGTGCCGTTCGAGCGATGACCAGTAGCGCAAGGCCTCCATAACGGCGGGTGATCGCAACGCGAACAGATTGGCGCCCGAGACCGCATCGTCCCTGAATTTGAGCCAGGTCCGTTTCGTGGGGTCGGCGATCCGGGACAGTGTCGACCGGGATACCAAGCCCACGGCAACTTCGCTTTGCCGGCTTTCGGACATGAAATGTTCGATCATCGGCCGGTCGAGCAGCGGGTGATCGGCGGTGGTCAGCAGAACGGGCCAGGGCTGGTCCAGCGTTTCCAGATGGGATGCGACCGAATTGGCTATGCCGTCGGTCGATTTGGCGCCGGAGACGCGGCCATCTTTCAGCAGGGGCAGGATGTCCGCATGACTCATGATCCTTTCGGGGTCCTGGGACAATATCGTTACCGATGCCACGGCGGGCACTGAAAGCAGGTTTTCGAGGACGTGCGCGATCATCGCCCTCCCGCCAAGCGGTATCAGCGCCTTGGTCGACACGCCGAAATGTGCCGATAAAGGGTCTCCGCCGGGGCGCGAACCGGCCAGCAAGATAACTGTCCACGACTCTAGTCCGGCTTTGGCGGCGCTGGTCGATCGTTCCGGGCTCATGGGCATCTCTTTGCTGCGTCCGATTGTCGCGTGGACGCGGAGACGAACCACTGTCGCGTGAATATTGCCGCCTTTGCCCAATCCATGGTCCGAATTTCAACGCCTTGACACTGTAGCCACGGCGCCAAGGCCGGTCGCCATCCTGTGTCGGAATGTCCATTCATTGGCTGGTGTCGGCCTGCTTGCTTTCCCCGCCCATCTGCGCTCGCCGTCCTTTTTTCAAGGTCGTTTTCATCGCACCCAAAGCGATCTCTTGCGCCGCCGACCGATTGGCGCGGCAGCTTTGGCACAGGGCCTGAGAAGCTGAATCTTTGGTTCAGGCCAGCGCTGCGCCCGAGCCTAGGTTACTGGCTGATAAGGGGCGCAAGTGTTTGACTAACCTGCGAGCGGCTATCGGCTGGCGCGTCATAGGCGATCTGGATCACGCTTACTGATATGGCGGAGCGGGCAACAGCAGCCTCGTCTTCGCCCTGTTCCGCCGCAGGTTCACCGGTCGCTCGCGAGAATAGCAGGCCGGGCATGGGAGAGGTGGTTTGCCGGCCGGTCGCGTGGCCCAGGTCTTCAACGAAGCGCAACTCGTAAGGCGAATAGCTCCCTATGCGGCTCATGCGCCATTGTGCGGTCTCGACAGAGGCCGGAAAATTGACGTTGAGGCCTAGTCCGGGCGGCAAAAGGGGGCCATCGTCGGCGCGTGCATCCAGCTGGCGGATCAGTTCCATGGTCTTCCCCGCAACAGACGTTGCGAGAGGATTGCGGAGATCCGGGCCGCTTTCCGATTGTTCGACGGCGCTCAATGCAATCGCCGGGATGCCCCGGATCATGGCATATTGCGCGTTGCTGACCGTGCCGGAACTGATGACGATGGTTCCGGCATTCAGGCCTATGTTGGGGCCGGAGAGCAAAAGGTCCGGTGCCCGCCCCCATCGCGCCTGTGCGAGCACGTCAATGCCGTAGAGCGTCGCCATCACCGGGGTCCCGTCCAAATAATGGAAATCGGGGCCCAGATCGGCTCGGGTCATCACCCCCGCTCCCGGGTCGCCGGCGCGGGCGGCGCCGTTGACGCAGTCGCTGGCCAGCGGTTGTAGCGGGCGCATGGGCCGCAGCGCGGCGCCCATACCACTTTGTTGGGCGCAGGGCACCACAACGATCACATCGTGTCCGTCTGCCTTCAGGGCATCATAAAGGGCCTTCACATTCGCGGTGAGGCCATCGTCGTTCGACAACACAATATTGCGGGCGTCTGCCGGGGCGGCAGTGGCTAAAACCACCGCCCCGAACAGAGTGAGTGAGCCCAATCGCAAGCTCATCTGCTTTGGCCTAGAATCGCACGCGGGCTTGAAGGCCATAAGTGCGTGGGTCGTTGTAGATGGTCGACGTCTGGCGGCTGGCGACGCGGAAATCGAAGTAGTTATAGGTCACGTCGGTCAGATTCTTGACCCATAGCGCCAATTCCAGCGTGCCACCCGCAACCTCGATGTCACTGAGGGTCAGTCTGCCGTTGATCAGGAAGGCACTGTCCGCCTGATACGTCACGGTATTGTTCGCAAAATAATTGCCGGCGGTGTTCGCATCCAGGTGCAGCCTCAACTCGCCAAAGGACAGGCGGGGGAAAGTATAGTCTGCCGTGAATGTCACCGCATGGCGCGGCGTGAAGGCCGAGCTGACCTGCTGGATCGCGCCGGAGAAGATATTGACCACCGGTGTCGGCGGAGCGTCCGTGAAGACATAGTTGGCGCCCAGCAGCAGATTGTCGGTCGGAGCCAGCGTCACATCGAGCTCCACACCCTTGATCTGCCGGGTTTCCGGAGCGTTGACCGTCTCGGTGTTCGAAACGAAAGCTGGATTGATGAAGTCGACCTGCTGGTTGGACAGCTCACTGGTATAGGCCGCCAGGTTGAAACGGGCCCGGCGGTCAAACAGGTCCGCTTTGATCCCCGCCTCCCAGGCGACCAGCTCTTCTTCACCGAACGGCCGCAGGATGGACGAGCGGGTGTTGGCACCGCCCGCACGGTAAGCGCGGCTGACCTTTACATAGGCATTGATGTCATCGCTGAAATCATAAGCGATGGTCGCCATGGGGTCGATACGGCTGGAGTTGAATTCGAAGTTCAGGTTCGGATTCGCGCCGCGGATCGCGGTCAGCAGGCCGTCCTTGCTGTCATCGGTGTAACGCAGGCCGGCGGTGAGATGGAGCCCTTCCAGCGCCGATGGCGACCAGGTGAACTGGCCGAACATTGCCGTCGACCGCACATTCACCCGCGCCGCGCGATCGGGGATAGCCGTGCCGCCGTCCGGGACCGGCGCCGGGAACAGGACGAGGCCGGTGTTGGTCGCGTTCAGTCGCCCGGCGGAATAAACGATCGCTTCGTCCGCCCCATTTTCGTTGAAATAATATCCGCCGACCACATAGCTGAGATCGCCAGCCTCGCCCACGAGCTGGAGCTCCTGGCTGAACTGGTTCTGGTCGACGAGCGCGTAACTCAGTCTGCCGAACGTCCGGTTCGGCCCCCATGTAGTGACCGCACCGGTATCCTGATCCCATTGGACGGAATTGAGATCCCGCCATGCCGTAATGGAGCGCAGCGTCAGATTATCTGTCACATCCCATTCGGCCAGCAGCGAGTGCCCTGCGGCACGCTGTGGATTGCGCAGCACCGGAACGCCGATACGACCGGTCCGCACACGTCCTTCACGCAGGGTGATGAAGCTGGGCCTGACGGTAGCTGCCTGATCGGTTGCCGTGATGTCGCTGTAGGCGCTGGTCGATTCATCGTGCGACTGGTCGTACGAATAGAGGATCGAAACGCCGTCGGCCGGCTCCCAGTGCGCCGATATCTTGAATCCATATTTGCGGATCTCCCCATAGTCGAGGAAGCTGGGGTCCGGGTTCAGCACCAGGCCGCCGCGGTCGCTGTAAAGCCCGTCAACCTTGATGTTGATGCCGCCGATGCTGGGCAGGTTGAGGTGGGCCGCCACCATACGGCTGTCGTAATTGCCGAAGCCGCCACGCAGATCGAGGCCGAATTCGCCGGTCGGTCGCCGCGTCACGATGCTGACCGCGCCGCCGATTGTGTTGCGGCCGAACAGCGTCCCCTGCGGGCCGCGCAGGACTTCGATCCGCTCAATGTCGGACAATTCCATGCCAAGGCCGGAGACTCGGCCGACATAGACGCTGTCGATATAGATGCCGACCGTGGGGTCGCGCGTTACCTGCGTTGCATCGACTGGGACCAGGCCGCGCATACCGATGGTGACCGCTGACGCTCTGCCGAGAAAGGGCGAAATCCGAAGCGACGGGACGCTGCCGGAAAAAAGGTCGCTCAGCGAGTTGACGCCGCGTTGTTCCAGCGTGTCGGCACCCAGCGCAACGATCGAGATCGGGGTGTCTTGGAGGTTTTCTTCACGCTTTTGCGCGGTGACGACAATGTCTTCGATGCCTTCGAACTCAGCTTGGTCGTCGGCCTCCTGGGCCTGCGCTTGTCCTGCCAGAGCAAATGAGCTGACGCTCAGTGCAAGCGCAATTCTGACTGTGCGCGAAAGGTCAAACCTCAACATCCCTGTTTCCTCCCCTGAAATGGCGAACGCCGGGCAACGCGCCCCCTTTTGAACTACGAGGAGAATCGGGCCGCACCGAGGGTGCGCCCGAAGAGCCAAAGTTTGTCAGGTTTTCTGTCCCGCTACCCAAGGCCCGCCATCTCCCGAAGCGGCTGTCCGAGTTTCGGTCGGGATGGTTGGCCACCCTCGAATCACCGAAACTGCTGGGAAGGTTGCCAGATTAAAACGCTAGGTCAACGAGCTTGTCTCTTTTCACGGACCATTGTCCCGCATTATGGGACAAATAGATGGTATCAGTGGAGTTGGCTTGATGGCGGATAACGCGCCTGCGTCTCGAGGACCTATGCGGCCGGTCGGTCTGGCCCTTGCTGTGGTCGATCGGGTGGCCGAACTGCAACCCATCGGAGCCAGCGATCTCGCGCGGCACATCGCCTTACCCAAGGCTACCGTGCATCGTCTTTTGCTGGCGCTGGAGAGTTACGGCTGGCTTGAGCGCGGCGCTGGACCAAGGCCGCGATGGTCACTGACCGTCAAACCGATAGGCATTGGCGGGCGAGCCATTGAGCGCAAGAGCGGTCTTCGCATGGCCGCTCTATCCGTCATGGATTCGCTGCGGCACGAAACGGGCGAGACCGTACACCTCGGCTTGCTCCACGGCGATAAGATGCTGTTGATTGAGCGCATTGACGGGATCAAGAGCGTCGGCATCTTCCTTCCTGTCGGGACCAGCTGGGATCTGACCTGGTCCAGTTCCGGCAGAGCGATCTTGGCCAATTTGTCCGCGGATGAGCAGCGTGAGTTTTTGCGGACACCCCGCTATCGTCGTAGGTCTGAGACGGATGTCATTCCCGTGGGCGAACTCATGGCTGAATTGGCTTTGGTCAGGGAACGAGGCTTCGCAATCTCGGTGGGGATAGCAGGAGCAAACAGCAGCAGCATTGGAGCGGCGATTTTTGACAGGCACGGCGCCCCCTTCGCAGGTCTTTCCCTCAGTGGTGCCGTTGATCGTCTGCGCGAACCCGAGCTTATGGCCTTGGCTCCACTTCTTGTTGAAGCTGCCCGCAGGATAAGCATGGGCATGGCGCTGCAGGTCTGAGAGACTGTTGACCTGTCGCGGGTGATGAAGGCATTAGGCGAGCGCATCGTCCGGGCCACTGACAATCACAGTGTAGGTCGTGCACGGGCCGGATAGTCATAGTCCGACTTTGCAAAGAGATGCGGGTGTAGCTCAATGGTAGAGCAGAAGCTTCCCAAGCTTACGACGAGGGTTCGATTCCCTTCACCCGCTCCATTTTTCCGTGGGGATTGCGCCGATTTCCCGCCCATCGCCTGACCATTGGGCCGTTCGCTCCCGCTTGATCCGGCGGCTGTCGAGCTATTGGCGGATGGAGGCGGCCAATGTGCTTTTGGTGCCACTGTTCGCTGCATTTGTGGTGGTGGTAAAGGGAGACAGCCTCTCCCTACCCCTCGCTTTTGCGGCTTTTGCTTGTTCCGCCTTGTTGGTTGTGGGCGCCATTGCCTGGAAGATTGAGCTGGACGGCCTCAAGGGCGATGCGCGGCTCGGCGATCGCGCCTTGCCCTGGCTGGACCGGGTGCGGTTGCCGACGCTTGTCTTGGCTGTCCTGTCACCGGTCGCCGCTGTCTTCGAATATCTTATGGACGGCGGCTGGACCGCATCGGCCGTTGCGACCGCCATTCTTGCCCTGCTCGCGCTGCTTGAGTGGGTGAATTACTATAAGGTGCAGCTGCAGCATTTCGACCATTTGGCCGATTTCAGGCGTCTGCTGGCGGGGCGCGGCTTTCGCGAGGCACATCTGGCCAAGGCGCTGCGGCTCAGGCGCTCGCGCGGGGGCTAGCGCGGTTGGCCGTTGACCAATGACAGGATTTTCGCGGCAAAGCCTGCCGGATCATCCTCTTGGATGAAATGGCCGCCGGACAGCGTTCCGTGCGCTTGTCCTGCGGTGCCCGGCACGCGGCCGATGAATAGCGCATCGCCGCCGCGGGTGATCGGGTCAGCATCGCTGAAGCAGCAGAGGAAGGGCTTGTCCCACGCGTCGAACACCGCCCAAGCCCGCTTCTGGTCGGGGACGGCGACATTGCCTTCGAACGGCACGAAGGAGGGGAAGATGCGCGCCGCCGCCTTGTAGGCGGATGTCGGGAAGGGCGCGTCATAGGCCGCGATTTCGGCGTCCGATAGCGGTCGCTTCGTTCCCGCTTTGACGATCCGGCCGATCGGGAAGACCGGGCTGTAGCGTGAAAAGGCGCGCCAGATGCGGAAGGCGCGCGGGGCCGGCTGGCCTTCGGGCAGCCCGCCATTGGAGAGGGCCACGCCGGCGAAGCGTTCCGGCATCGCGGCCACCATGCGCAGGCCGATCAGCGACCCCCAGTCCTGGCAGGCGAGCGTAATTTGGCTCGCACCAGTGCCTTCGAGCCACTGGCTCATCCAGTCCACCTGCGCGCCATAGCTGTAATCGAATTTGCGCGCCGGCTTGTCCGATCGGCCGAATCCGATGAGGTCGGGTGCGAGGACGCGGCAGCCGGCGGCAGTCAGCAGCGGGATCATGTGCCGCCACAGATAGCTCCAGGTCGGCTCCCCATGGAGCAGCAGCACAACCGGCCCGTCGCGCGGCCCTTCGTCGATATAATGTACGCGCAGCTCTGTTCCGCTCCCCGGATCGCGGACGGAGGCATAATGGGGCTTGAACGGGAAATCCGTGATCGCTGCAAAGGCGCTGTCGGGGGTGCGCAGGACGTCCATGAAGCCTCCATATTATGACACTTTAAGTGCCAAAACATTATGTGTGGGTCAAGCGCAACCTCTCCGGATTGACGCGAGAGATTGAGAACATATCATGAACAATATGATCGATTCGCTCCGCCTGCTCCGGCGCCGATTGGCATTGGTTGAAACCCGTGACCGCGCAACCCGCGGCACGGCAGGGTCTGTGCCCGTCGGTCATGGGGCTATCGATCATGCTCTGGGCGGCGGATTGATGCGCGGTCGGCTGCATGAACTGTTGGCCCCCGCTGACGATGCCGGGGCGGCCTCGGGCTTTGCTGCGGTGCTTGCGCGGCTGATCGGCGGGGACATCATGTGGGTTGTCGATGAAGCATTGTGGCGGCGTGAGGGTCGGCTCCACCCAGCCGGCTTGGCAGCGATCGGGCTCGATCCCGCCCGGCTGATCATTGTTTTGTTGCCCGATGTGTCTGCGGTGCTGCGCGCAGCGGTCGATGGTCTGCGCTGCAGCACCCTCGGATCGGTGGTGATCGCGCTGCCGGGGGATCCGCGTGCTCTCGATCTTACCGCCAGCCGCCGCCTTGCACTGGCGGCAGAGGCGGGCGGGGTAACAGCTTTGATGCTGCGGCTGGGCGGGAAACCGCTGCCCAGCGCTGCACAGTCGCGCTGGCAGGTGGCATCGGCCCCTTCGCTGCCCCTGGCTGGTGCGAGTCCCGGCCATCCTGCCTGGACTCTTGAATTGCTGCGCCAGCGTGGCCGCCCCGACGGTGGCCGTTGGTGCGTGGAGTGGGACAGTGAACAGGCACGATTGCATGACCGGGATAGGGCAGCAGCAACCATCGCTGACGGCGCGGCGCTTCCTCGCACTGTGGTTTCCCTTTCTCCCGGCCGATCGGCTGCGCGCGCAGGCGCATCGCGGCGCATCGCGTGATTCGATTCCGGCGGAGGGCGAACCCCTAGCGTTGATCGAAAAGCGGCGCGGGGCGATGCGGCTTGCCGCCTGCGATGCGGCTGCGCGCGAACGCGGCTTGTCGCCCGGCATGACGCTGGCGGATGCGCGGGCGCGTGTGCCGGATGTGGTGGCGGTGCAAGCGGATGTGGCGGCCGATCGGGTCTGGCTTGATGCCATTGCCGATGCCTGCGACCGTTTCACGCCATTGGTGATGGTCGAACCGCCCGATGGCCTCGTCCTCGATATGACTGGCTGCCTTCATCGCTATGATGACGAGCCCGCACTGCTCGTCGAGGTGGACGCCGCGATGCGCCGCTGGGCCAGCGTCGCGCGGGCTGCGATGGCAGCAACACCGGAAGGCGCGCGGGCGTTGGCGCGGTTTCAGGTGCTGCCCGCGCCGGACGAGGCATCGGCGCTGCGCCGCCTGCCGGTCGCCGCGCTCGAACTGGATAGCGAGAACCACGCCGGCTTGCGCCGTGCCGGTTTCAGAACGCTTGGCGATCTTGCTGACCGGCCGATGGCACCGCTCGCGGCCCGTTTCGGGGGGGATCTGGTAGATCGGCTCCGCCGCATCCTTGGCGAAGGCGACAGCCGCCTCGTGCCGCGCCGGATGCCGCCAGCGCTCGCGGTGGAGCGGCGCTTTGCTGAACCCATCGCCACCGCCGACGCGGCGCTCGGCGTGATTGGGGATCTTGCGGCAGAGGTGCAGGCGATGCTTGAGACACGTGGACGGGGCGGCCGCCGCTTCGTCGCCCGCCTCTACCGCAGCGATGGCCATGTCACCACGCTCGCCATCGACAGCAGCCGCCCGCTCCGTGATGCACAGGGTATAGCGCGCTTGTTTGTCGAACGGGTCGGCAGCCTCAACGATCCGCTCGATCCCGGCTTTGGCTATGACATGATCCGCCTGGCCGTCCCGCGTGATGAACCGCTTACCGTCGCGCAGCTTGCGCTAGAGGGCGGGACGACAGGGAAAGGGGCGGACGGGGAGGATATTGCCGCGCTGGTTGACCGGCTCAGCACACGCGTCGGCGCACGGCGCGTGCGGCGCTTCGTGCCGCGCGACAGCCATCTGCCGGAACAGACGGCGCTGGCACTGCCCGCCATCGAAGCCCCTGCGCCTGCACCATGGCCGGCACCCGAGCCGGGGGAGCCGCCGCTGCGCCCCCTCCACATGTTCGATCCGCCCCAGCCGGTCGAGGTGATCGCTGCCGTTCCTGACGGGCCGCCGCAGCGCTTCCGCTGGCGGCGCACGCTGCATGAGGTGGTGTATGCCGAGGGGCCTGAACGCATTGCCGCCGAATGGTGGCGCCGGGCGCCGGGCGATCACGGCCTCACGCGCGATTATTACCGGGTGGAGGATGGGCGCGGGCGCCGCTTCTGGTTGTTCCGCCATGGTCTTTACGGCAGCGAACGCACCGACCCCCGCTGGTATGTGCACGGATTATTTGCATGAGCGGCCAGCCCGCCTTTGCCGAATTGGTCACTGCGTCGCATTTCTCTTTCCTGTGCGGGGCATCGCACCCGGCTGATCTGGTGGCGCGGGCGATTGAGCTCGGGCTGGCAGGGGTCGGCATTGCCGATCGCAACAGCGTCGCGGGCGTGGTGCGTGCCTGGAGCGCGCTCGGGCAAGCGCGCGCGGCGATGAAGGAAAGGGGCGCGCACGTGCCGCTCCCCCGCCTGGTCAGTGGCGCGCGGCTGGTGTTTGTTGATGGCACGCCGGACATCATTGCCTATCCGGTTGATCGCCGCGGCTGGGGCCGGCTCACCCGGCTGCTTACCACCGGCAATCTGCGCGCCGAAAAGGGCGACTGCATTCTGCGCCTGCCTGATCTGCTCGCCTTTCACGAAGGGCTGCAGCTGATCGTCATGCCATCCAGCAGCGCGACGCCGCAGCGCCCGCGCCGCAACCCGGTCGAGCATGACAGTGCTGCACCTGTGCCCCCGTTGGCGCTGGTGCAGCCAGACGGCCTTGCGCCTTTGCTGATGCGGCTGGGGCGTTTGGCGCCCGGTCGGGTCTGGTTGGGCGTGACCATGGCACGGCGCGGGCGTGATGCGCGGGATCTTGAACAGGCGGCGACGCTGGCGGATGCTGTGGGTGTGCCGCTGATTGCGACCGGCGACTGCCTTTACGCCGCGCCGGAGGCACGGCCGCTGCACGATATTCTGACCTGCATCGACAAGGGCGTGACCATCGCCGAGGCGGGGACGCGGATCGAGGCGAATGCCGAGCGGCACCTCAAGTCGCCGGATGAGATGGCGCGGCTGTTTGCGGCTCGCCCCGATGCGGTGTCGGAAACGATCCGTTTCCTTGACGGCATCACTTTCGACCTTGCCGAGCTTTCTTACGAATATCCGCATGAGCCGGTGCCGATGGGCTGGGAGCCGCAGGCCTGGCTTGAACATATCGTCATCGAAGCCGCGCATCAGCGCTACGGCCCCCGACTTCCTGATGATGTACGGCGGCGGCTCGGCGATGAATTCGCGCTGATCGCCAAACAGAAATATGCGCCCTATTTCCTGACCGTCCACGACCTTGTCGCCTTTGCCCGCGCTCAGGATCCGCCGATTCTGTGTCAGGGGCGCGGCAGCGCAGCCAATTCGATCGTCTGCTTTCTGCTCGGCGTCACGTCAGTCGATCCGTCCGAGCATGACCTGCTTTTTTCCCGCTTCGTCTCCGAGGAACGCAACGAGCCGCCCGATATCGACGTCGATTTCGAGCATGAGAGGCGCGAGGAGGTGATGCAATATGTCTATCGCCGCTACGGCCGCCACCGTGCTGCGATCGTCGCCACGGTCATCCACTATCGTCCGCGCAGCGCAGTCCGGGATGTCGGCAAGGCGCTGGGCCTTACAGAGGATGTGACCGCGCGCATCGTTTCCACTGTGTGGGGCAGCTTCACCCGCGACCTGCCGGACCGGCGGGTGAGTGATGCAGGGTTCGACCCAGAGGCGCCGCAGATCCGCCGTATGACAGACCTTGTCGGGCAATTGCTCGCCGCGCCCTTTCCACGCCACCTTTCCCAGCATGTCGGCGGTTTCATCCTCACTCAGGATCGCCTCGATGAGACGGTGCCGCTGCACAATGCGGCGATGGCGGATCGCACCTTCGCCGAATGGGACAAGGACGATATCGCCGCACTCGGCATCATGAAGGTCGACGTGCTGGCGCTCGGCATGCTGAGCTGCATCCGCAAGGCATTCGGCCTGATGAGCGAGCATGGGCTTGGCGAGCATAGTCTCGACATCGATCTCGCGGCCGATGACCCGTCGGTCTACGCGATGCTTGAAAAGGGTGACAGCATCGGCGTGTTCCAGGTGGAAAGCCGGGCGCAGATGAACATGTTGCCGCGCCTTCGCCCCCGCAATCTCTATGACCTGACGGTGCAGGTGGCGATCGTCCGCCCCGGCCCGATCGAAGGCGATATGGTCCATCCCTATCTGCGCCGCCGCTGCGGGGAGGAGCGCGCCGACTATCCTTCTCCCGGTCCGCCGCACGATCCGGACGAGCTCACGAAATTGCTGGGCCGCACCTATGGCGTTCCCATTTTCCAGGAACAGGCGATGAAGCTGGCGATTGTCGCCGCCGGTTTCACCCCATCAGAGGCGAACCAGCTGCGCCGGGCGATGGCGACTTTCCGCCACCGCGGGGGCATCGACCGGTTCCGCGACAAGATGATCGGCGGCATGACTGGACGCGGCTATTCCGCCGAATTTTCCGAACGCTGCTACCGCCAGATCGAAGGGTTCGGCAGCTACGGTTTTCCGGAAAGCCATGCGCTTTCCTTCGCGCGGCTGGTCTATGTCTCGGCGTGGATCAAATGCCACCACCCCGGCATCTTCGCCTGCGCGTTGCTCAATGCCCAGCCGATGGGTTTCTACGCACCCGCACAGATCGTCCGCGATGCGCGCGAACATGGGGTGGAGGTCTGCCCGATCGATGTCGCGCACAGCCATTGGGATTCGACGATGGAGCGCCGCGCCGACGGTCAGCTCGCGCTGCGCCTCGGCTTTCGCCAGATCAGCGGCTTTCGCGAAGCCTGGACGGATGCGTTGGTGCGGGCGCGGGCTGACCGGCTGTTTGCCAGCCCGGAGGATCTCGCTCGCCGGGCAGGCCTGCCTTCACGGGCCTTGCGCCTGCTGGCCGATGCCGATGCGCTGGGATCGATGGGCCTCTCCCGCCGTGAGGCGCTGTGGGAGGTGCGGCGCACACCCACCGGAGAACTGCCGCTGTTCGCGGCGGCGCATGCCCGCGAACTGGGCGATGAACCCCCATCACATCTCCCGCTCATGCCCGCGTCTGAGGAAGTGGCTGCCGACTACCAGAGTGTGCGCCTGTCGCTTAAAGGCCATCCCATGGCTTTCCTGCGCTCCCGCCTCGCTGCCGAAGGCGTGTTGAGCTGCGCCCAGACCAGTGCGGCGAAAGCTGGCACAAGGGTCAGCACTGCCGGCGTGGTGCTGATCCGCCAGCGCCCGGGCAAGGGCAATGCCGTGTTCATCACCATCGAGGATGAAACCGGCGTCACCAACATCCTGCTCTGGTCGCGGCTGCTCGACCGCTTCCGGCGTGAGGTGATGGCATCGCGGCTGATGCTGGTGACCGGAGAGGTGCAGCGTAGCCGCGAAGGGGTGGTGCATCTGATGGCGACCCGTATCGAGGATCGCACGGCGATGCTCGGCCTGCTGGCGGATACGCCCCCTCCCACACCGCTCTGCCCGCCGGATGAAGTCGCGCGCACGCCCGGCAGCACTCGCCACCCGCGCGACGTGCGCATCCTGCCCACCAGTCGTGATTTCCACTGATCGCGTGCGCGCACGGAACCTTGCACCCTCCACGCCTGTTGCTGTTGCAGCCATGCGCGGTCCCTGCCACGATGGCTAAGGTACATATTGGGGAGACGGGGCAATGGACGATTCTGCGCAACCGGCGGGCGCATCAACGGCAGCAGTGGGGGCGACTGCTCCAGCACCAGCCGTGCAACGCGATCTGCTCGGACGCACCGTGCTCGGCGGCGCGCTGCTCGCAGTCGGCGGGAGCCTCGTTGCCGCGCTCGGCAGCGGCTGGGGCCTATGGTCGTTCGGGCCGGCGCTGCGCGTGGTCTTCTTCGCCGGCATTGCCTGCGGCCTTATTCTCATCCTTGCGATTGCCGGCTGGGGCTGGGCGCAGCGCAAGCAGCGGCCGGTGGCCTGGCGCACGCTCGGCCCGGGAATGCTCATTGCCGCCGCTTTCCTCCTCTATTTCCTGCGCTTCATCTGGCTCGGCACGACTCTGCCGGCGATTCATGACATTTCCAGCGACCCAGCCGATCCGCCTGCCTTTGTCGCGATAGCCCCGCGCGCTGACAGCGAGACAGCGGTACCCGGCGCAGACGATCCCAAGATGCAGGGCCTGTCGCCACGCCAGCGCCTTTCGCGCCTGCAGGCTGAAGCCTATGGCGATATCCGCTCTGTGCGTCTTGAAACCACGCCGCAGCAGGCGTTCGACCGTGCGTCGGCGCTGGTTGCGTCACGCGGCTGGGAGTTGGCGGCAAGCGACCCTGCCAGCGGCCGGATCGAGGCGACGGACACCAGCACCTTCTTCCGCTTCAAGGATGATGTGGTGATCCGTGTGCGGCCGGCCGAAACCGGCAATGCCGCAATTGTCGATATGCGCTCGGTCAGCCGGGTCGGTCAGCATGATTTCGGCGTCAATGCCAATCGTGTGCGCGCCTTCCTTGCCGACCTGTCAGCCGGCACCGGCGACCGATGAGCGAAATGAAGCCGGGACGGCTGGCCTGTGACGGTGCCATCGGCGCCCGGTTCCAATATGGTTGCGACCTTGGTTGTTTCGCTGCAATAGGCGCTTAGGGGCATTGGCGCATGGTCAAATAAGGCCGTGCGCCGGGTGAACGGCACCCGCAAGATCGGCGAAATCCCGAACAGACTAGGGGGAATAAAGCAGCATGACACGGATATCACGCATGGCGGCGTCTGCCAGCATGGCCACTATGGCCCTGGCAATGCTTGCGGCACCGGCTGCCGCCCAGATCCAGCCTGTTGAAGCGCCGCCGCAGCAGGGGGAAACCAATCCGTCCGACATCGTCGTGATCGGCAGCCAGATTCAGGGCGCGCAGATCAATGATGTGCTGCCGGTCACCGTGCTTGATGAACAGCAGATCGAAAACACCGGCGCTTCATCGGGCGATGAGCTGTTCCGCTCTATTCCGCAGACGGGCACTGTGGCGTTCAACGAACAGAATGCCACCACGCAGAACAATGTCCGCGGCGACGTGGGGTCGGTCAACCTGCGCGATCTCGGAACCGGCAACACCCTGTTGCTGATCAACGGGCGCCGCATGAACCTGCACCCCGGCTTCCAGACTGAGTTGCTGGTGCCGGTGGTCAGCCCAGACACCAATGAAATCGCGCCGGGCAGCGTGCGCCGGATCGAAGTGCTGCGCGATGGCGCCTCGGCCGTCTACGGTGCCGATGCGGTCGCCGGTGTCATCAACACTGTGCTCCGCGGCAACCGCCGTGGCGGCTTTGTTGAGACTGACTGGCGCGCGTCTGACGGGACCAGCCTTTACAGCTATTCGCTGAGCGGCGGTTACGGCTTCGACTTCGCCGGTGGACGCGGCAACCTGACGTTTTACGGGGGCTATTTCCACGAAAATGGGATGCCTTCGTCGGGGCGTGAATATTCGCGCGACGATGACCGTACGCGCCTGATCGTTGGAACTCCCTTCGAAGGCGATGCCTCGTTCAACAACCGCAACACCTTCGGCCCGTTCGGCCAGTTCGACATCCAGACATCGCCCAACAGTCGCACGCCGATCAACGACGATGATTTTTATCTCCAGCCGAGCAGCTTCACCGGCTGCCGCATGGATTTCGGCAACGGAATTTGCGCCCGCAACGGTGAAACGCCGACCACGGCGGTGCGCTACAACACCATTTTCGGCAACACGCTGATCAGCCGCAAGGATCGCTACAATGCGATGGCGCTGCTCAGCTACGAACTGTCCAATGATGTGGAGGCCTATTTCGAAGGTAGCTACTATCGCTCTGAAAACGCACGCAAAAATGATGCGTCGGCGATCTTGAGCGCGGTCCCGGTCGGCATTTCACGCAATGCCTACTGGAACCCCTTTGGCCCTGTCACTTTCCCGAACGGTGCCGCCAACCCCAATCGCCTGCCCGGCACGACCATCCCGACGACGGGCGCGGACATCATCATGGAGCGCTACCGCTTCGTCGATGCCGGTAACCGCGACGTGTTTGTCGATAAGGATTCGTTCCGTCTGGTTGCGGGTCTGCGCGGCTCGCTCGGCTCATGGGAATTCGACACCGGCTTTGTTTATTCGGAATCCGAAGTCACCGATCTTGAAACCAACCGTGTTTCGTTGACCCTGCTGCAGCAGGCGATGAATCGCTCGACGCCCGATGCATATAATCCGTTCAACGGTGGTTGTGCCACGGGCGATCCGGGGCAGGGCGATTGCACGCCCAACCCGACTTCGGTGATCGACACATTCCGCATCAATGTCTCCCGCCGTGGCGGTACGACCTTGGCACTGGCCGATTTCAAGATCAGCCGTGACGACCTGTTCACCCTTCCGGGCGGCAATCTGGGTGTGGCTGCGGGCATCGAATGGCGGCGCGAAACCTTCTTCGATGATCGCGACCCGCGCCTTGATGGCACCATCACCTGGATCGACAGCGTCATTCCCGGCGTGACCAACGGCAGCGATGTTGCCGGTACCAGCCCATCGCCGGACACGGATGGCACGCGCGAGGTTTATTCGGCCTTTGCCGAACTGTTCGTCCCTCTGATCAGCAGCGACATGGATATTCCGCTGGTTGAGGAGCTCAATCTTCAGCTTGCCGGGCGGATCGAGCATTTCAAGGATATCGATGCGACGGCGATGGTTCCGCGTGTGGCGGCATCATGGACCACGCTGCCGGGTGTCACGCTGCGCGGCGCCTGGTCGCAGGGCTTCCGTGCGCCCAATCTCGTGCAGGTCAATGACGATGGCACGACGCGGTCCAACACCCGCGACGATTTCGTGATCTGTCAGGCGCGTGTCGAAAAAGGCCTTCTGGCCAATCTCGACGGTTGCCCTGGTCAGGGTGTGATCAGCTTCCGCTCCGGGGCAAGGACTCTCCGGCCCGAGGACAGCGAGAGCATCAACCTCGGCATTGTCCTCGAACCCGAGTTCATTCCGGGCCTGACGGTGACGGCCGACTATTGGCGGGTCAAGCAGACCGCGCTGGTCGGCACATTCGGTGACGATAATGCGATTGCGCTCGATCTGCTGCGTCGCCTGAGTGGAAGCAGCAACCCGAATGTCATTCGTGCCGCCCCGACGGCGGATGATATCGCGCTGTTCACCGGCACCCGCCTTGCCCCGACCGGTGCGATCATCCAGGTGCTCGACCCCTATCTCAACCTCGACAGCCGCGTGTCCAAGGGTTGGGATTTCGGCCTTGTCTATCGGGTGCCGGACTTTGGCCTCGGCGACTTCCGCTTCCGGCTCAATGCGGCGCGCCTGAACAGCTTCGTCCAGAGCGCCAGCGCCGATGGCGAAGAGCTGCTCGCCGGGATTGCTGCCGGCCGGCTTCCAGCCGACGTGACTGTCGGCGGTCTGGGCGAACTGCTCGAGATCGAAGGGCGCCCGAAATGGCGTCTGAGCGGATCGATCAACTGGGAAAGCGGACCGGTCGAAGTCGGCTTGTTCGGTCAATATACCGGCGCGGTGTGGGACACGAGCGTGGTGCGTGACATCCTGCTGGTGTCGAACGATCCCAATGCCAACTTCTACCGCGTCAGCGACCAGTTCCTGACCAACCTTTCGATCGCCTATACGATCAGGAACAACACGCCGCTTGACGGAACCCGCTTGCGGTTCGCGGTCAACAATCTGTTCAACGAAGATCCGCCGCTTGCCGACGAAACCTATGGTTTCTTCAGCGAACTGCATACGGCTCGTGGACGGGTGTTCCATATCGAACTGCGCAAGCAGTTCTAATGGGTTGCGCCAGATGATGACGGAGGGGTGCTCGGGTTTGTGGGCGGGTGCTGGCGCAATTCTATGCGCCGACATCGATCGGGCCACTGCTCGCGCATTCCCCGTTCGGTATCGGGCCATCTGATGTTCGGGGCCGTGCTCGCCCTGCTGCTGTCGGCAGTGGTGCCGGACGGCAGCGAGGCATCCGTCACCAATGCCGCCTGCCAAGGGTCGGATATCGCCGTTGATCGCGCCTTCGATGGTGGTGCCTTTGCCGCCTGCACCATCGACGTGAATGGCACGATCACGCTCGACATCCGGCCGGAGACGCTCCCCATCAATCCCAGCCCCTGGTATGCCGTGCGGCTCAACCAGTCGGGGGCGCGTGAGCGACGTATCACGCTGCGCTATGCCGATGCTCATCATCGTTATGCGCCTTGGTTCCGTGTCGCGGGCGGGCCTTGGCAGCGGCTGGAATCGTATCCGGTCGAGCCCGGCAGGCGCGAGGTGCCGGTCTACCTTCCGGCCTTTGCCGGTGAGGCTTGGCTTGCGGCACAACCGCTGGTTCCGATTGATGGCGTTGCCAGTCATTGGGCTGCCCTGGCTTCACAAGGCACGGTTTCGCTGGACATGACCGCGACGAGTACTGACGGGCGCCCCGTTCCGCTGTACCGCCATGGCGCTGCCGACGCGCGTTCCATCCATGTGATCGCGACGCGCCAGCATCCGCCGGAAACCACCGGCGCTGCGGCCTTTGATGCCTTTGCCGAGCGGTTGTTGGCAGGCTTGCGGGGGCGCAACTGCCCCGACCATGCTCTTTTGTTCGCGCCGCTGCTCAATCCTGACGGTCTGGCGCGCGGGCATTGGCGCACCAACGCCGGGCATATTGATCAGAACCGCGACTGGGGGCGGTTTGCGACGCCGGAGATAAGCGCAGTCGGCCAGCGGCTTGAAGCGCTGGCCGGCCAGGCGCAGATCGTTTCCGTGCTTGATTTCCATTCTACGAGGCAGGCTGCCATTTATGTTTCGCGCAGCGCCGGGCCTCGCGCGCAATCCTTCGCGTCCGCTGTGGAGGCGGCCACGGGCATGCGGGCGGTGCGAACGCGTGCAGCCGATGGCGATACGCTCAAGAGCTGGTCGGAAAACCGCTTCGGCAGTGAAAGCTTCACTGTCGAACTACCGGATAGCGCCAGCCCTGCAGAAGCGGCGATAGCTGGCCGCGTCATCGCAGACCTCTATCTGGCCCATTATCTGTGCCCGGCATCAGGAGCCTGACCTTGAACCGACCCTTGGCATTGACGCTCGCGCTACTGCTTCTGTCGGGATGTACGCAGGCCGTCGCGCAAGATCGTTCGCGTTCTGCGCCAGACCCGCAGCGTTGCCAGACGCCGCAATCGGTCCCTGATGCGATGGCCGCGCGGGGCGTTCAGCGGTTTGTCTTTTCTGGCTGGTCTGGGCCGGCCCTGCCGGTTTGGTATGTGCGTCCGGCCGGAACGCCAGCCTCCGCACCCTTGGTCTTTGTATTTCACGGGGTTCGGCGCGATGCTGACCGCTATCTTTCGGAATGGCTCGACGTGGCGGAGCGGGAACAGGTGGTCGTGGTGGTGCCCGAATTCACCTGTGATGGCTTCCCGGGCGCACCCAATTACAATCACGGGCGGCTGATCGACCGGTCGGGTCGTGCCGTGCCTGCGAGTGAGCGGACCTTTGCAGTCATCGAGCCATTGTTTGATGCGATGCGCGAACGCGAAGCGCTGACTGCCCCGACCTATTGGATGCTCGGCCATTCGGCGGGGGCGCAATTCGTCCATCGCTACATCATGACCGGTAACGGCCGGCGGCTTGAACGCGCGGTATCCGCCAACGCCGGGTCCTATATGTATCCGGATGACCGTTTCGCCTGGCCGTTCGGAACGCGGACATTGCCCGATGGCATTTGGGTGCCAGAGCGAGCTTATGCTGTGCCGATGACTATCCTGCTCGGCACGGCCGACAACGACCCCGACTATCCCAGCCTGCCGCGCGAGCCCGAAGCAATGGAGCAAGGCCCGCACCGGCTGGCGCGCGGCCTAGCCTTTTCCAACGCAACGCGGGCCGACGCGGCCCGGCGCGGATTGCCCTATGCTTGGGATTGCCGATTGGTGCCGGGTGTCGGGCACGACAATGGCCGAATGGCCCCAGCCGGCATTGCCGTTCTGCGCCAGACCGCGACGCTGCAAGCGTGCCCCGCACCGCGATAAGTGGTGACCGGCGCCACTGACGCGGTGGCGATCGGGGATGGTTCGGCTTGCGGCGCTGCCGATGCGTACCATTTTGTAGGCTGAATGGTTGACCCTTACATCTTTCCCCGAGCATGCCGTTGGCGCCCGCTTTCTCCGGGTGATTGCCGATGAGCCCGCGCCGCAAGCGCAAGGGCGTGGCAACGTCCATCATCCTGCTGGTGCTTCTGATCCTTCTTGCCGGTGCCCTGTGGTGGGGCAGGGGTTGGCTCAACGCGCACCCCCAGCATAATCCATGGGCGCCGCTGGCGCTCGACCAGCCAGTCGGCTGGGCGACACACCGAAAGCTTGCGGCCCTGCCGCGTGGTGAAGGGGTTTGCGGCGCCCTATTGCGTGATGGCGGCGTGCGCTTCGATGCCTTGCCGGGCGTCGGCGAAGCGGCCTGTCGTGCGCCCGACAGGGTACGGCTGGCTGAGGACGCGGCGCGCTCCATTGTTTTTCGCCCTGTCGGCGCGGCGCCATCCTGCGCGGTGGCTGCCGGGTTCGTCCTGTGGATGCGTGACAGTGTCACTCCCGCTGCACAGCGCCATTTCGGGCAGCGTATCGCCCGGGTCGAACATCTCGGCAGCTATAACTGCCGGCCGATTGCGGGCGGCGGCGGCTGGAGCGAGCACGCCACCGCCAATGCGCTCGACATCAGTGCCTTCATTTTGGCGGACGGGACGAGGATCAGTCTGATCGACGACTGGAACGGCGATCCTGCGCGCGCAGCCTTCTTGCGCGACGTGCGTGACGGTGCGTGCGATCTATATTCGACCGTCCTGTCGCCGGACTACAACCGCGCCCATGCCGACCATTTCCATTTCGATATGGCCGACAGGGCGGGTGGCTGGCAGGTCTGCCGTTAGTTTCCGCCGACGCCTGAGGGCGAGATGCGGAACAGGCGGCCTTGTCCGCGCCGCCCGCCGTCCTCGAGGATCCAGACCGCTCCGTCGGCGCCCTGCGTCACGTCACGCACACGAAAGCCGGTGTCCCACCGGTTCGCCTGCCGTGCGGATGCGCCGTCGAGGTCGACCCGGATAAGGGCCTGGCCGCTCAATGCCGCGATAAAGGCATCGCCCTGCCATGCAGGAAAAGCGCTGCCGGAGTAGATCATCATCGCCCCGGGCGAGATGGCTGGGTTCCACCACAGCACAGGGGCTGCAAATCCGTCACCCGGCGAATGGTCGGGGATATCGCGGCCACCATAATGGTCGCCGTTGGAGACCAGCGGATAGCCATAGTTGGCGCCGCGCTCGATCAGGTTGAGCTCGTCACCATGGGCGGGCCCCATTTCCAGTTCCCACAGGCGGCCTTCGCCATCAAAGGCGAGGCCCAGCGGATTGCGCAGGCCCGCTGCCCAGATTTGTGCGCGCACGGCGCCCTGCCCATAATAGGGATTGTCGGACGGGGTCATGCCGGTGTCGGTCAACCGCACGATCTTGCCGAGAGTGCCGTCCATATCTTGCGCCGGATCGAATTTCTGGCGGTCGCCGGTGGCGATGTAGAGCATGCCGTCCGGACCGAAGGCGAGGCGGTGGCCGAAATGGCCGTTGCCCGATACGAAGGGAGAGGCGCGCCAAATGATCTGGAAATTTTCCAGCTGGCTCATGTCGTCGGACAGGCGGCCGCGGCCCACTGCCGCGCCCTTGCCGCCTTCCCCTTCTTCTGCCCAGGAGAGGTAGACCAGACGGTTGTTCGCGAAGTCGGGGTGCAGCACCACATCGCCCAGCCCGCCCTGTCCGGCGTAGGAGACGGCAGGAATGCCCGTCACGTCACGCACTTCGCCGCCTTGTTCCCAAAGCAGCAAGCGGCCGGCCTTTTCCGTCACCAGCGCAAATGGGCTGTCGGGAAGGAAGGTGACTGCCCAAGGCTCCTCGAAGTCCGCGATCTGTGTCATGCTGAACGGCGCATCGGCAACCGGCGTGCCAGTGATCGGCCCGGCATTGGCTGCGGATGGCGTCGATGCATTGGAATCGCCAGGCAGGCTGCAGGCGGCAATCGTCGCGCCGAGCGCGATCAGGGTGAGGCGGTGCGGCATGTCTCTTTCGTGTCCCTGTCTTCGGCTAGGAAGACTGTCATGTAGGGCTCCCGCACATGTCTGCAATGGGGATCATCCGGCATCTTGCCTCGGGCTCTCGCGCAGCCTATAGGGCGTGTGCTTCCAGACATCGCAAGAAGTTCGGCAGCGCCGGGGCCAGCAGGGCCCGGCGGGGCTTCCCCCTATTCAAACGACGGAGCAGCAATGGCGGATATCGCCGCACTGACGCAATTGATCGAGCCCGAGGCCAAGGCCCTCGGCTTTGATCTCGTGCGCGTGCGCTTCTTCGGCGGGGAGGAGCCGACGCTCCAGATCATGGCCGAACGGCCGGAGACGGGCCAGCTCACCATCGACGACTGCTCTGCGCTGTCGCATCGCATTTCGGACGTGCTTGACGCGCTCGAGGCGGAAGGGCGTGATCCCATCGAAGACGCCTACCGGCTTGAGGTCAGCTCGCCCGGCATCGACCGGCCACTGACCCGGCTCACCGATTTCGAGGCTTGGGCCGGGCATGAGGCGAAGATCGAGCTCGCTGAGGAATATGCCGGGCGCAAGCGCTTTCGCGGGCAACTGCATGGCGTCGATCCGCGTGGCGAGGCCAGCGCGGTGGGCATAGAGGACAGGCAGGGCGACGTGCATTTCGTGCCCTTTGCCCTGATCGCCGATGCCAAGCTCTTGCTGACTGACAGATTGATTGCCGCCAGCCGCCCGCTCGATACGAGCGGCGCGGACGAATTCGAACCCACCGAAGACACGGACTGACAAGGGATTTAACGCCATGGCCAACGCCATTTCCGCCAACCGGGCCGAGCTGCTCGCGATTGCCAACTCGGTGGCGAGCGAAAAGCTGATCGACAAGGCAATCGTCATCGAGGCGATCGAGGAAGCGATCCAGCGCGCCGCGCGCGCCCGCTTCGGCCAGGAAAACGACATCCGCGCCAAGCTTGACCCGATGACCGGCGATCTTCGCCTGTGGCGCGTCGTCGAAGTCGTCGAAGTCGTCGAGGATTATTTCAAGCAGGTCGACCCCCAGCGGGGTGAGGAACTGCAGCCCGGAGCGAAGGTTGGCGACTTCATCGTTGATCCGCTGCCGGCAATCGATCTCGGCCGCATCGACGCCCAGTCAGCCAAGCAGGTCATCTTCCAGCGCGTGCGCGAGGCTGACCGCGAACGGCAGTATGAAGAATATAAGGATCGCGCCGGAGAGGTGATCACCGGCGTCGTCAAGTCGGTCGAGTTCGGCCATGTCATCGTCAACCTCGGCCGCGCCGAGGGCGTCATCCGCCGCGACCAGCAGATCCCGCGCGAAATGGTCCGCATGGGCGACCGCATCCGTGCCGTGATCCTCAAGGTGTCGCGCGAAACGCGCGGCCCCCAGATCATGCTGAGCCGCGCGCACCCCGATTTCATGAAGAAGCTGTTCGCTCAGGAAGTGCCCGAAATCTACGACGGCATTATCGAGATCAAGGCTGCCGCCCGCGACCCGGGCAGCCGCGCCAAGATCGGCGTGATCAGCTATGACAGCAGCATCGATCCCGTCGGCGCCTGCGTCGGTATGAAGGGCAGCCGCGTTCAGGCCGTGGTGCAGGAGCTGCAGGGCGAAAAGATCGACATCATCCCCTGGAGCGAAGACACCGCGACCTTCGTCGTCAACGCGCTGCAGCCCGCCACCGTCAGCCGCGTGGTGCTTGATGAGGATGAAGGCCGCATCGAAGTGGTCGTCCCTGACGATCAGCTCAGCCTCGCCATCGGCCGTCGCGGCCAGAATGTCCGTCTCGCCAGCCAGCTTACTGGCCGCGCGATCGACATCATGACCGAGGCTGATTCGAGCGAAAAGCGCCAGCGCGAATTCCTCGAACGCTCGCAGATGTTCCAGGATGAACTCGACGTCGATGAAACGCTGGCGCAGCTGCTTGTCGCCGAAGGCTTCACGGAGATGGAGGAAGTTGCCTACATCGCGCCCGAGGAACTCGCCGGCATCGAAGGCTTCGACGAGGAGCTGGCCGAAGAGCTGCAGAACCGCGCCACTGAAGCGCTCGACCGTCGTGAATCGGCCGCGCGCGAGCTGCGCCGGTCGCTCGGTGTCGAAGATGCGTTGGCGGAAATGCCGCACCTCACAGAGGCGATGCTGGTCACGCTCGGCAAAGCGGGCATCAAGACGCTCGACGACCTTGCCGACCTCGCGACTGACGAGTTGATCGCCAAGAAGCGCAGCGAACCGCGTCGCGGTGGCCGCGAACGTCCGGAGGACAAGGGCGGCGTCCTCGCCACCTACGGCCTCAGCGAAGAACAGGGCAACGAGATCATCATGGCAGCTCGTGCGCACTGGTTCGAAGACGGGGAGGCCGCCGATGCGGACCCCGCGCAATGATCCTGACGGCCTGACCGACGGCTTGGATGGCGGCGCTTGCGAGCGCCGCTGCATCCTCACGGGCGCCCATGGCGGGCGCGACGCGCTGTTGCGCCTCGCGCTCTCGCCGGATGGGGTGATTGTGCCTGATGTGCTTGCCCGCGCGCCCGGCCGGGGTGCCTGGATCGGCGTGTCGCGCGGCGACCTTGAAATTGCGATCGTCAAGGGCAAGTTAAAGGGGGCGCTGGCGCGTGCGTTCAAAGGCACGGCCTCTGCCATTCCCGCCGATCTCGCGGAACAGATTGACGCGGCTTTCCGCCGCACCTTTCTTGCGCAACTGGGCATGGCGGCAAAGGCTGGCGTGCTGTTGACCGGCGCTGAAAAGATCGATGTGGCGGCGCGTTCGGGACAGATTGCTCTGCTCGCCCATGCCGCCGATGCTGCGACAGGCGGGCGTCGCAAGCGTGACCAGGCGTGGCGCGTGGGTGAAGACCGCGAAGGCAGCGGCGTCACCGGCATCATCCTGCCGGTGGACCGGGCTGCTCTGTCTGTGGCATTGGGCCGCGACAATGCCGTCCATATCGCGCTGACAGATGACGGCTGGGCCACGCGACTCTCCGCTTTGCTCGATCGCTGGCATCGCTACGCCGGATGGGCTAGGGGCAGTGGCGCGCCGTCGGCCGAAGAAAATGACACGCCCATTCCCGACAGCGGGGACGGGCAGACTGTTGCTGTGTGAAGGACAGACAATTTCGATGAGTGATGAAACCGACAAGCCGACCCTGAGCCGCAAGCCGCTTGGCCTCAAGCGCACGGTTGAGGCTGGCCAGGTGCAGCAGCAGTTCAGCCACGGTCGCAAGAATACCGTGGTGGTCGAGGTGAAGCGCCGCCGCATTCTCGGCAAGCCTGGCGAGGCGGAAGCCCCTCAGGCAGCGCCTGAGCCGGCGCCCGAGCCGACGCCAGCACCGGCCCCTGTAGCGAAGGCGCCAGCGCCTGCGCCTGCGCCAACCCCGTCGCGCGCGCCCGTTGACAGCCTTGAAAGCCGTCAGGAGCGTCAGGCCCGCCTGCTGCGCGAAGCAGAGGAAGCGCGTCTGGCCTCGCTCGAGGAAGCGCGTCGGCGCGAAGAAGCCGAGAAGCAACAGGCAAGCGAGGAAGAGCGCCGCCGCGCCGAAGAGAATCGCCGCGCCGAAGAAGAGGCGGCTCGCGCCGCTAGTGAAGCCGCTGCTGCTGCCGCTGCCGCCGCTGCTGTGGCCGCCGAAGAATCGCCTGCCGCTGACGCCGGCGAAAGCGAAGCTGCCCCGTCCCAAGGCGAAGAACGCTTTCCGCCGCCGCGCCGCTTCACACCTGTGGAAGCGCCCAAGCGCCCCGAACCCAAGGCTCCTTCACGCGACGGCAAGCGCGCCGGCGACAACCGGCGACAGTCGGGCAAGCTCACGGTCACCCGTGCGCTCGGTGATGATGAAGGTGCGCGCGCCCGTAGCCGTGCCGCTCTGGAACGGGCGCGGGACAAGGAACGCCGCCGTGCCATGGCTGGCAGCAACCAGCCGCGCGAAAAGCAAGTGCGTGACGTGGTCGTGCCCGACGCGATCACCGTTCAGGAACTCGCCAACCGCATGGCGGAAAAGGGTGCGGATCTGGTGAAGGCCCTGTTCAAGATGGGCATGATGGTCACCGTCAACCAGACGATCGACCAGGATACCGCCGAACTGCTCGTCACCGAATTCGGTCATAACATCACCCGCGTGTCCGCTTCGGATATCGACATTGATACCGATAGCGATGTCGATGCGCCTGAAACGCTGAAGGTGCGGCCGCCGGTCGTCACAATCATGGGCCATGTTGACCATGGCAAGACCAGCCTGCTCGATGCGTTGCGTGGCACCGCCGTCGTTTCGGGCGAGGCCGGGGGCATCACCCAGCATATCGGCGCCTATCAGGTGAAGACATCGTCGGGTGCGCTGGTCAGCTTCCTCGATACGCCGGGTCACGCTGCATTTACGGAAATGCGGGCGCGTGGCGCGAACATCACTGACATCGTCATTCTGGTGGTGGCGGCCGATGACGGGCTGATGCCGCAGACGATTGAGGCGATCAATCACACCAAGGCCGCCGGCGTGCCGATGATCGTCGCGATCAACAAGATCGACAAGCCTGAGGCCAATCCGCAGAAAGTGCGTGAACGCCTGCTCGAACATGAAATCGTGGTCGAGGCGATGGGCGGTGACGTTCAGGATGTCGAAGTATCGGCCCTCAAGGGCACCAATCTCGACAAGCTGGTCGATGCGATCGCCCTTCAGGCCGAGATTATGGAATTGCGCGCCAATCCCGATCGTGCGGCAGAAGCGACAGTGGTCGAAGCCAAGCTCGACAAGGGCCGTGGCCCGGTTGCCACGGTGCTGGTGCGCCGCGGCACGCTCAGGACCGGCGACATTTTCGTCGTCGGGTCGGAAAGCGGTCGTGTCCGTGCGATGATCGATGACAAGGGCAAGCAGATCAAGGAAGCCGGTCCGTCGATGCCGGTCGAAGTGCTCGGCCTGGGCGGCGTGCCGTCGGCTGGCGATACGCTGACCGTGGTCGAGAGCGAGGCCCGTGCCCGTGAAGTCGCCTCCTTCCGTGCCGAACAGGCGCTGCGCAAGCGCACCGCCATGGCCCCGGCAAGCCTCGAAAACATGTTCTCCGCGCTTGAGGACAAGGCCCGGACCAAGGAATATCCGGTGGTCATCAAGGCCGACGTGCAGGGTTCGGTCGAAGCGATCGTCGGCGCGCTCCACAAGATCTCGACTGATGAGATCAAGGTGCGCGTGCTACATTCCGGCGTTGGCGCGATCACCGAAAGTGACGTTACGCTGGCCAGTGCATCGGGTGCGCCGATCATCGGCTTCAATGTCCGCCCCAATGCCAAGGCGCGCGAAGTTGCCAACCAGCGCAAGACGCGGATGAAGTATTTCGACGTCATCTATCACCTGACCGAGGACATCGCGAAGGAGATGGCAGGCGAGCTGGGTCCGGAAATCATCGAAACTGTGGTCGGCCGTGCCGAGGTCCGCGAAGTGTTCCCGGCGGGCAAGAAGGACAAGGCCGCTGGCCTCCTCGTGCTCGAAGGTTCGATCAAGAAGGGGCTGCATGCCCGCCTCACGCGCGAGGATGTCATCGTCTCGAAGACGACCATCGCCTCGCTCCGCCGCTTCAAGGACAATGTCGAGGAAGTGCGCGCCGGGATGGAGTGCGGCGTGTTGCTCGCCGACACCAACGACATCAAACCGGGCGACAATCTCGAAGTGTTCGAGGTCGAGGAACGCGCACGGACGCTTTAACCCTGTGTCATGGCGACCACCGGCCGCAACCGGTGGGTCGCCTTGGCCGGCAATGATGAACCATGGCTGCGAAACGCGAACAATCCGAAGGCCCCTCGGTCCGCCTGCTGCGGGTGGGAGAACAGGTGCGCCATATCCTTGCCGGGTTGCTCCAGCGCGGCGAGGTGCATGACGATGTGCTCGCCAGCCACCCGGTCAGCGTGACCGAAGTGCGCATGTCACCCGATCTGCGCCATGCCACCGTGTTCGTGAAGCCGCTGCTCGGCCGTGACGAGGAAGCCGTGCTCAAGGCGCTGAGGACCAACACCGCCTTTCTCCAGCGCGAGGTCGCCCGCGCGGTGCGCATGAAATATGCCGCGCGCCTCAAATTCATCGCCGACGAAAGCTTCGACGAGGGCAGCCATATCGACCGGCTGCTGCGCGATCCGCATGTCGCGCGCGATCTGGGCGAGGACGGCTAACCGCCCGTCGTTCAGCTGCCCGGCACGGGAATGAACACACCCGCACCCGGTCCGAGCGGCAGATCGAGTGCCACCCAGCCGATTACCAGCACGATCCCGCTCAGCAGCAGGCCGATCGAATAGGGCAGCATAGTCGCTGCGAGACTGCCGATGCCGAAACTAGGCACCCAGCGCTGGCAGAACACCAGAATAAGCGGGAAATAGACCATCAGCGGGGTGATGATGTTGGTCGCCCCGTCGCCGACGCGATAGGCCGCCGTGGTCATCTCCGCACTGATGCCGAGCAGCATCAGCATCGGTACCAGCACGGGCGCGAGCAGCGCCCATTTGGCGCTGGCCGAACCAATGAACAGGTTGAGCGAGGCGGTGAGCAGCACGATGGCCGCAAGCAGCACGGGTGCGGGCAGGTTCATCGATCCCAACCCTTCCGCGCCATGCACGGCAAGGATGAGGCCGAGGTTGGACCATCCGAACATGGCGACGAAATGCGCGGCAGCGAAGGCAAGCACGAGATAATAGGCCATGTCGCCCATCGATTCGCTCATCATCTTCACCAGATCGCGGTGGCTGCCGATGACACCGGTCGCACGACCATAGAAATAGCCCGCCAGCAGGAAGAGCAGGAAAAAGCCGGCGACGAGCGACTGATAGAGCGGAGTCAGCTGTTCAGCGGGCTGCGCAGCTTCGTTGATCAGCGGCGTGCCGGGGCCGAAAGTGAAGCCGATCCAAAGTGCAACCACGAACAGCATGGCAAGTCCTGCGTGGCGCAGGCCCTTGCGCTCGGCATCGTTTAACGAACGGTCGCTTTCACCTGCATCGACGGCGCCAGCTGGCGGCATATATGTGCCCAGTCGGGGCTCGATGATGCGATCCGTCACATACCAGATTACAGGCAGGAAGACGACCAGCATCGCCGCGATGAAAAACCAGTTGCCAGCGATATTGACCTGAAAATCACCGAACACCGTTTCAACTGCCGCTTCGGTGATGCCGAATAGCAGCGCATCAAGCTGCCCGGGCAGCAAATTGGCTGAAAAGCCGCCGGACACGCCGGCAAAGGCCGCAGCGATGCCAGCAACCGGATGGCGGCCTGCGGCATGATAGATGACCGCGGCGAGCGGGATCAGAACGACATAGGCAGCATCAGCAGCCAGATTGCCCATCATTGCGACAAAGGCGACAATCGGGGTCAGCATCGCGGGTGAAGCGCCGCGCACCGCGCCGCGCATGGCGGTTCCGAACAGGCCTGTTCGCTCGGCAACGCCTGCGCCGAGCATGACCACCAGAACATAACCCAGCGGATGGAAATGCGTGAAGGTCTTCGGCATTTCGACCCACAGTTTGGCGATATTCTCTGCGCTCAGCAGGCTGGTTGCGGCAATGACCTTGGCGGCCCCCGTTTCGGTATCGACTTCAACCGGATGTAGCGCCGACCAACCGGCCCAGGCGGCAATCTGGGAAATGACGATGAGGCCGCCGACCAGCCAAAAGAATAAAATGACGGGATCGGGCAGGCGGTTGCCGGTCCGTTCGATCCACCCCAGCACTCCCTTGGTCGGCTGCGTCATTGCGCTGTCGCTCATCCTGATCCTCACCCGTCTGTTCAATCCTGCCCTTGTGCCGCTATGGGGCGGCTATGGCAAAGCTCTATTTTTACTATGCCAGTATGAATGCTGGGAAATCGACCACGCTGCTGCAGGCGGATTTCAACTACCGCGAACGTGGCATGGAGACGATGCTGTGGACCGCTGCGCTTGATGACCGGTATGAGGTCGGCGCGATCACCAGCCGCATCGGGCTGCAGGCGCAAGCGCACAAGTTCACGCCCGAGACGGATCTCTTTGCAGATGTGCTGGCCGAGCATGGGCGCCGCCCCCTCGCTTGCGTGCTGGTGGATGAGGCACAGTTTCTGAGCCGCAATCAGGTGCTCGGCCTCGCACGCCTCGCTGATGAGGCGAACATTCCCGTCGTCACCTATGGCCTCAGGACAGATTTTGCCGCCAACCTCTTTCCCGGCTCGGCCGCGCTGCTCGGGCTGGCCGATACGCTCGTCGAACTGAAGGGCGTGTGCGAATGCGGGCGCAAGGCGACGATGAACCTTCGCGTCGATGCGTCGGGCCGCGCGGTGCTCGAAGGCGCGCAGACCGAGGTCGGCGGGAATGACCGCTATGTTGCGCTCTGCCGAAAGCATTTCACGGCTGCACGGGCGGAGGCCGCCGGGAGTGCGTGAGGCGCTCTATCGCCCGCTATCTGATGGCGATCTTGCGCTCGAACTGCTGGAGGAGCGGCATCGCGAAGGGTTGCGTGCCGCCTGCCTCGCCGATGCGGCCATTTGGGACATTTATGCGTCCAGCTTCGATGCCGCGCATTTCGATGCGGCCTTTGCCGGGCTGGTCGGCCATGACAGCCGTATGCCTTATGCGATCGTCGCTGCGGGCCGGATCGTCGGCATGACCGCCTGGCTGCGGCCCGACTGGACGGCGCAGACGGTCGAGATCGGCAACAGCTATATCGCGCCCGATGTGCGCGGCACGGGGCTTAATGGACGGGTGAAGCGGCTGATGCTGGGCCACGCTTTTGCTGCTGGCATCCGCCGCATCGAATTCCGCATCGACGAACGCAACGCCCGCAGCCAGGCTGCGGTGATAAAGCTGGGCGCCACCAAGGAAGGCGTGCTGCGTGCCGAACGCATCACCTGGACTGGCTATGTGCGTGACACCGGCCTTTTCTCTATCCTCGCGGACGAGTGGCAGGGATGAGTGGGGGAGGGAATCTCCTGCTCAACGGCTGGCTGATCATCGACAAGCCCGTCGGTATCGGCTCGACGCAGGTGGTCGGGGCGGTCAAGCGCGTCCTGCGCGAAGGCGGCTATGCCCCCACAAAGAAAGACATGCCCAAGGTCGGGCATGGCGGCACGCTTGATCCGCTGGCGAGCGGGGTCCTCCCGGTGGCACTCGGCGAAGCGACCAAGCTCGCCGGGCGGATGCTCGATGCGAGCAAACTTTATGACTTCACTATCGCTTTTGGCACGCAGACCGACGGGCTCGATGCCGAGGGCGCGGTGGTGGCGACCAGTGATGTCCGCCCGACCCTTGCCGAGGTGGAGGCAGTGTTGCCGCGCTTTACCGGCCCGATCGATCAGGTGCCGCCAGCCTATTCGGCGATTCTGATCGATGGCCAGCGCGCCTATGATCGCGCGCGGCGGGGCGAAGCGGTGGAGATGGTCGCGCGGAACGTGACGGTCTTCGGCCTCGAAATCCGGGACGACACAGCAAGCGGGCAGCGACTGGAAAGCGTGACGCTCTCCGCTCACGTTTCCAAGGGCACCTACATCCGTTCCCTCGCGCGGGACATTGCGTTGGCGCTCGGAACAGTTGGCCATGTTGCTATGTTGCGGCGCACGCGCGCCGGTCCGTTCGGGCTCGATGCCGCGATTTCGCTGGACAAACTGGCCGATGCCGCTATGGCGCGCAGCCTTGAGGAGCTGCTTTTGCCAGTGGAGGCAGGGCTGGACGGTATCCCGGCTCTCCCTCTCGTGCCTGACGAGGCAAAGGCCATCGCCCAAGGGCGAACTCTTTTCGGGCAATCCGTGGATGACGGAGACTATCTGGCGATGGACGGCAAACGGCCGGTCGCGCTGGTTTCCGTTGCCGCCGGCACAGTGTCGGTGATCCGCGGGTTCAATCTTTAGATCTGATACCGTGGGAAAAGACATGTCGATCACCACAGACCGCAAGGCCGAAGTCATCAAGGACAATGCGCGCGCCGCCAATGACACCGGCTCGCCTGAAGTTCAGGTCGCGATCCTCACCAGCCGCATCAATGCGCTGACCGACCATTTCAAGGATCACCACAAGGACAATCACTCGCGGCGCGGTCTGCTGATGATGGTCAACAAGCGGCGTTCGCTGCTCGACTATCTGAAGCGCAAGGATGTGGAGCGTTACAACGCCCTCATCGCCAAGCTCGGCCTGCGCAAGTGACGTAAATGCTCGGCTCCCCATCGGGGAGCCGATTTGCATTTGCATCACCCCGGACCTGATCCGGGGGTCAGAAACACCAGCGCACCTGCGCTGTCCCACGCCCGCACTGGGTCCCGGTCCAACGCCGGGAAGACGGGTAAACAAGGGGCTCCCTTCGCATTCGGCGAAGGTGGCCATGGGGCGCAACAGGGCCCCGACCGCTCGCAGGCCGGTTCGCCTGCCACCAATGAAGAGGCCCCGGCATCGCAATAGGGCGGCCGGGTGAAATCATATGAGCATGTTCAATACCAAGACCGTCTCCATCGAATGGGGCGGCAAGACGCTGACTCTGGAAACCGGGCGCATCGCCCGCCAGGCCGACGGCGCGGTTCTCGCCACCTATGGCGACACGGTGGTGCTGTGCGCCGTCACCGCGGCAAAGTCGGTCAAGGAAGGGCAGGATTTCTTCCCGCTCACCGTCCACTATCAGGAAAAATTCTCGGCTGCAGGGCGCATCCCCGGCGGCTTCTTCAAGCGTGAGCGCGGTGCGACCGAAAAGGAAACGCTGGTTTCGCGCCTCATCGACCGTCCGGTCCGCCCGCTGTTTCCGGAAGGTTTCTACAACGAAATCAACGTTATCGCTCAGGTGCTGAGCTATGACGGCGAAACCGAGCCGGACATTGTGGCGATGGTTGCCGCCTCGGCCGCCCTCACCATTTCGGGCGTGCCTTTCATGGGCCCGATCGGCGCTGCACGCGTCGGCTTCAAGGATGGCGAATATCAGCTGAACCCGAGCATGGCCGAAGTCGCCGAAGGCCGGCTGGATCTCGTCATCGCCGCCACCAATGACGCGGTGATGATGGTCGAATCCGAAGCCAAGGAACTGACCGAAGCCGAAATGCTCGGCGGCGTGATGTTCGCGCACAAGGAAATCCGCAAGGTCATCGACGCGATCATCGATCTCGCCGAACAGGCCGCCAAGGATCCGTGGGAAATCGACCTCACCGACAACACGGCCGACATCAAGGCGAAGCTCAAGGATCTGGTCGGTGCCGATATCGCCGCCGCCTACAAGCTGACCAACAAGTCGGCGCGTTCGGATGCGCTCAATGCCGCCCGCGCCAAGGCGAAGGAAGCCTTTGCCTCGGAAAGCCCGCAGACCCAGATGGTCGCCATCAAGACCATGAAGAAGGTCGAGGCGGATATCGTTCGCGGTGCGATCCTCAAGGACGGTCAGCGGATCGACGGCCGCACCACCACCCAGGTGCGCCCGATCGAGATCATGACCGGCTTCCTGCCGCGCACCCATGGTTCGGCGCTGTTTACCCGCGGTGAAACGCAGGCGATCTGCACCACCACGCTGGGCACCAAGGACGCCGAGCAGATGATCGATGGCCTCGATGGCCTCAGCTACTCGCGCTTCATGCTGCACTATAACTTCCCGCCCTATTCGGTCGGTGAAGTGGGTCGCTTCGGTGCGCCGGGCCGCCGCGAAGTCGGCCATGGCAAGCTGGCATGGCGCGCGCTGCACCCTGTGCTGCCGAGCCACGATGATTTCCCCTACACCATCCGCATCCTCTCCGACATCACCGAGTCGAACGGCTCGTCCTCGATGGCGACGGTGTGCGGTGGCTGCCTTTCGATGATGGACGCCGGCGTTCCGATCACCTCCCCGGTGAGCGGCATCGCCATGGGCCTGATCCTCGAAGGCAAGGATTACGCGATCATCAGCGACATCCTGGGTGACGAAGACCATCTCGGTGACATGGACTTCAAGGTCGCTGGCACCGCCAAGGGCATCACCACGATGCAGATGGACATCAAGGTTGCCGGCATCACGCAGGAAATCTTCGAAAAGGCACTGGCGCAGGCGGCCGAAGGTCGCACGCACATCCTGGGTGAGATGGCCAAGGCGCTGGGTGAAGCACGCACCGAATTGTCGGCGCATGCCCCGCGCATCGAAACGATGCAGATCGACAAGTCGAAGATCCGCGACGTCATCGGTACCGGCGGCAAGGTGATCCGTGAGATCGTCGCCACCACCGGCGCCAAGGTCGACATCGACGACGAAGGTGTGATCAAGATCAGCTCGTCGGATGTGAAGCAGATCGAAGCCGCGATGAACTGGATCAAGGGCATCGTCGAAGAGCCCGAGGTCGGCAAGATCTACAACGGCAAGGTCGTGAACATCGTCGATTTCGGCGCGTTCGTGAACTTCATGGGCGGCAAGGACGGCCTCGTCCACGTTTCCGAAATGCGCAATGAGCGCGTCGAGAAGGTGAGCGACGTCGTTTCCGAAGGCCAGGAAGTGAAGGTCAAGGTGCTCGAAGTCGATCCGCGCGGCAAGGTTCGCCTGTCCATGCGCGTCGTCGATCAGGAAACCGGCGAAGAGCTCGAAGACACCCGCCCGCCGCGTGAACCGCGTGAAGGCGGTGATCGCGGTCCGCGCGGCGACCGTGGCGATCGTGGTGGTCGCGATGACCGCGGCGGCCGTCGCCGCCCCGGCGGTGACCGTGATCGTGGTCCGCGCGGTGATCGCGGCGATCGTGGCCCGCGTCGTGAGAGCAACGACGGTCCGGAAGACGGCGGCCATGTCCCCGCCTTTCTGAAGGGCGACGACTGATCCATTGCGAGAGCCGCTTTCCTGTCCGGGAGCGACTGTCGAACCAAAGAGCCCCGCGCCCACCGGCGCGGGGCTTTTTCCTTGAGGGGCTAATCCCCCGGCGAAGCAGCGGTGCCAGCGGTGAGGCCGCCGTCGATGGCAATCTCCGCACCGGTCACATAGGCCGCTTCGTCGCTTGCCAGCATGACAGCGACGGCGGCGACTTCCTCGACCGTGCCGAAGCGTTTGAGCGGGGTATCCGCGACCATCGCTGCCATGCGCTCCTCGCGTCCCGGCGCATCGCCGATCAGCGCTTCCCACATGTCGGTCAGGATCGCGCCGGGGTGCAGCGAGTTGCACCGGATGGCGAGGCCCTGCCCGGCGCAATAGAGCGCCACGCTCTTGCTGTGATTGCGGATCGCTGCCTTGGACGAGGCATAGGCTGCCGCGCCTGGCACGCCCACCATCCCCGATCGCGAGGACAGGTTGATGATGGAGCCCTTGCCGCCGGCCGCCCGCATGGCGCGGATCGCATAGCGGCATCCCAGAAATGTGCCGTCGAGGTTGGTGGCATGCACCCGCCGCCATTCCGCGAGGCTGACATGTTCGGGATCATGCGCCGCCGGTCCATCCTCGAACCCGGTGATCCCGGCATTGTTGACGACCACGTCGATGCGCGGGCGGAGCGCTAACAGCGTGTCCCATGCCGCCTCGTCGGCGACGTCCATCGCGTGAAACTGTGCCCCGATGCTCGCAGCGGTTGCGGTGCCGCGCTCGGCATCGATATCGGTGATGAGAACGTCCGAGCCCTCGCGGACGAAGGCGGCGGCGATTGCGGCACCGATGCCGCGCGCCCCGCCGGTGACAAGCGCCTGCTTGCCTGACAGTCTTGCCATGATGGGTCTTTCGTGAAGCCTGTTCGTCTGTGGCGATGGTTTTCGCATCGCCGTGGAGCGCAACCAACGTATGCGCCATGGCGGTTCAGAGGGTCATCACACCTTACTCCTGCAGACAGGAGGCCATTATCTGGCTGATGTGTGGGCCGGTCAAGCGCGGCAAGGACGCGATGGCGCTGCCGTCACTCCGCAGCGAGCAATTCTTCCGCCGCGCCGAGGTCGACCGAGACGAGGCGGCTCACCCCGCGTTCGACCATCGTCACCCCGAACAGCCGGTGCATGCGCGCCATGGTCACGGCATTGTGGGTGACGATGAGATAGCGGGTCGCGGTTTCGCGGGTCATGCGTTCGAGCAGGTCGCAGAAACGATCCACATTGGCATCATCCAATGGCGCATCGACTTCGTCGAGCACGCAGATCGGCGCGGGGTTGGTGAGGAACAGCGCAAAAATCAGCGCAATGGCGGTCAGCGCCTGTTCGCCGCCTGAGAGCAGGGTCAGCGACGCGAGCTTCTTGCCGGGCGGCTGCGCCATGATCTCAAGCCCAGCCTCCAGCGGATCGTCTGAATCGACGAGCGCGAGATGCGCCTGGCCGCCGCCAAACAGCGTCACGAACAGGCTGCGGAAATGGCCATCGACCTTTTCGAACGCGTCGGTCAGGCGCTGCCGGCCCTCGCGGTTCAAATGGCCAATCGATCCGCGCAAGCGGTTGACGGCCAGCTGCAGCTCCTCGGCTTCGGCGGCACTGGTCGTCTGAGTAGCTTCGAGTTCGGCAAGCTCCTGCGCGGCGATCAGGTTGACTGGGCCGATCCGCTCACGATCCTGGGTCAGCCGCTCGTGCGCTGCGCTTTCCTCGGCGGGGCTGGCAACCTCCTCTGCGGCAAAGCCTGCCTTGGCGGGGAGCAGTGGCGGCGGACATTCGAACCGCTCACCGGAAATGCGGCCCATTTCGATGCGGCGGCTCTCGGCATTTTCGGCGCGCGCTGTTGCACCAGCGCGCTCCTCGCGCGCGGCGGCCAGTGCTTCGCGCGCAGCATCGAGCAGGGCTTCAGCGGTGCGCGCGGCTTCTGCCGTTGCCCGTTCATCCGCTAATGCGGCCGTGACCGCCGCTTGTGCGGCTTCACGCTCGCGCTCGCTGAGTTCGATCTGCCGGGTGAGCGCCTCGGGCCGGGCGGCGATGCTGTCGCGCTCGGCGGTGATCTCGGCCTCGCGCGCGGCCATGCCCGCGATGCGTCGCGCGGCCTCGCCGGCACGCGCTTTCCAGCCGCGCATTTCCGCTTCGGATTCGACCTGCGCCTCGCGCTCCCGTGCAATCGCGCGGTCGAGCATGGTCAGGCCCTCGCGCGCCTGTGCCAGCGCCAGGCGCGCGGCCTCGGCTTCGGCTTCGGCGGAGGCCAGGCGTTCGGCCACCACTTGGCCGTCGGGCAGTGCCGCCACTGCCGTTCGTGCTATATCCAGCTCCTCGCTTGCCTCGGCGGCTTCGGCCTCGCTCGCTTGCTGGCGCTCGGCGAGATGCCCTGCGGTTGTCCGCCACCGCTCATAGGCGGCATCGGCAGCATCGGCAGCGCGTGCCAGCCGGCGCGATTCTTCTTCTGCCGCGCTCAGGGTGCCGCGCGCAGCGGTCAGGGCAGCGTCTGCTTCGCCGAGCAAGTGCTGGGCATTGCCATGCTCCTGTTCGATCTGCGCCAGCGCCGCTGCCATCGGGGGAATCTGCGCCCTAATCGCCTCGCGCCGGTTTGCGCGCACCAGCCGTTCTGCCGCTGCGGCGCCGTCGCCGCTTGCCACGAACCCGTCCCAGCGCCGCATATGCCCGTCGCGAGTGACCAGCCGTTGGCCGACAGCAAGCGCCTGCCCCTTGTCCTCATCAACCACGCCGATCTGCGCCAAGCGGGCTGCGAGCTGCGCTGGCGCGTTCACCACTTGCGTGAGCGGCGTCACGCCGGCGGGGAGGGATGGCCCCTGTGTCGTTCCGCCGCCGGCCCAGCCGCGGCCTTTGTCTTTGCCCAAGGGCGCTGACAGTTCATCGCCCAGTGCCACTGCCAGCGCTGCTTCATAACCGGGTTCGACGCGCAGAGCCGCAATCAGCGCTCCGTCATCGCCGGCCGATGCGGCGAGGGAACGTTCAAGCGCTGCAGCCTCGCTTTCGAGCGCTGTCAGCGCGGCACGCGCTTCGGCCAGTCTGGTTTCGGTCTCGGCAATCCGGGTCGCCGCTTCCTGCCGCGCGATTCCTGCCGCTGCTATCCCTGCTTCGGCTTGGCCGATGCGTTGTGCGGCGGCGTCTGCTTCAGCGCGGGCGCCCAGCGCTGCGGCTTCAAGCGCCGCGCTGTCACCAGCCTCTGCCAGCGCCTGCGCGATCCGCGCCTGTTCCGCGGCAATGCGGCTGGCCCGCCGTTCTGCATCGGCCAGTGCGGCTTCGGCAATGCGCCGTTCGGCATGGTCATTGGCGGCATCCGCGCGGGCGCCCGCCAGGGCAACTTCGGCATCGCGCGCACGGTCGGCGGCAAGCGCATTGGCCTCCGTCAGAGCCGGGCGTTTGGCGTCCTCAGCGGCGATCGCCTGCTGAGCCTGTTTGGCCAGCGCGGAAAGCCGTTCGATCGCCGCTGCGCCTTCGCGGGCGAGGGCGTCCTCGGCATCACGGTCCCGTGCGATGCGCGCCATTTCAGCAACGATGTCGGCGATCCGCCGCTCGATGGTGGCGAGAGCGGCGCGTTCTTCGCCCAATCGAGTGGATAGGCGGTGCTCGGCCTCGCGCGCAGCGGTGGCGGCGTCGCGGGCCGCGGCCATTGCGGCCACGGCGGCGGCTTGCTCGGCGGCGCCTTGTTCCTGCCGGGCCTGCGCTTCGGCCACGCGCGCTTCGGCGGCCTGTGCCTCGGCGCGGGCGGCATCCGCCTGTGCGGCGGCATCGCGCCAGCGTGCATAGATCATCCGGCCTTCGGTGATGCGGATCGCCTCGGACAGGCGGGCATAGCGCTCGGCGGCCTTGGCTTGCCGGCGCAGCTGGCCGGCGCGCGCATCCATGTCCGCCAGCAATTCGGCAAGTCGGGCCAGATTGCCTTCGGTCTGGCGCAGCTTGCTCTCGGCTTCCTTGCGGCGGACGTGGAGGCCAGAAATGCCGGCCGCCTCTTCGAGCAGCAGGCGGCGCTCCTGCGGCTTGGCAGCGATGATGGCGGCGACCTTGCCCTGGCTGACCAGCGCCGGGCTGTGTGCGCCGGTGGCGGCATCAGCGAAGATCAGGGCGACATCGCGTGCGCGCACGTCGCGCCCGTTGGCGCGATAGGCGCTGCCAGCGCCACGTTCGATCCGGCGCACGACTTCGAGCGCGCCGCCTTCGCCTTCGCTGACCAGGCCCGGCAGCGGTGCCCCCTCGGTGTCGCAGACCAGCGCGACTTCGGCAAAGTCGCGCGCTGGCCGTGCCTCGGTGCCGGCGAAGATGACATCATCCATCCCCCCGCCGCGCATGGATTTGGGAGAAGATTCGCCCATCACCCAGCGGATCGCTTCGAGGAGGTTGGATTTGCCGCAGCCATTCGGCCCGACAATGCCGGTCAGGCCCGGTTCGATCCTCAGCTCCGTGGGTTCGACAAAGCTTTTGAAGCCAGCCAGGCGCAGACGGGTCATGCGCATGATGCGCACTCCCGCCTGACTGTCACCTGCTTTGCCAAATCGTCCCCCCGGATGCGCGCTGCGTCAGCGTGCGCCTGCCGCTTGGAGCCGTTCCTTCACCTGATCCCAGCTGACCGCACCGGTGAGAACTTCGCCATTGAGAAGGAAGGTCGGCGTGCCGGTGATTTCAAATTGTTCCTGATTGCGCTGCGTCGCTTCCTGCCAGCGCGTCACGCCTTCGGTGTTGGCAAGGCAGGTCGAAATGTCTGACGCAGCCATGCCGCGGGCGGCAAAGAAAGTGTCGATGCCGAATGCCGAGGCAAAGGCGGTGAAATTCTGGCTCTGCAACGCGGCCTGACCAGCCTGCTGGTTGCCGGCCTGGATGGTCTGCATCAGCTCGCCCTGAGTGGCGAAGACATTGTCCATCAGCGGGAAGAAACGCTCCGTGCCGCCGCAAGCCGCGATGCTGGCGACAGCAAGGTCAAACGGGTTAAGCATGAACGGGCGAATTTCCACGCTGACACGGCCGCTATCGACAAACTCGCCCTTGAGCTCGGCATTGCTCGCGTTCGCAAAGGCGGCGCAGACGCCGCAGGTGGGCGAAGCAAATTCGACCAGCTTCAGCGGCGCATCGGGGTTGCCCATGACGAAACCGTCCTGCGTCGCGCTTACCACCTGCGACCATTTCTGGCCGGCGGGGGCTTCGACTTTGGGCAGCGCGTCGCCGCTCGGCCCGCTCCCGCCTCCGCTGCAGGCGGTGAGCGCGATGGCGGCGATGGCGGCGATGCCGAGAGTCTTGATGCGGATGGTCATGACAGTTTCCCTGTTTGAAATGATGAAATGGGTCAGCGGCTGGCAGCGAGCGCGGCGTCAAGGCGGGGGCGCAAGCCCGACCAGCTATGCACCTCGTCAAGCAGCGTGCCATTGATGGCAAAGCTCGGTGTGCCGTGGACGCCAAGCGCGCGTGCGGCATTGGACATAGCGATCAGCCGCTCCTGCAACGGCCGGTCGGCCATGCAGCGGGTGATCTGGTCGGCTGTAAAGCCGCGGCGTTCCATCCAGGCGGTCACACCGGCATCGCGGGCGAGCCGCGCGAGCCGCTGTTCCACTGGCCCGGTTGCCCAGCCTTGCCGTGTTGCCTCGGGCAGGGCCTGCACGCGCTGCAGAATAGCCGCCTGCTCCGCCATCAGCGCTTCGTGGCGCGAGAAAAAGCGGGCTGGCGCGCCACAATGCGCGGCGACGGCCATGGCAAGATCGATGGGGTCGCGCACCAGATGGCGGATTTCGGTGCTGACACGTCCGCCGGCGACATAGCTGTTCTTGAGCGTCGTGCTGCTTTCGGCCGAAAAACGGGCGCAGGCCGGGCAGGTGTAGGAGACATATTCGGTGACCTTCACCGCCGCGCCCGGATTGCCGAGGATGTGGCTGCCGCCTTCGCCGACAGTGACAGTGGACATAGGGCGCGGTGCCTGCGCGGTGGCGGGCAGGGTGAGCGCCAGCGCGGCGGCCATGGCGGCGGAAAGGGTCAGGTGGAAACGCACGGGCTGTTCATTCTCGAAAAAGGGCTGCCGGGACAGCAGCGTCAGCGGACTTTAGGCAGGGCGTCGCGCTTGGCAAGACTGGTTGCAAGCCCTTCGAGCACGCTGCGCAATTCGGGATCGGCAATCGTCGCAAGACCGGGGGAAAGCGGGATGGTGGCGGGGGCGACACCGGCATCAACCACCGGCAGTGGTGCCTTTGCCGCTGGCTTTACCGGCTTGCCCTGCTCGATGCGGATACGGGCAACGGCAGCATAGCCGAAAAAGGCATTCACTCTGGCAATGATGTCCGGCAGCACATGCTGCACCAAGGGTGCCTGTGCGCCCGCCACGGCCAGAGTCAGCGTGCCGTCCGCCTTCTTGCCATGCGGAAATCGCAGAGCGACGGGCGATGTGGCGCGTGCCAGCTTCGCCCCGACGATTTCAGGCCAGCGGGTGACAATCGATGACTGGACGAAGCCGAATTTGCGAAAGGCGGTGCCGCCGATTGCCGGGATAAGATCGGCGATGGCGCGCGCCTCCCCGCCGCGCGCGCGTGTCGGCTGCGCCGACTGCTCGGCCGCTTTGGCGTTTTTGCGTTTGCGCGAAGGGGGCGGGACAGCTTCCGTCACGCAAGCTGCCATGCCATAGCGCGACCATGCCCGTCGAGAGCGCGATCGCGCCCGTCCTCCTCCGCTGGTACCGCAGCCATGCCCGCCAGCTTCCCTGGCGCACACCCCCGGGCAGCAAGCAGCGACCTGATCCCTATCGCGTCTGGCTGAGCGAAATCATGCTGCAGCAGACCACGGTCGCCGCGGTGCGCCCCTATTTCGACCGCTTCACCGCGCGCTGGCCGACGCTGGAGGATCTGGCAGCAGCCGATCCGGCGGATGTGCTCGCGGCGTGGGCCGGGCTCGGCTATTACAGCCGCGCCCGCAATCTCATCGCTTGCGCAGAGGCCGTTGCCCGCGAGCATGGCGGCCGCTTTCCCTCCTCTGACGCAGGCCTGCGGGCCTTGCCCGGCATTGGCGCCTATACCGCCGCTGCCATCGCCGCGATCGCCTTTGATGATCCTGCCGCCGTGCCCGTCGATGCCAATATCGAACGGGTGGTGGCGCGGTTGTTTGCGATATCGACGCCGCTGCCCGCGGCCAAACCAGCCATTGCCGAGGCAGCGAGGGCGATCTGGCCTGCCGTTGATGGCGGGGATATGGCGCAGGCGCTGATGGATCTGGGCGCAACCATCTGCACGGCACGCTCGCCTGCATGCATTGCCTGTCCGCTGGTTCAGCAGTGCGATGGGTCAGCCGGGGGGATGGCTGCGCGCCTGCCGGTAAAGGCGGCAAAGCGGGCAAAGCCTGTGCGGCATGGGCGCGCACTCTGGATTGAGCGGCTGTCCGGGAACGAACGGCAAGTCTGGCTGGTGCGCCGCCCGGCGAGAGGGATGCTTGGCGGAATGCGCGCGCTGCCGGGGGGCGAGTGGGGCGACACTATGCCCTCTGCGGTGGCTGGCGTCAGCGTCGCGGGTCAGGTGAAGCATGTTTTCACCCATTTCGAACTGCGCCTCGCGGTCGACGTCACACAGGACTTCACGCTCGCCGTAGGGGAAGGGGAATGGTGGCCGGTCGAAACGCTTGACGCGGCGGGCTTGCCCACGCTCTATCGCCGCGCGGCAGGGGTCGTGCTGGAGGTTGAGTGATGCGACAGATGGTTACCGAAGGCAGTGGAGGCGGTTTCGTATCTTCGCGCCGGGCCTTTTTCGGATTTGCCGCTGGCGGGGCTGCACTGGCCATCGGCGGCTGGCCGATGCGCGCCCTCGCTCAGGATGGCGGGCGCTTTCCCGGGCTGACCGCCTTCATCAATGAGTATGTGAGCTCCCGCCGCCTGCCCGGTGCGATTGCCGCTATCGGCTTTGGCAATGCGCCACTGGCCGCGGTCGCTGCAGGCACCATCGCCAATGGCAACAGCCGTCCGGTCGATGCCGATACGCTGTGGCGCCTTTATTCGCAGACCAAGCCGGTGACCGGCATTGCGGCGATGATCCTGGTCGATGAAGGGCGTCTCACGCTCGATACGCCGATTGGCGATGTGCTGCCCAAGTTTGCATCAATGCAGGTGCTCGCGCGGCCTGATGCGCCGATCACTGAGACAGTGGCGGCTGAACGGCCGATCACGCTGCGCCATCTGCTCACGCACACAGCCGGCCTTGGATATGGCCTCGTCGCCAACAATGCCGTGGAGCGGGAATGGCAGCGCCAGCGGCTGACACCCGGCCAGATCACGAAAATGCCGCTGCCGCAGCTGACGGCTGGCAGCACGCCCGGCCCCTTGTCCGATTGGGCAGACAAGGTGGCGGATGTGCCACTGCTCGCCCAGCCGGGCAGGCGCTGGCATTATTCGGCTTCGCTCGACCTGCTTGGCCGCGTGATTGAGGTGGTCTCCGGCCGTCCGTTCGATGCCTTCCTCAAGGAACGCCTGTTCGATCCGCTGGGAATGACCAGCACATCCTTCCGTGTCGCGCCGGGCGACGTTGAACGCTTTGCCACCAACTATGCCCCGTTCGGCGGCACGCTCATCCCGATCGATCCGGCGGCGACCAGCATCTATCTTGATGCACCCGGGTTCCCGTTCGGCGGTGCCGGCCTTGTCGGCAGCGCACGTGATTATGATCGCTTCCTGGCCATGCTGGCGGGGCAGGGCACGCTCGATGGCGTCCGCATCCTTTCCCCCGAAACAGCGCGGCTCGCCATGTCCAATATCCTGCCCGAAGGTACGGATACCGAAGGCACATTTGTGGCTGGTCAGGGGTTCGGCGCGGGCGGGCGCGTATCGCTGCCCGGATCGCCGCAGGGTGAGGGCATTTTCGGCTGGGCTGGTGCAGCCGGCACGATCGGCTTCGTTGATCCGCGGCGCGGCCTGCGCTTCGGGGCTTATGCCAACTATATGCCGTCGGAGGTTTATGACTTTCAGCGTCGCGTTGGCGAAGTCGCGATTGCCGATCTCATGGCGATGATGCGCGCCGCGGGATGAGTTTCAGCATACCGGGCTTCACCGGCGCGAGCATCGACCGCGCCGATCATATGCGGACCGACCCCGGGGCGCTGGCTGATGCCATGGCCTCCTTGTCGGCGCGCCTTTTGATGCTCGACGGCATTGATCCGGTGGAGGATGGCGAAGGGCGGCTGGCCTGGGGGTCGATGGCCGATGCTCCTGCCGATGCCGAGCTGGTGTTCCTCGGTCTTGCCGACGGTAAGCCGCGGTTCGCCGCTGTGCCGCCGGCCGGGGTGCGCGTCGATGGCCGGTCGCGCAGCGCATGGCGCGTGCTGTCCTTCCTGCGGCCGGAAGAAATGGCGCTCTATGGCGCGGCACGCAGTTTGGTGGATTGGCACGCCCGGCATCGCTTTTGCGCGCAGTGCGGCGGCCCCACGCATATCGCCAAGGGCGGCTGGCAGCGCGATTGCGGCCAGTGCGGGGCGCAGCATTTCCCGCGCACCGACCCGGTGGTGATCATGCTTGCGGAGCATGATGGCGCGGTGCTGGTGGGGCGACAGCCGGGCTTTCCGGCTGGCCGCTATTCGGCGCTGGCGGGGTTTGTTGAACCCGGCGAATCGCTTGAGGAAGCGGTGGCGCGCGAATTGGCGGAGGAAGCGGGGATTGTCGCGCGCGACGTCCGCTATATCGCCAGCCAGCCCTGGCCTTTCCCCTCCTCGCTGATGATCGCCTGCGTCGCCCAAGCCGAAGCAAGGGATATCACGCTCGACACAACCGAGCTTGAGGATGCGATGTGGGTGGATCGTGCGGGCGTTGCTGCCGCGATGGCGGGGGATGCGGACGCGCCCTTCATTGCCCCGCCGCCCTATGCCATTGCGTACAGCCTGTTCGAACGCTGGCTTGCCGACGGCTGAGGCGGTCTAGACCAGGCCGAGCGCGCCTAGTTCCTCTCGCATGCCGGCCGGCAATTCTTCGATCCCGCTACCCATCCCGGCCAGATCCGGCGGGGCATCGCTGTCAGCCAGGTAGCGCCAACCCTGGTGCGCGCGGCGCGGGCGCGGCAGCACGGGGATGGCGCGTGCGGCGATGACGATATCGGTACGGCCTCCTTCCGCCTCGTCGAACCGCAATATTGGTGAGCGCGCGACGATACGGTGGGCGATGATCCAGTAGAGCGAGCCGCCGGCCATTTCGCTCTCGCGCTTGGGCCGATAGCGCGTCGTTAGTCGCGCTTCCTCGCCGCGCGCAGCAAGCCGCGCTTCGAGCAGCGCCAGGCTGTCGCACCCATAGGCGATCTTGGTGAGATGAAGCGGCATTGTCCGCCCACTGGTGGGCGGCGCGTCTGCGGTCAAGCGGTCAGAATTTGCTGCCGGTAATCCGGGCGATTTCGCGCGACACCAGCCGCTCGACAATCTCTGGCAGATGCGCGTCGAGCCATTGCTTCAATACCGGCTTCAACGCGGCTTCAACCAGAGCGTTGACGCTGGTGTCACCGGATACAGGTGCCGCTGGTGAAGCCTGCGGCGCGGCATTGCCCGCAAGCACGGCCGCGAGCGTTTCGAGCGACTGACGCGAAGCGGCGGCGGATACGGCAGAGACCAATTCCGGCGAAGCGCTGTCAGCTTGCGATGCGGCGCCATGCGCTATGCCAGTCAGCGCATCGTCCTCCGGCCGTTCCCCGCCGGTGAGCTCGAGAACATCGTCGGCAATATCATCGTCCGCAGCATCATCGCTGGCAGGAAAAACATCGGCAAGGCCCGCGCTGCGTGCCTCCTCATCGCGCGCCATGACGCGACGGATCGAAGACAGGATTTCTTCCATGGAAGGTTCGCGAGACATATCGCCCATTGTCCTGTTTGCCCCCGAAGCACCACGCGCCGTGCGATTCTGTCCCGCAACGGCACGATCCATCAAGGTCCGCCATAGCCGTTGGCCCCGGCGAAGGCCAGCCCTGCGCGCCTATTGGGCCAGCTGGGGCGTGCTGCCGGTGGGAATGCTGGCGTCCTGCGCCGCTATGCCAATGGTGCGGGTGGCGACGGCCGCGGGGTCAGGGTCCTGATCCCAGTCCCACATGCGGCCCCGCACCCGCTCGTAATTGGCGGCGGGATCATAGAGCATTTCGCCAGCGGCGATGCCCAGATCTTCGGCCTCTGCGCGGCCCATGGCGGCCAGCAGAGTGAAGCCCGCGACATAGGCGTCGCGCCGTGCGCTCACCAGTTGCACCTGCGCGTTGAGCAGCTCCTGCTCGGCGTTGAGGATGTCGAGGATGGTGCGTGTGCCAACGCTGTTTTCGGCCCGCACACCTTCAAGGCTGAGGCGCCCGGCGGCGACTGCAATCTCGCTCGATTGGGCCACCTGCTGGGCCGCACGCAGGCTGGCATAGGCAGCGCGGGTCTGTGCGATGATGCCGCGCTCCGCTTCAATCAGCTGTTCGAGGGCCTGGCTTTCGCGGGCCTGCGCCTGACGGACGCGGGCAGCGGGCCGCCCGCCCTGAAACAGCGGCACCGTTACCGTGACGCCGGTTGAGGCGCTGGTCTGTGTCTGCTGGGCGGAAACACCGGGGATACCGCTGCCGATCGTTCCGAGAAAATCATTGTAGCTGCCACCGGTGGTCAGCGACACGCGCGGCATGCGTGTGCCCTGCGCGGCGCGCACGTCAAAGCCGCGGGCACGGGCCTCTATGGTGGCCGCCTCGAGATCGGGGTTATCGGCGAGCGCGGCCTCCACCGCCAGGTCGGCGCTGTCGGGCAGGCCCGGCAGAGGTGGCGGGGATTGAAGCGCGCCCGGTGCGTTGCCGACCAGCCGGACATAGGATTCGCGGCTCGCAATGAGCCGCGCTTCGGCCGCCTGCAGATTGCCTTGCGCCAGTGCGAGGCGCGATTCGGACTGGGCAACATCGGTGCGGGTCAGATCGCCGATGTCGAACCGGTCGCGCGTCGCCTGCAGATTGACGGTCAGCACCTCGACATTGTTGCGGTTGAGCGCAACGACCGCCTCGTCACGCAGCACGTCCATATAGGCCCCGACCACCTGGCTGAACACCGCCGCTTCCGTGCCACGCAGCACGGCTTGCCCGGCCTCAACCCGCGTCTCGGCAGCGCGGATGCTGTTGCGCACAACTCCGCCCTGATACAGCGGGACGGTAAGTTGCGCTTGCACGGAAAGGGTGCGGTCGGGCGCGAAGATATTGTTGCTGCCCTGCTTCAGCACTTCGTTGAAACCGACGCTCGATCCGAGGTTGGGAAGGCCGTCCGCGCGGGCGATGGGCACGCTTTCATCGGCGACTCGCTGGCCTGAACGGGCGGCAGCAAGGGTCGGGTTGCTCTCATAGGCTGCGGCCAGGGCATCGCGCAGCGTTTCCGCCCCGGCTGGAACGGTGAACATGGCCAGCGCACCGGCGAGGAGCAGCGAACGGGGGGAGAGTCGCATAAGGGTCCGATTCAGAAGGTAAAGCGGGGCGGCGCGGCAAATCCCGGCAGATGCACGCACTCGAGATCGGCAAAGGCATAGGGCGCGACCGGCGCGCCGCCTTCGATGGCAACGGCACGGGCGAGTCGTGTCACACTACCTTCAGCAAGGCCGGTTGCGACTCGCGCGCCGGGGCGGAGCTGGGCCAGCAGGGCCTGTGGCAGAGCTTCGATGGCGCCATCGACAATCATCACGTCATAGGGTGCGCCGTCCGGGGCGCCTGCCGTGAGCGGCGCTTCCACCCAGCGGATGTCGCTTCGTTCGCCGAGTGCGGCGCGACCAAGGGCAATCAGCTCGGCCTTTTCTTCTACCGCGGTAACGCGCGCGCCCAGCGCAGCGATCAGAGCCGCGCAATAGCCGGTGGCTGCACCGATCAGCAGAACATTCTGTCCAGCCTTGATGCTTGCATCGGCCATCAGCCGCGCCGTGGTCAGCGGCGGGTTGAGCGCGCGCCCCTCGCTCAGCGGAATGGCGCGGTCGATATAGGCCCCGGCGCGGGCGGCTTCGGGCAGGTGCGGCTCGCGCGCTGTTTCAAGCAGCGCCGCGACTAGCGCCGGGTCGTTGACGTCATTGGTCCGAAGCTGGCTATCGACCATGGCACGGCGCTGCACGGCGGCGGTCTGGTCGGAGGCGGAAAGGGTGGCGACGGTCATGGCGCGGTCCGGAAACTCGATTGTGGCAGACAGATAGCCCGCCCCGTTCTGTATTGCAATGGTAATACAGTATGGCGGCGTGCTGCCAGCCCTTACCGGACGCAAGCCCGCGTTGCAAAGCGGCACTGGCGATTGCTTGCCAATCCCTGCCGGCTGGTCTAGTCGCGCTGGCCTGTCGAAAGACCACCTGGCTGGCCCGATGGCGGAGTGGTGACGCAGCGGACTGCAAATCCGTATACGCCGGTTCGATTCCGGCTCGGGCCTCCAGCCAGATTTCTCCTCGATTTTTGCCCCATCCTCATTTTTCCGCGACGCGGCGGGATGTTATTGCCGCTGCGCGTTCCTAGATGGTCGTGATGAGCAAGGTGACTGTCTGGCATGATGGTGGCTGCCCGCTATGCCAGCGGGAGATTGCACTGATGCGCCGGCTTGATCGCGCCGGGGCGATCCAGTTCATCGATGCTGCTGATGATGCGACCGTATGTCCGCTGGACAGGGGCCAGCTGCTGGCCCGTTTCCATGCCCGCGAAGACGGACAAATCCTCTCTGGTGCGGCGGCCTTTGCCGCGATGTGGCGGGCTATTCCCCTGTTGCGCCCGCTCGGTCTGCTGGCGCGCAACCGTCTGGTTCTGGCGGTGCTGGAGCGGCTGTATCTCCAATTCCTGCGTGTCAGGCCGGGTCTGCAGCGCGTGATCGCCCGGCGGAGTGGCGCATGAACGGTGATGATGCAGACGATATGGTAGATGATGCGGGCGGTCGGGCAGTGCCGCGCACCCGCCTGTCTCGTTTCGGGCAATTCGGGCGCCTTGCCGGCGGTGTTGCGGGGGGCATGCTGGCAGAAGGGGCGCGTCGCCTAGCCGAAGGGGAACGCCCGCGCATGCGTGACATGCTGCTCACCCCGGCGAACGTAAACCGCATTGCGGACCGCCTGTCCCATTTGCGCGGCGCGGCGATGAAGCTCGGCCAGATGATTTCCATGGATGCCGGCGATATGCTGCCGCCTGAGCTCGCCGACATTTTGGCGCGGCTGCGGCAGAATGCCTATCGCATGCCCCCGCAGCAGTTGCAGACGGTGTTGGCGGCCGAATGGGGGCGTGATTGGCGGACCCGCTTCACCCGGTTTGAAGCAACGCCCATTGCTGCCGCGTCGATCGGTCAGGTGCATCGCGCCCAGACACGTGATGGCCGGCTTCTGGCTATCAAGGTGCAATATCCCGGGGTTGCGGAAAGCATTGATGCCGATGTCGACAATGTCGCCACCCTGCTGCGCGTGTCTGGCTTGCTACCGCGAGAGCTGGACATCGACCCCTTGCTGGTCGCCGCCAAGCAGCAGCTGAGTGAAGAGGCCGATTATCTGCGGGAGGCCGCGCAGATGGCGCTGTTCGGTTCATTGCTCGACAACTCTGCCGACTATGTCGTGCCAGCGCCCGACGGCCAGTTCACCACCGCGCGCGTGCTGGCGATGGACTTTGTCCAAAGCCGGCCGATCGAAACGCTGGCCGATGCGCCCCAGGTCGTCCGCGACCGGGTGATGCATGCGCTCATTGCGCTGGTGCTGCGCGAATTGTTCGAATTCGGGGTGATGCAGACCGATCCCAATTTCGCCAACTATCGTTTCCTGCCGGACAGTGGCCGTCTGGTGCTGCTCGATTTCGGCGCTGCCCGTCCGGTCCCGTCCGAAACCGCCAAGGGATACCGGCAATTGCTGGCCGCTCTCATGCAGGGGGAACGGGCAGAGGTTCGGGCGGCGGCGCTGTCCGCCGGCTTTGTCGGCGCCGGAGCGCTTGCCCGCCATGGTCCGCGTATTGACCGGATGATCGACGTTGTGGTCGGGGAAATGACACGGCCCGGCGCGTTCGACTTCGGGGACCGCGCCTTTGTCGGGCTATTGCGCGATGAAGGCATGGATATCGCTGGCGATACCGCTGCCTGGCATATTCCGCCTGCCGATCTCCTGTTCGTCCAGCGCAAGATCAGCGGCACTGCGCTGCTTGCCGCACGCCTGAAAGCGCGCGTTGATGTGCGGTCACTTGTGACAGACTTGCTGGCGGCCTGAGGCGATTGTGACATTGGCAGCCGCAAAGCGCTGCTGCGTGAATGCTGTTGAAGCCCGCCGTCTGGCGGCTTACATCCATAGCCAGTGAGCGGGCATCCTTGCCCGCTGGGACAGCCGGGGATCGCATGACCAGTTTTGAAGATCGCGAACGCGCTTTCGAAGCGAAATTCGCCCGTGACGAGGAACTGCAGTTCCGCATCACTGCCCGGCGTAACAAGCTGCTCGGCCTGTGGGCCGCTGAACGCATGGGGCTGACGGCAGAGGAAACCGACGCTTATGCCAAGTCGGTCGTCCAGGCCGATTTCGAGGAAGCGGGCGACGAGGATGTCGTGCGCAAACTGTTCGCTGATCTGGTGTCTGCCGGTGTTGACGTCGATGAGGGCACGGTGCGTGCCGCGCTCGACGCCAAAGCGGTCGAAGCGCGCCGCCAGTTCATCGAAGGCGTGTGAGGCCAAACCCATGCCCATGCACGCTGAAGAGATTGAACGCCTGATCCGCGCCGGAATCCCAGATGCGGAAGTGACAATCACCGATCTGGCGGGTGATGGTGATCATTATGCCGCCCGCGTCGTTGCCGAAAGTTTCCGCAGCCTTTCCCGCATCGCCCGCCAGCGCGCGGTCTATGCGGCGCTTGGTGGGCGGATGGGCGGCGAACTTCACGCTTTGCAGCTGACCACTGCCGTTCCCGACTGAACCCGATTTCAAGGATAGACTTATGTCCGATCAGACTGCCATTGACCGCATCGGCGAGATTGTTTCCGCCAATCACATCGTGCTGTTCATGAAGGGCACGCCGCTGTTTCCGCAGTGCGGTTTTTCCAGCCGCGCGGTCGCCATTCTCGATCGCCTCGGCGCGGAATATGCCAGCGTCGATGTGCTTCAAGATCAGGAGATCCGGGCAGGCATCAAGGCCTATTCGGACTGGCCCACCATTCCCCAGCTCTACATCGACGGGGAATTTGTCGGTGGATCGGACATCATGATGGAAATGTACGAGGCCGGCGAGCTGCAGACCATGGTCGGCGCCGAAAGCTGATCGCGCTGACGCCACCCTCGGCTTGACCTGTTTTCATGTCGGAATGTCGCCCGTGAAGGGCGGGTTGAAGCGGATCGGCGCCAGGGACCAGACTGGCCCGACCCGCTTCATGTGGGCGAAGCCCTCAGGAACATCTTCTGTTTTGCAGACCCCGTGCCAGTTTTAGAAATTCTCGGTTTTCGGCGATTTGCGATGGTCAACAGCCGTTAACCCTGCGAGCGTTTCGTAAAGATTCCCGACATCCGGCCGGCCCATCCGCCATCATCTTCTCCCGTGGCTCGCCCGCCCGGCGGCTCCTTGACAGCTATCGCACCGCGCCATACGTCTACGTCTGTAGATAGTTGACGGGAGCGTGCGATGGCAGAACGCATCAGCGAATCGGAACTGGCGGTGATGGAGGTTCTCTGGGAAGCCTCGCCCTTGTCCGCTGCCGATGTCGGTCAGCGTCTGGAAGGCGCGCGCGACTGGAGTCTGCAGACGGTCAAAACACTCTTGTCCCGCCTGGTCGCCAAGGGCGCGGTGTCCGCCGAAGAGGATGGCCGGCGCTACCTTTATGCGCCGTTGGTCGATCGCGCCGACCACAGCATCCGCGAATCGCGCCGTCTGGTCGATCGGCTGTTCGGCGGGCGCGTCTCCCCGCTCGTCGCCCAGTTGGCCGAAGCCGAAACATTGAGTGATGATGACATCGCCGAATTGAAGGCCCTGATCGACAGGTTGGGTGCATGACGGGGGCGTTAAGCCTCGGCCTCGATGGCTTTGCCGGTTGGCTGGCGGATACGCTGCTGGCGACGAGCCTGCTTATTCTTCTTGTATTGCTGGTGCGCCGTCCCGTCGCTCAACTGTGCGGTCCGCGCCTTGCCTATGCCTTGTGGGCGCTGCCTGCCGCGCGGCTCATCCTGCCGCCGCTGCCTTCCCCCTGGTTTGCTGGCGATGTCGCACCAACGGCAATGAATGCGCTGCCGACTATGGAGATGACCACGCCTTGGCTCTTGTCGGCTGATCCGGTGCTGGCTGCCGCCAGCGATGCCATCATGTCTGTCTCCCGCCTGGTCTCTGCCGAAGCGCTGTTGGCGGTGATCGCGCTGCTCTGGGCCGGTGGCGCGGCCGTGGCGATGACCCGCCTGTGGCTGGCGCACCGCCGGATGCTGGCCAGCCTCGATGATGCCGAGCTGGTCGAATGGCACGGCAGCGTGCGCTTGTATCGCAGCGGCGCTGTGACGGGGCCGTTGGCGTTCGGGCTGATGGCGCCGGCTATCGTCCTGCCTGACGATGAACGCTTGCCGCTGACGGATGCCGAACGGGCGCTCGCGATCCGGCACGAGCTGGCGCATCACAGCCGCGGCGATTTGTGGGCCAATGCCTTTGCCGTCCTGTTTGCAGCGTTGCACTGGTTCCACCCGCTGATCGGGCGGGCATGGCGCGCGTTCCGCTTTGATCAGGAGGCGGCCTGTGATACCACCGTTTTGGACCGGTCGACCCCTGCGGAAAAGGCGCTCTATGCGCGTACGTTGGCCAAGGCGGCTACCGGCCGGGCCAGCGCCTTTGCCAGCCCGCTGATCGGACAAGAGAGGTTGAAGGAGAGACTGTTCATGCTTGCTCAGCCCCCCGCCTCTGTTTTGCGTCGTCGTACCGGGGCCGCGCTGGCCGTGATCTCCGCGCTTGGCTTGCTTGCGCTGACCGCCAGC
>ERZ1022756.10-NODE-10-length-92509-cov-21.371817_pt1 | contig 92509 bp, 84 predicted proteins | sample MGYA00520902_ERZ1022756 | MGnify/ENA primary metagenome ERZ1022756 (study PRJEB33162, sample SAMN09537601) | freshwater metagenome | isolation source: freshwater | place: Canada:Alberta | collected 2017-07 | study: EMG produced TPA metagenomics assembly of the...
CAGCAGCGACGTTGACGCGATGACGACCACGGCGATCAGTTCCGAAAAGGCCAATGCCGATCAGGACGTTTTCGCGCTCAAGATCGCAAACCTCGCTGAATTGTCCGAAGAATGGACTACGCGCGATGTCGGCGACTTCGTGAACACCCTCATCGGCTATGTGAAGGGCCCGGGCGATGTGGGCGACGTAGCCTTTGAACGCGATTTGCTGGTGTGGCTTTCGCCGCGCATGGAGCCAGGCGAACTCGAGCGGCATACCGATGGCCTTGCGCTGATGCTCAAGACCGCGATCAGCCATGACTGGCAATCCTCCAACGGATCGCCCGCCATTGGTGTTGATACCAATCATGATCTGCCCGTGGCGCTGCGCATTAAAAAGGCGATGCAGGCGGCTGATGAGGCCGCGGCCCGCGGGCTTCGCTTCGTTATCAACGATGCGGCGCATCTTGAAGCGCGCAACAACCGGCTTGAGCTGATTCGCGTTCTGGAAAAGGGCTTGCGTGATCGGGACATCGGGGTCGCGTATCAGCCGAAGGTGGATCTAACTTCCGGCCGGATTGTGGGGGCCGAAACCCTGATCCGCTGGCAGCCTGACGGCCGCGAATTCATCAATCCGCAGGATCTGGTGCTTGCTGCCGAAGCAGGTGATCGGATCGGCGAACTCACATTGGTGGTCATGGAGACCGCACTGATCGATGGTAAGGAGGCGATCTCGCTCGACCCGCGCTTCAAGCTGGCGGTCAATATGTCGGCCAAAAGCCTGTCGGACACCCACCTTATGTTCGACATCATGACAATGCTGGGGCGTTACGATTTTCCACCGGAAAACCTGACGCTTGAGCTGACCGAGACTGCGAAGCTCGAGGATGACCGCATCGCTCCGCAGGTTGCTGCGTTAAAGGCCCGGGGAATTGGACTTTCGATCGACGATTTCGGCACGGGGCAATCGAACCTGGAATATATCGAAAAGCTGCCCAGTTCCGAGCTCAAGATCGACAAACGCTTCGTCCAGCACATGGCCACATCAGAAGAAAGCCGCGCCGTCGTGCGAGCGACGATCGAGATTGCTCATTCGCTTGGTAAGGTGGTGGTCGCCGAAGGCGTCGAGGATTTCGCCGTCGCAGCAACCTTGCGCGACATGGGCTGCGATCAGGCGCAAGGCTACCTGTTCTCGCCGGCAATCGCGATGCGTGAGCTGCTGGTGATGATGGGCGGAGGGCGAGCATCACTTAGCACTTGATTAAGGTTAATAGGATGTTAAAGATTTCTATAGCGATTCAACGCTAATAGGAGGCTTTTATGTGGGCATGGTGCTATGAAGTCTTCGGCAGCCGTTAATGCGCTGCTGACAGTCAGGTCAAAAAGCCCCGGGAAACCGGGGCTTTTTTATGTTCATCCAGAGGGGGAGTGGCGCTCGGGTGCCGAACGGGTGGCTTGCTGATAGTTTCGATTGGCCACGCTAATCGTTAACGATTTACGTCGTTATGGCGGCGGTAGATCTTTAACGAATCGGTTTGACTGTTCCAACTCCTCGAAGTCACGGGTTCGTGGATTCAGTCCGCAATCGTGGCAGTTTTCTTTTTCGACTTTTTCGATGGGACGGGTAGGCTGTCGATCAGTCCGGGCCGGAACTCGCCAGTTTTGAACGGGCCAAGCGCCATTCGTTCGCGGCTGTGTCGATCATGTTGGCGCAGAGATGCAGTTCACACCGCACCGTTCCCGGCTTCACCAGCTTCAGCCGTCAATCACGATAGGCGGCGAAATCAGCCGAGGTGAGATCGGTGAGGACCTTTGCCGCAACGGGGCCCTTCGCCGTCCGGCCAAGCCGGAGGCAATCCGTTTCTGAACTGCGCTTTTGCGGTGACACCGTCAGGCGATGGTGTTCGGTCAGGTTCGCGAGCTTTTTCGCTTCGACATCGATGCTATCTTATGCGCCGTATGATCAGAGTATCATCGGATCCACAAAACGGCGTTCGTCGAGGGGGAGCTTTCTGTAACGAAAGGCCCGCGACAACCTAATTTTCCAAGGAAACGAAATTGGTCGGGGAGAGAGGATTCGAACCTCCGGCCCCTGCCTCCCGAAGACAGTGCTCTACCAGGCTGAGCTACTCCCCGACCGTGTCGTGCCCGCGGTGGCAAAAGCCTGTGCGGGCCGAGGCAAGGCGCGCCCTATAGGTGGGGATGAGCAGAGTGGCAAGCGGGCAAATGCGCTCTATAGTCGCAGCCATGGCCATCACCGCGATTCCCCTTTCCCAGTCTTCGGATCAGCACCCGGAACAGCAGTATCTCGATCTCATGAGGCAGATCTGGGAGACCGGCAGCGAGCGTGTCGACCGCACCGGCGTGGGCACGCGGTCGGTGTGCGGCACCATGCTGCGCTTCGATCTTGGCGACGGCGCGATGCCGCTGCTCACCACCAAGCGGGTTTACTGGAAAACCGCGACGCGCGAGCTGCTGTGGTTCCTGACCGGGTCGACCAATATCCGCCCGCTGGTGCTGCAAGGCGTGAAGATCTGGAACGAATGGCCGCACGCGCAATATGTCCGCGAGACGGGCGATGCGGTCAGCCTCGATGATTTCGTGGCGCGAATCGCCGCTGACGAAGGCTTCGCCGCACGCTGGGGCGATCTGGGGCCGGTCTATGGCAAGCAGTGGGTGGACTGGCCGACCTATCGTTACCGCGCCGACGGGCTTTACGAAAAGGGCGAGAGTATCAACCAGGTCGCTGCGGTGATCGAATCCCTACGCACCAGCCCCGGCAGCCGCCGCCACATCATCGAAGGCTGGAACGTCGCCGAACTCGACCGCATGGCTCTGCCGCCGTGCCACAAGACCTACCAGTTCCATGTCGCGGGCGAGGGGGCCGACGCGCGGCTCAACTGCCTGCTTTACCAGCGCAGCTGCGATGTTGCGCTGGGCCTGCCGTTCAACCTTTGGTCGGCCGCGCTGCTGACCCGGATGATCGCGCAGCAAGTCGGCATAAAGCCGGGCGAATTGGTCTGGATGGGCGGCGATGTGCACCTTTATCTCAATCACGCACATCTGATTGAAGAACAGCTATCCCGCGAGCCGCAGGGCCGCCCGACACTGGAAATTACGCGCACACCCGAAACAATATTCGATTACACCATCGATGATTTCGTAGTGCATGATTACGCGCCGCTGCCCCCGATCAGCGCACCTGTTGCGGTTTAGCCCTGTCGCTTGCACCCAGCTTGACCGCACCCTGACGTTGAAATAAAAATACGTGCGCAAGCAATGATTGCACTCGCCTGAAGCGGGTGACTGTCGAGGGAGAGCAAGGCGCATGGTCGATCCAGCAAAACCGGGGCAGATCAACCGCCCGGCGCTCGCGCTGCACGTGCCCGAGCCGAAATACCGACCCGGCGATACGGCTGACTTCTCGCATATCGACATCGGCACTCCCGGCGATCAACCGCGCCCTGATGAAAGTGCGCACCCATCGGAAATGGGTGGGCTGGCCTATGGTCTGGTGCGGGTTCTTGGCGACGATCATCAGGCGCATGGTCCGTGGAACCCGCGGCTCAGCCCCGATACCTTGCGCGCCATGCTGGGCCACATGGCGCTGGTGCGGGCTTTTGATGAACGCATGTTCCGCGGACAGCGGCAGGGCAAGACCAGCTTCTACATGAAGTGCACCGGTGAAGAGGCGACATCGATCGCCCCCGCCATGGCGCTGGCCAGCGACGATATGGTGTTCCCGTCCTACCGCCAGCAGGGCATCTTGATTGCGCGCGGATATCCGCTGATCGACATGATCAACCAGATCTATTCGAACAAGGCTGACAAGCTGAAGGGCCGCCAGCTGCCGATCATGTATTCGAGCCGCGAGCACAGCTTCTTCAGCATTTCCGGCAACCTTGCCACGCAATGCCCGCAAGCGGTGGGCTGGGCGATGGCGAGCGCGGCCAAGGGCGACAGCCGGATCGCTGCCACATGGGTAGGCGAGGGCAGCACGGCCGAAGGCGATTTCCACGCCGCCTGCACCTTTGCCGCCGTCTATAACGCGCCGGTGATCCTCAACGTGGTCAACAACCAGTGGGCGATCTCCAGCTTTTCGGGCTTTGCCGGGGCGGAGCGCACCACTTTTGCCGCGCGCGGCCTTGGGTATGGCATCGCAGCGTTGCGGGTGGACGGGAACGATGCGCTCGCCTGCTATGCCGCAGCCGAGTGGGCGGCGAACCGCGCGCGGGGCAATCACGGCCCGACGATGATCGAATACTTCACCTACCGCGCCGAAGGCCACTCCACCTCGGACGATCCCAGTGGCTACCGTTCGGCGCAGGAACGCGAGGAATGGCCGCTTGGCGATCCGGTCAGCCGCTTGAAAAAGCACCTGATCGCGATTGGCGAATGGGACGAGGAGCGTCACGCAGCGATGGACCTTGAATGCGCCGAACGGGTCAAGGCGACCACCAAGGAAGCCGAGAAGAACGGCATTCTCGGCCATGGCCTCCACCACCCGTTCCACACGATGTTCGAAGACGTTTACGAAGAACTGCCTTGGCATCTTGAAGAACAGGCCGAGCAGGCGATCCGCGAACGCATCACCAAGTTTGGCACCGAAAGGCCCTTCGGATGATTGAGGAACCAGCCAGCCTGGGTGACGCGGTTGTCGCTGAACGCCGCCTCAACATGATCGAGGCGATCAACGAAGCGCTCGACATCATGCTCACCCGCGATCCCGATGTGATCATCATGGGCGAGGATGTCGGCTATTTCGGCGGGGTGTTCCGCGCCACCGCGGGGCTTCAGGCCAAGCACGGCAAGAACCGCGTCTTCGATACGCCGATCAGCGAATGCGGCATCATCGGCGCGGCGGTGGGGATGGGGGCTTACGGCCTTCGCCCGGTGCCGGAAATCCAGTTTGCCGATTACATCTACCCCGGCCTCGACCAGCTCATCAGCGAAGCGGCGCGGCTTCGTTACCGTTCGGCGGGCGACTACATCGCGCCGCTGACGGTGCGCTCGCCCTTTGGCGGCGGTATCTTCGGCGGCCAGACCCACAGCCAGAGCCCCGAAGCTTTGTTCACCCATGTGGCGGGCCTGAAGACGGTGATCCCGGCAACGCCCTACGACGCCAAGGGCCTGCTTATATCGGCCATCGAAGACAATGATCCTGTGATCTTCTTCGAACCAAAGCGCATCTATAACGGGCCATTCACCGGCTTCTACGACAAGCCGGTCGAACCGTGGAAGAAGCATCCCGACAGCGTTGTGCCCGAAGGATACTACAAGATCCCGCTCGGCAAGGCGCGGCATGTGCGCGAAGGTGAGGCGCTGACCGTGATCGCCTATGGCACAATGGTGCACGTGGCGCAGGCCGTGTGCGAGGCCAAGGGCGTGGATGCCGACATTCTTGATCTGCGCACGCTGGTGCCGCTCGATATCAAGGCGATTGAAGCGTCGGTTGAGAAGACCGGGCGCGTGCTGATCGTCCACGAAGCAACCCGCACCTCTGGCTTCGGCGCAGAGCTTTCCGCGCTCGTCACCGAACGCTGCTTCTATCATCTCGAAGCCCCGATCGAACGTGTGACCGGCTTTGACACGCCCTATCCCCACAGCCTCGAATGGGCCTATTTCCCAGGCCCCGTCCGCATCGGCGAGGCCATCGACAAGCTTCTCAAGGACTGACCCGACTATGGCCAAGTTCATTTTCAAGATGCCCGATGTGGGCGAAGGCGTGGCCGAGGCGGAAGTCGTCGAATGGCACGTCAAGGTCGGTGACCGGGTCGAGGAAGACCAGCACATCGTCGACGTGATGACCGACAAGGCGACGATCGACATCGAAAGCCCGGTTTCGGGGGTGGTGGCGACGCTCGCGGGTGAGGCTGGCGATGTGGTCGCGATCGGCGCGATGCTGCTGGTGATCGAGACCGAGGGCGAGGCTTCTGAAGCCGAAGCCGAAGCCGCTGCCGAGCAGATCGAGGACGAAATGTCCGATGCTTCGGATGCCGACGATGCAATGGCCGCCGCACCGCAAACCGTTCCGATGCCGGCTCCCACGCCCGCCCATGCAAGCGAAGCCAAAGTCCTGGCCTCCCCCGCCGTGCGCCAGCGCGCCCGCGAACTGGGGGTCGATCTGGCGCAGGTCAAACCCGCTGAAGATGGCCGCGTGCGCCATGGCGATCTTGACGCCTTCCTTGCCTATAATGCGGGCAGCGGCTTTGGCGCGGCGGGTAAGGCGCGGGGCGACGAGACGATCAAGGTCATCGGCCTGCGCAAACGCATCGCCCAGAACATGGCCGCTGCCAAGCGTCACATTCCGCACTTCACCTATGTGGAAGAATGCGATGTCACCGATTTGGAGGCTCTGCGCGCGCAGCTGAACGAGGGGCGGGGTGACCGCCCCAAGCTGACGCTGCTACCGCTGCTGATCACCGCGATCTGCAAGACGATCCCCGCCTTCCCGATGATCAATGCCCGCTATGATGACGAGGCTGGCGTGGTCACCCGCTTCGGCGCGGTGCATATGGGCATGGCAGCGCAGACTGACAGCGGGTTGATGGTTCCGGTGATTCGCGACGCCCAGAGCCGCAATCTGTGGCAGCTGGCCCGCGAAATTGGCCGACTGGCCGAATCCGTGCGTACCGGGAAGGCGACATCAGAGGAGCTTTCGGGCTCGACCCTGACGATCACCTCGCTCGGCCCCTTAGGGGGCGTTGCCACCACGCCGGTCATCAACCGCCCGGAGGTGGCGATCATCGGCCCGAACCGCATCGTGGAACGTCCCATGTTTGTGTCCGACGGCATGGGCGGCGAGCGCATCGCCAAGCGCAAACTGATGAACATCTCGATTTCCTGCGATCACCGCGTGGTCGACGGGCATGACGCGGCAAGCTTCGTGCAGGGGATCAAGCGCCTGATCGAGACGCCCGCGCTGCTGCTGGTGGATTAGATGAAAATATTGCGCCAGAGGCGGCGTCGAGGGCGTTGACAGCCCGAAGCGCCGGCCCTAATGGCGCTGCTCCACGAGCGGGACGGCGTCGCCGGAACGCTCGAAAGGACAAGATGCGCGGGTGTAGCTCAGTTGGTTAGAGCGCCGGCCTGTCACGCCGGAGGTCGCGGGTTCGAGCCCCGTCACTCGCGCCACTTGTACCTTTGGAAAGCCTTTCAAGGCATCGAACAAGGCGGGCTTCAGTCCGCCTTTTCTTTTGCCTGAAGCGGGGCTTCCGGCGGGCTCCAGCTGCCGGTTTCCATCCAGATCAGGAAACGCTTCAGGGGCAGCAGCCAGATCAGGCCGAGCACCACATAAATCACCGTCTGCGCTCCGCCCGACCAGCGTCCGATGATGCCCGGCGCATAGCGCGCGATCACCACGCCATAGATCATCAGCAGGATGAACAGGCTGACAATGCCGAAAGGGATTCGCCAGGTGGGAGTTTCGCGCATCAGATTGATCCGTAAATGCGGGTGGGGGTGACAACCGCATCCAGTGCGGCGTCGTGGGGTTCGGTCGGCAAGGCGTCGCACAATTGCGCATCCCATGCGAGCCCAACGGCAAGCTCAGGGGGATGTTCCGCCAGCCAGCGATCATAATGCCCGCCGCCTTGCCCCAGCCGGTCGAGCGCTGCGGTGAAACCGACCAGCGGGACGAACAGCACATTCGGAACGAGCGGTTCGGCATCGGCAGCCGGTTGCAGGATGCCGAAGGGGCCAACCTCCAGATCGCCTTGCCCATAGGGATCGCCGTGGCGGCGAAAGGTCATGCGCGCATCGGCTTTGGCAAAATGGGGCAGAGCGATGACGTGCCCGGCCTCATGGAAAAACCGCGCATAGGCAGCTGCAGGTGCCTCCCACGGCCCGGCGTGATAGACACCGATCACCGCCTCGGCCGGAATACGCGCCAGCAGCGGTGCCGGCGGACGATGAAACAACAGGCCGCGGATCGCGTCCGGCAAGGCCGTGACATGGGCCTTGCGAGCAGCGCGTAGGGCCTGGCGGAGTTCTGATTTGGTAAGTTCGGTCATTATAGCCAGGCGGTAGGCCTCGGGCCAAAGGCCCGCAAGCCCGACGGGGCGTCCGCAGCGACGTGGCCTGCAGGCCGCATGAGCGCTGAACTCTTACGCCGGAGGGGGTGCGAAAAACAAAAACGTGGCGGAACCACCATGGGTCGTTTGCGCTAGAAATCCTCTGACGCGTGGTACGTCAGGTGGGCGCCGTATGCCCTAGTTTTCCGGACGAACCAGCAAACAAGGGCAGGGACAACTCCCATTTGGATTACTTATAGCCTCAGGGATGTTCAACGGCTCGTGCCGGGCAGTCCCGCCAATCTCTATCTAGGCGCTTGCAGCCGCCGCTTCAAGCGCGTCGGCACTCGCTTCGGCGCGCGCGGCAAGGGCTTCGAGCTGCGCGGCGAGGTCGTCTGCGGCAGCCGAAGGCATCGCAGCGCCGCCAAACAGGTCGAATTGCGGAGTCGGACGCGCGGGCGGCGGTGCGGGGGACGCAGCCGCTTCACGCGCAGCGGCAAGGTCGGCTTCCAGTGTTGCGATCGCGTTGCTCAATGCCTCGATCACTTCGGGGTCGACGGGATCGGGCTGACGCTCTGCGGCGATGGCGAGTGACTTGCGCGCTTCGGCCAGCTCGTCTGCCATGAACAGCGCTGCAAACACGAGATTCTGCGCTTCGAGCGGCGCGCGGGCGCTGCCGAGCTGGGCGTATTTTTCGGCAATCATGCCACCAAGCGCGCGGATATGGGCTTCCTGCCCGTCACCGCAGGCAACAGTGTAGGTCTTGGGCCCGATACTGAGTGTAACTGTGCTCATCGGCTGTCAGTCCTCAAGCTGGGCCAGTAGGTCGTCAAGTTCGCGAAGGCTTTCAGCGACCTGTTCGCGCAACTTCTCGTGGACATTAACCAATTCCACCACGCGTGCCGAGCCGTTGGTGCCTCTGGCATCCTCGGAGACGCCCTGACCGCGTACGGCATCAATACGTGCCATAGCGGCTTCAATCCGGGCAAGCGCGGTGGCTATGCGATCTGCACTCATGGAGATACCGATACCAACAGAAGACATGACGCGCAAAGGCTTGCGGGGGGCTGTTGATAAGTGAAATGCGCCCGGTGCTGGTTGAGATCGGGTGAAGCGGCGCGCACGCAAGGTTGACCTCCCTGTTGGGCTCGGCAATGGCACACGTCGACCAGAACAGGGGTCGAATCGCGCGCGAGTGTGCGGCGGCTCCCGCAGGAGAATAGCGTGCCCATGAGCATAGACGCCGCCCGCCTCCAGCCGATGGCCAACGCCATCCGCGCTCTTTCCATGGACGCAGTCGAGGCGGCCAATTCGGGCCACCCGGGCATGCCGATGGGCATGGCTGACGTGGCGACGGTGTTGTTCACCGGACACCTCAAGTTCGATCCGACCGCGCCCAAATGGGCTGATCGCGACCGGTTTGTGCTGTCGGCCGGCCACGGCTCGATGCTGATCTACAGCCTGCTGCACCTGTCCGGCTATGCTGCGCCGACGATCGATGACATCCGCAATTTCCGCAAGTTGGGCAGCCCTTGCGCAGGCCATCCCGAAAACTTCATGCTGGACGGCGTCGAATGCACCACCGGCCCGCTGGGTCAGGGTCTGGCGATGGCGGTCGGCATGGCGATGGCCGAACGGCACTTGAATGCTGTGTACGGCGATGATCTGGTCGACCACCGCACTTGGGTCATCGCGGGCGACGGCTGCCTGATGGAAGGCGTCAATCACGAAGCCATCGGGCTTGCCGGGCACCTTGCTTTGGGCAAACTGAACGTGCTGTGGGACGATAACCGCATAACCATTGACGGCGCGACCGATCTTTCGACCAGCGAAGACATCAAGGCGCGTTACGTGGCGACCGGATGGCACGTCACCGAGTGTGACGGCCATGACTTCGCCGATATCGAGCGCGCCCTGGCCGAGGCAAAGGCCGATCCGCGCCCCTCTTTGGTCGCCTGCCGCACAGTTATCGGCAAGGGCGCACCCAACAAGCAGGGCACCAGTGCCACCCACGGCGCGGCGCTGGGCGGGGCCGAGGTCGCCGCCGCGCGCGAGACGCTGGGCTGGACGTCCGAGCCTTTCGTGATCCCATCCGAAATCGCTGCCGAATGGCGCCTGGCGGGCGAACCGGGCCGTGCGGCGCACGGCGCGTGGGCAGGCCGTCTGGAAGCCAGCGCCAATAAGGCCGATTTCGAGCGCCGCATGGCGGGCGATTTGCCCGACAGCTTCAGCCTTGATGACCACATCAACGGCCTGATCGCTGCTCCGCAAAAGATCGCCACCCGCAAGGCGAGCGAAATTGCTTTGGCCGCGATCAACCCGATGCTGCCCGACACCATCGGCGGCAGCGCCGACCTGACCGGGTCGAACAACACGCTGGCAGGCGGCATCGGCACCTTCAACCGCAGCAACTACGCTGGCCGTTATGTCTATTATGGCATCCGCGAGTTTGGCATGGCCGCCGCGATGAATGGTATGGCGCTGCACGGCGGCGTGATCCCCTATGGCGGCACCTTCCTGGTGTTCACCGACTATGCGCGCGGGGCGATCCGCCTGTCGGCGCTCCAGCACACCCGCGTGATCTATGTGATGACGCATGATTCGATCGGGCTGGGCGAAGACGGGCCGACGCACCAGCCGGTCGAGCATTTGGCTTCGCTGCGCGCCATGCCGAACCTGCTCGTGATGCGCCCTGCCGACGCGGTCGAAACCGCCGAGTGCTGGGAGATTGCGCTCCGCCAGCCGGATCGCCCCACGGTGCTCGCGCTGACCCGCCAGAACCTGCCGCAATTGCGGCTTGAGGCGGGCGCTAACCTTTCGGCCAAGGGCGGCTATCGCCTGAAGGGGGCGGACGCCGCACGCAAGGTTGTGATCATCGCCACCGGTTCGGAAGTCGAACTCGCTTACGCTTGCGCCGCGCAGCTCGAAGCGCAAGGCATAGGCGCTGATGTCGTCTCGATGGTCTGCACCGAACTGTTCGACGAACAGCCCGCCGCCTACCGCGCCGACATCCTGCCCGCCGATGCGCTGATCGTCTCGGTTGAGGCGGCCAGCACCTTTGGCTGGCAGCGTTACACCGGCACCGCCGGCCTCAACATTGGGCTCGACACCTTCGGAGCATCGGCGCCGGCGGGTGATCTGTTTGCCCACTTCGGCTTCACCGCGGAGGCAATAGTCCCGCAAATTCTGAACAAATTGAACGCTTAAGCAGGAGAACCTCTCATGGCTACCAAAGTTGCCATCAATGGCTTTGGCCGCATCGGCCGTCTTGTCGCCCGCGCTATCCTTGAGCGCACCGACCATGATCTCGATCTTGTCGCGATCAACGACCTCGCTGACGCCAAGGCCAACGCGCTGCTGTTCGCGCATGATACGGTTCACGGCCGCTTCAACGGCGAAGTGACTGCCGATGGCGATGCGATCATCGTTAATGGCAAGCGCATCGCGGTGACCAAGGAACGCGATCCGGGCAATCTGCCGCACGCCGCGATGGGCATCGACATCGTGCTCGAATGCACCGGTTTCTTCCAGTCGGACGAAGCGAGCCGCCCGCATCTGGCCGCAGGGGCCAAGCGCGTGATCATCTCCGCGCCTGCGACTGGCGTGTCGAAGACCATTGTGTTCGGCGTGAACCATGAAACGCTCACTGCCGACGATGTGATCATCTCCAACGCGAGCTGCACCACGAACTGCCTCGCACCGGTCGCCAAGGTGCTGAACGACGTGATCGGGATCGAGCGCGGCTTCATGACCACGATCCACAGCTACACCAACGACCAGCGTATGCTCGACCAGATCCACCCCGATCTGCGCCGCGCGCGCGCAGGCGCCCAGAACATGATCCCCACCACCACCGGCGCGGCGCGCGCGGTTGGTCTGGTGCTGCCCGAACTAAAGGGTAAGCTGGACGGGTCGTCGGTTCGTGTGCCGACCCCGAATGTCTCGATGGTCGATCTCGTCTTCGTGCCGAGCCGTGATACCACCGCTGAAGAAATCAACGCTGCGCTGAAGGCCGCTGCCGAAGGCGCCATGAAGGGTGTGCTCGATTATACCGACCAGCCGCTGGTTTCGAGCGATTTCAATCACTATCCGGCGTCTTCTACCGTCGATTCTCTGGAAACCAGCGTGATGGAAGGCAAGCTCGCCCGCGTTGTCAGCTGGTATGACAACGAATGGGGCTTCTCTAACCGGATGATCGATACTGCCGGTGTGGTGGCGAAGTTCCTGTAAGACCTGCTCCCCTCCCGCCATCGGGAGGGGATGAGGAGCAAGCGATGCCCAAGTTCAAGACCCTCGATGATCTGCCTGCCGACCTCACCGGCGAAGTTGCGCTGGTGCGGGTCGATTTGAACCTGCCGATGAAGGATGGCTCGGCCACCGATGTCACGCGGGTCGAGGCGGTGCGCCCCACGATCCTTGAACTTGCCGGGCGCGGGGCCAAGGTGCTGCTGCTGGCGCATTTCGGGCGCCCGGGCGGCGCGCGCTCCTCAACGCTTTCGACCAGTATGGTGATCGGCGATGTCGAGCGTGTCATCGGCGAGGAGATCATGTTCATCCCCGAAGTCACCGGGCCGGTGGTGGCCCAGTCGATCGGCATCTTGCGGGCAGGCGATATCGGCCTGCTCGACAACACCCGCTTCTGGCCGGGCGAGGAAGCGAACGATCCCAATTTTGCTCAGGCGATTGCGGCAAACGGGACGTTGTATGTCAACGACGCGTTCAGCGCCGCGCACCGCGCCCACGCAACCACGGAGGGCCTCGCGCACTTCCTTCCGGCCTATGCGGGCCGTTCAATGGAAGCCGAGTTGAAGGCGCTCGACGCAGCGCTGGGCGCGCCTGAACAGCCGGTGGCAGCGGTTGTCGGCGGGGCGAAGGTTTCGACGAAGCTGGCCGTGCTCGAACATCTGGTCGGCAAGGTGCAGCACCTCATCATCGGCGGCGGCATGGCCAACACCTTCCTCGCCGCGCGCGGGGTGAAGGTCGGCAAAAGCCTTTGTGAGCATGACCTTGCGGCCACCGTGGCGCGGATCATGGACGAAGCCGATCACGCCGGATGCACCGTGCACCTGCCTTACGATGTGGTGGTGGCCAAGGAATTCGCCGCGAACCCTGCGTCCTTGCGGGTCTGCAACGTCCACGAAGTCGCCGAGGACGAGATGATCCTCGACCTTGGCCCGCAGGCGGTCGAAGCACTGGCCGATGTGCTGAAGACCTGCCGCACGCTGGTGTGGAACGGACCTTTGGGCGCCTTTGAAACGGAGCCGTTCGACATGGCAACCGTGGCGCTGGCGCGCACCGCAGCGGCATTGACGCTGGAAGGCTCGCTGATCAGCGTGGCCGGCGGCGGTGATACGGTCGCCGCGCTGGCGCAGGCGGGGGTGGCGGAAGATTTCTCCTATGTTTCCACTGCTGGCGGCGCTTTCCTTGAATGGATGGAGGGTCGCGTGCTGCCCGGTGTCGCCGCGCTCGAAGCCTGACAATGGCAGTGAGCCAAGCCGAGATTGAGGCGCTGGCGCTCTCGGCTATGCGCGCCTGGGTGGCGGGCGATGCCAAGGCGTTGAAGAAGCTGATGGCGCGCGATTTCATGATGATGGTTGGCAGCCTGCCGCCGCAAATCCTCGATCGTCCAAGCTTTCTTGCCGCTATTGAGCGCGGCTTTGCCTGTACCCGCTTCACCTTCCGCGAAGTGATCGTGCGCGCGCACGGCAAAGCGGCATGGCTGGTGGCCGGGGCCGAACTGGAACTGGCGCTGGGGCCGAAGGTTTGGTCGGGCGGATTCCTGATTACCGATCTGTGGCGCAAAGGCGCAATCGGCGGATGGAAACTGGCCGAACGCAGCCTCGCCCGGATCGACAACGATGATAGCATCGCCCCGGCGGTTGGCCGCCTGCAATTGTGGAAGTGAACATGACCGAAGCAGTCGAGACGAGTTACGGCGCCCTCCAGGTCATGGAGACGGGCGAATTCGCCGGTTGGCGTTTCTGGGAGGGCGATCCGTTCGAAACCCGCTCCGGCCCGTTCTACTATCGTCAGGAAGATGATGGCAGTTACGTCAGCGCCTTCCGCGCCGAAGACCGCCACATGAACGGCGGCGGCTTCATGCACGGCGGGTGCCTGCTGACTTTTGCGGATTTCGCGCTGTTCGCAATCGCCACCGATGCATTGGCGGGCGACCATGCGGTGACTTTGAACCTTGCAGGCGATTTCCTAGGCTCGGTCCAGTCCGGCGCGCTCATCGAAGCGCGGGGCGAGGTGACGCGCGGGGGCGGCAAAACCATCTTCGTTCGCGGCCTGGTGACCGGCGACGGGGCGCCTGCGTTAAGCTTCACCGGCATCATCCGCCGCTTTGCCCCGCGCTGATCCGCCGAGTCTGGCCTTCGCGGTTGCAGCATCCAAGATGCCTCGCTAAGGCCTCGCCGAGAGGCTCTGCATACCTATGCACAGTCGGTATCGCCGCCCACAAACATCGCACGCGCCAATGGAGAACGCCGCCATGAATACCCAGGAAATGACGAACCGCATCGCCACCGGACAGGGTTTCATCGCTGCGCTTGATCAATCTGGCGGCTCCACGCCCAAGGCGCTGCGGGGTTATGGGGTTGAAGACGGCGAATGGGAGGGTGACGCGCAGATGTTCGCCCAGATCCACGCGATGCGCGCCCGCGTTATTACATCGCCCTGCTTTGGCAGCGGCAAGGTGATTGGCGCGATCCTGTTCGAACGCACCATGGACGGCGAAGTGGACGGCAAGTCCACCGGCGATGCGCTGAAGGCGCGCGGGATCGTCCCCTTCATCAAGGTCGACGAAGGCCTCGCCGACGATGCTGATGGGGTGCAGTTGATGAAGCCGATGGTGAAACTTGCCGCGCTTCTCGAAAAGTCGGTCGCGGCAGGGATGTTTGGCACCAAGATGCGATCGGTCATCAAGTCCGCAAACCCCGCAGGCATCGCCGCCGTTGTCGCCCAGCAGTTCGAAGTGGCGGCACAGATCATCGCCGCCGGTCTGATGCCGATTATCGAACCCGAATATGACATCAGCGCCGCCGACCGCGCCGAGGGTGAGGCGATCCTGCTCACTGAAATCACCAAGCATCTGGACGCCCTGCCGGACGGCCAGCAGGTGATGCTCAAGCTGTCGATCCCGGCCGCCGCTGGGCTTTACACCCCGCTGGCCAACCACTCCAAGGTGCTGCGTATGGTCGCGCTGTCGGGCGGGTTCTCCACCGACGACGCCTGCGAGCGTCTCGCCAAGAACCCCGGCATGATCGCCAGCTTCAGCCGCGGCCTGCTGCAAGACCTGCGCAAGGGCCAGTCGGACGACGAGTTCGACGCAGTGTTGGGCAAGGCGATTGACCAGATCGCCGCCGCCAGCGTCTGAACAGGTGACAGTCACGGCGTGAACGACTAGCGAACGCGCCATGACTGAAACACAGCTTTATCTCATCTCCCCGCTCGATGTGGGCGGGGAGTTTCCGGCCCGGCTCGATCGCGCGCTTATCGCGGGCAAAGGTCTTGTCACGGCCTTCCAGTTCCGGGTGAAGGGCGTGGAAAGCCACGAAGCCGCCGCGCTGGCAGAGCCGCTTCAGACGATCTGCGCAGCCCATGACGTGGCGTTCATCGTCAACGATTCGGTGTCGCTCGCCAAACGGTTGAAGGCCGACGGCGTGCATCTGGGGCAGGACGACGGCTCACCCCGCGACGCGCGCGAGGAACTGGGGCGCGAGGCTCAGATCGGCGTCACCTGCCACGCCAGCCGCCACATGGCGATGGAAGCGGGCGAGGCGGGGGCGGATTACGTGGCCTTCGGCGCGTTCTATCCCTCGACCACCAAAGATAAGGGCCCCGACGCCGAGGTGCCCGATCTGGAACTGCTGCAATGGTGGACGAGCATCTTCGAAATCCCCTGCGTTGCCATCGGCGGCATCACGCCGGAAAACTGCAAGCCGCTGATCGAAGCGGGCGCCGATTTCCTCGCCGTGTCGGGCGCGGTGTGGGGCGGGGACGAGGTCGAAGCCATCGAGGCTTTTGCGAAAGTCATGCGGGGCTAGGTCAGTCCCGAATATCACCGCCGAAGACCGCGGTCCGAAGCCTCAGCAGCCCAGCTTATCGGCCAGATCGGTGAAGCTCGTCGCCGACCATTCCCACGCCTGTTCGTGGTGGGCATCGGGCGCAGGCGCACCGCCGTATTCGTCGGGGCGGTCGACATAGGCGCATAGCAGCCCTGCGGCCCGCGCGCCTGCCAGATCGCCGTGGTGGGCGGCGACAAGGCACACCTCATGCGGTGCCAACCCCAGCACCTCGGCGGGGTGGAGATAGGCTTTCGGATCGGGCTTGTAGGCGCCGCTCACCTCCGCGCCGAGGATCGCGTCCCACGGCAGGCCGGCGCGGCGCGCCATGTTCATGATGAGCGCGACATTGCCGTTCGAACACGTCACAATCGGAAACCGCGCCTTGAGCCGGGTCAGTCCTTCGACCGCATCCGGCCAAGGATCCAGCCGATGCCACGCGCGGTTCCAGTCCGCCAGCAGGTCGGGATCGAGGCGCGCCGCATCGACGCCCATGGCGCGCAAGGCCGCCTCCAGCATTTCGCGGTGGAGCTCATCGAGCGGGACGAATGCGCGGCCGGATTTGCGCATCCCGATCATCGCCGCGATATACTGCCCGCGCCAAGTGTCCGCGAAAGCCTCCGCCGCGCTGGCATCCTGTCCGATCATCGCCAGAAAGCCGGCGGATTCGCGCGCCACGCTGGTACGCCAATCGACCACCGTGCCGAACACATCGAAGGCGAGCGCTTTGGGCAAGGCCCGGTGTGGTTCGCTTTCCGCCATCGTTGTCGCGCTGCCCTCCCGGCCGCTCAGTTTCCGTTGCCAATCCGCGTGCAGATCAGCTTGCTCAAGCTCCCGTCCGCGTTCAGTTTCTGCAAGGTATTCTCGCCCAGCACGCGGAAGCGTTGGTTCTGTTTGGGGCCGCGGGTGAAGGTTACTTCGGTGCCGCGCAGCAGGTAGATGCCGTTGCCGGCCGGGCTTTCGTAACTTGATGCGGTGCCGATCCGGAAGGCTTCCTGCGGCATTTCGACGAACGCCTCTCCCCCCGCGTCGCCGGGCAGGGCGCATTGCCAGTCGCCGTGGCGCAGGATGCCGAGCACGCCGCCACTTTGCGCAGCCGTGCTGCCCCGCGGGCGTGACGTCTTGCGATCGTCTCCGCTGGCATTGACGCGGACGTGTCCATTGGCGTCGCGGGGCAGCAGCGCGGCCGCCGCCGCAGCGCTGATCAACAACAGGAACACGTAACGGGTCTTCATAGGTGCGCCTTACCAGCGACCGCGCAGACGCGCCAAGCTTTTTGGCACCGCGCCCTGACCGGCAGTGCCACCCGCGCTTGCCGATGCCCGCCCGCTCGGCTATGGGCGCGCATCATTTCGGGGCGCGCGCCTTGCTGGCGGCTCGCCTTCCTGCTCTTTCCACCCTGTAAAAAGGCCCAAAGCCCCATGAAGATCAGCGGCGTCGATATCCGCCCCGGCAACATCCTGGAATATGAAAAAGGCATCTGGAAAGTCGCCAAGATCCAGCACACCCAACCGGGTAAGGGCGGGGCTTACATGCAGGTCGAAATGAAGAACTTGCAGGACGGCCGCAAGACCAACGTGCGCTTCCGCAGCGCCGACACCATCGAACGCGTCCGGCTCGATACGAAGGACTTCCAGTTCCTCTATGCCGAGGGCGACGACCTCGTCTTCATGGACAACGACACCTACGAACAGATCACGCTGCCCGGCGACCTGCTGGGCGATGCGCGTCCCTTCCTTCAGGACGGGATGCAGGTCGCGCTGGAACTGTGGGATGAAAAGCCGATTTCGGTGGAACTGCCATCGCAGATTGAAGCCACGATCGTAGAGGCTGATGCCGTGGTGAAGGGGCAGACCGCTTCTTCCAGCTACAAGCCCGCGATCCTCGATAACGGCGTGCGCATCATGGTTCCGCCGCACATCGGCAGCGGTACGCGGATCATTGTCGATGTGTACGAGCAAGCCTACGTCGGCAAGGCGGGCTGAGCACAGATCATGGCAGCAATTTCCGGTCTTATTCGCGTCATGGAGCGCGCCGCGCGCAAGGCGGGCGGGCGCTTGCGCCGCGATTTTGGCGAAGTCGAACATTTGCAGGTCAGCCGCAAAGGCCCGGCCGATTTCGTCAGCAAGGCCGATATCCGCGCCGAACGCACGCTGTATGACGAATTGCTTGCCGCCCGTCCGGGCTGGGGCTTCGTCATGGAAGAAGCGGGCGTGATCGAAGGCGATCCGGGGATGCCGCGCTGGATCGTCGATCCTTTGGACGGCACCACCAACTTCCTCCACGGCATCCCGCATTTCGCCATCTCGATCGCAGCGCAGGAACCGCGCGCGGACGGAAAGGGCTGGGGCGATGTGGTTGCGGGTGTGGTTTATCAACCGATCACCGACCAGACCTTCTGGGCAGAAAAATCGCGCGGGGCATGGTTGCAGGACGCGCGCCTGCGCGTTTCAGGCCGTGCGCGTTTGGCCGATGCTTTGGTGGCAACTGGCGTGCCGTTCTTCGGGCACGGCGACTTTGCCGAATGGAGCCGGATTTTCGGCGCGATCGGGCCGGAAGTTGCGGGCATCCGCCGCTTTGGCGCGGCCTCGCTGGATCTGGCTTACGTGGCGCAGGGCCGGTTCGACGGGTTCTGGGAAAGCGGCCTCAGCGAATGGGACACGGCGGCAGGCTGCTTGCTGGTGCGCGAAGCCGGCGGGTTCGTTTCCGATTTCCGCGGCAGGTCCGAACCGATTCCCGCGGCGCAGGTTCTGGCGGGCAATGATGCGCTGCACTCCAAGCTGCACAAGCTGCTGGCAAGCGCGCTGCGATAGGGCCTTGATCGGGTCTGGTGGCGGTTAGACCCTCTCCAGACCCCGGTTAGGCCCGCCTTAGCCTGCGTGTTGACGATGTTTCTGCGTGGCAGACCTTCGGTTTCACGTGAAACATTGGCTGGCTTCACTTGCCAGCGGGATTGTCGCTCGCTAACAGCCCGATCATCCGCTCTGGCAGCCCCTGTGGTGGAATTGGTAGACGCGCTCGACTCAAAATCGAGTTTCGAAAGAAGTGCCAGTTCGAGTCTGGCCAGGGGCACCACTCACCGCGTTTTTCCACATTCGGCTTGTGCGAAGGTCCTGACAGGCTAGCCTTCGGGTCAGGCATGTTGGAAGCTCCATCCTATCACGCGATCGCCGCGATGGCCGTGACCGTCGCGATGTTCATCGCGTTTGCGCGCGGGCGATACCCCGAAGAGATCATCTCGCTGGTGACCATCGCGGTGATCGCAGTGGGGCTGTATTTTGCCCCGCTGGCGGGCACCAAGCCGACCGACGGCCTTGCGCTCGCGTTCGGCGGGTTCGGCCATTCGGCGCTGATCACCATCTGTGCGCTGATGATCATGGGACGGGGGTTGGTGGTGACCGGTGCGCTGGAACCCTTTGCGCGGATGCTAGAAAATGTGTTCAGATTCAACGGGAAAATCGGTCTTTTGACCGCGCTGTTGCTGGCATTTTTCCTGTCGATGTTCGTCAACGACACGCCGGTCATGGTCCTGATGATCCCGATTATCGTCGCCATCGCGGCCAAGGGGCTGATGGCGTCTTCCAAGGTGCTGATGCCCGTCAACACCGCAGTGCTGTTGGGTGGGATGGCGACGACCATCGGCACGTCGACAAACATCCTCGTCGTCAGCATCGCCGATGATATCGGGATGGCGCCCATTGGGGTGTTCCAGTTTACGCCCATCGTGCTGATCGCGGGAGCGGTGGCGCTACCCTATCTGTGGCTGGTGATGCCGCGGATGCTACCGGACAACAGCGTAACGCCCGATAATGCGCGGCGCGTCTTCCACACCCGGCTGCGGTTAGGCGCGAGTGGAGCGATGGCAGGGGGCGATATCTCGAGCATCCACGGCAAATTGCCTGAGGGAATAACGGTCCACAATGCGCCCACCGGTGTGCCGCCGGCCGATCACCGCTGGCACATTTCCGGCGCCCACGAGGCGATTGAGGAGGCCGCCCGTGCCTTGAAGGGCGATCTTGCCCCGACGTGGGTGATCGACCGTATCCGCTCTGTATCCAAGGCCAATGGTGAGGACATGGTCGCAGTGGAGATGACGGTGACGGCAGATTCGCGCCTTATCGGCCGTACACTGGCGACCTCCGGCATCGCCGATCTTTATGGGGTCGCCGTACTGGGGATACATCGGCCTAAGCGCACCTCGGTTGATGGCGCCGCCTATGATGAAGCAGGCGATCACCGGATTGTCGAAGGCGACGTGCTGCTGGTCATGGGGATCGACGAGGACTTGCAAAGTTTTGCTCGCAATGACGCCCTGCTGCGCCTGGAGGGGGCGCGCGAATTGCCGCGCCGGTCGAAGGCAGTGCTGGCGGGCGCAATAATGCTCGGTGCGATTGCTACGGCCTCGCTCGGCGTGCCATGGCTTAACGGGCTGAATTATGCCCCGATCAAGCTGCCGATCGCCATTTCCGCGCTGGCGGGGGCGATCGCCATGTTCGTGACCGGCTGCGTGAAGTTTGACCGCGTGGGCCGCGCACTTTCGGCAAAGGTGATCGTGCTCATCGCGGCGAGCCTCGCCATCGGGCGCGTAATCGATGAAAGCGGCGCGGCTGATTGGCTCGGGCAGGCGCTTTCGCTGGGGTTGGCCTACCTCCCGCCCGCCCTGGTGCTGTCGGCGATCATGCTTTTTGTGACGCTACTCACCAATTTCGCGTCGAATGCGACTGCGGCGACCATTGGCACACCGATCGCGTATAGCATCGCGACCCAGCTTGGCCTGCCACCTGAGCCGTTGGTGCTGGCGGTGCTGTTCGGGTGTAATCTCGCCTTCGCCACGCCGATCGCTTACCAGACCAATCTCCTGATCATGTCCGAAGGCGGCTACGAATTCGGCGATTATGTACGGGCGGGCCTTCCAGTGGTGGCGCTGATGGTGACGGTGCTCTCGGTATTGCTGGTGGTGTGGTACGGGCTTTGATCGACAAGGGGAGAATGACATGAAGCGTTTGGCATGGGCCGGGATGAGCGCGTTGGCACTGGCGGCTGCGCCCGCACAGGCGGACGAATTGCGCGATGCGGTGGCGAAGGACTTGCCGGGGCTGGTGACGCTGTATCAGGACCTCCACGCCAATCCCGAATTGAGCTTTCAGGAGGTCGGAACAGCCAAGAAGCTCGCCGCCCGCGCCCGCGCAATGGGCTTCGAAGTCACCGAGGGCGTCGGCAAGACCGGCGTGGTTGCGGTGATGAAGAACGGTAACGGCCCCACGGTGATGCTGCGCGCCGATATGGACGGGTTGCCGGTCATCGAGCAGACCGGGTTGCCCTTCGCCTCCAAGCGTCGCGCCGTGCCGCAGAACGGGATCGAGACCGGCGTCATGCACGCCTGCGGTCACGATACCCATATGGCGGCATGGATCGGCACCGCGCAGCAGTTGGTCGCTCGCCGCGATCAGTGGTCGGGCACGCTGGTGATGATCCTCCAGCCGGCCGAGGAAATCGGCGAAGGCGCCAAGGCGATGCTCGACGACGGGCTCTACACCCGTTTTCCCAAGCCTGATTACGTGCTGGCCTTCCACGATGCGGCGCAGGCTCCGGCTGGGGTGATCGGCTATTCCAAGGGCTTTGCGCTCGCCAATGTGGATTCGGTCGATGTGGTCGTGCAGGGGGTCGGCGGGCATGGCGCCTATCCGCACACCACCAAGGACCCGGTGGTGATCGCGTCCAGCATCGTCATGCGTCTGCAGACCCTGGTGAGCCGGGAACTGAACCCGACCGAATCTGCCGTCGTCACCGTCGGCAGCTTTCAGGCCGGGTCAAAGCACAACATCATTCCCGATGAAGCGCGGCTGCAGATCACGGTCAGAAGCTACGAGGACAAGACGCGCAAGCACCTGCTCGACGGGATTGCGCGAATTGCCCGGGCCGAAGCCATGGCGGCGGGGTTGCCCGACGACAAGCTGCCCAAGGTGACCGTCGCCGATCCCTATACGCCTGCCACCTATAACACGCCCGAGTTCACCGAGACCGCGATGGCCGGACTGAAATCCCGCTTCGAAGGCCGCGTGTTCGAAACCCCGGCCACGATGGGGGGCGAGGATTTCAGCCAATTCTACCGTGCGGACCGGGAGAATGTCGAAAGCCTCATCTTCTGGGTGGGCGGCGTGCCGCAGGCGCAATGGGAACGCGCGCAGAAGGGCGAGATCGAGCTTCCCTCGCTGCATTCACCGTTCTGGGCGCCTGATGCGCCGGTGGTGATTGCAACGGCGACCGAGGCGCTGACGGCAGCCACGCTGAAGCTGATGGCGAAGTAAGCTTCCGGCCGTCTCATAGCGCAGCCAGAAACTTCAAAAAATTCGGCCGCCGGAATGCGATCCCTTGCGGGGGCGTTCCGGCGGCCGTTTCTCCTCCCCAGGAGAACTGTGAAGCGGTTATTCCGCGGCGGGCACGTAGGTGCCGAGCCGGTGGTGAAGGGCGTTGATCTTGGCCAGCTCCTCACGGTCTTCGGTCGCGCGGGCATGGCTTTCCAGCGCGCGGCGCAGCAGCTTCATGTCGGCAGTTGAAAGCAGCGCGCGGGCGCGAGCAGGTTCGGTCTTGGGTGTGTCGGTATCGGTCATGTCACTCTCCGCTGGGTGATGTCACCGGCAGGTTCTTAGGCGGCTTTCCGGGCAACCGGAAGGCTGCAATTCGCAGCCCTCCGGCGCTTTTCCCGCGGTTACGCAGCCTCGAACTGGTTCATCGTGTTGTGCGCGCCGCCTGCCTTGAGGGCGGCTTCACCGGCGAAGTATTCCTTGTGATCGTCGCCAATGTCGCTGCCCGACATGTTCTGGTGCTTCACACAGGCGATACCCTGACGGATTTCCTCGCGCTGCACGTTCTTCACGTAGCCGAGCATCGCAGCCTCGCCGAAGTATTCGCGGGCGAGGTTGTCGGTGCTGAGCGCGGCGGTGTGGTAGGTGGGCAGCGTGATGAGGTGGTGGAAGATCCCGGCCCGCGCAGCCGCATCGCGCTGGAAGGTGCGGATCTTTTCGTCGGCTTCGGCGCCCAGTTCGGTGCCGTCGTAATCGACGCTCATCAGCTTGGCGCGGTCGTAGGCTGACACGTCCTTGCCGGCTTCGGCCCAGGCGTCGAACACCTGCTGGCGGAAGTTCAGCGTCCAGTTGAAGCTGGGCGAATTGTTATAGACGAGCTTCGCGTTGGGGACGACTTCGCGGATGCGATCGACCATTTCGGCGATCTGTTCGACGTGCGGCTTTTCAGTTTCGATCCACAGCAGATCGGCGCCGTGCTGTAAGCTTGTGACGCAGTCGAGCACCACGCGGTCCACACCCGTGCCGGCGCGGAACTGGTAGAGGTTCGAGGGCAAGCGCTTGGGCGCGAGCAGCTTGCCGTCGCGGCTGATGAAGACCTGACCATTGGTGATGTTCGCCGGATCAACTTCATCGGCATCGAGGAAGCTGTTGTACTGGTCGCCCAGATCGCCTGACTCCTTGGAGAAAGCGATCTGCTTGGTCAGACCAGCGCCGAGCGAGTCGGTGCGGGCAACGATGATGCCGTCTTCCACGCCCATTTCGAGGAAAGCGTGGCGGCAGGCGCGGATCTTCTGGAGGAAGTCCTCGTGCGGGACGGTAACTTTGCCATCCTGGTGGCCGCACTGCTTTTCGTCCGAGACCTGATTTTCGATCTGGAGCGCGCAGGCCCCCGCTTCGATCATCTTCTTGGCGAGGAGGTAGGTGGCCTCGGCATTGCCGAATCCTGCATCGATGTCGGCGATGATCGGCACAACGTGGGTTTCGTAGTTGTCGATGGCGTTTTCGAGCCGCTTGGCTTCGACCGCGTCACCGGCTTCGCGGGCCGCGTCCAGCGCGCGGAACATCATACCGAGTTCGCGGGCGTCGGCCTGCTTGAGGAAGGTGTAGAGCTCTTCGATCAGCGCCGGCACCGAGGTCTTCTCGTGCATCGACTGGTCGGGCAGGGGGCCAAATTCGCTGCGCAGCGCGGCGACCATCCAGCCCGAGAGGTAGAGATAACGCTGCTTGGTGGTGCCGAAGTGCTTCTTGATCGCGATCAGCTTCTGCTGCGCGATAAAGCCATGCCAGCAGCCGAGTGACTGGGTATACTGCGCGGGGTTCGCGTCATAGGCGGCCATGTCGGCGCGCATGATCTTGGCGGTGTGCTTGGCAATGTCGAGACCGGTGGCGAAGCGGTTCTGGATCACCATGCGCGCGGCGCTTTCGGGATCAATCGCGGCCCAGCTCGGCCCGTTCGCGGTGACGATGTCGCGCATCCGGGTAATGGTGTTTTGGTAGGTCATCTGCATCTCCTGTCCATCCTGGGGAGTGGGGAGAGCCCGGTGAGGGACTCGCGCCGCTGGATGAGCAGGCCTGTGCCGTGCTGCGGCGCAACATGACAGGGAAAGTTACAGAAAATCGTGTCGTGAGGCGCACTATTGCCTGCCATCTTGTGTCAATTAGTAAAGAAGTTTACAAGGCTTCATGGCTGATACCACTCTCCTCGCCGGTCCTGCGCTCCGCCGCCTCCGCAAACGCGAAGGCCTCACTCAAGCCGCGATGGCGAGCATCCTCGGCATTTCACCCTCCTACCTCAATCTGATCGAGCGCAACCAGCGGCCGCTATCGGCGCGGGTGTTGGTGCAGGTGATCGAGCAGTTCGATTTCGACCCGCGGTCCTTGCGGGAGGACGATGCGATTGGAGGGCTTGATGGGATGGCCCGGCGCATGGCGGACAAGCGCTTTGTCGACTTGGGTATTGATCGGGAGGAAGTGCAGGAATTTCTGGCAGCCGCCCCGCAAATCGCAGCGGCCTTTGCGCGGCTTTACGACGCTCGTGACGGTGGTGTGGTGGGCGAGCGTATTGCCGCGGAAGATGCCGCCGCTGCAGCGCGCCGCGCGGTCGAACGCTGGCAAAATCATTTCGCCGATCTGGACCATGCGGCCGAGGGTCTGGCCGATGAACTGCGTCTTTCGCGCGGGGAAATCAGCGCCGCACTTTCGGAACGCTTGCGCGAAAAGCACCAATTGCAGGTACGGATCCTGCCTGCCGAAGTGATGCCCGGACAGGTGCACCGGCTTGATCTCCACGCGCGGCAATTGCAGCTGTCCGAGATGCTTCCGGGTGCGGCGCGGCGGTTTCAGATTGCGCGGCAAGTCGGCGCGCTGGAAATGCGGGAGCAAATCGAGACGCTGGTGGCGGGTGCCAATCTCGCCACGGCCGATGCGCGTGACGCCTTGCGCGATCACATCACCGATTACTTCGCAGGCGCGGTGCTCCTGCCCTATCGACGTTTTCTGCGGGCGTGCGAGGCGACCGGTTATGATCTCGCCGTGCTCCAACGCCGCTTTGCAGTCAGCTTCGATCAGGTTGCCCAGCGCCTTACCACCTTGGGCCGGGTGGGTGAGCGTGGGCTGCCGATCTTCACCGCCACCATCGACCGCGCCGGGCGCATGACCGATTTCATCGCCGGCGGCAGCGGTGCGATATACCCGCTCGACGGCGCGCGCTGGCCAGCATGGGTGCCCTATGCGGCCTTCGAACGGCCCGGCACGGTGCTAACCCAGGCCGTGACATTCGGCGAAGGCGAAGCGGCGCCGCGGCACTGGTTCACCATCACGCGCACGGTCGACGGGGACGGGGTGATGTGCGCTGGCAGGCGCGCGGTGGTCATCGGGGTCGAGACGCGCTTTGCAGCCGATCTTGCCCATGCGCGGGGCGTGTCGCTCGACCGGCTTGATGCCGTGCCTCTTGGCACGCCTTGCGGGCGCTGCGGACGGGCTGAGTGCCTGACCCCTGCGCCTGCCCGCCTTGCCAACACGCTGCCCCGACCGCGGGCCGGTTTGTGAGGGCGCGGTTAACCGTTGCAGGACGCAGAAATCCGCGCGCCACAAGCCCGGTGTAAGATTTACCGACACTTAAGGTCTCAGGCCTAGAAGCGGGGAAGTAAGCACCAGAGGCCGCCCCGCACATGATCCGCCTGTTCAAGCACTATATCCCGCACGCCGTGCTTCTGCTCGGCCTGCTTGATTTCGGGCTGCTCGTGCTCGCGAGCGAACTTGCGTGGCAGGGGCGCACTCATCAGATCGCGGTGGATACCGGCACTTTCAGCGAACGGAGCCCGGCTCTGTTCGGCACGGCTTCGGTGATCTGGCTGGCGATGATCGCCGTCGGCGTTTATGGCCCCAATGCCTTGCGTTCGTTGCGCTTTGCAGGCGCGCGGGTGCTTGTGGCTATCAGCCTCGGCATCATCGCCTTGGCGGTGATCGACTTCGTTTTGCCGAGCGACATGTTCTGGCGTTCGACCTTGCTCTACACAATGGGGCTGGCAATCCTGGTTTTGATCGCTGACCGGTTGCTGCTCAATTCCTTCCTTGGCTCATCGGCTTTCCGCCGTCGGGTTATGGTGCTGGGTGCAGGCGATCGGGCGCAGCGGTTGCGGGAGCTGGGCGACAAGCCCGAGACTGGTTTTGCGATCGTCGCCTATATTGCGATGAGCGATAACAACCGGGTCGTCGAGGAAGCGATTCCGCGGTCGGCGGTTCACGATCTAGGCCGGTTCGTTGAAAATCTCGGTGTTTCCGAAGTTGTGCTGGCACTGCAGGAACGCCGCAATTCGCTGCCGCTCAAGGACTTGCTGCGGATCAAGACCAAGGGCGTGCACGTCAACGACTTTTCGAGCTTTATCGAGCGCGAGACCGGGCGCGTCGATCTGGATACAATCAACCCCAGTTGGCTGATTTTCTCCGACGGCTTTTCGAGCGGGCGGATGTTTTCGAGCGCGGTCAAGCGCATCTTCGACATCACTGCAAGCGTCATCCTATTGGTGTTGACCTTCCCGATCATTGCGCTGTTCGCGCTGTTGGTGAAGATTGACAGCAAGGGGCCGGCCTTTTTCCGCCAGCAGCGCGTCGGCCTTTTTGGCGAGCCGTTCACCGTTATCAAGCTGCGCTCAATGCGCACTGATGCCGAGAAGGACGGGGCCAAGTGGGCGGAGGAAAACGATCCGCGCGTCACGCGTCTTGGCCGTTTCATCCGCAAGGTCCGGATCGATGAACTGCCGCAAACTTGGAGCGTGCTGAAAGGCGAGATGAGCTTTGTTGGTCCGCGCCCCGAAGTGCCATCATTCGTCGACAGCCTGGAGGAGGAAATCCCCTTCTATGGAGAACGGCACATGGTGAAGCCTGGCATCACCGGATGGGCGCAAATCAATTATCCATACGGCGCATCGGTCGAGGATAGTCGCTGCAAGCTGGAGTATGATCTCTATTACGCCAAGAATTATACGCCCTTCCTCGATTTCGTGATCCTGCTGCAAACCTTGCGGGTGATCCTGTGGCCTGAGGGCGTGCGGTGATCCCGGATAGCACTCTGGTGCCCTTGGCAGGCTTTGTCGCCTGGCTGGTGGGGGCTGTGCTGAGCGCGGGTGCGATGCTGTGGATCTGGCGCCACGGTGAACGCGCACGGCCTGACCGGATCGGTCTGATGGTCGCTGCCGGCGCAAGCGCGGTCTGGAGCGCGCTGGCGGCCGGCTTGGGCACTGATCATGGCGCAGTGGTGGTTGCGGCAATGGTGCGCAATCTGGCGCTGCTGGCAACGCTGTTCAGCCTTTTTGCCGCCGATGGCCGGACCGAGAGCCTTAAACCTGTACGCCCGGTCATCATCGCACTGGTGATGGTGCAATTGCTTCAGCCGTTGATGGTGCTGGCGGGCAATCCGTTCGAAGGAAAGCCTGAGGCCCGTCAAGCGGTGTTCGAGGCGCGGGTGCTGATCGATATGCTGGTTGCGATCGGCGCGTTGATGCTGCTGCATAACCTCTACGCCGGTGCGGCAAACGTGCTGCGGCCAGTCCTGCGCTGGACCGGGATCGGCCTGACGGGAATCTTTGCCTACGAGCTCAACCTTTACACTCTCACTTATCTTGCAGGTGCAACGCCCGGGGTCTTGGGTGATCTGCGCGGAGTGTTTGCCGGATCGATGGCGGTGTTGTTTGCGCTGGGTATGAGCGCTTCGGGACCGCGGGTGCAGTTCAGCCCTTCGCGTGCTGTCACATTCCGCACGCTGTCGCTGCTACTGATCGGCGGCTATCTGGCGGCAATGGTGCTGGTCACCAAATCGCTGGCGATCCTTGGCGGCGATGTGGCGCGGGCGAGCCAGGTGATGTTCGTCGTTACAGCGATTCTGGCCGCGGCCATTGCCTTGCCTTCGCCGCGGATGCGCGGCTGGCTGCGGGTAACTGCGACCAAGCACCTGTTCCAGCATCGCTATGATTATCGGCAGGAATGGCTGCGCTTCACCGGCACTATCGGCCACGGCGGCAGCGGCGGAGCCAGTCTCGAGGAACGCGTCGTCAAAGCGCTCGCCGACATAACTGAAAGCCCCGCGGGCCTGCTGCTGATGCCCAATGACCAGGCGCAGCTTGAACTGACGGCGCGCTGGAACTGGCCGACCATTGCGGTGCCTGCGGTGGCGGGCGATGGTGCACTGTCGGGACTGCTCGAACGGCATAACCTCGTGCTTGCGCTGGATGAAGCGCGTAGCGGGGTCGATCATCACGGTGAAGCGCTTCACGTGGCGGGTTGGCTGACCGAGGCCGAAGATGCCTGGGCGCTGGTGCCCCTAATCCATTTCGACCGGCTGGTGGGCGTGATCGTGCTGGCCCGGCCGCGCAATCCGCGTCAGCTTGACTGGGAAGACTTCGATCTCCTGCGCGTCGCAGGACAGCAGCTTGCCAGCTATCTGGCCGAACAGGCGGGGCAGCAGGCGCTGATGGATGCGAGCCGCTTTGATGAATTCAACCGCCGCATGGCGTTTGTCATGCACGACATCAAGAACCTGGTCAGCCAGCTATCGCTGCTTGCTTCCAATGCCGAAAAACACGCTGACAATCCGGCGTTCCGCGCGGATATGTTGGTCACCTTGCGCAATTCGGCGGACAAGCTTTCGGCCTTGCTGGCCAAGCTGGGCCGCTATGGTTCCGGACAAGTCGCAGCCCTTGCGCCGATCGAACTGGCCGAACTTGCTCGCAGCATTGCCGCACGGTTTGCAGGCGCGCATCCCGTTGCTCTCACCCGTGAAATGCCCGTCATGGTTATGGCCAACCGCGAGGCGCTGGAGCAGGCGCTGATCCACCTGGTCCAGAACGCGATCGATGCGAGCGAGCCTGATAGTCCGGTGTTCCTCGATGTCAGTGCCGAAGGCCTGAAGGGCACAATCGAGGTGGTGGACGCAGGGCACGGCATGAACCCGGAATTTGTGCGCACCGGGCTGTTCAAGCCGTTCGTGTCATCCAAGGCGGGCGGGTTCGGTATCGGCGCTTTTGAGGCCCGTGAACTGGTCAAGGCGATGGGGGGGCGGATCGCGGTCGAAAGCCGGGAGGGCCTGGGCACCCGCTTCGCGGTAGTCCTGCCGCTGGCCGAGGCCGCGCGCCTGCTTGGGGCGCAGACTGCTGACAAAATACAAGAGGTGGCGTGATGGCTGACAGGAAACCCGTGCTGCTGGTGATCGAGGATGATCCGGGTCTGCAGGCGCAGCTCAAATGGGCCTATGACGATTTCGAGGTGGTGATCGCCGGTGACCGCGACAGTGCGATTGCGGCTTTGCGTGCCGAGGCCCCGAGCGTGGTCACGCTGGATCTGGGCCTGCCGCCCGATCCTGACGGCACGACCGAAGGCTTTGCCGTGCTGGATGCGATCATGGCGTTGAAGCCCGACACCAAGGTGATCGTTGCCAGTGGCCACGGCGCACGCGAAAGCGCCCTGACGGCTATCGCAAGGGGTGCGTATGATTTCTACCAGAAGCCGATCGACATCGATGCATTGGGCCTGATCGTGCGCCGCGCCTTCAATCTGCGCGCGATAGAGGAGGAGAACCGCCGGCTCATTGCCACCAGCAGCGCCGACAAGACCGTGCTCGGTCGCCTGATTACCAGCGCGCCTGAAATGGTGAAGGTGGCCCGCACCATCGAACGCGTCGCTCGGACCAGCGTATCTGTCATGCTGCTGGGCGCAAGCGGGACGGGGAAAGAACTGCTCGCCAAAGGATTGCATGATGCGAGCGACCGCGCGTGCGGGCCGTTTGTGGCGATCAACTGCGCAGCAATCCCTGAAAACCTGCTCGAAAGCGAATTGTTCGGGCACGAAAAAGGGGCTTTTACCGGGGCCGTGAAAACCACCGAAGGCAAGATCGAAAGCGCCGACGGGGGAACGCTGTTCCTTGATGAGGTCGGTGACATTCCGCTGCCTCTTCAGGTCAAACTGCTGAGGTTCTTGCAGGAACGCACCATCGAACGCGTGGGTGGGCGGCGGGCGATTGCGGTGAACACCCGCATAGTTTGCGCCACCCATCAGGATCTCGAAAGCATGATCCAGCAGGGCAGTTTCCGCGAAGATCTGTTCTACCGCCTCGCTGAAATCGTGGTGCGCATTCCGGGCCTGTCTGAACGGCATGGCGATCCGGTGCTGCTCGCCAAGGCTTTTCTGAAACGCTTCGCGGCTGAGATGAATCCGTCCGTCACCGGTCTTGCGCCCGACGCGCTTGCCGCGATCGATGCGCATGATTGGCCGGGCAACGTCCGCGAACTGGAAAACCGGGTCAAGCGCGCGGTTATCATGGCTGACGGCAAACTGGTAAACGCCGAGGATCTGGATTTCAGTGGGGGCGAGGCGGAGGATGCCGACGTGCTCAACCTCAAGGCCGCGCGCGAGGCGGCGGATCGCCGGGTGATCCGCCATGCCTTGTCCCGCACCGAGGGGAATATTTCCAGCACCGCCAAGCTGCTCGGGATCAGCCGCCCGACGCTCTACGATCTGCTCAAGCAGTATGACTTGCAGGCCTAGACATCGCACCGCGCTGACCGCACTGGCGCTGGTGGCCGTTCTTGGCGGTTGCTCCGACAGCGGGGTGGATCGCGGAGCCAATGCCGTCAGCCCGGTCAATCCCGGTTTCGTGCGGCTGCTTGCCCAAGCTGATAAGGCCATGGCCAACGGCGCGCTGGCCGATGCTGGCCAAAAGCTGGATGAAGCCCGCAGCCTTTCGCCTGATAGCCCCGATCTGTGGCTGGCGATTGCGCGGTTACGGCTGCGCGGCGGAGAGCATCTTACCGCGCTGGAAGCGGCCGATCGTGCGCTCGCCTTAGGGCCAGACCATGCGCCCGTCCTGTTGCTGCGCGCGCTGATGGTTCGCGATGCGCAGGGCGGCACAGAGGCGTTAACGTGGTTCGAAGCCGCGCTTGAGGCCGATCCTGATAATCCCGATATTCTGGCCGAATATGCCGCAACCCTTGGTGACAGCGGGCACGCAGGCGCAATGCTCGCGGCCGTGCGCAGGCTCGCCGAAGTGGCGCCCAAAGATCCGCGTGTGCCCTATCTTCAGGCGGTGCTGGCCGCGCGCGGTGGCAGATATGCGATCGCCCGCAGCCTGCTGGCGCGCAGCGGGATGGCAGCGCGCGGTGTGCCTGCTGCGTTGCTGCTGGACGCGGTGATCAGCCTTGAGGAAGGCAATGCCGATACCGCGGCGGCAACGCTTGAACCGCTGGTCGCGCGGCAGCCCGCCAACACCCGTCTGCGCGAATTGCTAGCCCGAGCCATGCTCGCCGAAGGACGTGATGGCGAGCTGGTCGCCCGCTTTGGGGCGGAGGCGATGTTGCCGGAAGCTTCCCCCTATCTGATGATGGTGGTCGCGCGGGCTTACGAACGGGGCGGCGATCGGACGCAGGCAGCCCGTTTGCTGGATCGGGCTTATGCAGGGAAAAGCGGTGGTCCGGTGCTACTGGCGTTGCGCGATGGACTGCCTTCGCCGACTGCCGAGGCGCGCGGCGCGCTTCTTGCCGGCAGGTCTGACGATGCGCGCGACAGGGCCGCGCGGTTGCATGCGAAGCTTCCCGCATCGGCCGATGTCGCCAATCTGGTGGGAGACACCATGCTGGGTGCCGGTGATCCGCGCGGCGCGATGGTAGCCTATGCGCGGGCGGCCGAAGCGCGGCGCACATGGCTGCTGACCCGCAAGGCCGTGTGGGCTCAGGCACGCCTCGGCAACAGCCAAGCGGCCGAGGCGCACCTTATGCGCCATGTCGCAGGCGAGACCGAGACGGCAAGCGCGGTCGCGGCGCTCGCCAATCACAAGGCCATGCGCAACGATTGGACAGGCGCCGCGCTGTTGCTGGATCATGCGGTAAGGCTTGGTGCAGGGCACGATCCCGCCTTGCTTGGCCAGAGGCTGCGCGCGGCGCAGGCGTTGGGCCAGCATCACGACATGCGCCGCTTCGCAGGATTGCTAGCCGATGTCCGCCCGCGCAGCCTGGCCGCGCGATAGCGGCACCTGCTCGACAAGCGCGCCTCGGCAGGGCAGGGGCGTGATCCGATGCCCCAGACTTTTGCCCCCGCCGCGCCGTCGCGTTTGCCGTTCCTGACCGACCCGATGATCGCTGTGCTGGTGATTTCCACTGCGCTGGCGCTGGTCTTGCCCGCTGCGGGGGAGGCGCGGGCGGTGGCGACGGATATCTCGAACGCCGGCATCTTCGCGCTGTTCCTCGTCAATGGAATGCGAATTCGCCGGGCGGAGATTGCGCGGGGGCTGGCCAATTGGCGTTATTTCGGGCCGTTAATGCTGTTCGTGTTCGGCGCCATGGCGCTGGCCGGAATGGGTTTTGCGAGCGCTGCCGGACCAGTCTTGCCGCCGCTGGTGGCGCTTGGCTTTGTCTATCTTGGCTGCCTGCCTTCCACGGTGCAATCCGCCACCAGCTATACCAGTTTGGCGCAAGGCAATGTGGGGCTGGCGGTGGTCGGTGCGGCCCTGATCAATATTGCAGGCGTATTCATCAGCGCGCCGCTGTTCGCGCTGCTGGGCGGGGGCGCAGCGGGCGACATCGGAACCGAGGCGATCATCCGCATCGGCCTGATACTGGTGCTGCCCTTCGTGATCGGACAGGTCGTGCAAGACCGGGTGATAGACCGGATCGCAAGGCATCGCGGGCGGATTGCCTGGCTCGACCGGGCGGTGATCGGGATTGCCGTCTATGTGGCTTTTTCGGGCGCGGTTGAACAAGGGCTTGCGACGATGTTTGCGGCAGGCGATTGGGCCGTGCTGATCGCGCTGGTGCTGGTCATGCTCGCGTTGGCGCTGGTGGCGGCTTGGGGCACAGCGAGCCTGCTTGGCTTGCCACGGGCTGACCGGATCGCATTTCTGTTTGCCGGATCACAGAAAAGTGTCGCGACTGGCGCTCCGCTCGCCGCGATCCTGTTCCCACCCGCGAGCGCCGGATTCGTGATCGCGCCGCTGTTGCTTTATCACCTTGCGCAGCTGGTGCTGGCCGCACCGCTTGCTCTGCGCTTGGCGAAGGATGCCGAAGCTTAGGCTTTGGGCTGGTAAGTTTGTTCTTCGCCCGGGAAGGCGCGGGTGCGCACTTCTTCGGCATAGCGGGCGACGGTTTTGTCAATCACCCCGGCGATGTCTTCATACCGCTTCACGAAGCGCGGAACCCGTTCGAACATGCCGAGCATATCTTCGGTCACAAGCACCTGTCCGTCACACTGCGCCGATGCGCCGATGCCGATGGAGGGGCAGGCGATAGCCTTGGTCGCGGCAATCGCGATCGGTTCGACGACACCTTCGAGCACAATTGCAAAAGCGCCGGCGTCGTCCAGCGCCTTGGCATCGGAGACGATCTTCTCCGCCTCAGCTTCTGAACGCCCGCGCGCGCCATATCCGCCCAGCACGTTAACGGCCTGCGGGGTAAGGCCGACATGGCCCATCACCGGAATGCCGCGTTGCGATAGAAAGGCGACTGTCGGCGCCATCGCCGCCCCGCCTTCCAGCTTAACCGCTGCAGCGCCGGTCTGCTTCATGAGGAACGCGGCGCTCTCAAAAGCCTGCTGCGGCGATGCTTCGTAGCTGCCGAACGGCATATCGATCACGACCACCGAATGATAAGACCCCCGCACAACTGCCGCGCCGTGGTTTGCCATCATTTCCAGCGTCACCGGAACGGTCGAGGGCAGGCCATAGATTACCTGCCCCAAGGAATCGCCGACCAGCAGCAGGTCGCAATGCGCGTCAAGCAGTTGCGCCTGACGGGCCGTATAGGCGGTGAGCATCACCAGCGGTTCGCCGGTCACGCCGTCAGTCTTGCGCGTGCGGATTGAAGGCACGGTGAGCCGCTTCATCACCTGCGGGGTGGGGTTGGCGCGGCTGGTGCTAGTGTCGAGCTGAAAGGTCGTTGACATGATCGAGCTGTAGCGGCTGTGCGCGTCAGGGGAAAGCCTGCGCTTTGTCGCTTGTGTTGCGGCTGTGTTGCGCTAGCGTTACCGCCAGTCGATCGCGCGGGGGATCTGCCGCGATCTAAGGGAGACCTAATCCAGATGTTTCTTGACAGGATCAAGCCGCGCGCCGCGCAGGTGTGCAGGGGGAAATTGTAATGGCAAGCAAGCCCAAACCATCCGTCATCGCCCGGATGTTCGCGCGCAAATCCATCGCGCAGGTTCAGCGTGAGACCCAGACCAGCGAGCTGAAGCGTTCGCTTGGCAAGTGGAACCTTTTGCTGCTGGGCGTCGGCTGCATCATCGGGGCGGGCATCTTTGTCCGGACTGGCAGTGCAGCGGCGCTTCATGCCGGCCCGGCGGTGCTGCTGAGCTTTGTGGTGGCGGGGATTGTCTGCGCCTTTGCAGGGCTTTGTTACGCTGAACTGTCTTCGACATTACCGGTGTCGGGGTCGGCCTATACCTATGGCTACACGACACTCGGTGAGTTCGTGGCGTGGATCATGGGCGCTCTGCTGCTGCTCGAATATGGTTTGGCTGCTTCGGTGGTGGCGGTTGGCTGGTCGGGTTATGTGGTCAGCCTGCTGGCCGATTTCGGCCTTGTCATTCCGCCGCAATTTACCGGACCTGCGGGCTATCCGCTGCTGCGTGATGGCGTGCCGGTGCTGATCGATGGCCAGCCGGTGACGACGATCTTCAACCTTCCGGCGTTTCTGATCTGCGGTCTGCTGGCTGCCTTGCTGGTGGTTGGCGTGTCAGAATCGGCTAAGGTCAACAACGTCATCGTTGCGATCAAGGTCAGCGTGCTGGCGGCCTTTATTCTGGTCGGCGGCGCGATCGTGCTCGGTAATCTGCCTGAACTGATGGCGACCAACTGGGTACCGTTCATCCCTGAAAATACCGGCCCCGGTGAGTTCGGGGTGGACGGAATCATGCGCGCCGCCTCGATCGTGTTCTTCGCCTATATCGGTTTTGAAGCTGTTTCGACCGCGGGGCAGGAAGCCAAAGACCCGGCCAAGGATATGCCGTTCGGCATCATCGGTTCGCTGGTGGTCTGCACGGTGATCTACATGCTGGTCGCCGCGATCATGACGCTACTGGTGCCTTACAACACCTTGAACGTGCCCGATCCGGTCGCGGTCGTGGTCGATAATTTCGGCCCGCAGTGGGGCTGGCTGGCCAAGATTATCAAGGTTGGCGCGATCATCGGCCTGACTTCGGTGGTGCTGGTGCTGATGTATGCACAGACCCGCATCTTCTACACCATGGCCCGTGACGGGTTGCTGCCCAAAGTGTTCAGCCGGGTTCACCCGCGTTTCCACACCCCGGCGGTCAACACCCTGCTGGTCGGTGCTGTGACGGCGATTGCGGCTGGCTTCCTCGATATCAACTTCCTTGGCGACATGACCTCGGTCGGAACGCTGGCGGCGTTTGCGGTGGTGTGCCTTTCGGTGATCTACCTGCGCCGTGCTGCGCCGGAATTGCCGCGCGGGTTCAAAGTGCCGCTGTATCCGGTGCTGCCGGTGCTGGGCATCCTGTCCTGCCTGTACCTGATCACGACGGTGCCTTGGGAGGTGTTGCAGCACTTCGTTATCTACATGGTTATCTGCACCTCGTTCTACTTCATCTACGGCATGCGCAATTCCAACCTGCAGCATGGCGAATGGCAGGACGATGCGCCCGACATGGGCGAATTTCCGGGACCGGTGGTCGACGACTGATCCGCATCATCGGATTGCGCTAGAAGGGGCGCGGGGAGCGAATTTCGCTTCCCGCGCCCTTTGCATTGCTATCGGGATGATGTTGGAACATAATGCGAACAAATGAGTCGTTCGTCTATGTCCTCCTTGTCCTTGAGACCCCCTGATGCTCGCATCCTATCGCGCGCATTGCCTGAGCCCCGCTGGCGGCCGGGCTTGCCAGCACAGACGTTCCATTCCGAGATTTTCGCCTCCGCCAATGAGGCGAGCGGCGCGGGGCTGGCGCTCGCTTTGGCGCGTGACGCCTTGACGTCAAAGGACCCGTCGGGGGGAGGGCAGGATACCCGCCATGTTTTATGGGTGCAGGATCGTGCGGCGATCCGGCTTGGCGGGCGCCCCTGTCTTGCTGGCCTGCCGCCCGAATGGCGCCACCGCCTGATCCATGTGGCTGCCACCACGCCCGAAGACGCGTTGTTCGCATTGGAGGAGGGGCTGAAATGCCGCGATCTGGCCTGCGTGATCGGAGAGATCGCGGGCAATCCGCGCGCGCTGGGCTTCACCGCTGCCCGCCGGCTCAGCCTTACGGCCGAACGGCACGGGGTCATGCTGTGGCTGGTGCGGCTCGATGCGCAAGCCGACCTTTCCTCGGCGCGGATGCGCTGGCGGGTGTGCGCCGCACCTTCCCCGCAGCCGCGCTGGAACCCTGCGGCTCCCGGCACCGCGACATGGCACGCAGAACTGTTCCGCGCGCGCGCCCACATGCCGGGCGAATGGATGCTTTGCGATGATAACGGAACCTTGTGCATCTCCAGCGATCCCGAACAGTCATCCGCGCCGGATCATGTCGGTCTGGCTCGCCCGACTGTCGGTCGATCGCTGGCGGCTGGCGCACGCGCCTGATGCGCGGACGGCGACTGATGCGGCCCCTTCCGCGCTGATCCTCGAAACCGCGCACGGGCCGCGCATCACGGCGGCCAATGATGCGGGGCTGACGGCCGGCGCGCGCGCCGGAATGCTGCTCGCCGATGCCCGGGCGCTGTGTCCTGATCTGGCCGCTGTTCCGGCCGATCCGGCGGGCGACCTTGCGATGCTGGAAAAGCTCAGCCTTTGGGCGCAGCGCTGGGGGCCGTGGAGCGCGCTTGATCCGCCCGATGGCCTGCTGGTCGATGTCACCGGAGTTGCACACCTGTTCGGGGGAGAGGCGCGGCTGTTGGCCGATGTTGGCGCTGCTTTTGCCGCCCGCGGTCTGACCGCACGCGCCGCACTTGCGCCAACCGCCGGGGCCGCCTGGGCGCTGTCGCACTTCGGGAGGCATCAGGCCGGGCACGGCGCAATCCTTGGCGCTGATGACAATCCGCTCCATCAGCTTTGCGATCTGCCGGTGACTGCGCTCAGGCTCGACGATGATGTGCTGACTGTGCTGCGGCGTCTCGGCATCAAGCGGCTCGGCGAATTGGCGGGGGTGAGCGGCGCACAGGATGACCCTGCGCGTGAGGCTGCCGCGCGCGATGCCCTGCGCCGCCGGTTCCGCAATCACCGTGCGCCCGCTGCCAATCCGTTGCTGCGGCTCGACCAATTGCTTGGCCGTGTGCCTGAACCGCTGCTGCCGGTCACCGCGCGCACCATGCCGATGGTCCAGCGCCGGTTGATGGAGCCGCTGCGCCACCGCAGCCTGCTTGACCGCGTGGTGGAGGACTTGGCCCAGGACATGATCCGTGCGCTCGAAGCGCGGAGCGAGGGCGCGCGGCGGCTCGAACTGGCGCTGTGGCGGGTTGATGGTGAGGTGTTGCAGCGCCGCATCGAACTTGCCGCCGCCACCCGCGATGCCAGCCACATCACCCGTCTGTTTGGTGCAAGGCTCGATGATGTTGAGGCCGGGTTCGGGATCGAGATGGTGCAACTGCGCGCCAGCTGGAGCGAGCCGCTGGCGCTTTCGCAATCCGATCTCGATGCCGCAGCCGAAAACCATGGCACTTCGCTGGCCGCCTGCATCGATCGGCTAACTGTGCGATTGGGGGCAAAAGCTGTCACCCGCCCGGTCGCCCACGCCAGCCATATTCCCGAACGCGCGCAGGGCTGGAAGCCGCCGCTGGAGCCGGTTTCCGCAGCGCAAGGCGCGCTGGTCTTCCACACCCGTCCTCTGAAATTGCTCGACCGGGCAGAGCCGATTGCGGTGCTCTATGCTTCGCCCGATGGCGTCCCCCAGCGCTTCCGCTGGCGCGGGCAAGTGCGTGAAGTGATGCGGGTTGAAGGGCCGGAACGGATCGCGCCCGAATGGTGGCGCGAACGCTCCACCGCCCGGCTGCGCGATTATTACCGGATCGAGGACGAAGCCGGGCGGCGTTACTGGATATACCGTCAGGGAATTGCGGGCGATGGGCGGGGCGGGGTGCCTGACTGGTTTTTGCAGGGGCTTTATGCCTGACCGAAGCGGCTCGCTCAGTTTTTTTTTACCGCTTTATGCGACGTTCCCTGCATGAACCTCGATTCGATCCCACGCGCGTCCGACCGCCGGCCAATGCATCTCACGGTAAAAAGCCGGGTGCGGTCGCGCCTTGTATTCGTTGACCTGATCGACATTTCCGAAGGCGGCTGCAAAATCCGAGCAAAAGCCGGTTTTGCCGAAGTTGGCGACCGGGTGACGATGAAGGTGAACGGAATCAACGCTCCGCTCGGCTCTATTGCCTGGGTCGATGGGGGGCTGGCTGGGGTCGCCTTCGAAGGTGCGATGCACCCGGCGGTGATCGATTATCTTTGCGAAGGAGGTCACCTCCGTCAGGACGGGCCGATCCTGAGACGCGTTTGATCGCAGGCCCGGGCGCTTGCAAGCTTTGCATTTGGCAACGGGATTTTTGGAACATATAAGGAACACGAAAGGTGTTCCCAGGTTTCCATGGTCCAGCAAACACTCCGTCAGAAGCTTGAGATCCTCGCCGATGCGGCGAAGTATGATGCCTCCTGCGCGTCATCCGGTACGGCAAAGAAAAACTCGCTGGGCGGGAAGGGCGTCGGCTCGACTGAGGGAATGGGCATCTGCCATGCTTATGCGCCGGATGGGCGGTGTATCTCGTTGCTCAAGATACTGCTTACCAACCACTGCATTTTCGATTGCCACTACTGCATCAACCGCAAAAGCTCGAACGTGGCGCGGGCGCGGTTTACGCCGCAGGAGGTGGTCGACCTCACGCTCAATTTCTACCGCCGCAATTATATCGAGGGGCTGTTCCTCTCATCGGGCATCGTCAAAAGCGCCAACCATACGATGGAGCAGCTAGTCGAGGTCGCCCGCATCCTGCGTCAGGAACACGATTTCCGTGGCTACATCCACCTCAAGACCATCCCCGAGGCTGACGCGGAAATCATCCACGAAGCCGGGCTTTATGCCGACCGGGTATCGATCAATGTCGAACTGCCGACCCGTGCCGGACTGACCCGGCTCGCGCCCGACAAGGATGAAACCCAGATCGAAGGCGCGATGGGACGCACCAAGGCGCGGATTATTGAGGCGAAGGACGAAAAGAAGCGCTTCCGCCACGCCCCGCGCTTTGCGCCCGCCGGCCAATCGACCCAGATGATTGTCGGCGCGGACGATGCCAATGATGCGACGATCATCGGCAAGGCGAGCCGGCTTTATGACAGCTTCGGGCTGCGGCGCGTCTATTACAGCGCCTTCTCGCCGATCCCTGATGCCAGCGCGGTGCTGCCGCTGAAGCGCCCGCCCTTGCTGCGCGAGCACCGGCTTTATCAGTCCGACTGGCTGATGCGGTTTTACGGTTTCGCGCCGCAGGAGGTGGCCGATGCCGCCGATGCCGATGGCAATCTGCCGCTCGATATCGACCCGAAACTCGCCTGGGCGCTGAAGTTCCGTGAAAGCTTTCCCGTCGATGTGAACCGCGCTGCGAAAGAACAATTGCTGCGCGTGCCGGGATTGGGGACCAAGGCTGTCGCACGCATTCTGGCGGCGCGACGGCACCGGACGCTGCGCCTGGACGATGTGGCGCTGCTGACAGCATCGGTCGCCAAGGTTCGTCCTTTCATCTGCACCATCGACTGGCGTCCTACGCTGCTGACCGACCGCGCCGACTTGCGCGGTCTGATCGTTCCGAAGCAGGAACAGCTGGAGCTGTTCTGATGATCGCCCAAAAACGTTCGAGGCAGAACGCCAGCTTCGGCGGGTATTATGCTATCCACCTGCCTGCGCCGGATGACTTTGCCTTCTGGCGTGAACGAGCGCGGGGTCTTATCCAGTGCGACGTGCCGCCTGATCGGGTAAGCTGGATCGAGCCGGGCGGAACAGGCGACCTGTTTGGTGAAGGGTCGTCCCGCAGCGACAAGCGCCTGCCTGTGCCCGCCGTCGATGCGCCTCCGGTACGCGCCAGCCAGCGGTTCCTCACCATCGCTCGCAGCGCCGCCTTGCATTCCGATCCGGCGCGTTTCGGGCTGCTCTATCAGGTTTTGTGGCGGCTCCAGCGCAATCCCCGGCTGATGGAGGACAAGGCCGACCCCCAGGTGCGCCGGATCGAGGAACTCGCCAAATCCGTGCGCCGCGATGCGCACAAGATGCACGCATTTGTCCGCTTCCGCGAAGTTGCTGAGGAAGATGGCACCCCGCACTTCGTCGCCTGGTTCGAACCCGATCACCACATCGTGCGCGCCGAAGCCGCGTTCTTCATGCGCCGGTTTGCCAATATGCGCTGGTCGATCCTGACTCCGCGTGGGAGCGTCCACTGGGACGGCACGACCATGCGTGAAGGCCCGCCCGCCCGGCGTTCCGACGCGCCCGAAGGTGATCCGGTCGAAGACCTGTGGCGTTCCTACTACGCTTCGATCTTCAATCCCGCGCGCCTCAAGGTTGGCGCGATGCTTTCCGAGATGCCTAAGAAATACTGGAAGAACCTGCCCGAAGCGGAGCTGATCCCGCAGCTGATCGCTGGAGCACAGGCGAGGGAGGCGGCGATGGTGTCATCGGGCAACCTGGACATGGGTGAGAAACCGGCAACGCTGGCGGGTGTGGACAAGGCCATTCGCGCCTGCCGCATGTGTCCGATCGGCGAACTTGATAACCATGCGGTGATGGGAGAGGGGCCGCTTCGGGCCGCCTTGATGATCGTCGGCGAACAGCCGGGTGATCAGGAGGATGTGGCCGGGCGGCCGTTCGTCGGGCCGGCAGGGCAACTGCTTGATGAATATCTGGTCCGCGCCGGGATCGACCGGAGCACCGCTTATGTCACCAATGCGGTCAAGCACTTCAAGTTCACCTGGAAGGGCAAGCACCGGCTGCACCAGTCACCGGGTGCGAAGGAGATCGACACCTGCCGTTGGTGGCTTGAAGCGGAACGCAGCATCGTTCAGCCCCGTCTCGTGCTGGCGCTGGGGGCCAGCGCGGCGCGCGGGATACTTGGCAAGACCGTGAGCATTTCGAAGGCGCGGGGCAGCCCGCTTGCACTGGACGACGGGACGGAGCTGTGGGTGACCGCACACCCCTCCTACCTGCTGAGGCTGGATGGCGATGCGTGCGCGCAGCAGGCCGCGCTGTTTGCCGCCGATCTGGCAGCGGTGAGGGAGCGGCTTGCGGAGCTGGCAGGCTGATGCCTGACGCGCCGCTGACCCCTGACAAGCGCACGCTGGATATTGATTCCGACAGGATCTTCCCCCCGCCGCGCGCGCCCTTTGTGGAACTGGGGCTGGCGAGCTGCTTCAGCTTTCTGCGCGGGGCGTCGGATCCGGTCGATCTGGTGCTGGCCGCGCATACGCTTGGCTATGACGCGATTGCGATCGCCGACGTCAATTCGATGGCCGGCGTGGTACGCATCCACACCGAGGCAAAGACGCTCAAACTGCGCCCGGTGATCGGCTGCCGGATCGAGACGGTCGAGGGGCTCGCCTTCCTTGCCTATCCCGAAGACCGCGCCGCCTATGGCCGTCTGTGCCGTCTTCTCAGCACGGGGCGGATGCAGACGCTTTCCGGCGGATGGCAGGACAAGGGCGTGTGCGAGATCGACCTTGCGCTGCTTGCTGCTCATAGTGAGGGCGTGCAGATGATCCTGCTGCCGCCCGAGGATCCGGAAGCGCGCTTCACGATTGCGCTCGAGAGCAATGTGATCCCTTTCCGTCGTCCTGGACCTGATCCGGGACCGCTTGCGGCCAGCGATCCCGACCTAGGCCGGGGTGACGCGCGGGAGATGGCCTTTCCCGACCTTCTCCCGCATCTTACCCGCCAACTGCCCGCCTTGCGCCACATCGCCGCTGCCTACCTCTACCGGGGGGACGATATTGCCCGGATCGAGCGATTGGACAGCCTTGCCCGTGCGCATGGCCTTGGTCTGCTGGCGACGAATGACGTCCACTACCACGCACCCGAGCGACGCGCCTTGCAGGACGTGATGGCCGCGATCCGGCATAAGACAACCGTGGCGGCGGCCGGCCATCTGCTCCACCCCAATGCCGAGCGGCACCTGAAGTCTCCGGTGCAAATGCAGCGGCTGTTCGCTCGCTGGCCGCACGCCATCGCCGCTGCGCGCGAGGTTGCGGATCGGTGCAATTTCAGCCTTGATGAATTGCGGTATGAATATCCGGAGGAAATCTACCCCGACGGCCAGACCCCGCAGGCCTTCCTCGAAACCGAAGTCCGGGCAGGCGCCGCACGGCGTTATTCTGAAGGCGTCCCGGAAACCGTGCGCGCTACGTTGGAGCGCGAGCTGGCGCTGATCGCCAAGCTCGATCTGGCTCGCTACTTCCTCACCATCAAGGACATCGTCGATTTCGCGCGCGGGTGCGATCCGCCGATCCTGTGTCAGGGTCGGGGGAGCGCGGCCAATTCCGCCGTCTGCTACGTGCTCGGCATCACCAGCGTCGATCCGGCCAAGCACCAGCTCTTGTTCGACCGCTTCATCTCCGAAGAGCGCAAGGAGCCGCCCGATATCGACGTCGATTTCGAGCACGAGCGGCGCGAGGAGGTGATCCAGTACATCTACCGCAAATATGGCCGCCACCGCGCCGGGCTGTGCGCCACCGTGATCCATTACCGCCCACGCATGGCGATCCGCGAGGTGGGCAAGGCGATGGGGCTGTCGGAAGACGTCACCGGCGCCCTGGCGCGCACAGTGTGGGGCGGGTGGGGCCGTGAAATTTCCGAGAAGCACGCCGCCGAAACGGGCCTCGACATCACCGATCCGCACCTGCGCCGCGTGCTGAAGCTTACCGAACAGATGATCGGCATGCCGCGCCATCTGGGGCAGCATGTTGGTGGCTTCATCCTGACCGAAAGCGCGCTGACCGAGACCGTCCCGATCGGCAATGGCGCGATGCCCGAACGCTCTTTCATCGAGTGGGACAAGGACGATATCGACGCGCTCGGCATCCTGAAGGTCGACGTTCTGGCGTTGGGGATGCTGACCTGCATCCGCAAATGCCTCGATCTGCTGACCGCGCATCATGGCCGCGCGCTGACGTTGGCGAGCGTCCCGCGCGAAGACCCTGAAACCTATGCAATGCTGCGCAAGGGGGATTCGCTCGGGGTGTTTCAGGTGGAAAGCCGGGCGCAGATGAACATGCTGCCGCGCCTGCGCCCGCATGAATTCTACGACCTGGTCATTCAGGTCGCGATTGTCCGTCCCGGCCCGATTCAGGGTGACATGGTGCACCCCTATCTCAAGCGCCGCCGGGGCGCGGAGCCGGTGCAAATCCCTGCGCCTGCGCCGGAACACGGCCCTCCGGATGAACTCACCAGCATCTTGGGCCGCACCTTGGGCGTGCCGATCTTTCAGGAGCAGGCGATGAAGATTGCGCTGGACGCGGCCCGGTTCTCCAGCCTCGAAGCCAACCGGCTGAGGAAGGCGATGGCGACCTTCCGCAGCCGCGGGATGGTGGACGAACTTCAGGACATGATGGTCGAACGCATGGTCGCGCGCGGATATGATCGCGACTTTGCGCAGCGGTGTTTCAACCAGATCAGGGGCTTCGGCGAATATGGCTTCCCCGAAAGTCACGCGGCGAGCTTTGCCCAGCTGGTCTATGTATCGAGCTGGCTCAAGTGCCACTACCCGGCGGCGTTTGCTTGTGGCTTGCTCAATTCGCAGCCGATGGGCTTCTATGCGCCGGCGCAGATCGTGCGCGATGCGGCGGAGCACGGGGTTCGGGTGCTGCCGGTGGATGTGAATGCGAGCCTTTGGGATTGCACGCTCGAAGGTGCTGGCGACGATCACGCCTTGCGCCTTGGCTTGCGCCAGATCGACGGGCTGCCCGAACACGTCGCCGCCGCATTGGTGGCGGCCCGTGAGGCGCATGGCCCATATTGCAACATCGCCGATCTGCGCACCCGGGCTGGGCTTTCGCCAGCGCATATCGAGCGGCTTGCCAGCGCCGATGCTTTTACCTCATTGGGCCTTAGCCGCAGGCAGGCCTTGTGGGACGCGCGGAGCTTGATCGCGGTCCCCGATCTCCCGCTGTTCCGCGCTGCCGGGGTGCGCGAGGAGGGGGCGGAGCGGGCGCGGATAGCCTTGCCTGCCATGCCGCTGTCCGAGGAGGTGGTGGCCGATTACCAGACCACCCGCCTCAGCCTGAAGGCGCACCCCATGGCCTTCCTGCGCGCCGATCTCGCCGCGCGCGGGTTCGTGCGGGCCGCCGATCTCAGGACGCGCAAGTTCCGCAGCATGGTGCAGGTCGCAGGCGTGGTGCTTATCCGCCAGCGTCCGGGCAGCGCCAAGGGCGTCACCTTCATCACGCTGGAGGATGAGACGGGCGTCATCAATCTCGTGGTCTGGCCTGATCTCAAGGAGAAGCAGCGCAAGGTGGTGATGGGTGCGCGGCTGATGGAGGTGCGGGGCCGCGTCGAATATGATGACGAGGTAATCCATGTGATCGCCGCGAACATGACCGATGCGACACAGCGGCTGCACGCTTTGTCGGACGATCTGCTGGAAGCGCCGCTGGCGCGTGCGGACGAGGTCAATCGCCCGATGCTCGAGCGTGGACCACCGCTGCCGCGCGACATGATCGATGAACTTGCGCCGGTGCCGAATGTGACCGGCCATCCGCGTGATCATCGTATCCTGCCAAAGTCGCGGGATTTTCACTAGGACAGGGTCATGCCGCAATCCCGATCAAACAGTCACTTGCGTGCCGCTCGCCGGGCGCTTGTGTCGCTTGTGCTGCTGTTGGCGGCGATTGCCGGGTGGCAGTGGCTTCAGGATCATCCGGAGCACAACCCTTGGGCGCCGCTCGACCTGCGCGATCCGCCGGGCTTCGCGACGCGGGCGAAACTTGCCCGGCTGCGCGGCGATGTGATGGAGTGCCGCGCGGTGCTTTCCCGCAGCGATGTTGTCTTCACTGCGCTGCCGCCAATCGGGGAGGGGGACTGCGCCCGGCCTGACCGCACCCAGCTCGGCGATTATCCGCTTGCGCCTGACACCCCGCCAGTCACCTGTCCGGTCGCCGCCGCACTTGAAATATGGCGGCAGCGCAGCGTTGCCCCCGCCGCGCGCGATATTCTTGGCAGCGAAATCCTCCGGATCGAGCATCTTGGCGCGTTCGCATGCCGAAAGATATATGGCGGCGCAGACGGCCCGTGGAGCGAACACGCCACCGCAAACGCGATCGATATTGCCGCTTTTGTGCTGGAAGACGGCCGGCGGATCACCGTCTTGTCAGACTGGGAGGGGGAAGGGGCGGAAGCGCACTTCCTGCGGGTGGTGCGCGAAGGCGCCTGCAACAGTTTTGCCACTGTGCTCTCGCCGGAATACAACGCCGCTCACGCCGATCATTTCCACTTCGATCAGGGCGACCGCTGGGCAGGGGTCTGCCGCTAACTCGCTTCGAGCGCGTATCCAGCAGAGCGGACAGTGCGGATCGGATCCTTTGCACCATCCACCTCGATCGCCTTGCGCAAGCGGCGGATGTGAACGTCGACGGTGCGAAGTTCGATGTCCGAATCCGTGCCCCACACCCCATCGAGCAGTTGGCCGCGGCTAAACACCCGGGCCGGGCTCTCCATGAAGAACTTGAGCAGGCGGTATTCGGTTGGCCCCAACTGGAGCGCACGGCCCCGGCGTTGTACCCTGTGCGCGACCGGATCGAGCTTGAGATCGCCGACTTCGATGGTTTCGCCCGCCAGGGCCGGACGGATGCGGCGCATCACCGCAGCGACGCGGGCCAGTAACTCGCGGGGCGAAAACGGCTTTGTGAGGTAATCGTCAGCCCCGGTTTCCAGCCCACGGACGCGATCATCCTCGGCCTCGCGCGCGGTCAGCATGATGATGGGGACGTGGGAGGTAGCCTTGTCGCGGCGCAACCGGCGGCACACTTCGATCCCGCTGGTTCCTTCTATCATCCAGTCGAGGATGATGAGATCCGGCACTTCCTCGGCCGCCAGCATCAGCGCTTCGTCCCCATCGCCCGTGCAGCGCACCGCATAGCCTTCGTTCTGGAAGCGGTATTCGAGCAGTTCGGACAGCGCCGGATCGTCTTCGACCAACAGCAGTTTGGCAGCGGACATGCGCAGGGTGCCTCCTCAAGCCCGCAGGCGGGCGATGGGCCTACCTATGTGTCACTTCCGCGACAGTTTGATGAAACTGCCCCGAATTACAACCGCGCCTAGTCAGCCCATCAATGTTTCACGCGAAACATCGCTTTGTACCCCGGATAAGAGGGGTCTGGAAGGGGGCTAGCAGGGGTCTAGCAGGCATCAAGCACCAGCAAAGGCACGCCTCTGCCGTCCCGCAAATATCAGCGATCGCCTTCGGGCGGATAAACGCCCGTCGCTGCGAAGTGCACCATTTCCGCAACGTTGGTCGCATGGTCGCCGATGCGTTCGATGTTGCGCGCCACGAACAGCAGCTGGGCTGCGCTCGAAATGGTCGAAGGATTCTCGACCATATAGCTGACAAGATTGCGGAAAATGCTGTTATAAAAACCATCCACCTTGGCATCGGTGGCGATAACCTCGCGCGCCAGATCAGGGTCGCGCGCGGCATAGGCGGTGAGCACATCGTGCACCATCTCGCCCGCCAGCTCACCCATGGTGGGCAGCAGGGTCAACGGTTCGAAACGGGCGCGCCCTTCGATCATGCCGGTGCGCTTGGCGATGTTCTTGGAATAATCGCCGATCCGTTCGAGCACGCCGGCGATTTTCAGGGCCGCGATCACTTCACGCAGATCGTCGGCCATCGGCGCGCGCAGGGCGATGATCCGCACCGCCAGCTTGTCGACCTCCATCTCCAGCGCATCCATGCGCTTATCACGCAGCACCACCTGTTCGGCCAGCGCTTCGTCCCCGCGTACAAGCGCGTCCAAGGATTCGGCGATGGCGACTTCAGCCAGCCCGCCCATTTCCGCGATTAATCCGCGCAAACGCGTGATGTCTTCATCGAATGCCTTGACGGTATGTTCAGCCATCAGCCGTAACGTCCTGTAATATAATCCTTCGTCCGTTCCTCGATGGGATTGGTGAAGATTTCCGATGTGGGACCATACTCGACCATTTTGCCGAGATGGAAGAATGCGGTGCGCTGGCTCACGCGGGCGGCCTGCTGCATCGAATGGGTGACGATCACGATCGCATAGCGGCCTGAAAGCTCGTCGATCAGTTCCTCGATCTTGGCGGTCGCAATGGGATCAAGCGCGCTGGCTGGTTCGTCCATCAGGATCACCTCCGGGTCAACGGCAATGGCCCGGGCGATGCAAAGTCGCTGCTGCTGACCGCCCGAAAGCGCGGTGCCGGAATCCTCCAGCCGGTCCTTCACCTCGTCCCACAGACCCGCGCGGGTTAGCGAGCGTTCGACCACCACATCCAGATCCGCCTTTTTTTCGGCCAGCCCGTGAATGCGCGGCCCATAGGCGATGTTTTCGTAAATCGATTTGGGGAAGGGGTTGGGCTTCTGGAACACCATGCCGACGCGGGCGCGCAGTTGCACCACGTCCATTCGGCTGCCGTGAATATCCTCGCCGTCCAGTTCGATCAGACCGGTCACCTTGGCCGCGCCAATCGTGTCGTTCATGCGGTTAAAGCACCGCAGGAACGTCGATTTTCCGCAGCCCGACGGGCCAATGAATGCGGTGACGTAATTGGGCGAAATGTCGATGGAGACGTGGTCGATCGCTTTTTTGTCGCCGTAGTAGACACAGACGTCCTGCGCGCGGATCTTCGCGCTCTGGTCGGTCATTTTGGGATGGATTACAGTCACCAGCGTTTCTCGAATTTGTTGCGGAGGTAAATGGCGAGGCCGTTCATCGTAAGCAGGAACACCAGCAGCACGATGATAGCGGCACTGGTGCGTTCCACAAAGCCTCGGTCGATTTCATCGGACCACAGGAAGATCTGCATCGGCAGAACGGTGGCGGGTGAGGCAAAGCCTTCAGGCGGGGTGGCAACAAAAATGCGCATCCCGATCAGCAGCAGCGGCGCGGTTTCGCCCAGCGCGCGGGCCATGCCGATGATCGTTCCGGTCAGCATTCCCGGCAGAGCCAGCGGCAGGACGTGGTGAAACACGACCTGCACCGGCGAAGCGCCAATCGCCAAGGCACCGTCGCGGATGGAGGGCGGCACCGCCTTGATCGCGTTGCGCCCTGAAATCACGATCACCGGCATCGTCATCAGCGCCAACGTCATCCCGCCAATCAGCGGCGCGGATCTGAGGTTGGGAAACAGCGCCAGAAACACCGACAGGCCCAGCAGGCCGAAGATGATCGAAGGCACGGCCGCAAGGTTGCTGATCGACACTTCAATGATGTCGGTCCAGCGGCCGCGCGGGGCATATTCTTCAAGATACAGCGCCGATAATACGCCGATCGGGAAGGCCAGAACCAGCGTGACCAGCATCGTCAGCATCGAACCCTTGAGGGCCCCCCAGATGCCGACCGATTGCGGACTGGTCGCGTCCGAACGGGCCAGAAAGCCCCAGTCCCAGTTGCGCCCCAGCTTGCCTTGGTCCGACAGCTTTTGCGCCAGCGCCCGAAGCTCTGCCGGCCCTTCGCCCTGCAAGGCTCCCGCCAAAGCCGATGTGGTCGGCAGGTAGAATGTCTGGCTACGGGTGATCAAGTCCGGATCGGCGGTCAGCGCGGCGGCGACATCGCGCCAGCCTTCGGGCGCTATTTCCGCGGCGGCGTCCTTGCCCAGTTGCTCTTCGGCGAAGAAGGTCACCACATCGGGCAGGCCCTGCATTTCCAGCGTCTGCACGGCCGAAGGGGCCGCCAGTGACACCGGATCGCCCGTGACGCCGCTTTGGGCAAAATCGATGGTCACGGCGAGTTCCGCACGCTGGAAACCGGCCACCCCGTTCATCAGCATATTGCCGAGCAGGAATACCAGCACGGCGACCGAAAACACCACCGCGCCAAGGCCGATGCGGCGGAAATTACGCTCGGCACGGTAACGCTGCGCGAGACGCTTTTCGAAGGCAGGGGTGCGCGTCGGCCCGCGGGTTTGCGGGGCGTCGCCAGCATCATGGGGGAGGGCGGGAGAACTCATTCGTAAGCCTCACGGAAACGCTTGACGACGCGCAGGGCGATGAAGTTGAGCGCCAGCGTCACCATGAACAGCACAAAGCCCAGCGCGTAGGCGCTGAGGGTGGCGGGGTGATCGGTGCTCTGTTCGCCGGTCAGCAACTTGACGATCTGCACGGTGACAGTGGACATCGGTTCGAGCGGGTTGGCGGTGAGATTGGCGGCGGGCGAAGCGGCCATCACCACGATCATCGTCTCGCCAATGGCGCGGCTGACGGCGAGCATGACGCCGGCAACAATACCCGGCAACGCCGCAGGGAACAGCACGCGGCGGATCGTTTCGGACTTGGTCGCGCCCATCGCGAGGCTGCCATCGCGCATTGCGCTGGGGACTGCCGCCATCGAATCGTCGGCCATTGATGACACGAAGGGAATGATCATCACTCCCATCACGATGCCTGCGGCCAGCGCGCTTTCGGTAGAGGCGCTGGTGATGCCGATGGCGACCGCTGCATCGCGGATCAGCGGGGCCAGCGTCAGCGCGGCAAAATAGCCGTAAACCACCGTCGGCACGCCTGCGAGCAGTTCCAGCAGCGGCTTGATCCAGGTGCGCACCCGCGGGTCGGCATATTGGGTGAGGTAGATTGCGCTCATCAGCCCCAGCGGGATCGCCACGATCATGGCGATGATCGCGCCGATGAAGATGGTCCCCCAGAACAATGGCACCGCGCCATAACGCGATGGATCGACCGCATCGGGGCTGCCCATCGTGTCCGGGCCCCATTTGGTGCCGAACAGGAAATCGATAGGCGAAACCATCCCGAAGAACCGCACGGTTTCGAACACCAGACTGACGAAAATACCCAAGGTGGTGAGGATCGCCACCAGCGAAGCGAGCAGCAGGATCATCATCACTGTCCGCTCAACCTTGGTGCGCGCGCCGAATTGCGGGCGCAGGCGCAGGAACGCCATGGCTCCACCGACCATCGCGATCAGCACCGTCACGATGATACCGATGGTGTTGTAATGGGCAAAGGCGTCGCGGAACGGCGCGATCAGCGGCTCCGCCTCGTTATTGAACACGCCCGGCGCTTGACCCAGCGCAACAGCGCGGGCTTCGGCAAGGAAGGCGTCACGTTCGAACCCGAAGAGCGGCAGGCTTTCCGCGGCCGAGGAGGCCAGCACGGTTTGCATCACCAGTTGCGGCGCGATGGCCGACCATGCCACGACGAACAGCAGCACCGGGATGACCACCCACAGGGCGACATACCAGGCATGATAAATCGGACGCGATGCCGGCCGCAGCGCCGGATCGCTCGACGCGAAGCTCCACGCCTTGGCACGGCCCGCCAGCCAGCCCAGCAGACCTAGGCCCAAAGCAATCAGGATCAGCGTGATCGGCGACATGTACGGCCCTGTTTTCCTTGCTGGTGTGCGCGTTGATATTCAAGCCAGGTTTGTCTGGCCAGCAGCGCTGGCGGGTTCCGGCTACTTCGCCATGACGGCGCCATGTTGAACAAATAAGTCAGGTTTATGACAATTGTGCGATTCCCGTGCCGACTGCCGCTCCGTCGTCCTCCGTTGAGGTGTCCGGGTTAACCTGCCCACCACTATCGGCAAGCGGAATCCGTACAACCGCGCGCGTGCCCTTGCCGAGCGCACTGGTAATGTCGAGCCTGCCGCGGTGACGTTCCACAATATGCTTCACAATCGCCAGTCCCAACCCTGTCCCGCCCGAAGCGCGGCTTCTGCCCGGGTCGGTGCGGTAGAAGCGGCGGGTGAGGTGCGGGATCTGATCGGGGGCGATTCCTTCACCCTCATCGGTCACCGCGATCCGCGCCAGATCGCCCTGTGCCATATCCAGCTTTACGGTCACCGGTTTGTCGGATGCGCCGTATTTCAGCGCATTGTCGACCAGATTGCGCACCACTTGTTCAAGCTGTTGTCGATCCCCGGCCACCACCGGTTCGGCGCCGATGTCCACACTGACGCGATTCATCCGGTTCGATCCCGCCGCATCGTGCGCGGCGCGTTCGACGAGCGAGGCCAGGTCGATGCGTGTCGTTGGCAGATCGTGCTTTTCCGCCTCGACCCGTGACAGGCTCATCAGGTCGCTGACCAGCGCGTGCATCCGCTTTGCCTCACGTTCGATGATGCCAAGGAACTTCTGCGCGGTCGGCGCGTCCAGTGTGTCGCTGCCTTCCTGCAATGTTTCCACATAGCCGAGAACGGCGGCCAACGGCGTGCGCAGTTCATGGCTCGCATTGGCGACAAAATCGGTGTGCGCACGGCTGATGTCGGCCTCGGCCGTCTGGTTGATGAATTCGAGCATTGCCAGCCGGTCGTCGATTATCTGGCGGTTGATCTGCCAGATATCCCCCCGCCGCACGAGCCCGCGAACGATCGCCTCGTTCTGGCTGTCTTCATCCAGTAGCGAAATCGCCTGAGGGTTGCGCAGCGCCACCCGTGCGTCCTGACCGATCACATGCGGCCCCAGCAGCTTTCGCGCGGTCTGGTTTGCCAGCGCGATGGTGTTGCGGTCGGTGATGACCTGCGGGATTGATGACCGTTCAATCAGATCGCTGATCGCCTCAAGTGTCAGGCGCTGCTTGACCTTGGCTTTCGGGGGTTCAGGCGGGCGTCCGGCGGCAACCAGCAATGATCCCACCCACACCGTCAACACCGCCAACGCGATGACCACATCGGTTCCCAACAGCAGCAGCGCCATAAATGTCACCGCCGCAAGCAGGATCCCGGCGGTGGGGATGTTCTGGCCGCTGCCCATGGCGGCGACGCTTACAAGCAAGAACCGGGTGAGGGAAGGGGGCGTGAGGCTGATGCGAGCGGAGCGCCAAAACGCAAAAGGGCGGCAAAGCCGAAGCCTGCCGCCCTGTAGCAACCACTCATTAAGTGGTGACCCCTACGGGAATCGAACCCGTGTTTCAGCCGTGAAAGGGCCGCGTCCTAACCGCTAGACGAAGGGGCCGTCGCAGTTGCGAGAGGCGCCTTTAGGGGGGTGTTTTGGACCGGTCAACCCCCGAGTTGTGCGCCCAGCAGGAAAATCCTCACGCACCGGCTCAATCGGCGAAAGCCGCATCTTCCAGCTGCAATTCCGCCGCCGGGCGACTGCCCCAATCGTCGATCTTTGCGCGCCCCGCCAAGTGGAAACGACGGCCCTGATGGCGGTGTAAAAGGGTCTGCCCCATCTCGCTCTCTGCCGCCCGGAATGCGATGGCCTTGAAACTGCGCCCGTCATTGCCGCTGGCAATCAACCGCAAGTGATCCTTGCCGACGATATCTGCCTTGATGATCCGTACCGGCCCGATGGCAACCCGCGGCGCGGGCCAGCCGACACCGTATGGCCCGGCCGCTTCCAACGTTTCCACCAATTCGGTCGTAAGCCCGCCGGGAGCCAGCGCCAGATCCAGCAACATCGCCGCCCCTGCGCGTGCACGGTCCACATCGCGGGCAAGCCGTTCATCAAGGAACCCGGCAAAATCGGCAAGCCGCGCCGGATCAATCGTAAGCCCTGCCGCCATCGCGTGCCCGCCGCCTGCCACCAGCAGCCCGGCCTCGCGCGCGGCGATGATCGCTGCGCCCAGATCCACGCCGCTGATCGACCTGCCAGAGCCTTTGCCCTGCAATTCGTCGAGCGCGATGACCACCGCAGGTTTGCCGGTCTTTTCCTTGATCCGCCCCGCCACGATCCCGATTACGCCGGGATGCCAGCCGTGCCCCGCGATAACCTGCACCGCCATATTGTGCTGGCCCGCCAACTGCGCCTCGGCTGCTTCCTGCACTTCGGCTTCGATCGCGCGGCGTTCCTCGTTCAATTGTGAAAGCTGCGCGGCGATGGCGCGGGCTTCTTCGGGATCGGTGGTGGTGAGCAGCCGCACGCCCAATGTCGATTCGCCAATCCGCCCTCCGGCATTGATCCGCGGGCCAAGCGCAAAGCCAAGGTCGCTGCATTGCGGCGCGCGCGTCAGGCGGCTTGCATCCATCAGCGCCGCCATGCCGATCCGGTCGCGCCGGGCGAGCACCTTCAAACCTTGCGCCACGAAGGCCCGGTTCAGACCGTGAAGGGCGGCGACATCGGCAACTGTGCCCAGCGCCACCAAATCAAGCAGGCCCATCAGATCGGGCTCACGGCGATGATCGCCGAACCAGCCTTTGCCGCGCAATGTGCGCACCAGCGCCACGCCCAGCAGGAAGGCGACGCCGACGGCAGCAAGGTGGCCGTGGGCTGCGCCGATGTCACATTCATCAAGGCGGTTGGGATTGACCAGCGCGGTCGCCGGCGGAAGTTCGGGCGAGCATTTGTGGTGATCCACCACGATCACGTCCACCCCGGCATCGCGGGCCATGCCCAACGCTTCATGCGCCATCGCGCCGCAATCCACGGTGACGATCAGTTGCGATCCGCTTTCCGCCAGCCGCACCAGCGCCTCACCCGAAGGGCCATAACCTTCAAGCAGCCGGTCAGGGATGTAATAGCCTGCCTCAAGCCCCAGATGCCGCAGCAGTTCGACCAACAGCGCCGCACTGGTCGCACCATCGACGTCATAATCGCCGTAGATCGTGACCTGTTCGCCCGTCATCACACTGTGCGCAAGGCGGGTTGCCGCGGTGTCCATGTCCCGGAAGATCGAAGGATCGGGCAGGAAGCCGCGCAAGGTGGGCTGGGCGTGACGCGCCAGATCATCTTCGGCAACACCCCGGGTCAGCAGCAGTTGATCGAGGATCGAATGATCAAGGCCGGGCAGCCCGCCTGCCGGCGCCTCACCCAGTTCCATATTGCCGCCGCGCCAGCGCCATGCCTTGCCCGAAAGCGAGGCGGATACGCCCAGAACGGGAGCAAAACCGGGCGGGGGCAAGGGGTTGGTGGCCATGGCCTTGCGTTCTAGCGCAATCCGCGGTGCGGCAACAGGGCGGCGCGGTTGACAATCGACAGGCGCGCAGCGCAGCCTTCGCGCCATGACTGTTGCATCTTCCGTCCCGCCACGCCTGCTGATCATCTGGCACAGCCGCACCGGGGCGAGTGCGGCGCTGGCGCAGGCGGCGGCCGAAGGGGCGGGGGATGCGGCCTGGCTGGTCGGTGCAGATGGGGCGCTACCCGACATGTTGCACGCGGCCGATGCCTATCTGTTCTGCTGTCCGGAAAATCTGGGGAGCATGAGCGGGTTGATGAAAGAGATGTTCGACCGCGCCTATTATCCGCTGCTGGGCCGGATTGAAGGGCGGCCCTATGCAACGATCATCGCCGCCGGGTCCGACGGGGAGGGCGCACAGCGGCAGATCGACCGGATCGTGACGGGATGGCGGCTGCGCCGGGTGACAGAACCGATGATCATCAATCTGGCGGCGCAAAGCCCCGAAAGGATTGCGGCCGCCAAGCAGGTGCCGGAAGCGGCGCTCGACAAGGCGCGCGAGATCGGCGCGGCTTTGGCGGAGGGGATACGGCTTGGCGTGTTCTAGGGTTTGCTCCAGAATGGGACAGGTTGACCGTTTGGGGACTCGACGAGACTAGGCAAACGCGCCAAACGAAACACGGGAATTTTGGTGTCAATTCGTCAAGTTACGAGAGGGGCCTGGACGATTTCACAGTCGCAGCGCGCTCAGCCTGCCGAGCTGTACCTGCTTTTCGCCAAGGGTAAGCGGCCTGACCGCCGCGCGCTTCGGGATGTTGCAGGGCGCCAGCCTTCGGTAAGCGTCAGCCATGATCCTGATTCTGACGACGCGCCCGATGCCGGGACGCTGTGGCCCGGGCAATTGCATTGGCTGGAGCTGCTTCGCGACGGGATGACTTTTGATCTCACTGGGCTTGCCCCAGGCCCCGCCGGCCCGTTTCCCGATGTTGCGCATCGCTTCGATCTTCCCACCTTGCCCCAGGCCTCGGAGCATGAGGCGCTGGTGCTGCGCCCGGGGCCGCATATTGCCGCAGGGGGCAACAGCCTGCCGATGATGCGCGCAATGCTGGCGCTTGCCTGCGATCTGGTGCGCCAGATGGAGGATATCGTCGCGGTGGGTTGGGGGCCAGCAAAGACGGCGATCGGGCGGCGATTTTTCGAATCCGTCACCAGCGCCTGGCTTGATGGCGGGCCGTTCCCGGCGCTGGGCCTGACCGCCTTCGTTGAAGCTCCTGATAGCGCGCTGGAAAGTGTGGGCCTTGGCTTCTGGACCGGGCAGGAGCTGCGGATCGAGCCGCCTTTAACCGCCGACCGGGTGGCAGCCACGCGGCTTGGCATTCGCCTGATCAATCATTTGGTGATCGTTGGCCGCCTCGATTCATCCGAGCGGGTCGTAGCGCCCGATGGCACGCGTCTGGTCCTGTGGCCGTCGCACAATCGCGCGTTGATCAGTGTGCGCCGCGAATAGGGATGCACCCCCGGGATCACAGTAAAAACCTGGCGATCCTCGCCTTCCGCTCGGTTAATGCGCGGGGATCGGCGGGATACAACCCCGGATTGCAGCGCCACCACCTGCTGCCCTGCCAATTGCTGTCGCAACGCTGTTTTGGACACATGTTTGCCCATGTCGGACTGGTAAGGGCCGGGTTCGACGATTTCCGCCGCAATGGCATTCTGCTGCCCGCGACGGAAACCACCTCGGTTTACACCGGCATGCCCCTCCATCGCGGGCCGCACCCACGTTACAACGAGGTGGTGATCGCCCGCGTCGGCCGGATCGAGGCGCGCTGGTCGCTGGCCCGCCGCCACGATGATGCTGCCGCTCTGATCGAAGCATTGATGCGCCTGCATCTGCTGCAAGGCGCGCTTCGCCGGCGCTTGCTCGCCCAGCGTCGGCGGGTCGTGCTCAATCGCAAAGACCCGCTCGGCACCGGCTTCGATTTCACAGAACTTGACGCGATGGCGGAAAGCCTGTGGGCTGCTGAGTAGGGATCACTCCGCCGCTTCGGCCATCGCACCCCATGAGGTATAGCCTGAATTGGCGAGCAGCTGCGCCTTTGCGGCGTGATATTCGCGTTCCATCCGGGCGACCAGATCTTCGACCGTGCCGACTTCCTTGATCGGGCCGATGCCCTGGCCCGAGCCCCAGATGTCCTTCCAGGCTTTGGCCTTGGTGTTGCCGCCGCTGCCGAAGTTCATCTTGCTGGGATCGCTGACCGGCAAGTCGTCCGGGTCCATCCCCGCCGCCTCGATCGAGGAGCGCAGGTAGTTGCCGTGCACGCCGGTGAACAAGTTAGTGTAGACGATGCCTTCCGATGATCCTTCGACGATGCCGTTCTTGTATCCTTCGTCGGCGTTGGCTTCCTTGGTGGCAATGAAGGCGCTGCCCGCGTAGGCAAAGTCTGCGCGCAAGGCTTGGGCGGCAAGGATTGTCGCACCGTGCCCGACGGAGCCGGACAGAGCCACCAGCCCGTCAAACCACTCGCGGATTTCCTGCATCAGCGCAAACGGCGAGAGCGCGCCTGCGTGCCCGCCCGCACCGGCTGCCACCGGGATCAGCCCGGTCGCGCCCTTTTCGATCGCCTTGCGGGCGAAGCCGTTGTTGATCACGTCATGCATCGTGACCCCGCCCCAATTGCGCACCGCGGTGTAGATATCCTCACGCGCGCCCAATGAGGTGATGATCATCGGCACCTGCCACTTTTCGCACGTCGCCATGTCGGCATCGACACGGTCGTTGGTTTTGTGAACGATCTGGTTGACCGCAAAGGGCGCAGCCGGACGATCAGGGTGGGCGCGGTTGTGGGCGGCCAGTTCTTCGGTGATCTGGTGCAGCCATTCATCCAGCTGCGACTGCGGCCGCGCGTTCAGCGCCGGGAAGCTGCCGATAATTCCCGCCTTGCACTGCGCGATCACCAGTTCCGGGCCGGAGACGATGAACAGCGGCGATCCGATCAGCGGCAGGCGCAGGCGATCGAACGGGGCGGGAAGGGGCATTAGTTTCTCCTCAAAACGTGTCTTGGGTTAACCCGCGTCTGTAACGAGGGTTCCTGATGTGCCAAGCGTGATTTTTGGCGAGGCTCGCGTTCAGGCGAGCAGCGCTTCCAATCCGTAGAACCGGGCGGCAGTACCGGCATAAAGCGCCGCCTTCTCATCCGCGCTGGCCGAACGGGTGAGGCGTTTGAACGCGTTCCACAACACCGCGTAATCAGCGCCCCAGTAATCGACGGGGTAATTGCTTTCGAACATCGCGCGATGCGGGCCAAAAGCTTCGATGCAGGTTTCGATATAGGGCCGCCACAGCGCAGCGAGATGCTCCGATCCATGCCCGGCGCATGGCCCGTCTTCCGGCAAAGCGCAGAATGCCATCGCCAGCCCGCCCAGCTTGACGACCACGTTCTGGCACTTGGCAAGCTCGTGGATATTGCGGCGCCATTCGTCGAAGCGTTCGTGCAAGCGGCCCTTGTAGGCGCCGACACCCAAAGGCGTGCCGCAATGGTCAAGGCAGATCGGCTGATCGGGGAAGGCGCGGGCAAGGTCGATCACATCGGGCAATTGCGGTTCCAGAACCCAGGCATCGAACGTCATTCCCCGTTTGCCGAGTTCCGCAAACCCAGCACGGAAGGTCGCGTCGCGGTACAGGCCTTCGGGGTGGTGGAACGGCGGGCCGAGAACATCGGCATCCGCATCCCACGCGCCGGCATGGCGAATGCCTTTGAACCGTCCCGGTGCCGCCGCGCGCAAGGCATCCAGCACCGGGCCTGCGTCGCTCCCCAGCATCAGGTTGGCATGGCCGACAATGCCTGCACAGTAGCGCGACGGGCCGTACAGCCCGCTCGCCGATTGGGCGGCGACGCCGTTTACAAATTCAACCTCGCCCACCGGTTTCAGCGCGTCGCCATAGCTGCCGTTATAGAATGCGCCGCACTCCATGAAGACGGTGCCGATGATGTTGTGGCCGCTGGTCAGGTGCGTGTGGAGTTGGTCGAAGGTGTAATGCGCATTGTCCACCAGCGCGGCGACGAAGTGATGATGAGGCTTTGGGAACATCGGGACCATGGCCCGCAGATCCCACAGGTGATGGTGGGGATCGATAATCGGCAATTCTGGTTCAAGGATGGCTTCGTTCACGCAGTTCTCTCCCTATTCCACCGCCCGCTTATAGAGGTGCCAGGTCGCGTGGCCCAGTACCGGCAACGCGATCAGCAGCCCTAGGAACCCCGGCAACATCGCGAGGAACAGCAGCAAGGCGATGATCGCCGCCCACCCCAGCATGACAGCCGAATTGCGCCGCACCACGGCAAGGCTGGTGATGATCGCGGTCAGGAAATCGACCTTGTGCTCGACCAGCAGCGGCAAGCTGATCACCGTCATCGCGTAAAAGGCGAAAGCCATCGCTCCGCCGACCACGCTGCCGACGCCGAGCATCGCAAGACCCGGCGGCGTCACCAAGGCTGCCACCGGATCGCGCCCCAGGCCAATGCCGGCCATGAACACCGCGAAGATGGCATGGGCAACGATCATCCAGAATGAAAAGGCGACGAACGCGATCACCCCCATCGACAGAATCTGGTCATCGCCGTGGCCCTTGAGCGCGCCCAGCACTGCGCGCCATGACAGCGGCTCTCCCGCTGTGCGCCTGCGGCTCGCTTCGTACAGCCCGACCGCGACGAAGGGTGCCACCAGCGGAAAACCGGCAATAGCGGGGATCAGCCAGCTCAGTTCGCCTCCGGTGACGGTGAACCACCCGATGACAATGCCCGCCAGCACATAGACGCCGCCGAAGAACAGGCCGAAGTGCGGCATCGCGAGAAAATCGCGCCAGCCTGCGGTCAGGGCCGCGGCAAGATCGCTTGTTGTCAGGTTGCTCGATACCTTCGGAGCCGGAGGCGCGGCAGGGACACCCGGACTTTGCGGCAAGCCTTTCACTGCGGGCGCTCTCCCTCTCTCCAGGCAAAGTTGCGCGCAAAAGCGGCGCTGTGCAAGCCTGGCCAGCTCCGGTCAGACCGCCACGGCCGAATTGGCTGCGCTGAGCACCGCGCGCACGCTGGCCGTGGCGATGTCCTCGTCAATCCCGCAGCCCCAGATCGTACGGCCATCAGGCGCCACGCATTCAAGATAGGCTGCCGCGCGCGCATCTGTGCCTGCGCCCAAGGCGTGTTCGGTGTAATCCACCACCTCAAGCGCGACGCCAAAGGCTTCGCGCAAGGTGCCCATGACACTGGAAATCAGCCCGTTGCCGCGGCCCGAGACGTTTTGTTCGGCCCCGTTCACCGCGATGGTTCCGGCAAAGATCCGGGTACCATCAGATGCGCGGCTTTCCTCGTAGCGGACAAGTTGGAAATGCTTTGGGTGGATCTTGACGTGATAGGCGCGGCGGAAGGCATCCCAGATATCGGCGGCGTTGAGTTCCCGGCCCAGCTCGTCCGCTATAGCCTGCACGTGGCGGCTGAAATCGCCCTGCATTTTTTTGGGCAGCTTGATGCCTTGGTCTTTCTCCAGCACCCAAGCGAACCCGCCCTTGCCGGACTGCGAATTGACGCGGATCACCGCTTCGTAGCTGCGCCCCAGATCAGCCGGATCGACGGGCAGATAGGGCACGCGCCACGCTTCGTCGTTCTGCGTCTCGCGCGCTTCGAAGCCCTTCTTGATCGCGTCCTGATGGCTGCCGCTAAACGCGGTGTAGACCAGTTCCCCGCCATAGGGATGGCGCTGGTGGACGGGAATGTCGTTGCAATATTCTACGGTCTCGATGACCCGGTCGATGTCCGAGAAATCGAGGCGCGGATCGACGCCTTGGGTGTAAAGGTTCAGCGCCATCGTCACGAGGCAGCAATTGCCGGTGCGCTCGCCGTTGCCGAACAGGCAGCCTTCGACGCGGTCCGCGCCCGCCATCAGCCCCAGTTCCGCTGCCGCGACCCCGGTGCCGCGATCGTTGTGGGTGTGGAGCGAGAGGATCGCAGCTTCGCGATTGGGCAGGTGGCGGGCGAAATACTCGATCTGGTCGGCGTAGATATTGGGTGTTGCTGCTTCGACCGTCGCGGGCAGGTTGAGGATGATCGGATGTTCGGGGGTGGGGGCCAGCACCTCCATCACTGCCGCGCAGACCTCGATGCTGAAATCCAGCTCGGCGGTGGAGAAGGTTTCCGGGCTGTACTGGAAGTGCCAATCGGTGCCGGGATAACGCGCCGCTTCGTCACGCATCACTTTTGCGCCTGCGACGGCGATGGCCTTCACCTCGTCCTTCGACATCCGGAACACGATGTCGCGCCACGCCGGGCTGACCGCATTATAGACATGCACGATTGCTGCGCGCGCGCCTTCAAGGCTGGCGAAGCTGGTGCGGATCAGGTCTTCGCGGCTTTGTGTCAGCACCTGCACGATCACGTCTTCAGGGATCGCATCGGATTTGACCAGGCCCGAGATAAAGTCGAACTCGGTCGCGCCCGCGCTGGGGAAGCCGACTTCGATTTCCTTGACGCCGATCTCCACCAGCAAGTCGAAGAACCGGCGCTTTTTCACAGCGTCCATAGGGTCAATGATGGACTGGTTGCCGTCGCGCAGATCGGTGGAAAGCCAGCGCGGCGCTGTCTCGATCAGGCGCGATGGCCATTGGCGGTCGGGCAGGTTGATCTGGCCGAAGGGGCGATACTTGGCGGAAGGCTCTTTGAGCATGGGCATGGAAGTTGGCTCGTCGCGAAAGGAGTGGGAGGCTGCGGCGGGTTACCCTTGGGAGCGGTGCCGCGCTGTTCCTCGCACGCGGCTTCCTACGCCCAAGGGCGCATAAGTCGAAGCAGCAGGGTCAGGTTCCGCGTCATGGCCCGTAGTCTTTGCCGATTATTGCGCGGGCTGCAAGTCGGGAATGCCGCAAATCATCCGCAACGCGCGTCGCGGATAATATTCTGCGCATCCAGCATGATCGACAGGCGCGGATTGGTCGGATCGGGATTGACGAAATCTGTGCTGCCGAACGCAACAAAGCGCAGATTGTCGGTACGGCCGATCGTTCTGGCAATTTCTGCGCGGGTGGACTGATCGGCCAGCTTGCCGATGAAAGGGCCCATCATCGGCGCGCCGCAGGTGCGTGAGGCCGGGTCAGTCAGCGTGCCGCGCGCGAACGGGCCGGGCGCAGCGCCGGGGGCAGGGGTGGCGACCGTCGGAGCAACCGTTGCGGCAGGCGCCGGGGCCCCACCAGAGGCTGGGGTCGCCTCACCCGCCGTGCCGATGCGCGCGGCAAAGCTTTCGGCATCATTGCCGGGCTTGGCAGGCTCATTCCCGCAGGCAGCAAGGGCGAGGGCGGTGAGCGTAAAGGCAAAAGCGCGAGCGACGGTGATCATGGTATCCAATCCATCAGGTCCGGTTTCTTGGCCAAAGCGCCCTTTGCGTTACCAGTTTATGACAGGCCAGCCATTAGTTTCGGTGCCGCAAACGGTCCGGTGTCAGCTGATCGATGCGCGTCACACCCATCAGCCGCATGCCGCGCTCGATCTCGTCTTTCAGGATGCCCAGCGCGCGTTCAACCCCCTCCTGACCGGCTGCCGCCAGAGCATAAAGATAGAGCCGACCACCCGAAGCCGTGGTCGCTCCGGAACACAGGGCTTTCATCACATGGGTGCCGCGTCGCACGCCGCCGTCGCAGATGATCTCGATCTGCCCGCCCACGGCATCGACGATCTCGGGCAACTGGTCGAACGGCGCGCGGCTGCCGTCCAACTGGCGTCCGCCGTGGTTCGAAATCATGATCGCATCCGCGCCGATCTCGACCGCGCGGCGGGCGTCAGCGGCGCTCATCACACCCTTCAGAACGAAAGTCCCGCCCCATTGCTGGCGAATTGCGGCAGCGGTGTCCCAGTTCATCGACGTGTCGAGCATCGTGTTGAAATATTCGGCAATGCTGACAGCCTTTCCGCTGCCTTCAGACACGTGGGTATCGAGGTTCGGTAGCCGGAACTTTTCCCGCAACACATAATCCATCGTCCAACGCGGACGGGCGGCGTAGCTTATGATGCTGGCCGGCGTGAAGCGCGGCGGGGTTGTGAAACCGCTCCGCAAACACCGCTCGCGCTTTCCTGAAACGATGGTGTCGACTGTCAGCGCCAGGGCATCGAACTTGGCCGCCTGGCAGCGTTCGATCATGTGGGTGTTCAGCCCTTTGTCCTTGTGGACGTAAAGCTGGAACAGCTTTGGCCCGCTGGTCAGCGCGGCGATTTCCTCGATACTGCGGGTCGCGAGGCTGGAAATGCCGAACCACAGGCCGAACTTCTCCGCCGCTTTTGCCACGGCCGTTTCGCCCTGCCAGTGGAACGCGCGTTGCACCGCGGTAGGGGACAACATCAGTGGCAGCGCCGACCGCCGCCCGAGGATGGTGCAGGAGGTGTCAATTGTCTCGACGCCCGCCAGCACATCCGGCACCAGATCGACACCGGAAAAGGCCGCCGTGTTGCGTGCCTTGGTCAACTCGTCGTCGGCGGCGCCATCGATATAGTCGAACACGGGAAACGGCAGCCGCGCCTTTGCCAGCTTTCGGAAATCATCGATGTTGTGGCAATCGGACAGGCGCATCGTGGCGACACGCCTGCCCGATTGAAGTGGTGTTGTCGAGTTACCGAAATTACTGCTTTTCGAAGGCGACGCTGATGTCGAGCTCGACCTCGTCGCTGACGAAGGGGATGCCGTAGTTCACGCCGAAGTCCGAACGCTTGATTTCGGCCTCGGCCTCAAAGCCGACGGTTGCCTTTTTGTTGAAAGGGTTGGCGCCTGCGCCGGTAAATTCGGCCTCGAAGGTGACCGGATTGGTCACGCCGTTCAGCGTCAGATCGCCGGTGATCGTCGCCTTGGTGGGGTCTTTCGCATCGAGCTTGACGGATGTGGAGACAAAGCGGGCAGCGGCGGGAGCGGGGCCGAAGAAATCGGGCTTGCCGCCGTCCTTTCCGGCGCGCAGCAGGTGATCGGTCAGGCCCTTGCTGGCAGTGGTGACATTGGCGACCGGGATGGTCACGTCGACCTTTGCGGCATCAAGATTGGCGGGATCGATCACCAGCGTGCCAGCGACATCGCCGAACAGGCCGTAGTAATCGTTGAATCCGAAGTGGTTGACCTCGAAAGCGATGAGCGAGTGGGCGGGGTCGGCCGTGTAGGTTCCGGCGGTGACGCGCGAGGCATCCTTGGCGCCAGGAAGCTGCGGGGCGCCCTGTGCCGTCAATGCCGGAGCAAAGGCGGTCATACCTGTTGCAAGGGCGACGGCGGCTACGGCGGCAAGGGTGGTGCGGTTCATCGGATCGGGTCTCCTGTGGGTGCAGAAAGCCAATGCCCGACACAAGGCGATGGTTCCACCGCCCGTCGCAGCGGACGGGCGGTGTAAATTTTTCAGGCTTAGTTCTTCGCCTTGTCCACCAGCTTGTTGGCGGCGATCCACGGCATCATCGCGCGCAGTTTTTCACCGGTCTGCTCGATCGGGTGGGCGGCGGCCATCTTGCGCGCAGCCTTCAACTCAGGTTGCCCGGCGCGGTTGTCGAGCACGAAGTTTTTCACGAAGCGGCCTGACTGGATGTCGGCCAGCACGCGCTTCATTTCGGCCTTGGTTTCCGCCGTGATGATCCGCGGACCGGTGGTGATGTCACCATATTCGGCGGTGTTGCTGATCGAGTAGCGCATGTTGGCGATGCCGCCTTCATACAGCAGGTCGACGATCAGCTTGGTTTCGTGGAGGCACTCGAAATAGGCCATTTCGGGGGCGTAGCCGGCCTCGACCAGCGTTTCGAACCCGGCCTGGATCAGGTGGGTGATCCCGCCGCACAGCACGGCTTGTTCGCCGAACAGGTCGGTTTCGCATTCCTCGCGGAAGTTGGTCTCGATGATACCCGAACGCCCGCCGCCGACGGCGGAGGCATAGGCGAGGGCAACGTCATGCGCCGCGCCGCTTGCGTCCTGATGGATCGCGATCAGACAGGGCACGCCGCCGCCCTTCACATATTCGGAGCGCACGGTGTGGCCCGGTCCCTTGGGCGCAATCATGATCACGTCGATATCAGCAGGGGCTTCGATCAGGCCGAAGTGGATGTTGAGGCCGTGGGCAAAGGCGAGCGCGCTGCCCGGCTTCATGTGGCCCTTGAGGTCGTTTTCCCAGATGCCCGCCTGATGTTCATCGGGCGCGAGGACCATGATGAGGTCAGCCCACTGCGCGGCGGCGGTGTTGGAAAGCACCTTGAAGCCTGCGGCCTCGGCTTTCTTGGCCGTTGCCGATCCTTCGCGCAGGGCGATGGCGACTTCGGCCACACCGCTATCGCGCAGGTTCTGGGCGTGAGCGTGGCCCTGCGAACCATAGCCGACAATCGCGATCTTCTTGGGCTTGATCAGGTTCAGATCGGCGTCGGCGTCGTAATAGACTTTCATCACTGTTCTCTCTTGTGTGTTGAATCTGCTGAATTTCGTTAGACGGCCTGCGCTCCGCGCATCATGCCGACAATTCCGGTGCGGCCGACTTCGACCAGCCCCAGTTCGCGCATCAGGGCGATGAAGCTGTCGACCTTTTCGGGCGGGCCGGTGATTTCGAAGATGAAACTTCCGGTGGTGGTATCGACCGGGCGGGCTCGGAAAATATCGGCCAGCCGCAGCGCCTCGACCCGCTTTTCGCCTGTGCCGGTCACCTTGATCAGCGCCAGCTCGCGTTCGACATGCGGGCCTGCGGTGGTGAGGTCGGTAACCTTGTGGACCGGAACCAGCCGTTCAAGCTGGGCTTCGATCTGGTCAATGACCCGCGGCGGGCCGTTGGTAACGATGGTGATGCGGCTAACCGCGTGATCTTCGGTTATGTCGGCCACAGTCAGGCTGTCGATGTTATACCCGCGCGCGGTGAACAACCCGGTGATCTTCGCGAGAATCCCCGGTTCATTATCAACGGTGACCGCGAGCACGTGGCGCTCGGAAGCTGCTTCAGCAATTTTCATTGGCATTGTGCGTGTCCTAGACCAGCGCCTTGGCTTCGTCGTCCATCGTCCCGTCGACCTTGTCGCCGTACAGCATCATGTCGGTATGCGCCGCACCGCTCGGAATCATTGGCAGGCAGTTTGCATCCTGTGCCACCATGCAGTCGACGATCACCGGCCCGGGATGATCCAGCATCCGCATGATACCGTCGTCCAGATCGCGTTCCTCGGTAATGCGAATGCCCTTCCACCCGTAAGCTTCCGCCAGCTTCACAAAATCAGGGAGGCTGTCCGAGTAGGAATTGGAGTAGCGGCTTTCATAGGTCAGTTCCTGCCACTGGCGGACCATACCCATATATTCATTGTTGAGGATGAACACCTTGACCGGCAGGCGGTACTGGCTGGCCGTGCCAAGTTCCTGGATATTCATCTGGATGCTGGCTTCACCCGCAATGTCGATCACCAGCGCATCAGGATGCCCCAATTGCGCGCCGATGGCGGCGGGAAGGCCATAGCCCATCGTGCCGAGCCCGCCCGAGGTCAGCCACTTGTTCGGGTCTTCGAAGCCGAAATACTGCGCCGCCCACATCTGGTGCTGGCCGACTTCGGTGGTGATGATCGGGTTGCGCTGATGGGTGAGGGCGTGCAGCCGCTCGACGGCCTTTTGCGGCATGATCATGCCAGGGTTTTTCACGGAGCGTTCGGGGTAGGCAAGGCATTCACGCGCGCGCCATCCGGCGATGCGCGCCTTCCATTCGCCGAGATTGCGCGCCTGCCGCGTCCCCCACGCATCGATCATCTGCGCCAGCACCGTCCCGCAATCGCCGACAATTCCCATGTCGACCGGCACTGTCTTGTTGATCGAGGAGCGGTCGATATCGATGTGGATCTTCTTGGAATCCGGCGAAAAGGCGTCGAGCCGCCCGGTGACGCGGTCATCGAAGCGTGCGCCGATGCAGACCATCACGTCGCATTGGTTCATCGCCATGTTGGCTTCGAAGGTTCCGTGCATCCCTAGCATCCCGAGCCAGTCGGGATGCGTCGATGGAAACGCGCCAAGGCCCATCAATGTCGACGTGACAGGCGCGCCGCTCATGTCCTGCAACTGCCGCAACAGGCGGCTCGCCTCAGGCCCGGCATTGATGATCCCGCCGCCGGTGTAGAAGATTGGCCGCTGGGCAGTGGCAATCCAATCGACCGCCTCGATGATCTGCTCGGCGGGCGCAACGGTCTGCGGAGCGTACCGGTGTGCACCGGCACGAACAAGCCCACGGCGCTCGGATGGGACGGCGATTTGTACGTTCTTCGGGATATCGATAACCACCGGGCCCGGTCTGCCGGTGGTCGCAATCAGGAAGGCTTCCTTGATCGTCGCAGCCAGATCGGCGGGGTCTTTCACCAAATAATTATGCTTGGTGCAGTGGCGGGTGATGCCGATGGTGTCGGCTTCCTGAAAGGCGTCGGTCCCGATCAGCGCGGTCGGCACCTGACCGGTGATGACGACCAGCGGGATCGAATCCATCCATGCATCGGCAATCCCGGTAATCGCATTGGTCGCGCCGGGGCCGGACGTGACCAGCACGACGCCTGGCTTGCCGGTGGAGCGGGCATAGCCTTCGGCGGCATGGGCCGCGCCAGCTTCGTGCCGGACGAGGATGTGGCGGATGCGCTCATCCCCGAACAATTCGTCATAGATCGGAAGCACCGCGCCGCCGGGATAGCCGAATACATATTCGACACCCTGCTCGATCAGGCACTGCACAAGGATCGCAGCCCCGCTCATGGCGCTGGATTTGTTGGCTGCGGGTGGGGCAGGGTCCGGCTGACCGGGCACGGGGAACTCCATCTGTTCACATCCGCCGGGTAGGCGGAAACGCATTAACGAAAAACCGGTCCGACGCAGGGGGTTGCGCATCGGACCGAGTTGTGAGGCCGCTAAAGGTTATAATCTGATGGGTCAAGCCATTTTAGCGCAATAATGATGCAAAATGGCCTTCAATGTCGATATTTTCTGATTCATAATTTGGATGGAACCGCGCCCAATCGGCCGGCGGCTGTCGCCGGAACCAAGTGAATTGGCGCTTGGCATAATTCCGGGTCGCCTGCTGGCCGGCTGCGATCATCACGTCGGAGTCGATCTCGCCAGCAATGTAGGCCATGATTTCCGGCACACCGATGGCGCGCATCACCGGCAAATCCGGGTCCAGTTCGCGCGCGAGCAGGGCCTCGACTTCGGCAATAGCGCCGGCTTCCAGCATAGCTTGGAAACGGAGGTCGCACCTGTCGTAAACCCATTGCCGCTCGGGCTCGACGATCAGCGGGAGGAGCATCACGTCCTCGCCGATGCCACCCGCCTTGGCGAGCTGCCAGTCCGCGAGCGTCACCCCGGTGGAACGCTTCACCTCCAGAGCGCGGGCAATGCGCTGGGCGTCTGTCGGCGAGAGCGTAAGGGCGCGTTCAGGGTCTTCGAGTTGAAGCAGCTTGTAGGCGGCTTCATCGTCCATCGCCCGCACCGTAGCGCGCACGGCAGGGTCGATTTCAGGGATCGGGGCAATGCCTTCGAGCAGCACCTTAAGGTAGAGCCCGGTGCCGCCAACCAGAATCGGCACCGCGTCGGCGGCATGGCAGGCGGCAATCTCAGCCTTGGCACGTGCAGCCCATGCGGCGGCTGAACACGCCTGCGCACCGTCCCATGCACCGAACAGCCGGTGTTCGATCCCCGCCATTTCCTCGACCGAAGGGCGCGCGGAGAGCACCTGCAGGTCGGCATAGACCTGCGCGCTATCAGCGTTGATGATCACAGCTTTCCGCCCGCTTTGAGCGAGGTGTTGTGCCAGCGCGATTCCAATCGCGCTCTTGCCGCTGGCGGTCGGCCCTGCGATGAGCGCGAGCGGCAATTCAGGAGATACGGACATGCTCATTGCGCGGCTGATAGCAGAGACGGGCGAATGTGAAACGCGTCTCGATGCGTTGTCGTCTGCCTTGGCGGAAGCGGGCGCGCCGCTGCTCGCGGCGGCCATGCCGCAAGCAGAGGGCGACGTGCTGGAACTGCGCTTCGATGCGGGAGAGCCGGCGGCGGTGCTGACGGCGATCGATGCGGTGTTCCAGCCTGCCGATATGCTGGTGGCGCGCGGTGCCATCGCATTGCCGCGGCTGTTTGTGTCGGACATGGATTCGACCATGATCGGTCAGGAGTGCATCGATGAACTGGCCGACTACGCCGGATTGAAGCCGCAGATTGCCGCAATAACCGAGCGGGCGATGCAGGGCGAACTCGATTTCGAGGCCGCATTGCGCGAACGTGTGGCGCTGCTTGCGGGGCTGGATGAAGGCGCGATCCATGCCTGTCTGACTGATCGCATTACCGCCATGCCCGGCGCTAAGACGCTGGTGGCGACTTTGGCGGCGCTCGGCGCGCGCACCGTGCTGGTTACCGGCGGGTTTCATCACTTCGCCGATCCGGTAGCCCAGCAGCTTGGCTTTCATCGGGTGGTTGGCAATCGGCTTGCAGTCGAAGGCCGCAAACTTACCGGCGGGTTGATTGGCCCGATCACGGACAGCGCGGTTAAGGCCGCAGTGCTCCAGGACGAATTGGCGCTTTTGGGGAAGGGCGCGCATAGCCTTGCCACCGGTGACGGTGCCAATGACATTCCGATGATCGAAGCGGCCACTTACGGCTTTGCCTACCGCGCCAAGCCCAAGGCCCGCGCGGCGGCGAACGGGCGGATCGACGCGGGCGATTTGACCGCTGTCCTGACTTTGTTGGGCGTGCCAAAAGACCAGTGGCGCGATGTTTGACCGGATCGGTTGTGCGTGTCCGCAGCAAAAAAGAGTTTTGATTGGCGAACCGAATCGGCTATTAACATTCATGTAAGCAAGTGGGGCTAGAGCAAGCCCGCCTTGAAGGATGACGCTGACATGACCCGATCAGACATTGAAGCCTGCAGCCAGATGTTTTCCGCCGACGGCACCGTGCTGCGGCATCCCGATCGTCCCGAGGCGCGCTATCGCCCGCTGCGCGCGGTGCGCAATTTCCAGGCGCTGATCAAGGACAAGGATGACACCGCGCTGGTGTTCAACATCTTCGAATCGCTTCCCTCGTCCGGTTTCATGGATCGGGTTCGCGATCTTGCCTTGTCTGAGCGGGGCGAGTTCCTGCGCCAGTCTGAGCGTGAGCTTCCCACCATTCTCGATGATCACGCCGCGCTGCGCCGCACGCCCAAGGGTTCGGTTGCACACGCCTATTGCGATTTCATGGAGGAGGCCGGGTTCACGGCGGCAGGTCTGGTGGCCGAATCCGAACGGAACGGACGCGCGCGCTTTCCCGATTTGGTCGAATGGTACATCAACCGGTCACGCGATACGCATGATCTATTCCACGTGCTCACCGGCTATGGCCGCGATGCGCTGGGCGAACAATGCGTGCTGCTGTTCACGCACGGCCAGTCGCCCAGCCACGGTCACCTGCTGATCGGTTACGCCGGCGCGGCGCAAATCAAGAAGCTGATCAAGGGCAGTGCGGCGCCGATTTTCGGTGCAGTGCGGCAGGCGCATCGTACCGGGCAGGGCACGCCTCAGCTGATCGCGCAGCCGATCCGGCAATTGCTGGAACGCCCGCTTGCCGACGTGCGCGCCGAACTGCGCATTCCCGAACCGGCGGTATACCGCGAATGCCACCGCATCTGGCAGGCCGAAGGTGTCGATCCCTTCGATCTGTTGGCCAAGGCCGAACCCCGGCCCGAACTGCTCGCCGCCTGAGGCGGGCGGGCCCGAAACTGCCGGGCACCGCGCCTTCGTTAGCCTTCCATCCAGTCTGCAAAGAACCGCTGATTCGCAGCCCGCAATTCGCTGAGCGGCACGCCTAGCACGGCATCGCCACCAACCGTTCCGATCCGCTGGAAGCCGATCTGCGCCGTCTCGTCGTTCTGCGTGCCCTTGGCGAGCGCCGCGTTGAGCGCCGCCACATCGGGAACGGTGACCAGATAGCGGCCCTGATCCTCGCCGAACCACCATTGCGCCGGTGTGTAATCGGAGTTGCCGCCCAGATCAGCCTCGGCCCCTATGCCGCCCGCCAGAGCCATTTCCGCCAGTGCCACGGCAAGGCCGCCGTCGGATAGATCATGAACGGCATTGACCAGCCCATCGGCGATCAGCTCGTGGATGATGGCGCCGGCGTTGCGTTCAACCGTCAGATCGGTCGGCGGAGTGCGTCCGGCCTCCATGCCCTTGATCAGGCGCAGCCACAGCGACTGGCCAAGGTGTGATCGGGTTGGGTCAGGCTTGGCCCAGAACTCCGGCCCGACCAGGTAGATCGCATCGCCTGCCTGCTTGAAGTGCATGGTCATCATCTTCGACAGGTCGTTGATGATGCCAACGCCGCCAATCGCCGGGGTGGGCAGGATCGCGCTGCCGCCGCCGGTCGCCTTGCTTTCATTATAAAGGCTGACATTGCCCGACACGATCGGGAAATCGAGCGCGCGGCAAGCATCAGCCATGCCTTCGAGGGCGTGGACGATCTGCGCCATGATCTCGGGACGCTGCGGGTTGGCGAAGTTGAGGCAGTTGGTCACCGCCAGCGGACGGGCACCGACGGCGCACAGGTTGCGGTAGGCCTCTGCGATGGCCTGCTTGCCGCCCTCGTACGGGTCGGCGAACACGTAGCGCGGGGTGCAGTCCGTGGTGATGGCGAGCGCCTTGCCTGTTCCATGCACCCGCACAACCCCTGCGTCACCACCGGTCTGAAGCGTATCTGCGCCGACCTGCGAATCGTACTGTTCCGCAATCCAGCGGCGCGATGCGAGGTCGGGTGAGCCCATCATGGTGAGGAGATCAGCGGCAATGTCATCGCTGGCAGGCACTTCGGCGAGTGGCTTTACGCCTGCCCACGTCTTGTATTCTTCCTTTGACATGTAGGGCCGGTCGTACAGCGGGGCTTCGTCCGCCAGCGGGGCCAGCGGAATGTCGCAGACGACCTCCCCATTGAATTCCAGAACCATGTGGCCGGTATCGGTCACTTCGCCGATCACCGCGAAGTCCAGTTCCCACTTGCGGAAGATCGCTTCGGCCATGGCTTCCTTGCCAGGCTGCAAGACCATGAGCATCCGCTCCTGGCTTTCAGACAGCATCATTTCGTACGGCGTCATGCCTGTTTCGCGGCACGGCACCTTGTTCATGTCGAGCCGGATGCCCGCGCCGCCCTTCGACGCCATTTCGACGCTGGAGGAGGTAAGGCCTGCCGCGCCCATGTCCTGAATGGCGACGATTGCATCGGTTGCCATCAGTTCAAGGCAGGCTTCGATCAGCAGCTTTTCGGTGAAGGGATCGCCGACCTGTACCGTCGGGCGCTTGGCCTCGGCATCCTCGCCGAAATCGGCCGAAGCCATGGTTGCACCGTGGATGCCGTCACGTCCCGTCTTCGAGCCGACATAGACGATGGGATTGCCGAGTCCGGTCGCCGCCGAATAGAAAATCTTGTCCTGCTGGGCCACGCCAACGGTCATCGCGTTGACGAGAATATTGCCGTCATAGGCGGGGTGGAAGTTCGTCTCTCCGGCGACAGTCGGTACGCCGACGCAATTGCCATAGCCGCCGATCCCCGCGACCACGCCCTGCACCAGATGCTTCATCTTGGGGTGTTCGGGCCGCCCGAAACGCAGTGCGTTGGCATTGGCGATGGGCCGCGCGCCCATGGTGAACACATCGCGCAGGATGCCGCCGACGCCCGTTGCCGCCCCCTGATAAGGCTCGATGTAACTCGGGTGGTTGTGGCTCTCCATCTTGAAGATTGCGGCCTGACCATCACCAATGTCGATCACGCCTGCGTTCTCGCCCGGGCCGCAGATCACCCACGGAGCTTCGGTCGGCAGCTTCTTCAAGTGCAGACGCGAGGATTTGTAGCTGCAGTGCTCGGACCACATGACCGAAAAGATGCCCAGTTCGACCATGTTGGGCTCGCGGCCCAGCGCGTGCAGGACGCGTTCGTATTCCTCGGTCGAGAGGCCGTGCTGTTCGACGATTTCAGGGGTTATGGCGGTCATGCTGGGGCTCCTTGCGCAGCCCCCTAGATTACTGGAGCGCGAAGGCCAAGTTGCCGCGTTTCCGGAACCAGCGATTCTCCCCGACCCAGGTTGCCAGCATGGTTATCACGGCGAAGGCGATCAGCGCCTGCAGGGCAAAAAACACTCCTGCGGTTTGCGGATGAGGGCCGAACCAGCTGAACGCTTGAAGCAGCAGCATCACTCCGATCAGAATGGCAGGCGGCCCCGCCGGCCCGCGCGTGCGGCGCAGATAGAAGGCAAAAGCGCCCAGCGTCAGTCCCAGCTCCAGCGGGACCGAAACCCATGGCAGGTTCCACAGACCCAGCCCCAGCTTGGGCGGAGAACCGTCAAGCGTCAGGTCGGGCACGTGCACCAGCCAGTCGAGCAGCCAGTGCGATAACACCACCAGCCCCGCCAACAGCCCCAGTTGCCAATCGCGGCGATAGACCGCCACCGTGCCAAGCATCGCTGCCGCCCAGATCGCCGCGCCGATCAGGCTGTGAGTGTAGGGCATGTAATAGAAATCGATTGGCGCCATCACGCTCGCCGGAGGATCGACGACGCGCATATGCTCCACGCCGAATATCGAGAGCGCAAAGAAGCCCCAGTCGATCAACTGCGCCGCCACAAACATCGCGCCAAGCCGCGGCCGTTCAGGGCTTACTGCTGCGGCGATGAAGGCAGGGGCGAAGTGGCCGATGAACATTTCAGGCGGTGGTGGGGGCGAAGCGCAGCACGGCCCAGGTGGCAATCGCGCTTGCCGCGCCGGTCACGAAGGCGCCCCACAGGATATCAAGCACGCTGATATGCGTGGCCCAGACCTTCATCACCGCCTGCGACGTCAGATCGAAGGTGGCATAACACAGCGCGCCCAGCAGGATGCCATTCAACATCGCAGCTTGCACGCCGCCGCCTTCGATGCCCGGCTTGATCGCGAACCAGGTGATCCCGGCGATATAGATGAAGTAGAAAGCCACCGCCGCGCCGACGTTGAAATCCTTGGCCATGATCTCACCGATCACGGGCCGGTAAAGGTTGCCCGCAGCCCAGCGCAGCCAGATGATATCGAACGCGAGAAAGGACACGGCTGCGACGCCGTAGGCGATGATCCACTTCAGCATAAGTTCGATAATCCTGTGTTGGTTGATGCCGCCCGTCACCGGCAGCCTTGACCGCGCCCGCCCGTCCCGTCAATGCTTCGCGCCATGGACGAGGGCACTTCAACACCGGCTGCGGCCGGTCAGGACATCGCAGGCATGAGCTTTGAGCAGGCACTCGCCGCGCTTGAAACGATCGTGCAGCAGCTTGAACGCGGCGACGTGCCGCTGGATCAATCGATCAGCCTTTACGAACGCGGCGAGGCGCTGCGCGCTGCGTGCCAGCAGCGGCTCGATGCGGCGCAAGTGCGGATCGAGCGGATAGTCACCGCTGCCGATGGTCGGGCAACCGGCACGCAGCCCTTCGACGCGGAGGGATAGACGATGCTGGCTGAAACGCACGGCACCATGCTGGGTGAGGCGATCAGGAACATCCAATCGGAGATCGATTCGGTTTTCGACGCGGTCCTTCCCGTTCCCGAGGACACTTCCGCGCGCTTGATTGAGGCGATGCGCTATGCCGCGATGGGCGGCGGCAAGCGGGTGCGTCCGCTGCTCGTGTGCAGCACGGCCGGGCTGTTCGGTGTGTCGCGCGATGCGGCGCTGCGGGCAGGGGCCGCCATCGAGGCGATCCATGTCTATTCGCTGATCCATGATGATCTTCCCTGCATGGACAATGACGATCTGCGCCACGGCAAGCCGACGCTTCATAAGGTCTATGACGAGGCAACCGCCGTGCTGGCGGGTGACGCGCTTCACGCCCTGGCGTTTGAAATCCTCGCGGACGATGCGACGAGCGAAGACCCCTTCACCCGGAGCGAACTGATCCTGACGCTGGGCAAGGCTTCGGGGATGCACGGCATGGCGGGCGGGCAGATGATGGACATGGTCGCCGACGAAGAAGGCGTGACCTATGACCTTCACACCATCACCCGCCTGCAACAGCTGAAAACCGGCGCGCTGCTGGCCGCCAGTGTCGAGATGGGCGCAATTCTGGGTAAGGTTCCACCTGCGGGACGGATGCATCTGCGCGCCTATGCCCGCGATATCGGGCTGGCTTTCCAGATTGCCGACGATCTGCTCGATGTCGAAGGCGATATCGAAAAGGCAGGCAAGGCGCTGCGCAAGGACGATGAACAGGGCAAGCAGACCTTCGTAACCCTGATGGGCGTGGACAAGGCACGCGAACAGGCCCGCGCGCTGGTCGATCAGGCGGTGCTGCGCCTTGCCTCCTATGGCGGCGAGGCTGACATCCTGCGCGCGCTGGCCCGTTACATCGTCGAGCGCGACCGCTAGACGTCGCTGCCGCAAGAGAGGACACCTGTGATGACACGCCGCGTCGGGATTTACCCCGGAACCTTCGACCCGATCACGCTGGGCCATGCCGATATCATCCGGCGCGGTTCCAAACTGGTCGATCACCTGATTATCGGCGTGACCACCAACCCTTCGAAAAATCCCATGTTTTCGACCGAGGAACGCTTCCGCATGGTTGAACGTGAGGTGGCGAACATGGGCCTCACCAATGTCGAGGTGGTCGGATTCAACGCGCTGCTTGTGAAATTCGCGCAGAAGCAGGGGGCCAACGTCATTATCCGCGGCCTGCGCGCGGTGGCCGACTTCGAATACGAATATCAGATGGCCGGGATGAACCAGCAGCTCGATGAAGAGATCGAGACGGTGTTCCTGATGGCCGATGTCTCGCTCCAGCCGATCGCGTCAAAGCTGGTCAAGGAAATCGCGGTCTATGGCGGTGATATCGCGCGCTTCGTCAGCGCGCCGGTGTGTGGCGAAGTTACCGCCCGCGTGCGCGAACTGGGGCTGAAGGGCGATTATTGACGCCCGTGGCCCAGCACCCAGGCCCATCATTCATTGCAGTGTCAGATCGCCGGGGTTAAACGGCTGCACACATCCGGATGGAACCATGATCAAAGCCAAGTTCGCAACCGCTTTTGCCGCTCTCGTTTTTCTGACCGTACCGCAGGCGGCGTTCGCCCAGCAGCAGCGTGACGATACGCCCCCGGAAGCGTTCGGCGACGCTGCCAAAAAGCCCGAAGCGGAAGCGGCGGTGCCTGCGGCACCGCGCGTCTATTCCGCGATCAATCATGATCCGGCGTTCGAACCTGACAACGTCTGGGTGCTCGATCTGTCCAATGGTCAGCGCGTCAAGGTGCGCCTGCAGGCCGATTGGGCGCCAGCCCACGTGGAACGGATCAAGACGCTGACCCGCGCGGGCTTTTACGATGGCGTGGTGTTCCACCGCGTGATCGAAGGCTTCATGGCGCAGGGCGGCGATCCGACCGGAACCGGGCAGGGCGGCAGTGAGCTTCCCGATCTCAAGGCCGAATTCAACCCCATGCCCCATGTGCGCGGCACCCTGTCGATGGCCCGCGCTTCGGAAGAAGATAGCGCCAACAGCCAGTTCTTCATCGTCTTCTACCCGCGTTTCAGCCTCGACAAGAAATACACCAATTTCGGTCGGGTCATCGAGAACATGGAGGCCGTCGACGCCATCACGCGTGGGGAGCCGCCAGCGACCCCCAGCTACATCGTGCAGGCCTCGATGGCGTCCGACAACAAGGCGTCGCCCCCACCGCCAGCCCCTGCAGCAGACGCGCCGATTTCGGCCGACATGTTAAGCGCGCCGCTGCCCTAAACCCTTTCAAATGGCGCGCCTTCCGGCTACGGGCCCGCGCCATGAAAGTAGATCTATTCGATTTTGAACTCCCGCAGGAACGCATTGCGCTGCGGCCGGTGCGCCCTCGCGATGCAGCACGGATGCTCGTTGTGCGCGCAGCTGATGCGCCGTTCGAGGATAGGGGCGTGCGCGATCTGCCGCAGCTCCTCAATCCGGGCGATGTGCTGGTGTTCAATGATACCCGCGTGATCCCCGCCCAGCTTGAAGGGCGCCGTGCCGATGGCGAGGCGAAGATCGGCGCAACGCTGCACAAACGTATCGATCTGCGCCGCTGGCAGGCCTTCATCCGCAACGCCAAGCGCGTGAAGGACGGCGATCAAATCATCTTCGGCGGCGGCGTGACCGCGATTGCCGAACAGCGCTTGGCCGATGGTTCGATCATTCTGTTCTTCGAAGGCGATGAGCCGGTCGAAGTTCTGCTCGACCGGGCAGGCACCATGCCGCTGCCGCCCTATATCGCCAGCAAGCGCGGCATCGACGCGCAGGATCTGGAGGATTACCAGACCATGTTTGCGGCTGAGGAAGGCGCGGTTGCTGCGCCCACCGCCTCGCTGCATTTCACGCCAAGGCTGGTCGATGCCATCGATGCCGCCGGGATCGGGCGCGCCATGCTGACGCTGCACGTGGGCGCGGGGACGTTTCTGCCGGTCAAGGCCGATGATACCGACGATCACCAGATGCACGCGGAATTCGGACGGATTTCGCCCGAGACCGCCGCGCAGCTTAACGAAGCGCGGGCGAAAGGCGGCCGGATCATCGCGGTCGGCACCACCTCGCTGCGCCTGCTGGAAAGCGCGGTCGATGAAAACGGTGTGATCCAGCCTTTTGCCGGAGACACCGCGATCTTCATCACGCCCGGCTATAAGCTGAAGGCCGTCGACGGGCTAATGACCAATTTCCACCTGCCCAAATCGACTTTGATGATGCTGGTCAGCGCGTTGATGGGGCGGGACCGGATGATGGCAGCCTATGACCACGCCATCGAACATGAATACCGTTTCTATTCCTATGGTGACTCCTCGCTGCTGCTCCCTTAACCGGGGGGAATGCATGAACCCATTCTGTCGATCCGCGGGCTGACCAAGACTTACAGGAACGGCCCGCGCGCGCTCGACAATGTCGATCTCGATATCCGCGCCGGCGAAATTTTCGCGCTGCTCGGGCCAAACGGGGCGGGCAAGACCACGCTGATCGGCGCGGTGTGCGGCTTGGTGCGACCAACTGGCGGGACGATCACCGCGTTCGGGAATGATCTATCGCGCAATTGGCGCAGCGCCCGCGCGCGGATTGGGCTGGTGCCACAGGAACTTGCCACCGACATGTTCGAAACCGTGTGGCGCGCGGTCGCCTATTCGCAAGGGCTGTTTGGCAAGACCCATGACCCCGCGCGGCTTGAGGAGATCCTCAAAAGCCTGTCCCTGTGGGAAAAAAAGGACGCGCAAATCCGCGCGCTGTCTGGCGGGATGAAGCGCCGCGTGCTGATTGCCAAGGCGCTGGCCCATGATCCCGAACTGTTGTTTCTCGATGAACCCACCGCCGGGGTGGACGTGGAACTGCGCAAGGGCATGTGGGAGCAGATCGCCGCGCTCAAGGAACGCGGGGTGACGATCATCCTCACCACCCACTACATCGAAGAGGCCGAAGAAATGGCTGACCGCGTCGGCATAATTCAGGGCGGGCGCATTTTGATGGTGGATGAAAAACGCGCGATGATGGAGCGATTGGGCACCACCGAAGCGGTGATCGACCTGGCCGAGCCGCTTGCTGCCCTGCCGGAGGCCCTGGCTGGCTTCGCCGTCGAACTGGCAGACGGCGGCAGACGCCTGATCTTCCGCGGCGGCAACGGCGAGGGCAAGGGGCGGGCGGAGGTCGCGCAGATCACACAATCGCTGACCCGCGCCGGGATCGCCTATACCAGCATCGACATTCACGATTCCTCGCTGGAGGATATCTTCGTGGGCCTGTTGGGCCAGAAGACGGAGGCGGCGTGATGCATTTCAATATCCGCAGTGCTTACGCCATCTACCGCCGCGAAATGGCCCGCGCCTTCCGCACCGCCTTTCAGTCGATCCTGTCGCCGGTGCTCACCACCTCGTTGTATTTCGTTGTGTTCGGATCGGTGATCGGCGCGCGAATGGAGCCTATCGGCGGGGTGCCCTACGGCGCCTTCATCATCCCCGGCCTGCTGATGCTGACGCTGCTTGGTGAAACGACCAGCAATGCAAGCTTCGGCATCTATATGCCGCGATTCACCGGCACGATTTACGAACTGCTCTCGGCCCCCGTTGGCGTGGCCGAGACGCTGGCAGGCTTCGTCGGCGCGGCGGCGACAAAAGGCCTGATCCTTGCCGCCATCATCCTTGGTACAGCGACGTTCTTTGTAGATTACGAAATTCGGCATCCGCTGCTTGCGGCGTTCTTCATCATGCTGGTGGCCGCAAGTTTTGCGTTGTTCGGTTTCATCCTCGGTATCTGGGCCGATTCTTTCGAGAAGCTGGGCATTATCCCGCTCCTGATCCTCACTCCCCTGACGTTTCTTGGGGGCACCTTCTATTCCATCAAAGATCTGCCCGCGCCGTGGGATGCGGTTGCGCTCGCCAATCCGATTGCCTTTCTGGTGAGCGGGCTGCGGTATTCTTTCTACGGGGTTTCGGACGTGCCGATTGCGGTGTCGCTGGGCCTGACGCTCGGTTTCCTCACTGTCTGTGTTGTCACCATTACCGTGATCTTCCGAACGGGATGGCGGCTGAGAGACTGATCCATGTTAATTCATAATTTCATTGGTCGGACATAATGCACCATCAATCCGACATTATTAGTTAGATACAGCTTTGTTCATTACTCAGACAAGCCGCGCTACCTAGCTCCCTTTTTGACGTCGCACCTCCCGCGGCAGTTCAGAAAAGGACACCCAAACATGAAGAAGTTCGTCTTCGCCTCATTTGCGGCAGCCAGTGCGCTCGCTCTGCCCGCCGCGGCCCACGCCCAAAGCTCGGCCGAAAAGCCCGACATCACCATTGGCGCCTCGGTCGGCCTGCATGACCTCGGTGTCGACCTTGGCGATTTCGACGCTGACGATGGCGAGTTCGACGATTTTAACATCGATGACACCGCCGAAATCTATGGCGGCTTTGCAGCGGTCGACTTCCCGGTTGGCGACAGCATGTTTGCCGGTGTCGAGGGGAACTTCCATTTCGGCAGCGGCCCGATCGAATCCGAATACGGCGTAGCGGGCCGGGTCGGCTTCAAGACCGAAGGCGGCACCAAGATCTACGCCCGCGGCGGCTATCAGTGGGTCGATCTTGATCTTGGCAACCTCACCGGTGTCGACGAGGATTTGCTCGATGAAAACAACATCGACGTGAAAGATGTCGGCGGCGATTACCTCGTCGGCGTCGGCGTCGAAGTGCCTCTCAGCTCGGTGGTGCTTCGCGCCAACGTGGACACAATCGCTTTTGATACCCTGCGCGGGACCGTCGGCGTGGGCTTCAAGTTCTAAGACCCGTTACAATACCGGAGGGTCGTTACATCGGCCCTCCGGCGCCTGCGTTTACCGGTCCGAAGGGATCGTTATGGGCACGCCACGTTGTTCGCTGAGCCTGAACGGTAGCCTTTCGAGCGGTTAATCCTGTTGAAAGTGATCGGGGAATAGGTGCTTTCCCATCGGCGCACGCCCCCCTGTGCGTCGGATAAAGCAAGGGAAAACAGAACTATGAAGACCCTCACCCTGACCGCGCTCGCAGCGATGGGCGCGATCGCTCTTCCGGCGGCTGCCCAGGCCCAGACGACCGCTCAAGGCCCCGAGGTCTATGTCGGCGCAACCGCCGGTATCCACGATCTCGGCTTCGGCTTACCCGACGACGACGGCGGCATCTATGGTGTCGTGGCCGGCGTTGACGTGCCGGTGGGCGAAAGCCTGTTCGTTGGTGTCGAAGGTAACTACAACATCGGCGACGGCGCTATCGACAGCGAATACGGCGTTGCTGCCCGCGCCGGTGTGCGAGTGGGCGAGACGGCCAAGGTCTATGTCCGCGGCGGTTTCCAGGAAGTCGATTTCAACCTGCGCCGCTTTGTGCCGCTCGCTCCGGCCAACGCCGATGACACCGATGGCGACTATCTGGTCGGCGCTGGCGTCGAATTCGGCCTCGGCGAAAGCCCGGTCCGTTTCCGCGCCGGGATCGACACCATCGCGTTCGATTCGACCCGCGCAACCGTGGGCGTTCTGTTCGGCTTCTGAGCCTGAGCGTATCGGAATACATCAAGGCCGGCAGCACCCCGATTGCTGCCGGCCTTTTTGCTGCCTGCAGGCCGGGGCGTGACAGCACGGCACAGGGCGGCTAATCGGCCAGCGCAATGACTGGCCCCCGCTTCTCCTTCACCCTCCACGCGCGCGACGGCAAGGCGCGCACCGGCACCATCGCCATGCAGCGCGGCGAAATCCGCACACCTGCCTTTATGCCGGTCGGCACGGCGGCCACGGTCAAGGCGATGAAGCCCGAGGCGGTGCGCCAGACCGGGGCCGACATCATCCTCGGCAACACCTATCACCTGATGTTGCGCCCCGGCGCGGAACGGGTGGCGCGGCTTGGCGGGTTGCACAAATTCATGAACTGGCCGCGCCCGATTCTCACCGATAGCGGCGGCTATCAGGTGATGAGCCTGTCCGAACTGCGCAAGCTGACCGAGCAGGGCGTCGAATTTCGCAGCCATCTCGACGGGTCGAAGCATATGCTCACGCCCGAACGTTCGATGGAAATCCAGCGTCTGCTGGGCAGCGATATCGTTATGGCCTTCGACGAATGCCCCCGCGCGGATCGTCCGCGGGACGACATCGCCACTTCGATGGAGCTGTCGATGCGCTGGGCCAAGCGCAGCCGCGAAGGCTTCGATAGCGGCGAGGAACACGCTGGCCGCGCCGCTCTGTTCGGCATTCAGCAAGGCGCGCTGCACCAGGATCTGCGCCGGATCAGCGCCGACGCGCTCGCCGATATCGGGTTCGACGGCTATGCAGTCGGCGGGCTGGCCGTGGGGGAAGGGCAGGAGGCGATGTTTGGCGTGCTCGACTACGCGCCCGATATGCTTCCCGCCGACCGACCGCGTTACCTGATGGGCGTGGGCAAGCCCGATGATCTGGTCGGCGCGGTGGAGCGCGGGATCGACATGTTCGATTGCGTGCTGCCCACCCGGTCGGGCCGCAATGGGCAGGCCTTCACGTGGAACGGGGCGCTCAATCTGAGAAACGCGCGCTTTGCCGAGGATACCGGCCCGCTGGATGACCGCTGCACCTGTCCGGTCTGCACCACCTATTCACGCGCCTATATCCACCATCTCGTGAAGTCGGGCGAGATGCTGGGCGCCATGCTGGTGACCGAGCACAATCTGAGCTTCTATCAGGCCTTGATGCAGGCCATGCGCGATGCCATTGCGGGCCAGCGTTTTGCCCAATTTGCCGCCACGTTCCGGCGCGATTACCTCGGAAGTTCATGATTAATGTCTGATCGCGTCATCAAAGGTCCTGAAGCTTGCGAAACCATGATCGACGTGCGCGCCGGGGTGGATGCGCTTGACCGCGAACTGGTCGCGCTGCTGGCCAAGCGGTTCGGCTATATGCGCGCCGCCGCCCGGATAAAGCCGAGCCGCGATGCGGTGCGCGACGAAGCCCGCAAGGCCAGCGTCATCTCTGCCGCCGTTGCCGAAGCCGAGGTGCATGGCATCCCGGCTGACGTTGTGGGCGATATTTGGGAGCGCCTCGTCGAAGGATCGATCGCCTATGAATTTGGCGAATGGGACCGGATCAGGGACTGACTTCGGTTCGTCCGACCTAACGAAAAAGGGCGGCCCTTGCGGGGCCGCCCTTTTTGTATCTGATCGCTGAAACGCCGGATCAGCGCGAGTAGAATTCGACCACCAGGTTCGGTTCCATCGTCACCGGGTACGGCACTTCGTCGAGCTTCGGCACGCGGGTGAAGGTCACCTTCTCGGTGCCGTCGGGCATGACGTAATCGGGAATGTCACGCTCGGCCAGGCCTTGGGCTTCGATCACGAGTGCCATTTCCTTGGCCTTGTTGCCGAGGCTGATCACATCGCCGACCGCAATGCGGCGCGAGGCGATGTTGCACTTCACGCCGTTCACATAGATGTGACCATGGCTGACGATCTGACGCGCCGAGAAGATGGTCGGCGCGAACTTGGCGCGGTACACCACCATGTCGAGACGACGCTCAAGCAGGCCGATCAGGTTCTGGCTCGTGTCGCCCTTCATGCGCGATGCTTCGGCATAGGTGCTCTTGAACTGCTTTTCGGTGACTTCGCCGTAATAGCCCTTGAGCTTCTGCTTGGCGCGCAGCTGCAGGCCATAATCGCTCATCTTGCCCTTACGACGCTGACCGTGCTGGCCGGGGCCGTAAGAACGCTTGTTCACCGGGGAATTCGGACGACCCCAGATGTTTTCGCCCATCCGGCGGTCAATTTTGTGCTTGGCGCTTTTGCGCTTCGACATAGTCGTATCCTTCAATGTGCTGACCCGCCCCAGTGGCGAGTGTTCAACCCGGCATCGCTCCATCAGGACATCGGTCCAGATGCGGCCACTGCTTCACCGGGGTGCAGGGCCCATTTGCGAAGGCGCGCGCATAGCATGAACCACGCCCGCGTCAAGCAATAGGGTGCTGCGGCGCGCTGCATTGCCGGCGTCAGTCCTGCCGGTTACGCTCCAGCGTGCTGAGGACGCCGCGCAGTGTGCGGACTTCCAGATGGTTCCAGCCCGGTTTGGTCAGCACGCCGCGTAATGTGCGGTACGTGGCCTCAGCACGCGAATGCGGGAAGAAATACCCGCGGGGCTCCAGCATCTTTTCAAAATGGGCAATCAGCCCATCGAGCTCGTCCTGCGGGGCAGGGGGCAGGGTGTCTTCCAGCGTCGGCTGCACCAGCACCGGATCGACGCCTGCCATCTCGCGTCCGATCCGCGACCATTCATAAGCCACCAGAATGACAGCTTGCGCCAGATTGAGCGACGCAAATTCAGGGTTGATCGGGATGGTGAGGATATTGCGCGCAAGTGCCACGTCCTCAGTTTCCAGCCCGGACCGTTCAGGGCCAAAGATGATCGCATGGCGGCCGGGCAGGGTGTGCACCTGCCGCCCAGCCTCATCCGCACCAATCACCGGCTTGGTCACGCCCCGCTTGCGAACCGTGGTGGCATGGACATGAGCGCAATCGGCGACAGCGTCGGCAGTGGTGGCGAAAACCTTCGCCTGTTCCAGCACGATGTCCGCACCCGATGCGGCCGGTCCGGCCGAGGGGTTGGGCCAGCCATCGCGCGGGCTGACAAGGCGCAGTTCGGTCAGCCCAAAATTGAGCATCGCGCGTGCTGCCTTGCCGATATTCTCGCCCAGCTGCGGACGGACCAGCACGATTATCGGCTTGTTGAGATCAGCCATATTTCTATTAATCTTTAGCAGCTTGCTGGACGGTGTGCGCAAATTCTTCGAAGTCCCGTGCTTCGGAAAAATCGCGGTAGACGCTGGCGAAGCGGATGTAGGCGACGGAGTCGATCTGGCGCAGGCCCTCCATGACCAGCTCGCCAATATGCGATGCCGGAACTTCAGCCTCTCCCGATGTTTCGACTTGCCGCTGGATGCCCGAAATCAGCTGGTCGAGCCGTTCCTGATCGATCCCGCGCTTCCGGCACGCCAAGGCGACGGATTGTTCAAGCTTGGAGCGGTCGAAGGCCTCACGCTTCTCACCTGACTTCACCACCACAACTTCGCGCAGTTGTACCCGTTCAAACGTCGTGAAACGCGCCCCGCAGGACGAGCACTGGCGACGCCGCCGGATCGAGGCATTATCCTCGGTCGGGCGACTGTCTTTGACTTGTGTGTCATCATGGGCACAAAATGGGCAGCGCATTCAGATGGTTACTTCTTAATCCGCTGATAAAGCGCGAAGCCTGCGCCGGCGATCAGGCCGATTGGCCAGGACACCACCGGTAGCAACCCGGCAGCCACCGCACCGATGGCGGCACCAGCCAGAACCGGCTTGCTGGACGGGTGGCCGAGGCCTTCCTTGGCCATGCCGGAAATCTCGGCCTTGGCATCGTCCACCCATTCCGGGGTCTGGCGCGGTTTCTGATCCAAGACGCAAGCTCCTCACATGCCGGGATAGACGGGGAAGGCTGCGCAGAGCGCGCTAACCCGTTGGCGGACGCTTTCTTCAATCTGTGCGTCACCTTCGGGGCCATTTTTGGCAAGCCCTTCGACGACTTCGGCGATGAGCTTGCCAACCGTACGGAACTCTTCGGGGCCAAAGCCGCGGGTCGTGCCGGCGGGCGTTCCCAGACGAATGCCACTGGTTACAAACGGCGAACGGCTGTCAAAGGGGATGCCGTTCTTGTTGCAGGTCAGCCAGGCGCGATCCAGACCCTTTTCGGCGTCCTTGCCGGTCACGTCCTTCGCGGTCAGATCGACCAGCATCGAGTGGTTGTCGGTCCCGCCGCTGACGATGCGCAGGCCGTTTTCCTCAAGGCTCGAGGCTAGCGCGCGGGCGTTTTCAACGATCCGGTGGGCGTAGGTGCTGAATTCCGGGGCCAGCGCCTCACGGAAGGCGACCGCCTTGGCCGCGACGATATGCATCAGCGGGCCGCCCTGAAGGCCCGGGAACACTGCCATATTGAGCGGCTTGGTGAACTTCTCGTCATTCCACAGGATGATGCCCGAACGCGGACCGCGCAGGGATTTGTGGGTCGTGGAGGTGACGATGTCGCAATGCGGGAAGGGCGAGGGGTGCGCGCCGCCTGCGACAAGCCCGGAAATGTGGCTCATGTCGCACAGCAGGATCGCGCCCACTTCATCGGCAATGGCGCGGAAAGCGGGGAAATCCCATGTGCGTGAATAGGCTGTGCCGCCGCAGATGATGATCTTCGGCTTGTGTTCGCGCGCCTTGGCGGCGACTTCCGCCATGTCCACGGTTTCGGTCTCACGGCCCACGCCGTAGGACACGGGGTTGAACCACTTGCCGCTCATGTTGACGGGCGAACCGTGGGTAAGGTGACCGCCCGAATTCAGATCCAGCCCCATGAAGGTGTCGCCCGGATTGAGCAGAGCGAGGAACACCGCCTGATTCATCTGCGAGCCCGAATTTGGCTGCACATTGGCAAAGTTGCAGCCGAACAATTGCTTGGCGCGGTCCATGGCTAGCGTTTCGACCACGTCGGCATAGTCGCAGCCGCCGTAGTAACGCTTGCCCGGATAGCCTTCGGCATACTTGTTGGTGAATACGCTGCCGGCCGCTTCCAGCACCGCGCGCGAGGCGATGTTTTCCGACGCAATCAGCTCGATCTTATCGCGCTGGCGGGCGAGTTCCTTGCCGATGGCCGCCGCGATCTCGGGATCGGCGTGGGCGAGGTCATCATGCCAGAAGCCGTCCATCGGGGAACCGGCGCGGGCGGCGAAATCAATCGGGGCTGTGCTCATTGGTGGGTCTCGATATGATCGGGCTGGAACGGGGGCTTGCCAAGCTTGCCAACCCGGCGCTGGTGGCGCCCGGCCGGATCGCCGGCATCGGCGAATTCTGTGTCTAGAAATGTTGCAACGCAGGACTTCGCCATTTCGATCCCTACGAGACGCGCGCCCATTGCGATGCAATTGGCATCATTATGTTCGCGGGCGAGGGCGGCGGACAGCGGTTCGGAAACCAGCGCACAGCGCACCTGCGGGTGGCGGTTGACGCTGATCGAAATGCCGATCCCGCTGCCGCACAGGGCCACACCGAACTCCACCGTGCCCTCGGCGATAATCTCGGCAAGACGGTAGCCGTAATCGGGATAATCCACGCTTTGTCCGGGCTCGGGGCCGAGATCGGCGACGTCGTGGCCTTCTTCGATAAGCCATTCGGCGAGCTCGGCCTTAAGCTCGGTCGCGGCGTGATCTGAGGCGATAGCAATGCGCATGGCGCTGCCATAGTCGCATGGCCAGGGATTCTCTACCCCTTGGACAAGGCTTTTCGACGGGCAGCGCGTCAGAGGCCATAACCTGACACCGCAGGCATGAAAAACCCCGCCGAAGCGGGGCCTTTCAGGTGCTTACTGATCGAGGAACGACCGCATCTTGCGCGACCGGCTCGGGTGCTTGAGCTTCCGTAGCGCCTTCGCTTCGATCTGGCGGATACGTTCGCGCGTCACCGAGAACTGCTGGCCGACTTCTTCCAGCGTGTGATCGGTGTTCATCCCGATCCCGAAGCGCATGCGCAGCACGCGTTCTTCGCGCGGGGTGAGGCTCGCCAGCACGCGGGTGACGGTTTCCTTGAGGTTCGCCTGAATCGCGGCATCGACAGGGATGATCGCGTTCTTGTCCTCGATGAAATCGCCGAGGTGGCTGTCTTCCTCGTCCCCGATGGGCGTTTCGAGGGAGATCGGCTCCTTGGCGATCTTCATCACCTTGCGCACCTTCTCCAAAGGCATGGAGAGGCGCTGCGCCATTTCCTCAGGGGTCGGCTCGCGGCCTTCCTCGTGGAGGAACTGGCGGCTTGTGCGCACCAGCTTGTTGATCGTTTCGATCATGTGCACCGGAATACGGATGGTGCGCGCCTGATCGGCGATCGAGCGGGTGATCGCCTGCCGGATCCACCACGTGGCGTAAGTGCTGAACTTGTAGCCGCGGCGGTATTCGAACTTGTCGACCGCCTTCATCAGCCCGATGTTGCCTTCCTGAATAAGATCAAGGAATTGCAGGCCGCGGTTGGTATACTTCTTGGCAATCGAGATCACCAGCCGCAGGTTCGCTTCAACCATTTCCTTCTTGGCAATGCGCGCTTCGCGCTCACCCTTCTGGACCATGTTGACGATGCGGCGGAATTCGGGAAGGCTCATGCCGGTTTGCGCGGCAATATCGGCGATTTCCGAACGGATGCGCTCGATCGCTTCCTCTTCGCGCTCGGCGAAGGCGGCCCACTTCTTGTCCTTCTTGGCGCGTTCCTTGATCCACGCATCGTCCATCTCGTTGCCCATGTAGGCATTGAGGAAGTCGACGCGCTTGACCTTGTGACGTTCCGCGAGACGGAGCATCTGTCCGCCCAGCGTGGTCAACCGGCGGTTGAAGGCATAAAGGTTGTCGACCAGGAATTCGATCTTGGTCGCGTGGAACTGCACGCTTTCGACCTCGGCGGTGAGGTCTTCGCGCAGCTGTTCGTACTTGGTTTCCTTGGCCGCAGGGAAGGCATTGCCGAGCGCCAGCGTTTCCACCCGCTCGCCCTGAAGTTTTTCGAAGGCGTTGAACAGCGATGTGATGCGCGCGAAGCGCTCGAGCGCCTCGGGCTTCAGCGCGGCTTCCATCTGAGCAAGAGAGAGGGTGTTGTCCTCCTCTTCTTCTTCTTCGCGCTTGGGGCGGCCTTCGCCGTCCTCATCCTCGTCCGCGTCGGCTTCCGGCTCGTCTGCAACTTCGTCATCCTCGCGGATGGTCGGGCCGGCGGTGGCTTCGGAAATTTCGCCGTCGTCGTCGTCGTCCTCGGCGCCTTCGGCCATCTTGTCGGCAGGCGGTTCCTTGGACAGCATGGCATCAAGATCGAGGATCTCGCGCAGCTGCATATCGCCGTTGTTCAGCGCTTCCGACCAGTGAATGATCGCGTGGAAGGTGATCGGGCTTTCGCACAGCCCTATGATCATCATGTCCCTGCCGGCTTCGATGCGCTTGGCAATGGCGATTTCGCCTTCGCGGCTGAGCAGTTCGACCGCGCCCATTTCGCGCAGGTACATGCGCACCGGATCATCGGTGCGTTCACCCGTCGCCAGCTTGCGATTGGCGGCGCGGGCGTCCTTGGCCGGTCCCTTCTTTTCGGCGTCATCGTCGTCGTCATCGTCGTCATCGTCGGCGACGGTGTCTTCGGATTCGCGATCTTCGCCCTCGCCATCGGCTTCGGCGTCTTCATCGCTTTCGACGATCTGCACGCCCATTTCCGAAAGAGCGGTCTGGATATCCTCAATCTGGTCGGGGCTCATCTCGCCTGAAGGGAGGGCCTCGTTCAGCTCGTCATAAGTGACATAGCCGCGTTTCTTCGCCTTGCTGATCAGCTTCTTGATCGAAGAATCATTCAGATCGATCAGCGGGGCATCTTCCTTCTCGGGCATATTTCGTCACGTTTCCGTTGTGGGGGTTGCCTGCCGCTGTGCGCACAGCGTGCTTGCCACCCGTTAATCCCATGTCCGCCGGTCAGGCGGTATCGTTATCGGTTGCCACCGGTGCCGCCTTGCGGCGCCCGAAGGCCTTGAGCCGTTCTTCAACTGCCATGAGCTGTGCGCGCAGGCGTGTTTGTTCCGCAAACGATCCTTCAGGATCGTTTTCGAAACGGGCAATCGTGGCCGCAAGCGCGGCCTCCAGCGCCGGCCGTTCGACCAGCAGCGACACAGCTTCAGCCAGTTCCTCGCACGCAGCGCCGGGATCGTTGCCTTCATCAAGAAAGGCGTAGCGGATATCTGCCGGCGGGGCAGGTTGGCCTTGCGCGTTGCATATGGCGGTTGCGCCGTGCGAATCAAGCGTTTCTGCAAGTTCGAACAGCGATTCGATGGCGGCAGCCGTTCCAGAGGCGGTCCGGGCGAGGGTGGAAAGTGCCTCGGCATGGCGCGAAATCTGGTCGGGGAAGCGGGCGAAACCGGCCAGCACTGCCTGAAGCAGCCCCTGTCGCTGTCCTCCTGCCATTATACCCGAAAGCTGGATGCGGGCGCTTTCCGAAAGGCCCGGCGGCGGCATGGCTGCGCCTTTCCACGGCCCTTTTTGCCCCGGCCGCTGCGCCGGGCGCTGGGCCTGCTGCATGGCCGGCCGGGGCGCGCGGGGGGGATAGGCGAAGTCCGAGAAGCGGTCGGACAGCTCGCGCCGATACAGGCTCTTGATCTCGCCATCGGAAATGGTTTCGACATGCGCCATCAACCGCGCCTTCAACCCGGCCTTTGCTTCAGGCGTGGCGAGAGGCTGGGCGTCGCGTTCAAATTCCCACAGCGTGTCGATCAGGGGTGCCGGGCTGGCCAGCAGCCGCTCCATCGCGGCCCGCCCTTGCGCCTTGATCAGATCATCGGGATCAAGCCCGGCGGGCAGCCGCACAATCCCCAGCGATCGCATCGGCGCCAGCATCGGCAGCGCCCGCGCAATCGCCCGCATCGCCGCGCGCTGGCCTGCCGCATCGCCATCGAAGCACAGCACCGGCACCTCAACCATGCGCCACAGCATTTCGAGCTGCATCTCGGTCAACGCCGTGCCCAGCGGGGCGACCGCATCGGCAATCCCCGCATTGGCGAGCGCGATGACGTCCATATACCCCTCAACCACGACCACCCGTCCGGTCTGGCGCGCTGCGGGCGCGGCGCGGTGGAGGTTGTAGAGCGTGCGCCCCTTGTCAAACAGGTCCGTGTCCGGGGAGTTCAGATACTTGGCAACGCCGTCCCGCTTGTCGAGAATGCGCCCACCAAAGGCGATAACCCTGCCGCGCGCGTCCTGAATGGGCAGCATCACGCGGCCGCGGAACCGGTCGTATCGTTCGCCCTGTTCATTGGCCGCGCGCATCCCTGCGCCCTCCAGCATATCCTCGCCGAACTGGGCGAGCGCGCGGGGTAGGGCTTGCCGCTCATCGGGCGCCCAGCCGAAGCCGAATTCGCGCATCACCTGGGCCGAAAACCCGCGCCGGTCGAGATAATCGCGCGCGACCTTCCCACCCGGCGCACCAAGGCTATCGACGAAGAATCGCTGGGCTGCCTCGGTCACATCGATCAGGCTGGCCCGCTGTTCGGCGCGTTTGGCCATGACGGGATCGGGGGCAGGGACCTCCATCCCGGCCATACCGGCCAGCTCCTTGACGGCGTCCATGAACTGGAGACCTTGGTTGTCGACCATCCAGCTGATCGCGTCACCGTGCGCGCCGCAGCCGAAGCAGTGATAGAACTGCTTCTGGTCGTTCACATAGAAGCTTGGCGTCTTTTCCTCATGGAACGGGCAGCACCCCCTCCATTCCCGTCCCGCACGGGTGAGCTTGACCGACCGCTGGACAAGCGTCGACAACGTGACCCGCGCACGCAGTTCGTCCTTCCATTGCGGTGTGATGGCCATGCCGGATTAGGTGCGCCCGATCCCGCCAAGGTTCAAGCGCGTCCTGTGGATGGGTCTGTGGCTTAGCTCAGCGCCGCCTTCACCAACCCGCTCGCCAGCTTCCCGTCCAACACCGCGCCGTGGCGGGCTTTCAGTTCGGCCATCACGGTCCCCATGTCCTTCATGCTCGACGCGCCGGTTTCCGCCTTGATTGCTTCAATCGCGGCCGCCGTTTCAGCCTCGCTTAGCATCTGGGGCAGGAATTCCTCGATCACGGCGAGTTCGGCGCGTTCCACCGCGGCCAGTTCCGCGCGGCCGCCTGCGTCATACATCTCGATCGATTCGCGGCGCTGTTTTGCCATTTTCTGCAGCACGCTCACGACCAGCTCGTCATCGGGCGTGGGCTTGGCCGAGGTGCGTTCCTCGATATCGCGATCCTTGATCTTGGCGCTGATCTGGCGGAGCGCGGCGGTGCGGTCCTTTTCGCCGGCCTTCATGGCAGTAATGGTGGCGGCCTTGATATCGTCACGGATCATCGGTGTTTCCTGTGGATTGAACTGTTGCGAGCGCATCTAACGCAATAAGTCGCCCAAGCCTAGGTTGACGCACCGCGCCCACGCGCCTAGCGCACGAAACTTAGCAACATCGCTGGCTTTACCTTGTAACGGAGCGCCCCATGGCCGACCCCGCATCTTCCCGCGCGCAACCTTCAGGCGCGACAGGCTGCCTTGTGCTGGCAGACGGCACGGTGGTGTGGGGACGCGGCTTTGGCGCGGTGGGCGCAAGCGTCGGCGAGGTGTGCTTCAACACCGCCATGACCGGCTATCAAGAGGTGCTGACCGATCCCTCCTACGCCGCGCAGATCGTCACCTTCACCTTCCCGCATATCGGCAATGTCGGCGCCAATGGCGAGGATATCGAGAGCAAGGTCGAAGGCGCGGTCGGCTGCATCGTGCGCGAGGATGTGACCGAGCCGAGCAACTTCCGCAGCATCGAGCGTTTTGCCGACTGGATGGCGAGGAACGGCAAGATCGGGCTTTCGGGGATCGACACCCGCGCGCTCACCCGGCGCATCCGCCAGACTGGCGCGCCCAACGCGGTGATCGCTCATGCGCCGGACGGCAAGTTCGATATTCCCGCTCTGGTCAAGCGGGCGCAGGAGTGGGCCGGGCTGGAAGGCATGGACCTCGCCATCCGCGTCACCCGCGACGAGCATGAAGGCTGGGCGGGTGGTTACTGGACGCTCGGCAAGGGCTATGGGCGGGCGCCCTTCGACGCCAAGCCCCATGTGGTCGCGATCGATTACGGCGCGAAGGACAACATCTTCCGCAATCTGGTGAAAGCCGGCGCGCGGGTGACGGTGGTTCCCGCCAAGACCTCGTTTGACGAGGTGATGGCGCTGGCTCCTGACGGCGTGTTCCTGAGCAACGGCCCGGGCGATCCGGCGGCGACCGGCGAATATGCCGTGCCGGTGATCGCGGCGCTGCTGGAGGCCGACGTGCCCCTGTTCGGCATTTGTCTGGGTCACCAGATGCTCGCCATCGCGGCGGGCGCGAAGACGATCAAGATGCACCAGGGGCATCGGGGCGCGAACCATCCGGTGCAGCGCGTTGGTGGGGGCTGGGGCGAGACCACGGGCCTCGTCGAGATTACCTCGATGAACCACGGCTTCACCGTCGATGTCGACACGCTGCCGGAGAATGTCGAGCAGACCCATGTGTCGCTGTTTGATGGCACCAATTGCGGGATTGCGATCAAGGGCAAGCGGGCCTTTGCGGTGCAGTATCACCCTGAAGCATCGCCGGGGCCGCAGGATAGCTTCTACCTGTTCGCAAAGTTTGTGGGGGGGCTGGGGTGAAGAGGCTCGCACCCGACGAACTTGAGGAAGAACTCTTTCTGGCTATGTTGAGGTTGGGCAGGAGGGGTGCAGGGCCTGAATTCGATCTACTTGTTCTGTGCAAGGAGCTCAGTCTCGATGCGACCCCTGATGAGCTCATATCGTTTACATCGGACCATGACGGACTACTCGGCAAGCGCAGCGTTACTCACCAATCCATTCGCTTTTCGATGAATGCTGACGGTCGACGTCATGCTCTGGCGCTTGAACAAAGCCGACGTCCGCCGTCGATTACAGATCGTCTGGCCAACGATAAGTTCCAGAAGATCGGCAATCTGAGCATTTCCGCCCTGTCGCTACTAATATCCCTTGGCGCCTTGCTCGTCGCCATCATTGCACTTTCTAAAGGTCCGTGATGCCCAAAAGAACAGATATTTCTTCGATCCTCGTCATTGGCGCTGGCCCGATCATCATCGGGCAGGCGTGCGAGTTCG
>ERZ1022756.11-NODE-11-length-89099-cov-10.158540_pt1 | contig 89099 bp, 78 predicted proteins | sample MGYA00520902_ERZ1022756 | MGnify/ENA primary metagenome ERZ1022756 (study PRJEB33162, sample SAMN09537601) | freshwater metagenome | isolation source: freshwater | place: Canada:Alberta | collected 2017-07 | study: EMG produced TPA metagenomics assembly of the...
GCCCCGGCACCTGCCGCGAGCGGCTGGCGAGCGTGCTCGCCGACTATGCGGCGCGGGGAGAGATTATGCTCACCGACCCCTATTACGGCGCGGAATCGCTCCTCTCCGTATGGAAGGGGTTCGATGACATCCGGCTCGAATTCGGTCTGATCGACGGCCTGCCGCCCGAGGTTATTGCCGAAAAGGTGCGGCGAGGCACGACGGTGTTCCTCAGCATGGTGCGCGAGGGATAAGCCGTGCCCCGGCGAAAGCCGCGATATCCGGCCCCTTAAATCTCCACCACAATCTTGCCGAAATGCGCGCCGCTCGCCTGATGGCGGAAGGCGTTGGCCAGATCTTCCAGCGCGAAGCTCTTATCGAGCACCGGCTTGATGCCCGTCGCCTCTATGCCGGTGATCATTTCCAGCTGTTGCTGACGGCTGCCGACCGTCAGCCCCTGCAACCTGATCTGACGCGCCATCAGCATTGCGGTCATCACCGGCCCGGCAAAGCCGGCGAGCACGCCGATCAGCGCGATGTGGCCGCCGATGCGCGTCGCAATGGTTGACTGGTCGAGCGTACCGGCGCCGCCGACCTCAATCACATGATCCACCCCGCGCCCGCCCGTCAGCGCCAGCGCCGCAGCGCCCCAAGCGGCTGTTTCGCGATAGTTGATGAGGTGATCGGCCCCGAGCGCCTTCATCCGTTCCAGCTTGGCATCGGACGATGAGGTCGCAATCACTGTCGCACCCATCGCCTTGGCGAATTGGAGCGCGAAAACCGAAACGCCCCCGGTGCCCTGGACGAGCACGGTCGAGCCCGCGCGGATCTGCCCGTCGACCACCAGCGCCCGCCATGCGGTCAGGCCGGCGCACGTCAGAGTAGCGGCCTCGGCGTGGCTGTATCCGGCGGGCACGCGGGTGAACCAGCTGGTCGGCGCAACAATCGTTTCGCGGGCATAGCCGTCAATCCCGTCCCCCGGCACCTGTGTAAAAGCGCTGAGCGGCGGTGTGCCATCGAGCCAGTAGGGGAAGAAGGTGGAAACCACGCTCTGGCCAACCGCGAATTCGGTGACGCCCTCACCCACCGCCTCGACCTCGCCCGCGCCGTCGGACATCGGGATGCGCCCGTCAGCGCAAGGGATCATGCCGGTGACCACGGCATAGTCATGATAATTCAGCGAAGAGGCCCGCAGCCGCACGCGGATCTCCCCCGGACCCGGCACACCCGGGTCGGCACTGTCACCCAGGCTCAGACTATCCAGGCTCGCCGGCAGGCGGACGTGCATGCTCTTCATCGGATTCTCCCCTCTTCTATCCTCGTCACATTATCCGTGCGGCAGCAGCACCAGCTTGCCCACCACCTCGCGCCGCTCAATCATGGCGAACGCATCCTGCCACTGCGACAGCGGCACGGCGGCATGGACATGCGGGTGCAAGCGCCCTTGCGCCATCATCGCATCAATCAGCGCGCGATCCTCTGCGCCATGTTCCGGCACGCGCCGCGCATATTCCCCCGCCCGCACACCGATGAGGCTGAAACCCTTGATCAGCGCACGGTTGACCGCCAGCGTCGGGATGCGACCCGATGTAAAGCCCAGCGTGCAAAGCCGCCCGTTAAAGGCGATGCAGCGGCTCGCCTCATCAAAGGCATCGCCGCCGATGGGATCGGCGATGATGTCCGCGCCGCGCCCACCGGTTTCTTCCAGCACCCGCTTATGAAAGCCCGCAGCGGAATCAATCACGATCGCAGCCGGATGGAGTTGCTGGAGAGCACTGCGCTTCGCAGGCGTGGAGGCTGTGGCAATCACCTTGAGGCCCATCGCCAGACCCAGATCGACAGTGGCAAGGCCGACACCCCCAGCCGCGCCAAGCACCAGCAATGTTTCACCGGCCTCTGCCGTCGCCCGCCGGGCCAGCGTGACTTGCGCGGTCAGATAGGTGGCGGAAAAGGATGCAGCAGCGGCGATGCTGAGCCCCGCGGGCACGGGCCGCAGTGTCGAGGCAGGAAAGCTGCCATAATGTGCGAACGCCCCGGTCTTGCCGCCAAACAGAACAGTCTGCCCGACCAGATCGGGGGAAACGCCCTCGCCCACGGCGCGCACCACCCCGGCCCCCTCCATGCCGAGCACGAACGGCAGATCGGGACGGAATTGATAGGTTCCCGCCGTCATCAAAAGGTCGGGGAAATTGATCCCTGCCGCGCCAATTTCGACCAGAGCTTCGCCCTGCCCCGGCAGCCCGACCGGGCGTTCCTCCAGCGCACAGCCGCCATGGTCCGGCGCGAGTTGGCGGACGACGAGTGCGGATGCTGTGGCGGGTATGGAGTCCGGCATGGCAAGACCAGTGGCCACCTGCGGCTCGTTGCGCAAGTCTTGGCATTGGCAGTGCCGACAGATAGCGTAGCGAAATGCCGATCCCGACCCGCCTGTTCGCCGCCCTGCTGTTGGCAATCACGCCTGCACCAGCCTTTGCCAATTCTGTCGTGCACGCGTGGGGCGCCCCCGCGCCGTCATTGCCATCGCTGCGCGAGCAAGCAGAGATCCGCAACGCCATTCTGACCGAACGGCTGGACACGATAGTTCCGCGGCTGATGCGCGAACGCGGCATCGACATGTGGATCCTTGTCGCGCGCGAATATCTTGAAGACCCGGTGGTCGCGACGATGCTGGATGCGACCAGCTTTCACGCGCGGCGGCGCACCATTCTGGTCTTCTTCGATCCGGGCAATGGCCAGCCGGTCGAGCGGCTGACTGTCAGCCGCTATGGTCTGGGCGGGTTGTTCGCGCCCGCATGGAACCCTGAGGAGGAACCTGACCAGTGGGCGCGGCTCGCCGCACTGGTGGCAGAACGCAATCCGCGCCGGATCGCGCTTAACCGGTCATCCGCCACAGCATTCGGGGATGGCATGACGGCAAGCCAATATGCGGAGACGATGGCCGCTCTGCCGCCGGCATTCCAAGAGCGGGTGGTTTCCGGCGAAGACCTGTCGGTCGACTGGTTGCAGGAGCGCTTGCCATCAGAGATGCCGCATTATGGCGCGGTGATGCGTGTCGCCCACGCGCTGCTGGCGGAATCGCTGTCGGCCCGCGTCATCACAGCGGGGCAGACGACCGCCGCCGATGTGCAATGGTGGCTGCGTCACGCCGTGGCGTCACGCGGCATGGCCGTCTGGTTCCACCCATCCATCTCCATCTTTCGCCACGGCAGCGAGGCGGAGCTTTCAGGCGATACCGTGATCCAGCCGGGTGACCTTATCTGGTCCGATTTCGGGATCATGGGCCTCGGCCTTGCCACTGACAGCCAGGCGCTCGCCTATGTCCTGCGCGAAGGCGAGACTGCGCCGCCAGCCGGGCTGACCGCCGGCATGGCGGGCGCGGTCGCCATGCAGGACATGCTGGTCGCCACATTCCGTACCGGGGCAAGTGGCAATGACATGCTGGCCGCGGCCCGCGAGTCCGCGATTGCGGCGGGACTTGACCCCTCCATCTATTCCCATCCCATCGGGACGCATGGGCACGGCGCGGGCCCGGCCATCGGTTTTTGGGACGATCAGTCGGCAACGCCGCGTGGCGCCGGGCCCCTGCGGCCGCGGACGGCCTGGTCAATCGAACTCGCCAACCGTGCGACTGTGACGGAATGGGGCGGGCAGCGCGTCCCCTTCCGGCTGGAAGTGAATGGCTGGTGGGATGGCGCAGCTTTTCACTGGATCGCGGGCCGCCAAGAAAGATTGCTGGTCATCGCGCCACGATAAGCGGCCGGGGCCACAGCGGAACCAAATCCAGCCGACTCCGTTCTTGCCCCCGAACCGATGGTTCCTGAGGGGAGTCCCAGACATGCGTAAATTACTGCTCATTCCCACTGTCGCTGCAGCCATGCTGGCGCTGGCCGCTTGCCAGAGCCCGGAAGCGGACACTGTGGAAGACAGCGCCGAGGCTGAGGCCGACGGCATTGATGAAATGGCCGACGAGGCCCCCACCGAGGCTCAGGAAAAAGGCCTCGAAAACAAGGCCGACATGGTCGAGGAAAAAGGCGAGGAAACCGCCGACTCAATGGACGACAATCGCGAAACCGCTCCGTCCGAGACCCGTTCCAGCGATCCCCAGAACAAATAATCCGATCCACTTCCTCTGCATCGGTCCCAACCACCGGTGTTGGTCGGCACGCGAACCCGATTGCGGTTCGCGTGCCGACTGCGTTCGGGGGTTTCGGGATAACCGGCGCTCTACCGCCATCGGGCCGTGCTTGAGCCTTTTCGAAAAAACGTTATGTTTCTTCCGACCGCCGGCGGCACGCATGCAGCCCCGCTGTGCTTATTTGGGAGAAGATGATGGCGAGCCTCGCTGAAGACCGTCCTGTGACGGGGGATCTCGATGCATTTCGCGCGCATGTGCGCGAGTGGGTGGAAAGCAATTTCCCGCCCGCTCTGAAGGGCGTCGACCTGTCGCTTTCCGCGCTCGAAGGCCCGTCGGACAAATCACCCGATCGCGAGGCTTGGCGCATCGCTGTCGGCAACAAGGGATGGGGCACCCCGACCTGGCCGAAGGAATATGGCGGCGGCGGCCTTTCCAAGGACGAGGCCAAGATCGTCAACCAGGAATTCGCCCGCGCCGGTGCGTCCAATCCTATCGGCGGTATGGGCGTGATGATGTTCGGCCCCACGCTGCTCGAATATGGCAATGAGGAACAGAAGCTGGAGCATATCCCGGCCATCTGCCGTGCCGAAGTGCGCTGGTGCCAGGGCTATTCCGAACCCAATGCCGGATCCGACCTCGCCAACCTCCAGATGTTCGCTGAGGACATGGGCGACCATTATGTGGTCAATGGCCAGAAGACCTGGACCAGCGGCGGCCAGTGGGCGGACAAATGCTTTGCGCTGGTCCGCACCGACAAGTCGGACAAGCACAATGGCATTTCCTTCCTGCTGATCGACATGACTTCCCCCGGTGTGGAGGTGAAGCCGATCCAGATGATCAGCGGCATGTCCCCCTTCTGCGAGACATTCTTCACCAATGTGAAGGTGCCGAAGAAGAATCTGGTCGGCACCGAAGGTCAGGGCTGGACCATTGGCAAGCGCCTGCTCCAGCATGAGCGCACCAATATTTCCGGCGGTGGCCGGGCGATGTCCGGCGGCGTATCGCTGTCGGCACTGGCCAAGGAAGTGCGCGGCGCGGACGCAGCTGGCCGCATTGACGATGCCGAACTGCGCACCCGCATCACCCGGTTCGAGATGGACTGGCGCGCATTCCTGCAGACCGCGATGCGCGTGCAGGCGGAAGGTGGCGTTTCGGTTGCCTCCTCGATCCTCAAGACCAGCGGTACCAAGCTGATGCAGGAGAAGAGCGAGCTCCTTATCGAGATCCTCGGCATGCAGGGTCTTGGCTGGGAAGGCGAAGGCTTCACCAAGGAACAGATTGAGGCGGTCCGCGCCTGGCTGTTCGGCAAGGCGACGACGATTTACGGCGGATCGACCGAGATCCAGACCAACATCGTCGCCAAGCGCATCCTCGGCATGCTGGACCACCAGTAAGCATCCCCCTTCGATTTCGAGAGAACAGACAGATGGCAAAACTCAGCGAAGAACAGGTGATGCTGCGCGATATGGCGCAGACCTGGGTCCGCAACGAAAGCCCCGTGACCAAGTGGCGCGCCGTGCGCGATGCGGGTGACGCGACAGGCTATGATCCGGCAGTCTATGCCGAAATGGCTGGCATGGGCTGGACCGGGGTTGTGATCCCCGAAGCCCATGGCGGCAGCGATTTCGGCTGGATGAGCCTCGGCCTCGTGGTCGAGGAACTGGGCCGCACGCTTACTGCGAGCCCACTGGTTTCATCATCGATTGCCGCAGGCGCAATCATTCTGGGCGGCAGCGAAGCGCAGAAGGCCAAATATCTTCCGGCCATCGCCGACGGCAGCCTGGTCGCCACGCTGGCGGTCGATGAAGGGCCGCGCCACGACCCCGCCGCGATCACCGCGAGCGTCAGCGGTGGTAAGCTGACCGGCACCAAGGCTTTCGTTGCTGAGGGCGACAGCGCGCAACTGTTCGTCGTGGCCGCAACCGACGGCCTGTATCTGGTCGATGGTAGCGATGCCGGTGTCCACCGCTCGCGCCGCCACATGGTCGATTTCCGCAGCCATGCCGAAGTCCGCTTTGACGGCGCGGCAGCGGAAAAGCTGGCCGACGGTGGTGACAAGCTGCTCGACCAGGTGCTGGACCGCGCGCGCATCATCACCGCCTGCGAAATGTTCGGCATGACGCAGCAGGCGTTCGACACCACCCTCGCCTACCTCAAGCAGCGCGTGCAGTTTGGCCAGGTGCTGGCGACCTTCCAGGCGCTGCAGCACCGGATGGCCGGCCTGTTCAGCGAGATCGAGCTGACCCGATCGGCGATCGAGACCGCGTTGGTCACGCTCGACATGGGCGGCGATGCTGCCGAGGCGGCCGTGCTCGCCAAGACGCGTGCCAATGATACGCTGCACGTCATGAGCCGCGAGGCCATCCAGCTGCACGGCGGCATCGGCATGACCGATGAATATGACGTCGGCTTTTATCTGAAGCGCGCCCGCCCGCTGGAACAGGCGTGGGGCAGCAGCAGCTATCTGCGCGACCGCTTCGCCCGACTCAACGGGTACTGAGGCCTCCAAAGACCGCATGGGGATACCGGCTAAAGCCGGTATCCCGTCGGGTTGAAATACTGCCAATTTGGCACCATCTACCTGCCCGTGGAGGGGAGCCGACCCGAAGGGGGCGCTCCTTATCGCAAGGGGTGTCATCGGGTCTCCACGGAGAGACTGATGAAAAAGACGATCATGGCGCTTGCCGCCACAATGGCAGCAACCACTGCTGTGCCCGCCGCTGCTCAGGCAGGTGAAGGCTCGATCCAGGTCAAGGCCCTGGTGACTGCCGTTCTGCCGGATGGCGCCATCACGGCCGTGAACGTCAACACCGTCGGCGCTCCCGCCGGATCCGACAGCCGCGCCGACAATAATTATACGCCGACCGTCGCGGTCGAGTATTTTCTGTCGCCCAATTTTTCCATCGAGACCATCGCGGGCGTTACCCAGCATGACGTGACCGGTGCCGGTGCACTGGCCGGTGCGCGGCTGGTTTCCAACGCCAACATCATTCCGGCGACAGTCACGGCCAAGCTCCACCTCGACACCGGAACGGGCTTCAAGCCCTATATCGGTGTCGGCCCAAGCTATTTCCTGATCTTCGGTGAGGATGTGGACGCGAGCGCCCGTGCCCTCGGCGCCACCCGCGTCGACCTGTCCGACGAGTTCGGCTTCGCCTTGCAGGCCGGTGTTGATGTCCGCCTCAATGACAGCGGCCTTGGCCTCACTGTCGATGCCAAGCGCTATTTCATGGACACCACGGCCAGCTTCTTCGCCGGCAACCGCCTGGCGTTGCAGACCGAGCATGAGCTCGACCCCTGGGTTGTGAGCGCGGGCCTGAGCTTGCGCTTCTGACGGATGGAGGCTCCCCGCGCCCGGAATGGCGCGCGGGGAGCCTTCTCCACATAGCAGCCCGGACTATTCGGGTTTCCGCTTGCCAGCCGCAGTGCCCGGGAGCACAGGCTGGCGGCGATGGTGGATGGGGTAGATCAGGCGGCACGCAGCGCACGGGTGGCGCAGTTCGATGCCGAGGTGGAGGGCAATCTCCGCCGCAACATGGTCGCCAATTTCGCGCACGGCATGCTGGGGATGACGGGTTTCCGCATCATCTATGCGCCGACCCTGATCCCGGCCTATCTCCACCTCATATCCGGCAGCACCGTCATCGTCGGCCTTGGGCAGGCGCTGCTCCAGATCGGATTGCTTTCGACCCCATTGGCGAGCGCAGCGGCGCTCGAGCACCGCAAGCGGATCCTGCCAGCGGCCATGCGCTATGGTTCGGCGATGCGCGGGGCAGTGCTCGGTCTCGCGCTTTCAGGCTATTTCCTCGGCGGCTGGTGGCTTGTGGGCGCGACGCTCCTCTTCCTCATGCTGCTCGGCCTGTTCAACGGGATGCAGCGCGTTGCCTTCCAGATGGTGATTGCCAAGCTGATCCCCGCCGACCGGCGCGGGCGGTTACAGGGGTGGCGCAATCTGGCGGGCGGGATCGTCGCGGCCATCCTGTCCTTTGCGGCGGGCAAGTGGCTGATTGACGCCAACGCATTCGGCAACGGGTATGCGACCACTTTCCTGTTCGCCTTCCTGCTCACCAGCATGGGCCTCCTCGCTCTCGGCCTATGGGCGCGCGAACCCGACGCGCCGGTGGTTCGTGAACAGGTCGGCCTGCGGCAGCGGATGCGCGACATCCCCTCGCTGCTCGCCGACCGCGACTATCGCTGGTTCATGGCGGCGCAACTGCTCGCCATGGCCGGGCGCATTGCCGCACCCTTCTATATCCTCATCGCGACGGGCATCGGCCGTGACGGCAACGGCGCAGGCGCGCTCACGCTGGATGGCGCGACCATCGGCCTGCTCAGCCTCGCCTTCCTGGGCGCGGACACGCTTTCCAATCCGGTTTGGGGTTCGATCGGCGACAAGAGGGGCTATCGCGGGACGATCATCGCCAGCCTTGCCTTCACGCTGGCCGGCATTGCGCTCCTCGCCCGGGCGGATGCGGCGTGGATGGTCGTCGCCGCATTCGCAGCCTTCGGCATCGGCGGCGCCGGCTTTTCCCTGAGCACGCAGACGATAGTGCTCGAATTCGGCGAGCGCGAAGACCTGCCCATGCGCATTGCCCTTTCCACCATGGTCGAAGGGGGCGTAGCGGCGCTCACCCCGCTGATCGGCGGCGCTGTGCTGCTGTGGGCGGGAAGCGGGACACTGCTAGCAACGGCCGCCGTGCTGACATCGAGCGCGGCGCTGCTGATGATCGTGAAAGTGCGCGACCCGAGGGCGCTCAAACGTCTCTGAACAGGCCCGTTGCCATGGTGGAGGCATAAAGGCGGATCGCCTGACCAGCATCCTGCCCCCGTGCCCACCGGTTGAGTTCATAGGCGGAGTTGATCGCCGGTTTCAGCATATGACTGGCAATAAGCGGATCGACCGCGCGCAGGGAGCCTTCGCTGATACCGTCGATGATGGTGCCGGCGAAGCGCCGTGCCATGCGGTCAGAGCTGGCGATGACGCCGCTGCGGAATTCGACTGGCAGTGCCTGCAGCGCCGTGGTGCGCAACAGCGGGCCGCGCGCGGAAAACTGGATGTCGAGCAGGGTCGCCACAGCCGCCATCAGCCGCGCCGCATGGCTGCCACCGGCATCGTCCGCCGCACGTTGGGCCGCCGTCACCGTATCGAAACTGCGCCGGAAACAGGCGAGCACCAGATCATCCTTGGCTTCCAGATGATGGTAGAAGCTGCCCTTGGTCACGCCGAGTTCGGAGGCGATCCGTTCGACCGAAGCCCCGCGATAGCCGCGTTCATTGATCAGACGGGTGGCGGCCAGAAGGAAAGCACGCTGTGCCGCGCGCTGCGCATCTTCCTTGAGATCGAGGGGCGCAAGCGGCGGCATGACAGCACCGTCCGGCATCAGCCCCTGTTCAAACAGCTCCATCATCCGATCGAGCACGCGCGGGAAATCGTGGCTCGAATAGCGATGCAGCCAGGCCGGAAGCCAATAGACATTCTCCAGCAGCACATGGGTGCGCACGACGTTGAGCGCTTTCACCCGTGCATCGCTGTCCGGGCCGAAATAGCCACGCACCCGGCGCATAATCGTCCGGTAGCGGTCCGAAAGCGACACGCGCACCGGATCTTCCATCGTGCGGATGTCAGAGAGCACAGTGATGGGGCGGGCATCACCGCTGCGCACCCGCCGCAGCAGATCGATGTTGAGCGCCAAATAGCGGCGAACGCGGAGGACAGGCGTCGGCTCTGCCGCCGCCACATCGACCATCTCCTCAATCCGTTCGAGCGCGCGGTGAAAACAGGCGAGCGCGAGATCATCTCGCCGCTTGAAATAATAAGTGACGCTGGCGGTGTTCAGGCCGACGGCCTCTGCCACCGCAGCGAGGGTCATCCCGGCTGCGCCCTTCTCATTGATGAGGGCAGACGCGGCGTCCAGAACGAGCGCTTTCTTTTCCTGAAAGCGTCGTGTCTCCCGCGACGATACCGACTGGAGTTCAGGATCGTCGAGGCTGGCCATCAGTCGAACAGCGCCTTGAGGTCGCGCTTCATGATCTTGCCATTGGCGTTGCGCGGCAGCGTTTCGGCACAAAAGACGATCCGCACCGGCACTTTGAACCCGGCTAGTCGCTCACGGACCCAGGCTTGCAGCTCGGCCTCGCTCGCGCTCATGCCGGGGGCGAGATGGACGACCGCTGCCGGTTCTTCCCCCAGCGTCCGATGCGGAATGCCGACCAATGCCGCGTCCGTGACAGCAGGATGGTCGTAGAGGACATTTTCCACCTCCGACGAATAGATATTCTCGCCGCCGCGAATGATGATGTCCTTGGCGCGATCGACAATGAAGCAAAAGCCTTCCTCATCGATCCGGGCAAGATCGCCGGTGCGCACCCAGCCGTTGACGAAGGTCGCGGCCGTCGCCTCCGGCTTGTTCCAATAGCCTTTCACGATCATTGGCCCGCGCGCCCAAAGCTCGCCAACGCTGCCAATGGCAAGCTCCCGCTCGCCTTCCGGGTCCATGATCTTCAAATCGGCAACCGGCAGGGGCGGGCCGCAGCTTTCCGGGCGGTAGAGGTAATCTTCCGCGCTGTGGCTGGTCACGGTCGCCATCGTTTCGGTCATGCCCCAGCCGTTGCCGGGCATCGCCTTGAGATCCGATTGGATACGCCGCACCAGTTCCGGTGCGCTCGGCGCGCCGCCATAGGCCACCGCCTCCAGGCTGGAGAGGTCATATTTGTGGCGATCGGGATGCTCGATCAGCTGCCAGGCGATGGTCGGCACGCCACCGGTCACATTGACCCGCTCACGCTCGATCAACTCCATCGCGCGCACCGCATCCCATTTGTGCATCATCACCATAGTCGAGCCAGCGGCGATCAGGCCCATGAGGCCGGCACTGCACGCGGTGACATGAAACAGCGGGATGACCGTCAACGATACTTTGGGCGCTGGCGCGGGCGGCGGATCACCGCGGCGCAACGCCGTCCGCACACCGGCATAGGCGCTCGAAAAGATGTTGGTCATCAGATTGCGGTGCGTGCCGAGCGCGCCCTTGGGATGACCGGTGGTGCCGGACGTGTAAAAAATCGTCGCGTCATCATCAGGGACAATGGCGACGTCAGGCAATGCCACCTCGGGCAGATCCGACCAGCCATTGGGCGCGCCGAGGATAGCCGCCAGCGGATCACCCTGCCCTTCATTCCCGCGCGCGACCAGCACGTCGGTGAGCGCCGGCAGAGCCGCCAGATGGGGGGCAATCCTGTCAAACCGTTCGCCATCGCAGACGATCAGCCGCGCGCCGGAATCGGCCAGCGCATATTCGAGTTCGGCGCCGGTCCACCACGCGTTGAGCGGCACGGCAATGGCGCCGCACGCCGCGCTGGCAAACAGTGCCACCGGCCATTCGGGCATGTTGCGCATGGCGATGGCCACACGGTCCCCCTTGGCAATGCCGCGCCGGCGGAACTCGGCGGCCAGCGTTGCCACGGCGCGATGAAAGCCTTCGTAACTGACCCGGTCATCTTCGAGGACCGCGAACAGCCGGTCACCCCAGCTGCGCGAAAAGCGCAGCAGCGTGACGAGATCAGATGGCGCATTCTTCCAGGTGCGGGTGGGCACGCCGCCGATGGTGACCGTTTCCATCTCGAACCGCTGGCCCGGCGCGCACAGGATCGCCTGTATCTCGCCAAGGCTCATGACCGGCCATGCCTTAGCCGCCGCACTTTGTGCGGCAGCGTCCCGATCCCCCATAATCCTCTCCCATCGCCCACCGCGCGACTGTTTGTCGCTGCGGCAGTGAATCGTCCCGGACACAGGCTAGCGCGGGTGACGGGCAGGATGCGAGAAAATTCTTAATCGCAGTATGGCGCGCAGAGGATGGAGGGGCTAGCGGGGCGCGAGACGATGACGGACGGAACCAGGGCAATGGACAGCGATCAACCGGCAGCAACCATCGAAGGGCGGGTCGAACAGCTCCTCCACCTGCTCGACGTGCGCGAAACCGGGGAATTGGCCTTTCGCGGATCGCGCCAGCCCGGCGGCATCGGCCGTGTCTTTGGCGGTCAGGTGATCGCCCAAGGCCTGATTGCGGCGCAGCGCGATGTCGCGCCCGACCGGCCGCTCCATTCGCTGCACTGCTATTTCATGCGTGCAGGCACCGAAGAGCTGGAAATCGACTATGTCGTCCGCCGCGACTTTGACGGTGGCAGTTTTTCCACGCGCCGCATCATCGCGATGCAGGAAGAGCGCCCGATCCTGACCATGACCGCGAGCTTCCACCGGCGCGAAGACGGCTTTACCCATCAAGAGGCGATGCCCGACGTGCCGGGGCCGAACGATCTACCAACCGAAGCGGAGCGCATCGCCCGCGAGACCGATCCCGAAACCGCGCGCTTCGCCAACCGTTTCCAGAAAATGCGCCCGATCGAAGTGCGCCCGGTCGAGAACCGGTCCTTCCTCAACCCCACGCCGACCGATGGCGTGCAGCACACATGGCTGCGTCTCGGCGCGCCGATCGGTGACGATCAGGGACTGCACCGGGCGATCCTCGCCTATGCCTCGGACATGATGCTGCTCGGCACCTGCGTGCTGCCGCACGGGGTCAACTGGCGCACGCCGGGGATGATGACGGCGAGCCTCGACCACGCCGTCTGGATCCATGATGACCTGCGCGTCGACGACTGGCTGCTCTATGCGAAGGACAGCCCCTGGGCCGGCGGCGGACGCGGATTCAACCGCGGCCGTTTCTATACCCAGGACGGCCGCCTCGTCGCCAGCGTCGCGCAGGAAGGCCTGATCCGCTACCGCCCGCCGGTAGGTTAGCCCGCAATCACCGTCCCGCCATCGACGACGATGGTCTGGCCGTTGACATAGGCGCCAGCGCGGCTCGCGAGGAATACCGCAGCACCGGCCAGATCCTCTGGCACGCCCATGCGGCGCATCGGATGCTGGGTGTTAAAGCGTTCTTCGGCGGCCGGATTTTCCCACAGCGCCCGCGCCATATCCGTCCGGATCAGGCCCGGTGCGATGCAATTGGTGCGGATGTTATGCCGCCCATATTCAACCGCATAGTTGCGCGCGAGCTGCATGTCCGCCGCCTTGGACACGCAATAGGCGCCGATGGTGTCTGACCCTTTGAGCCCGCCGATCGAGCTGACGATGATGATCGCCCCATCCCGCGCCTCGATCATGTCGGGCAGGCACATCTGCGCCAGCCAGTGGTTCGACAGGATATTATTGTCGAGCACCTTGCGGAACGCCTCATCACTGATCCCGCCAGCGGGGCCGTAATAGGGGTTGGAGGCGGCATTGCAGACGCAGATATCGACCGGACCGAAGGCCTTGTGGGTCCCGGCCACCAGTTCCTCCAGCGCCTGTTTCGAGGAGATGCTGGCGGGGATGACCACCGCACGGCCGCCATCACGCGCGTTGATGGCGTCCGCCACCTCCTGACAGGCCTCCGCCTTGCGGGAGGAGATGACGACATTTGCGCCGTGGCGGGCGAAATGTTCGGCAATCGCCCGCCCGATACCGCGCGATGAGCCGGTGACGATGGCGGTCTTGCCGGTGAGGTCGAACAGATCGTGCATCCCCCTCACCCCTCTCACAGCGTCGGGTTGATAAGATATTTGCTGCCCGTCGCCTTGGCCTGGCAGGCCTGCGCCACCGCCGGGTCGAGCATCGCGGTCAGGGCGATCTCCGCGCTATAGTGGCTGGCGAAAATGTCACCGCGATGTTCGACGACAAAGCTGCGCATCCGGCCCACTTCCTCGAAGCCGACCTTCATCAGATAGGGCGTCAGCAGGAAGCCGCAGATACCCCATTGCAGGCCGAAACTGCGCGAGAAGGTGGTCGGCCCCATGTCGAGCCCGCCATAGATATAGACCTGCTTGTGCACGCTCGACCCGTAGACCGAGAAGGGCGCGCCGAGGCGCAGCTGTGCCGCCTCCATCGCCGTCAGGATCTGTCCCGCCAGCGTGCCGCCGCCGATCGCGTCGAACGCGAGCGTCGCGCCAGTGGCAACGATGGCATCAACCAACCGGTCCATGAAATCGGCCTGTGAGCTATCCACGACATGCTCGGCGCCGATACCGCGCAGGATCGCGACCTGCGCCGGCGAGCGCACGATGTTGACGAGGCCGACACCCTCATGCGCGCACAGGCGCACCAGCATCTGGCCGAGGTTGGACGCAGCGGCGGTGTGGACCAGAGCGGTATGCCCTTCGCGGCGCATTGTCCCCACCATCGCCATGGCAGTGAGCGGATTGACGGTGAGCGACGCCCCTTCGCGCGCGCTCGCGCCTTCGGGGAGGACCAGCACGTCGGATGCGCGCGCCACGCGATAGCTGCGGTACAGCGCGCCACCGAAAGTCGCCACGGTGCGCCCAACCAATGCCTGCGCGGCCGCCGAAGAGCCTGCGGCAATCACTGTGCCCGCCCCTTCATTGCCCACCGGCATCGATTGGCCGACGCGCGCAGCGACGGCACGGCGCAGCTTTTCAGGAATATCGGTTACCAGCGCACCGCCCTCTACCCGGGCTGTCGAAACATCGGCCGGACCGAACAGCAGGCCGAGGTCGGACGGATTGACCGGAGTCGCCTCTACCCGGATCAGCACCTCATCCTCACCCAGCGGCGCGAGCTGCTGCGGCTCCAGAGTCAGGCGGATGGTTCCTTCGGCAGTCGCGGTTGAAAAAAGGGCGACGCCATCTCCGGGCAGATCGGCCATATGCTCTCTCCTGTGCATTGATTGTCGTATGATGGCTGACGCTAGCCGCCACTTGCCACCCGCGCCAAGCGCTTTTTCAAAAAGCGGTATGGCGGTTGCACCTGAGGCCGGTGCACGGCAATGCGACGATCATGACACAGGACGTGCTGACTTTCACCGAAGGTGCGGCAGGCCGCATCCGGCTCAACCGCCCCGCCGCTATCCACGCGCTCACCCTGCCCATGGTGCATGCGATGACGTCCGCGTTGCTCGCCTGGCGCGATGATCCGGCGGTCACCACCATCATCATCGATCATGCCGATGGGCGGGGATTTTGCGCGGGTGGCGACATCGCCTTCCTGCGCAACAGCGCGCTCAATGATGGCGGATCATCCGGGCGGGCATTTTTCCACGACGAATATCAGCTCAACCACCTGCTCTTTACCTACGCAAAGCCGGTGGTCGCTTTCATGGACGGGATCACCATGGGCGGCGGCGTCGGCATTTCGCAACCGGCGCAGCTTCGCGTCGCGACCGAACGCACGCGGCTGGCCATGCCGGAGACCGGCATCGGCCTGTTCCCCGATGTCGGCGGTGGCTGGTATCTCTCGCGCTTGGCTGACCGGCTCGGCCAATATCTGGCGCTGACCGGCGCACGCATCGACGGGGCGGAATGCCATTGGGCTGGCCTTGCCACCCATTATCTGGCGTCGGAAACGCTGGAGGATGCCAAGGCCCGCATCATCGCTGGCGAGGATGCGGTGAGCGTGCTCGAGAGCCTTGCCTCACCGGCGCCCGAGCCGACACTCGCGGCGCACGCGCCGGACATTGCGCGCCATTTCGCGAGTGACCGTTATGAGGACATCCTCGCCAGCCTCGCGGGTGATGACGGCGAATGGGCACAGGCAACGCTTGCCACGCTCGCCACAAAGTCGCCCCAGACCTGCAAGGTGGCGCTGCGCCAACTCGCTGACAGCCTATCCTGCGCCGATTTCGCGGCGAACATGACGATGGAATATTGCATCGCCAGCCGCGTGCTCACCCGGCCCGACTTTGCCGAAGGCGTGCGCGCGGTGATCGTCGACAAGGATAATGCGCCCCTATGGGACCCGGCAACGCCAGCAGGCGTGACTGACGCCCTCATAGACAGCATCTTTGCCCCCCTGCCCGATCAGGAAGAATGGAAACCGCTATGACCTATGAAACCATCCTCGTCGAAACGCACGGGGCCGTCACGCTGGTGACTCTGAACCGGCCGCAGGCGCTCAATGCGCTGAATTCGCAGGTGCTCGCCGATCTGATCGACGCCTTTGCCCGCTATGACGCCGATGCGGGGCAGCGCTGCCTCGTCCTGACCGGCAGCGAAAAGGCCTTCGCGGCAGGCGCAGACATCAAGGAAATGTCCGGCCAATCCTTTGCCGACATGTACGGCGGCGATTTCTTTGCGGGCTATGACCGCGTCACCGCAACCCGCAAACCCTGGATCGCAGCGGTCGCAGGCTATGCGCTGGGTGGCGGGTGCGAGCTGGCGATGATGGCCGATTTCATCATCGCGGCCGACAGCGCGAAGTTCGGCCAGCCGGAAATCAAGCTCGCCGTCACGCCCGGCATGGGCGGATCACAGCGCCTGACCCGTGCGGTCGGCAAGGCCAAGGCGATGGACATGTGCCTGACCGGCCGGATGATGGATGCCGCGGAAGCGGAGAGCGCCGGCCTCGTCGCACGGATTGTGCCTGCCGCTGACCTCGTCACCGAAGCGCTCAAGACCGCAGAAACCATCGCCGGCATGGCACCGCTGGCGGCCATCGCTGCCAAGGAAATGGTCAACGCCGCGTTCGAAACCACGCTGGCACAGGGCGTCCAGTTCGAACGGCGCCTGTTCCACGGGCTGTTCGGCACCGCCGATCAAAAGGAAGGCATGGCCGCCTTTGTCGAAAAGCGGCCGGGCAACTGGACGGGGAAATAGATTTTCCCCGCCCCATGTGCCGGATCAGGGTGATCAGGCCGCGGCCTTGCGCCGTTCCTGCAATTCCTGATTGAGCATTTCCGCGAGCAGGAACGCCAGTTCGAGGCTCTGCGCCGCGTTGAGGCGCGGATCGCAATGGGTGTGGTAGCGATCGGCGAGGTCAATCTCGCTCACCGCCACCGCGCCGCCTGTGCATTCGGTGACATTCTGCCCGGTCATTTCGGCATGGATGCCGCCGGCAAAGCTGCCCTCCGCCCGGTGCACCGCAAAAAAGCCGCGCACTTCGGCAAGGATCCGCTCGAACGGGCGCGTTTTGTAGCCATTGGCGGCCTTGACGACATTGCCGTGCATCGGATCGCATGACCACACCACCGGATGCCCTTCACGTTCGACCGCGCGCACCAGCGGCGGCAGGCCGCTTTCGATCTTGTCATAGCCAAAGCGGCTGATCAGCGTCATCCGCCCGGCCTCACGCGCCGGATTGAGCGTATCGAGCAGGCGCAGCAGCGTATCGGCATCGGTCGAGGGGCCGATCTTCATGCCAATGGGATTACCGACGCCGCGCAGATATTCGACATGCGCCGATCCTTCGAAGCGGGTGCGATCCCCGATCCACAGGAAATGCGCGCTGGTATCATACCAGTCACCGGTCAGGCTGTCCTGCCGCGTCAATGCCTGCTCATAGGGGAGCAACAGCGCCTCATGGCTGGTGTAAAAGCTCGCCGTCTTGAGCTGGGGAACGCTGTCGGCATCAATGCCGCAAGCGGCCATGAATTCGAGCGCTTCGCCGATACGGTTGGCGACATCGCGATATTGCGCGGCCCAGGGGCTGCGGCCCATGAAGTCGTGCGTCCAGGCATGGACTTGCTGGAGGTTGGCATAACCGCCGCTGGCAAAGGCGCGCAGCAGGTTGAGCGTCGCCGCCGACTGCGAATAGGCCTTCACCATCCGTTTCGGATCGGGCACCCGACCCTCGGCGGTGAAGCCGATATCGTTGATGATATCACCGCGATAGCTGGGCAGTTCGACATCGCCCTGCACCTCGGTTTCGCCCGAACGCGGCTTGGCAAACTGCCCGGCCATGCGCCCGACCTTCACCACCGGCAGCTTGGACGCAAAGGTCAGGACGACCGCCATCTGCAGGATGACGCGGAAGGTATCGCGGATGTTATTGGGGTGGAACTCGGCGAAGCTTTCAGCACAATCGCCGCCTTGCAACAGGAACGCCTTGCCCTGCGCGACCCGCGCAAGATCCGCCTTCAGATTGCGCGCCTCGCCCGCAAACACCAGCGGAGGATAGCTCGCCAGCTCACGCTCGGCCTCAGCCAGCGCGTCCGCATCCGGCCAGTGCGGCATTTGCCGCGCTTCGGCCTGCTTCCAGCTATCGGGCGCCCAGTTCGCCGCCACCACCGTCATCCTTCGTTACAAAACGCGCACCATCTGCGCGGCCAAACCCCATGATAGCTCAGCCTGCCCTTGCCTAGACATTTTTTCTTGAAGGCGACCCAAGTCTGTATGGTGTTCAGCAAAGTCTTGCGACATTTGTCGCGCACGCCATATGCGACCGCAAACGATATAGCGTTCCAGATAGCGTTCCAGGAAAGGCCTCCCCCTTGATTTCCTCTTCCTCCCGCGCACTCTTGTGCGGCGCGGCCGTTCTGGCATTTGCGCCCGCTTTTCCGACACTTGCCGCCGACGCGACATCCACGACCGCTGATCAGCCGGTCGAGACGCCTGCCGAAACCACAGCCGGCGAGGAGCAGGCCGAGGCCAATCCCGGCGGGGACATCATCGTCACCGGCGCACGCAGCTTTGCCTCTGTCGTGTCCGACATTCCGGCGGACGAGGTGCTCGATGAAAATGCCATCGCATCCTATGGCGCGAGCAATGTCGCCGATCTCGTTTCGGCCTTGTCCGTGCAGACCCGCGGCGGGCGCGCGCGCGGCAGTGGCCCGCCGGTAGTGCTGGTCGCCGGCCGCCGCGTCTCGGGCTTTGGCGAGATCCGCAACCTGCCGCCCGAAGCGATCGCCCGTGTCGAAATCTTCCCCGAAGAGGTGGCGCTCGATTACGGCTTTTCTGCCGACCAGCGCGTCATCAACTTTGTCCTCAAGGACCAGTTTTCCGCGATCAGCACTGAGGTCGAGGCCGGCGGCGCGAGCGACGGCGGCCGCTGGGGCCAGGAACTGGAGGCCGGGCTGTTCCGCATCCGTGAGCGGACGCGCCTCAACCTCTCAGCCGAATATACCCGCTTTACCCCGCTGACCGAAGCGGAGCGGGATATTGTGCAGGCCAGCGGCGTTCCGCTCGACGGTGAATTGCGCACGCTCGCCGGGGGCAGCGATGTGCTGACCATCGACGGCACCTACGGCCTGCCGATCACCCAGCAGATCGGCGCATCGCTCAACCTGCGCTATGACCTCAACGAAACGCGTGGCCTGCTCGGCCCGCAGGCACTGGCGCCCGATCAGCCGCTGCGCGCCCAGAGCAAGAGCGACACTTTCCGCGCCGGCCTGTCTTCCGATGGTCGGCTGGGGCGCTGGCGCTGGACGTTGACCGGCAATTATGACCGCGTGACCGGCACCGCCGCCAATGAACGCAATGTCGCCACCGCTGTTTCTGCCAATGGCATCAGCGTGGACCGCACCCGATCGGTTTCAGACACCGCGGACCTCGATTTCGTCATCTCTGGCAGCCCCGTCACCCTGCGCGCAGGCCGCGTCCGCACGACCTTCCAGAGCGGATGGCGGGACGTTGCACTGGAAACGCGGTCCGAACGGCAAGGCAGTGTGACACTGGCCGATCTGGGGCGCACTGCGCTGACCGCCAGCGCCAATATCGACGTGCCGATTGCCAGCCGCAGCGACGATGTGCTCGCCTTCCTCGGCGATTTCTCGGTCAATGGCCGCTATGCGCTGCGCGATGTCAGCGATTTCCGGCTGCTTGAAAGCTATACTGCCGGGTTCAACTGGAGCCCGATCGAACGCGTCGATCTGGTGGCAACCTGGGTGGGAGAGGAAACCGCGCCCGGCGTGACCCAGCTCGGCGCCCCGCGCCTTGTCACCACCGGTCGCGCCATCTTCGATTTCAGCCGCAACGAAACGGTGCTGGCGGATGTCATCAGCGGCGGCAATCCCGCGCTGCTTGCTGAAACGCGGCGCGATTTCCGCGTGCAGGCCAACTGGCGGCCGATCCCCGACGTGGATCTGCTGTTCACCACCAGCTATTCCAATGCGCGTAGCCGCAACACGACATCGGAGTTCCCGCTGCTGACGCCGGAGATTGAAGCAGCCTTCCCCGGCCGCGTCACGCGCGGCGCGGGCGGCCGCATCACCAGCGTCGATTTCACCCCGGTCAATTTCGCGCGGACAGAGGCCCGCCAGATCAGGAGCGGCATCAGCTTTGCCCGCGCCTTTGGTCAGCCGCAGCGTGGGCCCGGTGGCCCCGGCGGTTTCGGCATGGGACGTGGACCGGGTGCAGGCGGGCCGGGCGCAGGTGGTCCTCCGGGCGCAGGTGGTCCTCCGGGCGCAGGTGGCCCGCCGCCCGGTGCGGGGCGCGGCCCCGGCGGCGGTGGCGGCGGCGGCGGTCGCGGCTTTGGTGGCGGTATGTTCGGTGGACCCGGTTCGGGCGGCCGCTGGAGCATCGCCGCCTATCACACGCTGCGGCTCGACGATGAAATCCTGATCCGGCCGGGCGTGCCGGTGCTCGACCTGCTCGGCGGGTCGGCAACGGGTGCGGCCGGCGGCAGCCCGCGGCACGAGGTCGAATTCGATGGCGGCTGGTTCAACAAGGGGATCGGCTTCCGCTTCGGCGGCATATGGCGTGAAGGATCAACGGTGGTCGGCGGGCCGATTGCCGGCGGTGGCAGAGCATCCGACCTCGATTTCTCCTCGACGTTCAATGTCACGATGCGGGCTTTTGTGGACATGAACCAGCAGGCATCGCTGCTCCGCGCTGTCCCTGCCCTGCGCAATGTCCGCGTGCGCCTGCTCGCCGCCAACCTGTTCAACGACAGGCAGGAAGTGCGCGACGGCAATGGCATCATCCCGCTGCGCTATCAGCAGGGCTTTATCGAGCCGACGGGCCGCTATCTGGAACTCGCCATTTCCAAGCGGTTCTGACGCGAAATCGGGTTCAACCGACAAAGCCGGCGAAGACGATCAGGCGCCTGAGCCGGCTTTACCCCTTGACGTCGAACAGCCCTGCCAGCTGGTCGATGATGGCGCCGCCCAATTGTTCGGCGTCCATGATCGTCACTGCGCGGGAATACCAGCGGGTGACATCATGGCCGATGCCGATGGCGACGAGTTCGACCGGGCTCTTATTCTCGATCCAGTGGATCACCTGCCTGAGATGCTGGTCGAGATAGCCGCCAGCGTTGACGCTGAGGGTTGAATCATCGACCGGTGAGCCGTCGGAGATGACCATCAGGATGCGGCGATCCTCCGGCCGGCCGATGATGCGGCTGTGCGCCCAGATCAGCGCTTCGCCGTCGATATTTTCCTTGAGCAGCCCTTCGCGCATCATCAGGCCGAGCGAGTTGCGGGCGCGGCGATAGGGCTCATCCGCCGGCTTGTAGATGATATGGCGCACATCATTGAGGCGGCCGGGCGCAGGCGGGCGGCCGGCAGCCAGCCAGTCCTCACGGCTCTGTCCGCCCTTCCAGGTGCGGGTGGTAAAGCCGAGGATTTCCGTCTTTACGCCAACACGTTCGAGCGTGCGGGCGAGGATGTCCGCGCTGATCGCGGCAATGCTGATCGGGCGGCCGCGCATCGATCCCGAATTGTCGATCAGCAGCGTCACCACCGTGTCGCGGAATTCGGTGTCACGCTCGATCTTGTAGGAAAGCGACAGCGTGGGGTTGGCCACCACGCGCGCGAGCCGCGCGGCATCGAGCGTGCCTTCTTCCTGATCGAAATCCCAGGCGCGGTTCTGCTGCGCCATCAGGCGGCGCTGCAGGCGGTTGGCAAGCCGCGTCACCGCCGATTGCAGCGGCACCAGTTGCTGGTCAAGGAAACCGCGCAGGCGCGTCAATTCCTCGGCATCGCACAGCTCGGTCGCGCCGATCACCTCATCATGCTTGTCGCTGAAGATGCGGTAGTTGAAATCAGGGATATCGTGGTGCGGGCGGTTGGGGCGCGTCGGCATCGGCGCATCATCGCCCATGTCACCCATTTCGCCGTCATCATCGCCGTCTTCGGCCTCGAGATCGACGTCGCCATCCTCGCTTTCGCCGGTCTCGCCCTCGCGCCGTTCCATGCGTGCCTGCGCTTCGGCGGCGCCGCCCTGTTGCTGATCCTCGCCCTGTTCGCTTTCGTCCGGCACATCCTCCTCACTCTCGCCCTGTTCGTCAGGCTCGGTGGGTGAAAGGTCCATGTCCGGGTTGAGGAGGCCGAGATGTTCGAGAAGGCGTGTCGCCTGCCCGGCGAAGGCGGCCTGATCATCGAGCAGCAGCGCCAGCGCCTCGAAATCGCCGCCGGCCTTGTCCTCAATGTCACCGCGCACCATCGCAAGGCCGGCAAGAGCGCTGTCCGGGACGGCAAGGCTGCCCGCCGCTTCACGCACCAGCAGTTCGAGCGCGGTGGCGATGGGCACATCCCCCGGCGCTTGCGCCCGCGAAATCGGATTGGAGGCGAGGCGTTGTGCAGTCTCTGCGGTCAGATTGGCCTTGAGGCCGGCCATGCGCCGCGCGCCAAGGGCCGCGATCCGCGCATCCTCGACCGCGTCGAACGCCGCTGCTGCCGTGGCATCGGCGGGCCGACCGCGTGCATGGAGCGCCGCATCATGATGGCGCATGCGCAGCACCTGCGCATCGGCCTGACCGCGCGCGATGGCGACTTCCGACGGCGGAAGGCTGCGCGGCGGGGATGTGACCTTCAGCGTTTTGCCGACGCTGTGCGGCGCATCCGAGGTAAAGGCGACCTCAAGCTCCGCTTCACGCGCCAGCGCACGCGCCGCGCCGGCGAGCACGGATTTGAAATCATCGAGCGGATTGGGCGCGGCCATGCCGCTGCCTTAGGGCGGCAAATCGTTATGGTGAAGGGGGTTTGGGCAAGAGAAAATCGGCCCGCTTGCCATCATGGATAGGAATGAGGCGCGGGCGCCCCTGTGCGCACCATTGCCAACGACCCACTTTAAGCACGCTGAAATGGCCGATCATCCGGGCGCCGAGCCGCCGGTGCGCGGTCAGCGAGGCAATGTTATAGTCGGCTATGCGGCTGTAGCTGCCGGCCACGCCCTGCCGCTCCATCCATTCGCCCAAGGCAGCGACAAGCGCCGAAAAGGCCCGGCCCAGCCGGTGATCGGGATGCACCCACATGCCCGTGTCCCATGCCGTGCCGGCCGGAATACGAAAGGTGAGTTCGACGTCATCTTCTGCGCAATCGCCAGCGCCAATCCACGCCGCGGCAACGCACACGCCCTTGCGGTTGCGGACGGCAAGGCAGGTCATGCCATCACGCATCCGGTTGCGCCGAAACTCCTCAATCGTTCCGCCGTCGATCGCCAAAGCCTCGTCCGGCGTCAGTTGCTGCGCGCTATATCCTCGCGGCATGGCCGGCAGGCCATCACGGGGCAGATAGATGACGGCATAGCGATACCAGCGCACCCATCCGGTACGCACAGCGAGGCGCGCGAAAGCGTAGGATGCCAACCCCGCGACACCGATGGTGGAAAGCGTCTGGGATAGGGGCATCAGCCATGCCCCGCACGCGCGTCAGCCCGCGAGCGCAATGCCTCCGGCCTCCCCGCCATTCTCCGGGCCAAATTCAAGCGGCAGAGAGGCGGCAAGCGCATGATCGCCATGCGCTTCGGCCTTGAGGGCTTCGAGGGCCTCATCAACGGCCGCCCGCAGCGCGGCATCATCACCCGTGTCGAGGCTGTTGATCCAGCCAACAAAGGCCTCACAGTCCGCAAGATCGATCGGCTCGCTACGCTCGAAACCGACCACCGCCTCACGCCAGGCGCGCGCCTCGGCTGAAGCCTGGCTGCCCACCGGCAGCAGCCGGGAAGCGGTGATCGCGCCGGCAACATGGGCAATGCCCGCGGTTGCCCAGGGAAATCCGGTCTGCGCTGCCGGGGCGACATGATAAGCGCCGTCGACATAGATCCAATCCCACTGCGCAGCTGATTTTTCAGCCGGCATGGCGAAGCTCAGGCGCGAAAAGGGTAGTCCGCCCATCCCGAGCGCTTCGTGTCCCTGCTCGACAGCGGTATCGATCGCATGGAAGGGATCATCGCTCTGCAGTTCGGGCGATTTTTCCGAGTCCAGCCAATTGGCGATGGGCGGAAGCTCGCCCTCATCACCATGGATTTCCAGCGCTTCTGCCCGGAAACCGGCCGGTTCGACCGACGCGATCTCTGTCGCGGGTTCATGCGCAGCAAACTGATCCTCAGGCCATTCGGCAGCAACGGTTTCGGGCTCATCGCGGTCGATATCGCCATGGTCCGCCATCAGTTGTTCCGAGCCGACATCATGCTCGACGATTTCGTCCTGCCAGTCGGCAAAGCCTTCGTCACCATTTCCGGCATCCGCCGCAAAGTCCTGCGCTGCAACCTGCTCATGCTCATGCTCATGCTCGGCAAGCGCCTCAGTCCGCTCACCATCCAGCAGGTCATATTCCGACACTGTTTCGATCGGACCGGTATCGTCAGCGGCTTCGGACGGATGGGCTTCCGCAGAGTCCGTATCGTCGCCGAGATCGGACGGGCGTGCAAAGCGGCTCAGCCGGCTTTTCGCGGCTTCATCTACATTGACGGGATCGCTGCCCGGCAGGTCCGCAGCGATAGCAGGGTCAACAGCCGCCTCTTCGTCGCCGCGCTGATGCAGCCGCACCGCAAGCACAGCCACCACCAGCAGCGCCAGCGGGCCGACAGACGCCAAGCCCCAGGTCCAAACATCCGGCGCACCGATGCCGGACAGCGCATGGCCGCCGAGGATCGCCATGATGGCCGGGGCGCTGATCCCGCCAAGGACCAGGATGTTGAGCGCGGCAATGACCCAGAACTTTCGCATCAAGACTGATCCTGACTGTTCATTTCAGCCAGGGTGTGTGACGCGAAATAGCTAATATTCTGGTAACCGCGACTTCACCTTCTGGTAAAGGCGCGGGAGATCAGGCCTTGCCGACAACGCTTTCCGGCAGATCCTTGCCGAAAACGCGCTGGTAATATTCGGCAACCAGCATCCGTTCCGCCTCATCACATTTGTTGAGGAAGGAGAGACGGAAGGCAAAGCCCACATCCTTGAAGATGGTGGTGTTCTGCGCCCAGCTGATGACAGTGCGAGGGCTCATGACCGTCGAAATATCGCCATTCATGAAGCCCTGACGGGTGAGTTCCGCCACCTTCACCATATTCTCGACCATCGCCTTGCCCTGCGGGTCATCATATTCGCCGGACTTGGCGAGGACGATGCGCGCTTCGGTCTCAGCAGGCAGATAGTTGAGCGTGACGACGATGTTCCAGCGGTCCATCTGGCCCTGGTTGATCTGCTGCGTGCCGTGGTAAAGGCCAGTCGTGTCACCAAGGCCAACGGTATTGGCGGTGGCGAACAGGCGGAACCAGGGGTTGGCGCGGATCACCCGGTTCTGATCAAGCAGAGTGAGCTTTCCGTCCGCTTCGAGCACGCGCTGGATGACGAACATCACGTCGGGCCGGCCAGCATCATATTCGTCAAAGACCAGCGCGGTCGGCGTCTGCAGAGCCCAGGGGAGCAGGCCTTCGCGGAATTCGGTGATCTGTTGGCCATCGCGCAACACGATCGCGTCACGCCCGACCAGGTCGATACGGCTGACATGGCTGTCGAGGTTGATGCGCACGCACGGCCAGTTGAGGCGCGAGGCGACCTGTTCGATGTGCGTCGATTTACCGGTGCCGTGATAGCCCTGCACCATCACCCGGCGGTTATGGGCAAAGCCGGCCAGAATCGCGAGCGTCGTGTCCGGATCGAACACATAGGCCGGGTCGAAATCGGGCACCCGCTCGTCCGCCTCGCTGAAGGCGGGGACAGTCATGTCGATATCGATTCCGAAAACCTCGCGCACATCCACCGTCTTATCGGGCGCAGCAAGCACCGTGCTGCCGCGCGGATCGGGCTGAATGTTCGGGATATCGGACATGGACGAGAGCCTGTTCAGGATGGAAGGATACGATTTTTCAGGTGCGTATAAGCCTCAATCACGGCCTGCAAAGCCTTTTCATGACTGCGGTCGCCACCATTGCGGTCAGGGTGGTAGCGACGGACCATCGCCGAATAGGCACGGCGGATAGAGTTGCGGTCCGCGCCCGGTTCCAACCCCAGCGTGCGATAGGCCTTGCGCGTTTCAGGGGATATGCCGGCCGCGCGGTCCTCGGCATCCTGACGCACCTTGCGGAAACGCGCGCCGAGCGCGTCCATCGGGTCCTTGAAATTCGCCCATGCCGGCGGCTCATCCGCGCCGGTCGCGGCAAAGGCCCGCGTTTCCCGCTCCCATCCCGCATAGGGCCCTTGCGCAGCGGCAATCTCGTCAGGGCTCATGCCTGCGAAGAAATTATAGCCGGCGTTGAATTCGCGCACATGGTCAAGGCACAGCCAGCGCCAGTCGCCGGGGCCATCAAAGCCCGGCCGTCGTTCACCGGGCGCACGAAACTCTCCGGCAAAGGCACAGCCCGGAACGGCGCAAGGGCGCGCACCGGGAATGCGGCCGTGAAAGCGGGCGCGCGGGGAAGAGGAATTGTCTGCCAAAAATGTCCGCCGGCCCCGCAATCGTCCCAGGGCTGTCCTTTCTTCACGGGCCTGTAGAGTCTAGAATGGGCCTTAGACAAGCTCGGCACAAACGGATGTGAGGATATCGGCCATGGCAAAGGGCGCGGTGCAGATTGAAATGGAAACCCTGCTCGCCACGGCTTTTCCCGGCGCAGAGGTCAGCCTGGTGAATGACAGCGCCAAGCATCACGGCCATTCCGGAGATGATGGGTCAGGCGAATCGCATTTCAGCCTGGAAATCGAGTGGGACGGTTTTGCAGGCATGAACCGCGTGGCGCGCCAGCGCAGCATCAACAAGGCACTGGGCGACATCCCCGGCACCCGCGTTCACGCCCTTGCCATCCGCGCCACCGCGCCGGGGGAGTAAGGCCCGTGCAGGTCATCACGCCGGTCACGCATAATCTGGGCGCATTCGAAGTGCGCCGGACACTCCCCGCGCTCGCGCGGACGATGGTCGGCCCGTTCATTTTCGTTGACCAGTTCGGCCCTGCCCATTTCGATATCGGCGGCGGCATGGATGTGCGCCCGCACCCGCACATCAACCTCGCCACCGTCACCTATCTGTTCGAAGGCGCGATCGACCATCGTGACAGCCTGGGCACCTTCGCCACGATCCGCCCTGGCGCGCTCAACCTGATGACCGCAGGCCGCGGCATCGTCCATTCGGAACGCACGCCCGCCGCCGAACGCGCCACCGGCTCCCCCATATCGGGGATGCAGACCTGGCTCGCCCTGCCCGACGGCAAGGAGGAGATTGATCCGGCGTTCGAACATGTCACTGCCGAAGCACTGCCGGTGGTCGAGGGCGACGGGGTGCGGGCGACGGTGATCATGGGCGATCTGTGGGGTGCATCGTCCCCCGTTACCCAGCATGCAGCGACCATCTATGCCGATATCGCGATGGCGGAGGGCGCAACCCTGCCGATTGCGGCAGAGGCCGACGAACGGGCCATCCTCGTCGCAATGGGCGATGCCAGCATCGACGGGCAACCGCTCGAACGGCATGCGCTCCATATCCTCGAGCCCGGCGTGCCGATGCTTTTGCGTGCGACGAGCGCGGCGCGGGTGATGCTGCTCGGCGGCGAGGCATTTGCGACGCCGCGCCATGTCTGGTGGAATTTCGTGTCCTCCAGCCGCGATCGGATCAGGCAGGCAAAGGATGACTGGGCCGCAGGGGCTTTCCCGACGGTTCCGGAGGACGACGCCGAATTCATCCCCATCCCCGACGTGCCCAAGACAGTCAGCTACCCCTGATCCGTCATTGCGAGCCGCAGGCGAAGCAATCCAGGGCGGTCGGCGCCTGCTCTGGATTGCCGCGCGACCTTCGGTCGCTCGCAATGACGAGTGTTGTTCGCCAACTGGCGACCATGACCGGCGCCCGATCGCGTCGGCAGCTCGCATTGCAATGTCGGAGATTATCTGTTTGGCTGGCCCCTCGCCTGCCACGCCCGCGAACCGGGCGTGCAGAGAAACCGAAAATCCACTGTGAACTTGCGCAGTTTTCTGCGGGTTTGAGCAAGAGTGCATGATGACCGAAACCGTCCACCGCGCCGCACTTTCGACAGGTGTCGAGCTCGACTATGTCGATGTCGGCCCCCGCGATGCACCGGTGCTCATCTTCCTCCACGGATTTCCCGAATCGCACCGCACCTGGCGGCACCAGATCGCCCATTTCTCGGACCGCTATCGCTGCATTGCGCCCGATCAGCGCGGCTATGCCCATTCGGACAAGCCCGAGGGCGTGGAGAATTACACCGCCGACAAGCTGACCGCGGATATCTTCGCACTGGCCGATGCGCTCGGCATCGATCGGTTCACCATTGTCGGACATGATTGGGGCGGCGCGATCGCCTGGAGCGTGGCTCTGAACGGTATGGCAGGAAATGGCCTGCCCACAGCCGGGCGCGTCATCCGCACGATCATCGCCAACGCGCCGCACCCCTTCATCTTCCAGAAAAAACTGTTTGAGGATCAGGACCAGCGCGCCGCCAGCCAATATATCCGCGCTTTCCGTGACCCGGCGAACGATGCGCTGCTCGACGCCGGACGCCTGACCGATTTCCTCAAAGCCACAGTCAATTGGGAGCGTAGTGACGCGATGGAGCCGGAGGAACGTGACCGGCTGCTCGCAAACTGGCGCATTCCGGGCGCGGCGCGGGCGATGATCAACTGGTATCGCGCCACGCCAATGCAGGTCCCGGCGATGGAGGATGACAGCCCGCCACCGGCCTTCCTTTCCGGCCCCTTCCCGATCCTCACCATGCCGACGCTGGTGATCTGGGCGATGGATGACCTTGCGCTGCCGCAGTGCAATCTGGACGGCATGGACGCGCTGATCGCAGACCTCACGATCGAGCGCATCACCGGCTGCGGGCATTTCGTGCCGTGGGAGGCGCCGGACGCGGTCAACGCGGCAATGGAAGGCTGGCTGGCCCGGAACTAGTCGCCATACCATTCGACCCAGGCGCCATGCGCCTGCGCCTGACCGAGCAACTGCCAGCCGCTGTCTCCCGCGCTGGTCCAATGGCGAATGCGCAGCTCGTGCCGGAATGTCTCGCGGTTGGTTTCGAGCATGATCCAGGCAAGGGGCCGTGCATCATCCGCTGTCGCGCCAGCAGCAGCCATCGCCGCGACGATCCGATCACGCCGTTCGGGCGGGATATATTGCCAGACGATGCTGTGGTGCATGACGCGGGTAACGCCCATTTCCTGCGGCGCGGCGAGCCGTTGGTCCACCCAGTCGGCAGCATCGGCGCGCACAACATCGGGCGCGCGATCGGCAGCAAGGGCAATCGCCGCATCCATCCGCGCAATGCGGGGCGCGATTTCCGGCCAGACATAGGCTTTGACGCGCAGCGCCTCGGCCGGATCGGCGAGATTGACCGGCGCCTGATCGCAACCGCGGATAGCGACGATTTCCACCGGTGCGTCAGGCGGCGGCGGCCCGCGCCATTCGGGCGCTATGCGCATCGGGGAGCCTTCCAGCCCCGCCATCACCCCGCCCAGGTCATAATGGTAGCGATCCATCATCGTGTTGATGCCGGCGCTGGCGCCGAGTTCATTTAGCTCGAAACGCGGGCCGAGCCGTGACGAGAGCCACTGCAGGCCGGCCATGAAACTGGCGGAACGGCCGGCCTCATTGGTCTGCGGCGGGCTATCAAACCAGCCAAGCAGCCGTTCGTCATGATCGGCTGTCACCGCGCAGACGATAGCATCGACCTGGGCCTGATCCGTCACCATGCCGCGATAAACCGGATCAAGCCGCGCGTCGGCACCGGTCAGCAGCAGATGATGAAATCCGCCCGCGAGCCGCAAAGGCATGGCATCTTCGAGCGCCAAGCCGGGCCAGTCGCGGATGCGCGCACCGCATTGTGTGTTCCCCGCCATCAGGGCGAGCTGCGCCTCGACAATCCGCGCGGTGACAGGCGCATCATTGCGGCGGCAATGCTCCGCCTGCAGCTGGATGCCCGTGGCAACGCGGCTGTCATCGAAAATCCCACCGGCTGTCATCGGATCGCTCACCTTGCCTTACCCCCTTTGCAGCCTTAGGTGCGCCGCATCATGCCGCAGAAGCTGATCTTTGCCATCCCCAAAGGGCGCATCCTCGACGAGGCGCTCCCGTTGCTGCGCGCAGCAGGGATCGAGCCGGCACCCGATTTCTTCGACGAGAAGAGCCGTGCGCTGACTTTTGCGACCAATCGGCCGGAGCTTTCCATCATCCGCGTCCGCGCCTTCGATGTGGCAACATTCGTCGCCTATGGCGCGGCGCATATCGGCATTGTCGGTTCCGATGTGATCGACGAGTTCGCATTTTCCGAGCTTTATGCGCCGGTCGATCTCGGCATCGGGCGGTGCCGCCTGTCGCTCGCCAGTCCGGCTTCGTCTCCGCCGATCCCGGCCAATGCCAGCCATGTCCGCGTTGCGACCAAATATCCGGCGACGACGCGTGCCTTCTTTGCGCGCCAAGGCATCCAGGCGGAGTGCATCAAGCTGAATGGCGCGATGGAGATTGCGCCGCTGCTGGGCCTCGCCCCGCATATCGTCGACCTCGTCTCGACCGGGCGCACGCTGGTCGAAAACGGGCTCGAGGAGCGGGCGGTCATCTCCGAAGTTTCGGCACGGCTGATTGCCAACCGTGCGGCGTTCAAGCTTGAACCCGCCATCCCCGCGATGGTCGAGGCATTCCGGCAGGCGGTCGCATGACCTGGCGGCTCGCCACGACCGACGCGGGCTTTGATGCCGCGTTCGACACGCTGGTCGATGCGCGGCGCGAGAGTGACGCCGATGTCGCGCGCGATGTCGCGGCGATCATCGCCGATGTGCGGGCGCGCGGCGATACAGCGGTTGCGGAACTGACCGCGCGGTTCGACAAGGTCGATCTCGATACGGCCGGCTGGACCATCGGGCGTGAGGAATGCGCGGCAGCACGGGCTGGCCTGCCTGCCCCATTGCGCGAGGCAATCGAGCTGGCGGCGGCACGGATCGCCGATTTCCACGCCCGGCAAAAGCCGTCCGACAGCGAACGGACCGACGATGCAGGTGTGCGGCTCGGTAGCCGCTGGAGCGCGGTCGAGGCAGCAGGCATATATGTTCCCGGCGGGCGGGCCGCCTATCCATCCTCGGTGCTGATGAACGCCATCCCTGCCAAGGTTGCTGGGGTCGAGCGGCTGGTGATGGTGACGCCGACGCCCGGCGGAGAGGTGAACCCGCTGGTGCTGGCGGCTGCCGATATCGCCGGCGTTGATGAAATCTGGCGCATCGGCGGGGCGCAGGCTGTCGCCGCCCTAGCCCACGGCACCAACCGGATCGCGCGCGTCGATGTGATCACCGGCCCCGGCAACGCCTGGGTAGCAGAGGCCAAGCGCCAGCTATACGGCACTGTCGGTATCGACATGGTCGCCGGGCCGAGCGAGATCGTCGTGTTGGCCGACGCGGCCAATGATCCCGCGATCATCGCCGCCGACCTCCTCTCGCAAGCCGAGCATGACCCGACCAGCCAATCGGTCCTGTTCACCGATGATGCGGCATTCGCCGACGCTGTCGCGGCCGAGGTGGCGGCGCAAATCCCGGCGCTCGCCACCGCTGCGGTCGCCGGTGCGAGCTGGGCGGCGCATGGCGCGATCATCGTCACCCGCAGCCTCGATGAGGCGATGCCACTGATCAACCGGCTGGCGGCCGAACATCTTGAACTCGCGGTCGACGCTGCCGAAGCCGAACGGCTGTTCGCTCTCGTCCGCCATGCCGGATCAGTATTCCTGGGCCGTATGACGCCCGAGGCTATCGGCGATTATGTCGCCGGGCCGAACCATGTCCTGCCCACCGGCCGGCGCGCGCGTTTCGCCTCGGGCCTGTCAGTGCTCGATTTCATGAAGCGCACCAGCTTCCTCGCGCTCGATGCCGCATCGCTGGCCGCGATCGGCCCGGCAGCGGTTGCGCTGGCCGAAGCGGAAGGGCTGCCTGCCCATGCCGCGAGTGTCGTCCGCCGGCTGTGACCGGCCGTTCGCGGCCAACCGCCAGTGCCGCGATCGCTTGCCGCGCTCGCCACTCGCGACTAGGGCGGCTGGCATGACCGGTTCACCCAATCCCCCACGCGGCCTCACCCGTTCCGCAGCACGCCTTGCCGCCGTGCAGGCGCTGTACCAGCATGACATGGAAGCGACGCCGGTCGCGCAACTGCTGCACGAGTTTCACCAGCACAGGATCGGGTCGATCATCGACGAAGAGGAGTTCGACGCGGCCGAATATGCCGATGCCGAGGTCGATTTCTTTGACGATCTGGTGAAGGGAACAGTGGCGCGGCTGGACGAAATTGACGCGACACTGGGAGAGCGGCTGAGCGCGGGCTGGACGCTGGCCCGGCTCGACCGGTCGATGAAGGCGGTGCTGCGCGTCGGCGCCTATGAAATCATCGCGCGGCCCGATGTGCCGGCGGCGGCGGCGATCAGCGAATATGTGGATGTCGCCAAGGCATTCCATGATGCGCGCGAAGCGGGTTTCGTCAACGGCGTGCTCGATGCGGTGGCGAAGGGCGCCGGCCGCTAGACCGGGCGATGGACGAGGCCGGGTTCATCACGGCATTGCGCCACCTTGCCACAGCCCGCGAGGCACGAGGGCTGGCTGACGATTGCGCGGTGTCCGGCAAAATGGTCGTGACCCATGACATGATGGTGGCAGGGGTCCACTTTCGCGAGGATGCCGACCCGGCTGATGTCGCCTGGAAACTGGTTGCCGCCAACCTCTCCGACCTCGCGGCCAAGGGCGCGCGGCCCAAGGGCGTGCTGCTGGGCCATATGCTGGGCGACGCGGCCTGGGATGCCCGCTTTGTTGCAGGGCTGCACGAAGCGCTCCAGGGCATGAATGTGGCGCTATGGGGTGGGGATACAGTGCGCGGGGCCACCCATGGCCAGCGCAGTTTCGGCCTCACCGCCATTGGCGAGGCGGTGCATCTGCCGGTTCCGTCACGCAGCGGCGCAAGGCCGGGCGATACGCTGTGGGTGACCGGAGAGATTGGCGCGGCGATGCTGGGTTTTGAAGGCAACAGCGCGGCAAGCATCGCACGGTTTAACCGCCCTGTACCCCGCACAACCGAAGGTTTGGCGCTGGCACCGCTGGTGACGGCAATGATGGATGTTTCCGACGGCCTGCTGCTCGACGCGCAGCGCATGGCGGAAGCGAGCGGCGTCTGCATCGCCATCGACAGTCCGGCCGTGCCCATGCCAGCAGCCATGCCGCCAGACCGGCGGGGCGATGCCATGCGCTGGGGCGATGATTACGAGCTGCTGTTCACCCTGCCCGCCGGTATCAGCCCCCCGGTTGAAGCGACCCGCATCGGCACGGTTGAGGCCAGAGAGGCCGCCCCCCTGCTGGTTGACGGCGCGATCCCGGATAACGGGAAGGCACTGGGATACCAGCACTAACGGGCACGTCCGCGCCGACCTTTCCCGCCTCTTCTCTTGCCCTTGGGCCAGTTACGCCTTACGCCCCCGCGCGATGCGGCCACATCTAGGGGCGTGGCACGCAAAGCAAGGGGAGGAAATAGGGTCCCATGTCCATTAGTCTCATCGCCATAGTGCTCGGCCTCGTTGCCGTGCTCTACGGCATCATTACCAGCCGCCAGGTGCTTGGCGCCTCGGCTGGCAACGCCAAGATGCAAGAGATTGCCGGCGCCATCCAGGAAGGCGCACAGGCCTATCTCGGCCGTCAGTATCGCACCATCGCCGTCGTCGGCGTGATCACGACGCTGGTCATCGCATTCTCGCCGCTTGGCCTCATCGCTGCGGTCGGGTTCGTGCTGGGTGCCGTGCTTTCAGGGGCCACCGGCTTTATCGGCATGAACATTTCCGTTCGCGCCAACGTCCGCACCGCTGCCGCCGCGCAGACGGGACTTCAGGAAGGCCTGACCATGGCGTTCCGCGCGGGCGCGATCACCGGCATGCTCGTGGCCGGTCTCGCGCTGCTCGCGATCGCCGGTTTCTTCTGGTATCTGACTGAAATCGCAGCCGAAGCGCCCAACAGCCGCGTTGTTGTTGACGGTCTGGTCGCGCTGGCATTCGGTGCATCGCTTATCTCGATCTTCGCACGTCTCGGCGGTGGTATCTTCACCAAGGCCGCAGACGTCGGCGCTGACTTGGTCGGCAAGGTCGAAGCAGGCATCCCCGAGGATGACCCCCGCAACCCCGCCGTGATCGCGGACAATGTCGGCGACAATGTCGGCGACTGCGCCGGCATGGCTGCCGACCTGTTCGAAACCTATGTCGTCACCGTCGGTGCCACCATGGTTCTGGTTGCGCTGCTCGTCGGCGCGTCGGCTGGTGGTTTGCTGACCAACCTCATGGCACTGCCGCTGCTGATCGGCGGCGTGTGCATCGTCACCTCGATCATCGGCACCTATGCCGTGCGTCTGGGCGGCGGCACCAACATCATGGGCGCGATGTACAAGGGCTTCCTTGTCACCGCCGTGCTGTCCATCCCCGCCATCTGGTGGGCGACCGGCTATGCGCTGGGCGACATGAACGCTGTCATCGGTGCCGATCTGGCAGGCGAAGGCGGCTTCACCGGCATGGGTCTGTTCTGGTGCATGATGATCGGTCTGGTCATTACCGGCCTCATCGTGTGGATCACCGAATATTACACCGGCACCGACTATCGCCCGGTCCGTTCGATCGCCAAGGCTTCGGAAACCGGTCACGGCACGAACGTGATCCAGGGCCTCGCCATCAGCCTCGAAGCGACCGCGCTGCCGACGCTGGTGATCGTGATCGGTATCATCCTGACCTACCAGATCGCGGGCCTCATCGGCATCGCCTTTGCGGCCACCTCGATGCTGGCACTCGCCGGCATGGTTGTCGCGCTCGATGCCTATGGCCCGGTCACGGACAATGCCGGCGGCATTGCCGAGATGGCTGGTCTCGACGATTCGGTTCGTGAAAAGACCGACGCGCTCGACGCGGTGGGCAACACCACCAAGGCCGTGACCAAGGGTTATGCGATCGGTTCGGCCGGCCTTGCCGCGCTGGTGCTGTTCGCAGCCTACACCACCGACCTTCGCGTCTATTTCCCGCAGCTGGAAGTCGATTTCAGCCTCGAGAATCCGTACGTGATCGTCGGCCTGCTGCTCGGCGCGCTGCTGCCTTACCTGTTCGGGGCAATGGGCATGACCGCTGTGGGTCGTGCGGCCGGCGACGTGGTCAAGGACGTGCGTGAGCAGTTCGCGAACGACAAGGGCATCATGGCCGGCACCAGCCGTCCCAACTATGCCCGCACGGTCGACCTCGTCACCAAGGCAGCGATCAAGGAGATGATCATCCCCTCGCTGCTGCCGGTGCTGGTGCCGATCGTGGTCTATTTCGCGATCACGGCGGTTGCAGGTCAGGCCAACGGCTTTGCGGCCCTTGGCGCTCTGCTCCTCGGAGTGATCGTCAGCGGCCTGTTCGTCGCGCTCTCGATGACCTCGGGTGGCGGCGCTTGGGATAACGCCAAGAAGTATATCGAAGACGGCAACCACGGCGGCAAGGGCAGCGAAGCCCACAAGGCCGCGGTGACCGGTGATACCGTTGGTGATCCCTACAAGGACACCGCGGGTCCGGCCGTCAATCCGATGATCAAGATCACCAACATTGTGGCGATCCTGCTGCTCGCAGCACTGTATCACGGGTCGATGTAAGCATAAGCGCCGCAAGGCACGAGAAAGCCCCGCCGGAGCGATCCGGCGGGGTTTTTCTTTGCCCGCTGATCGGGGCGGCCGCCGGAGTGACCGGCATGGTCTTTTGTCCGCTTGCAGGGGACGAAATGAGTCGATAGCTCTCGGCTCAGGAAAGAACACCAAACAAAAGTCCGGGATGCCAAAGACATGAAGACATTCAATCTGCTGGCCGGCGTGGGCACTATTGCCCTTGCCGCCTTTGCCTTCACCCCGGCGCAGCCGGTTGCTGCGCAAGCCAATCGCGACATTGTGGTGACGGGCAATCTGACCCCGCTGCTGCTGACCGGCGCGCGGCAAGAGATCACCGCAGGTGTGGGCGCAGCACCGACCAGCTGGTTTCGCCGTGTGCCTTCGCTGCGCGGGCCCGCATTGTCGCCCGACGGTTCCAAGATTGCAGTGCGCATGGCCAATGAAGGGCAGGAATTTCTGGCCTGGCTTGACCTCAACAGCCCCAATCCGCGACCAAGTTTCTTCGTTGCGATGAACGAGTATCGCGACGCTGGCGACCGCACGGTTGCGGCATATCGCTGGGTTGGCAATGACACGATCGTCTTCACGCTCGCATCGCGCGAGATCATCTTCGGCCAGCGGTCTGACCTGACCCGGTTGGTCGCATACAATATCAACACGCGCCAGATGACGCGCCTGGCATGGGACGGTTCGGGCGGTGCGGCTGGCACGATCCTTCACATCAACCATGAGACTGGCACCATCCTGCTGCAGCGTTCAGGTTTCCGGGACGGCAGTTTCACGCGCCCCGAGGTGCTAGAAGTCGATGTGAACACCGGCCGCTACACCACGGTGCAACGCGAGAATGTCGAAGTCGGCAGCTGGGCTGCGGACGCGCGCGGCGTCATTCGTCTTGGCATCGGCTATGATCGCGACTCCGGTCGCAACCGCGTCATGTACCGTCGCACGGCGAGCGAGAATTTCCGCACCCTGTTCAACGAGTCCGACCCGTCGTTTACCGATGCCGGGCTCAATGTCCTGTGGATCGATCCCAATAGTGACACCGCGATCGTACGTGACAACAGGAGTGGATACCACCGGCTCTATCGCGCCAACCTGTCGACGCTCGAATATGGCGAGCCGGTCTTTCAGGTCGAAGGCTATGACGTTGGCGGAGTGAATTTCAATTTCGACCGTAGCGAAGTGACCGGATTTTCGGTGACCGAGCAGCGCGGCCGGGACGTGTGGACTGATCCCTTCTACAGCGAACTGCAGACCGTCCTCGACGAGAGCTTCGGTCAAGGAAATGCCCAGATCACCAGCCGCGATCAGGCCGGTCAGCGGTTCATCGTCTATGCTGCCGCTCCGAATCAACCGGGCGCATTTTACATGTTCGACACTCAGTCGGGTCAGCTCCGCCTGCTTGGCAACGTGTTCAACCATATCGGCCAGACCGAAATGAACCGCGTGTCGGCATTCCGCTACACCGCGAGCGATGGCGAGAGCATCGAGGCCGTGATGACCTGGCCGCGCCACCGCACGCAGCGCACCAACCTGCCGCTGGTGATCATCACCCATGGCGGCCCGTTCGGTCCGCGCGATGAAGTCACCTACGATGCCTGGGCGCAGTCGATGGCAGAACTGGGCTATGTAGTCGTGCAGCCCAATTTCCGGGGCTCTGGCGGCTATGGTCGCCGGTTCCAGCAGATCGGCCGCGACAATGGCTTTGGCCTCAGGATGCAGGATGATCTTGACGATGTGATCACGCATCTGGCCCAGGAAGGCACGATTGACCCCAATCGCGTGTGCATGATGGGCTGGTCCTACGGCGGCTATGCCTCCGCCCGCGCGGCGCAGCGCAATCCGGAAAAATATCGCTGCACCATCGCCGGTGCCGGTGTTTACGATCTGCCGATGATGCGCGATTTTGACGCCGGCTATCTGGGCAGCTTTGGCAGCAACTATCTCGCCAAGGGCGCGGCGGAGCTGTCCTCCGTGTCGCCGGCACGCAACACCGATGGTCGCTGGTCGCCGATCCTGATCGTGCACGGGGTGCGCGATGCGCGCGTGCCGGTCGCCCAAGCCCGTACGCTGGTGTCGCGTCTGCGCGCATCGGGCAAGCGCGAGGGTGTGGACTTCGAATATATCGAGCAGCCCCAGAACACCCATAACCTCGACTATGACGATGTGCATACCGAATGGCTGGAGGGTGCCGCACGCTGGCTGACGCGGTGGAACCCCGCCTATATCGAGAGCGACACCGACCGGCCCGTTGCGCTGGTACCGGAAGGTCCGCGTCCGCAGCCGCGTCGCAACTGACATCCACCACAAGCATCCGCGCCCGGGAATGAATTGTTCATTCCCGGGCGTTAGCTTTCCTGCCGATGAAAGAGGCGGGGTATAACGGAGCGGTCGTGATGGCCGTTGACGCCTGGCGCGATGCGGCTGGCGCCGAAGCGGGGATGTAGGCCGCGCTGATCGGCGACAGGCTGGCCCTGCGCGCCCTTCCCCTTTCCATTGCAGGTAATTGACGCTATGCGCCGCGCCACAAGGGGCGGGGGCAAAGGTGCGCCCTGCCGCAACCAGACGAGGCCGAATGGCGAAGGAAGAATTGCTGGAAATGCGTGGGCAGGTGGTCGAACTGCTGCCCAATGCCATGTTCCGCGTGAAGCTCGAGAATGGCCACGAAATCCTCGGCCACACCGCGGGCAAGATGCGCAAGAACCGCATCCGCGTGCTGGTCGGTGACGAGGTGCAGGTCGAACTGACGCCCTATGACCTGACCAAGGGCCGCATCACCTACCGCTTCAAGTGAGTCGTGCGGCCGTGACGCCGCGCCTTATACTTGCCTCCACCTCGCCGCGACGGCGGGATCTGCTCGGCCAGTTGGGGGTAACGCCCCATCGCGTCGCTGCGCCTGACATCGACGAAACCCCCCGCCCCGGCGAATTGCCCCGCGCCTATGCGGTGCGCATGGCGTGCGAGAAGGCGGAAGCGGTCACACTCGATCCGGGCGAGGTGGCGTTGTCCGGCGATACGGTGGTCGCTGCGGGTCGCCGCATCCTGCCGCGCGCGGCCGATGAAGCCGAGGTTGCCGAATGCCTCAAGCTGCTGTCCGGCAGGCGCCATCGGGTGCTGACGGCTGTGGCAACGCGCACACAGGACGGCACAATCCGGCACCGGTTGAGCGAGAGCATCGTTGCCTTTGCCCCGCTTTCGGCACAGCGGATTGCAGCCTATGCCGCAGCCGGCGAAGGCGTCGGCAAAGCAGGGGGCTATGCCATCCAGGGCGAGGCTGGCGCATTCGTGCGCTGGATGAGCGGCAGCTATTCCGGGATCGTCGGCCTGCCGCTGCATGAGACACGCGCATTGCTGGTCGCCGCCGGCGTCATCACCGATGGCTGAATGGCTGATCGAGGACGGGATCGGCGAGCGCCGCGCCGCATTGGTCGATGCGGGGCGCATCATCGAAGCGCGGATCGAACGCGACAGTGACGGGCTTCAGGCCAGCGCGGTGATCGAGGCACGGCGGATGCCGGGCACAGTCGCAGGCGCGGCACTGATGGTTGCGGACAGCGGCGAGGAATTGCTGTGCCGCCCCGCGCCACAGGTGAGCGAAGGCGCGAAGGCGCTGGTATGCGTGACACGCACCGCCCTGCCCGAACGCGGCCTCACCAAGCGGGCATTGGCGCGTCCGGCACAGGAGGGTGAAGCAGCCTGCCCTGCACCGACTTTGGCCGAGGCAATCGCGCAGACCGGCCATCCCGTCCGCCCGTTACGCAGCATTGATAGCGATGCACTGGAAGCGGCCGGATGGAGCGAGATGCTGGACAGCGCAGCGAGCGGGCTGGTGCCCTTCGCCGGCGGATTGCTGCGTATCGATCTGACCGCCGCGATGACCGTGATCGACGTGGACGGCGATCTGCCGCCCGCCGCACTAGCGACGGCGGGGTGCACGGCGGCAGCGGCAGCGCTGCGGCTATTCGACATCTCCGGCTCTATCGTCATCGACCTGCCGGGCCTGGGCGGCAAGGCAGAGCGGATCGCCGCCGCTGAGGCCTTTGATGCGGCGATGACAGGGCCGTTCGAACGGACCGCCGTCAACGGCTGGGGGCTGATCCAGATCATCCGCCCGCGCACAGCCATGAGCCTGATGGAGCGGCAGCGATTTTCTCCAGTGGAGAGCGCGGCCCTCGCGGCGCTGCGCCGGGCGGAACGGGCGCAAGGCAGTGGGCCGTTGATGCTGCGGCTGCACCCTGCAGTGGCGGCATGGCTGATCGAGAGGCCGGCACTGACGGAGACGCTGGGACGCCGCACCGGTCGACCGCCAGTGCTGATCCCCGAAGCGGAAATGAAGATGGGAGCATGCGATGTCGGCTGAACCAGTTTCCATCAAGGCACGCCCTTGCCCGCTGTGCGGCAAGTCAGCGGTGCATGACTTTCGCCCCTTTTGTTCGCGCGGCTGCCGCGACCGCGACCTCAACGGCTGGTTCGATGAGGATTACCGGATCCCCGTGCCACCCGGTGCGGATGAGGGTGACGATCCCGAGGGCACGCCCTGACAAGCGGCGATATTGGGGCTGGACAGGGGACGGATGCCGCTCCTATAGGCGCGGCTCCAACGCGGCGGGGCCATGCCCCGGCGGAGCGCCCGGATAGCTCAGTTGGTAGAGCATGCGATTGAAAATCGCAGTGTCGGTGGTTCGAATCCGCCTCCGGGCACCACTCCCCCAGATCGATGCACACGATGTGTCATGTCGGCGATTGGCAACCACTCTTTGATCTTTCCCTCCCTACTGTTCATCGCCTAGACAGCGCGGCGTGAGCATTTCTCGGTGCTCATGCCCAGACCTGCCGATCGGAGATCACCTCTTGCCCCTGCGCCGTGCTACCGCCAGCCTCGTTGCCCTATCGATGATTCTTGCCGGATGCGGTGGCGGGGGAGGCAGCGGCGATGACCGCACTATCACCTTGCCGACACCGACGCCGACACCCACGCCGACCGGGTCTTGCACATTGGCGCAGCGCCAGGCTTGGGCGCTGTCCGTACTGCAGGAATGGTATCTGTTTCCGGGCGACCTCAACACCAGCGTGAGCCCATCGGCACATTCGACCATCGACAGCTATATCGACGCGCTGGTCGCGCCGGCGCGCGCGGCAAGCAAGGACCGGTTCTTTACCTATGTGACGTCAATCCAGCAGGAGAATGCCTTCCTCGCCAGCGGATCGAGCGCAGGTTTCGGTTTCCGGCTGGGCTATGACACCGCCGCGCGCCGGACGATCATTATCGAAGCGTTCGAGAATGCGCCTGCCCTGACCGCCGGCATTGACCGCGGCGACGAAATTCTGGCGATCGGGACCGATGCATCGAACCTGCGACTGGTGAGCGACATCATCGCGGCCGAAGGTACCAGCGGCGTCACCAACGCACTGGGGCCGAGCACGGCCGGCGTTACCCGCGTGCTGCGCGTGAGCGGCCCGACAGGAACGCGCACTGTGCAGGTCGCCAAGGCCGACTTCAACCTGCTCCCCGTCAGCACGCGCTATGGCACGCGCATCCTGAATGATGGCGCGAAGCAAATTGGTTATATCAACCTGCGCACTTTCATCTCCTCGGCGAACCAGCCGCTGCGCGATGCTTTCCTTTCCTTCCGCAACGCGGGCATCACCGAATTCATCATTGATGTGCGCTATAATGGCGGCGGGCTCGTCGCGACGGCGGAGTTGATCGGCGATCTGCTCGGCCGCAACCGCACAAGCAGCGACGTGTGGTCACGCACCACCTATCGCCCGGAAAAGGCAAGCAACAACGACACGCATTTCTTCCAGCCCACCGCCAATTCGGTGGCTCCGGTGAAAATCGCCTTCATCGGCACAGGATCGAGCGCTTCGGCGAGCGAAATGATCATGAACAGCGCCATCCCCTATCTGGGCGCCAATGTTGCCCTGATCGGCACCAACACCTTCGGCAAGCCGGTGGGTCAGGTCGCCATCGACCGTAGCGTGTGCGACGACCGGATGCGCGTTGTCGCCTTTGCGACCGGCAATGCCACAGGCCAGAGCGACTATTACACCGGCATGGCGAGCAAGATGCCGCGCACCTGCCGCGCAGCGGACGACTTCTTCACCCCGCTGGGCAACGCCAACGAGGCATCGATCCGCACCGCGATCGACTTCCTCGCCGGCCGACCGTGCAATGCGATCAGCGCGGTCCGGGACAGCGCCATCGCCTCTGCCGAACCGGGCGCGTTCATGACCGGAAGGACCGAGCTGCTCCAGCCTGACGCGCCGACCGCGCCGCAGCGCGAGGTGCCCGGCCTGTTCTGACGAGCCACTGCCAGGGCATGGCGGGCGACCGGGTCACTCCCTGCTTGCCATTGCCTGCCCTGCCGCCTAACAGCCGCGCCGAGCGGAAGATCGCGGAAATGCGGGATTGTTACCGCTGAAACCATCAAGGGAAGACGTCTCGACATGGCCCGGATCGTGATGAAATTCGGCGGAACCTCCATGGCGGGTACCGAGCGGATTCGTACCGTGGCGGCGCTGGTCAAGCGCGAGGTCGAGGCGGGCAATGAAGTGGCGGTGGTGGTTTCCGCCATGGCTGGCGAAACCGACCGGCTGGTGCAATTCTGCCGTGAAGCCAATCCGCTGTATGACGAGGCGGAGTATGACGTGGTGGTCGCCTCTGGCGAGCAGGTAACGTCCGGCCTGCTAGCGCTCACGCTGCAGGCCATGGGTGTACCGGCGCGCAGCTGGCTTGGCTGGCAGCTCCCCATCCGCACCATCGAGACGCACGCCAAAGCGCGCATCACCGAGATCGAGACTGACGCGCTGATCGCAGCGATGAAAAGCGGCCAGGTTGCGGTCATCCCCGGTTTTCAGGGGATGATGGAGGACGGGCGCGTTTCAACGCTGGGGCGCGGCGGATCAGACACCAGCGCGGTCGCGGTGGCGGCGGCGGTGAAGGCCGACCGGTGCGATATCTATACGGATGTCGACGGCGTCTACACCACCGATCCGCGCATCGTTTCCCGCGCGCGCAAGCTCGACTATGTCACCTATGAAGAGATGCTGGAACTGGCCAGCGTCGGCGCCAAAGTGCTTCAGACCCGATCCGTCGGGCTCGCCATGAAGATGGGCGTACGGGTGCAGGTGCTGTCGAGCTTTGTCGAACCCGGCCAAGCGCCTAAGGCCGGAACCCTGATCGTCAGCGACGAGGAAATCGAGGAACTCAAGATGGAACGCCAGCTGATCACCGGCATCGCCTATGACAAGAATGAGGCGAAGATCATCCTGACACGCGTACCCGACCGGCCGGGCGCAGTGGCGACGATCTTTAAGCCGCTCGCCGACGCGGCGATCAATGTCGACATGATCATCCAGAATGTCGGGCGCGAAAAGGGCGAGACCGACGTCACCTTCACTGTGCCGCGCGCTGACCTCGCCCGCAGCCTCGAGATCCTCGAAGGCGGGAAGGACAGCATCGGTTACAACCGGCTGCTGCATGAAAGCGGCGTGGCCAAGGTGAGCGTGGTCGGCGTCGGCATGAAGAGCCATGCCGGTGTCGCGGCGACCATGTTCGAAGCGCTCGCCGCGCGCGGCATCAACATCCAGGCGATTTCCACCAGCGAGATCAAGGTCAGCGTCCTCATCGAGGAAGATTACACCGAACTTGCCGTGCGCGTGCTGCACACCGCCTATGGCCTCGACGCGGAGGAAGCGGCCTGAGGGCCGCGGCAATGACCACGCACCACCTTTCCGCCGCAATGGCGCGCGGCACCGCATTGCTCGGCAGCGAGCTTGCCATTCTCGGCGGCGCGATGAGCTGGGTGAGCGAGCGCAACCTCGTCTCCGCGATCAGCAATGCCGGGGGGTTCGGCGTGATCGCCTGCGGGGCGATGACGCCAGAGCTGCTCGATGCCGAGATTGCCGCGACACGCGCGCTGACCGACCGGCCGTTTGGCGTCAATCTGATCACCATGCATCCGGCGCTGAATGACCTGATCGCAACCTGCGGCCGGCATGGGGTCAGCCACATTGTGCTGGCAGGCGGACTGCCGCCAGCCGGTTCCGTGGAATCGATCAAGGCAACGGGCGCCAAGCTGCTCGCCTTTGCGCCAACCATTGTCATGGGCAAGCGGCTGATCCGCCACGGGGTGGATGCGCTGATCATCGAAGGCACAGAGGCGGGCGGGCATATCGGCCCGGTTTCAACCAGCGTATTGGCGCAGGAAATCCTGCCCGTCCTCAAGGACGAGGTGCCGGTGTTCGTGGCCGGCGGCATCGGCCATGGCGAAGCCATTGCCGCCTATCTGCGCATGGGTGCGGCAGGCGTGCAGCTCGGCACGCGGTTTGTGTGCGCGAGCGAGAGCATCGCCCACCCCAATTTCAAGCGCGCCTTCATCCAGGCGGCAGCGCGTGACGCGGTGGCGAGCGTGCAGATCGACCCGCGCCTTCCCGTTATCCCGGTACGCGCCCTGAAAAATGAGGGGACCGCCGCCTTTACCGCCAAGCAGCGCGAAGTGGCCGACGCGCTCGACGCCGGCCGGATCGACATGCACGAGGCACAGATGCAGATTGAGCATTATTGGGCCGGCGCGCTGCGGCGCGCAGTGATCGATGGCGATGTCGAAACCGGGTCAGTGATGGCCGGCCAATCGGTCGGAATGGTCTCTCGGGAAGAGCCGGTGGCGGCAATCATCGCCGAACTCGCTCAGACTGCCGAGGTAGCGCTAGCCAAGCGTTGACAAGCCAGCGCGAGCGATTCAAGCGATGGATTCAAGAGAGTGCGCTGGCCGGTTGGGCCGCGCCGCGGGGAGAATTGTCGCTCATGAACCGTCAATGGGTCATCCGGTCCGGCTGCATCGTCACCATCGCGCTGCTGGCAGGATGCACGCGACCGACGCCACCTGCTCCGCCAGCGCCGCCGCCGGCCGTCATCGTGCCGCCGGCCCCGGCGCCTGCGCCCATGCCGATGCCGGTGCCACCCAACCAAGCTGCACCCAATCTGATCATCCCGATCACGGACACCGCAGGCCGCAGGCTGACCCCCAATGTTGACCTCAGCCCGCAGCAGGCGCTGTGGCAGCTGCGTATCGGCCTGAATGTCGCGGCGCTCAACTGTCGCGGGCCGAATGATCAGATTTTGATCAACAATTACAGCGCCTTCCTGCGCAACAACCGCGCCGCTATCGCCGCCGCCGAACGCTGGGTGATCCGCGATCAGGGCACCAAGACCGGCACCAATGGCATCGCTGCGCGCGACAGCCTTTCGACCCGGCTCTACAATTATTTTGCCCAGCCACCGGTGCAGCAGAGCTTTTGCCCGATTGCGACCAGCATTGCGGCCATGGCGGCGGTGGAGCCGACCGCCAACATCCTCAACTTCGCCCCGGCCCGGCTGGCTGAACTCGACCAGCCGTTCGTCGATTTCTACGCCGCCTATTCGCGTTACCAGATCGACTATGCGACCTGGGCCGCGCGCCAGCCTGCGACAGTGACGCCGGCCTATGTCCCGGCATCCGTTGCACCGGCAGCGCCAATGACGGGATCCGTCACCAGCCCACCGACGAGCAGCACCGGAGGGCAGCGGTAATCGCGCGGACGAAAGCGGGAGCGCGGTGGCGGGGCGTGCTGGCTTCTGCTAGCGTCCCGCAGTCATGACGAGCCCGCCCCCTCCCGCATCCTCCGCAGCACAGGCCGCGCGCGATATTTTGCGCAACCTGAACGCTGTGATCGCGGCGGACACGGCCGCGCAGGCGAAGCTCAACCAGACCGTGCAGATGATCGGCGAGGCGCTGAACAGCGAAGTCTGCTCCATCTATCTGCTGCGCGACGGGGTGCTGGAACTGTTCGCAACGCGCGGCCTCAACCAGAGCGCAGTGCATGTGACGCGGCTCGCCATGGGTGAAGGTCTGGTCGGCACGATCGCGGCGAACATCGAAACGCTGAACCTCGCCGAAGCGGCGGCGCACCCCGATTATGCCTACAAGCCCGAAACGGGCGAGGAACGCTACCATAGTTTCGCGGGCGTCCCCATCATCCGGCGCGAGCGGGCGGTGGGCGTGCTGTGCGTGCAGCATGCGGCGAGCCGGGGCTATGACGAAATCGAGATCGAGGCGCTGCAGACGGTGGCGCTGGTCCTGTCCGAACTGATCGCCAATGCCAATCTGATTGACGAACATGCCAGCGCCAGCGGGCCGGCGGACCAGTCCGCGCAGACGCTGACCGGCCTGAAGCTGGTTGACGGCATGGCCAAGGGCGTCGCGGTGTTCCACCAGCCGCGCATCGTGATCGAACATACCGTTGCCGAAGACGTCGAGGTCGAGCGGCAGCGCGTCTACACCGCATTCGTCCGCATGCGCGAGCAAATCGACCGGATGGCGAACCAGGCCGAGTTCGGCGGCGGCGGTGAGCATGACGAGGTGCTCGAGACCTATCGCATGTTCGCCTATGACGAAGGCTGGTCACGGCGCATCAATGAAGCGATCGACAGCGGCCTCACCGCCGAGGCGGCGATCGAGCGTGTCCAGCAGCGCACCCGCATGCGTATGCGCCAGATTGACGACCCGTTGCTGCGCGACCGGATGCATGATCTGGAGGATCTGTCCAACCGGCTGATCCGCATCGTTGCCGGCCAGATGCAGACGGCTGCGCAGACCGGCCTCAGGCAGGATTCAATCCTGATTGCCCGCAATCTGGGACCGGCCGAGCTGCTCGAATATGACAAGCGGCGCCTCAAGGGCGTGATCCTCGAGGAAGGCTCTCTCACCGCCCATGTCATTATCGTGGCCCGGGCGATGGGCGTGCCGGTGCTGGGCCGCGTGAAGGACATCCGCCAGCGCACGAGCGAAGGCGACATGCTGCTGCTCGACGTTGCGCGCGGCATTGCCCATGTCCGGCCAGGCACGGCCACACTCGACGCGTTCGATTCCCAGCTCGCGCTGACCCGCAAGCGGCGCGAGCGCTTTGCGGCGATGCGCGACGAGGCGCCAGTCACCAAGGATGGCGTACGCATCGAATTGATGATGAACGCCGGCCTGCGCGAGGATGTCGCGGCGCTCGACCTGACCGGCGCCGATGGCATCGGTCTGTTCCGTACCGAGTTCCAGTTCCTGGTCTCCGCGACCATGCCGCAGCGCGAGCGCCAGCAGCGGCTCTATCGCGATGTGCTCGATGCCGCCGGCAATCGCCCGGTCATCTTCCGCACCGTCGACATCGGCGGGGACAAGGCGCTGCCCTATATGCGCAACGACGCCGAGACGGAGGAAAATCCGGCGATGGGCTGGCGTGCGCTCCGGCTTGCGCTGGGCCGCGAAGGGCTGATGAAGGCGCAGGCGCGCGCACTGCTCGAAGCGGGAGCCGGGCGCACGCTGAATGTGATGTTCCCTCTGGTCAGCGAACCATGGGAGTTTGAAGCGGCGCGCGCCATCTTCGTCGAACAGCGCAACTGGCTCGCCTCTCGCGGCAAGAAGCTGCCGAACGCGATCCGCTATGGCGTGATGCTGGAGGTGCCGGCACTTGCCGAAATGCTCGATGCCTTGCTGCCGCACATCGACTTCCTGTCGATCGGCACCAATGACCTGACACAATTCCTGTTCGCCGCTGACCGCGCCGATCCCCGGCTCGCGGAACGCTATGACTGGCTGTCGCCGGCCGTGCTGCGTTTCCTCTCGCGGATCATCGCCCAGTCCAACGAGGCGCGTGTGCCGGTGGGCGTCTGCGGCGAAATGGGCGGGCGCACACTGGAAGCGATGGCGCTGATCGGTCTGGGCCTGCGTCGCCTGTCCATCACACCCACCGCGATCGGATCCGTCAAAGCGATGATCCGCAGCATCGATACGCGCGATCTGGAGGCGGTGGTGCAGCCGCTGGTGCGGCAGGGTAATCGCGATATCCGCCAACAGCTTACCGAATGGGCCGAGGGACAAGGGGTCGAATTGGGCGTGTAAGCCTAGGTTCCGCGCGGTTCGCCGCATTGCCGCTTGCATAGCGCCGGACTATGAGGGGCGTACCAGTCACACACGGTCGCAACCTGAAGGAGCTAGGCAACCGCATGGAAGAGGACACGCCGGCCGGGCATATCGGCGAACGGCTTAAATCGGCGCGCGAGGCCAGCGGGCGTTCGATTGAAGATATTTCCAGCCAAATCAAAGTCAGGGCACCATTGCTCGATGCCATTGAGCGCGGCGCGGTCGAAGAGCTGCCAGCGGGACCCTATGCCACCGGTTTCGTCCGCACCTACGCCACCGCTGTCGGCATCGATGCCGAAGAGGCTGTGGCCGAAGTGCGGCAGATGATTGCCGAAAAGAATCTCGGCCTGGTCGAGGCATCCGCCAACTATGAGCCAGCCGATACCGACCGCATACCTCCGCGCCCGCTGGTGTGGACTGCGCTGCTGATCGCGGGGCTGCTGGTCCTTGGCTATATCGGTTGGCGGACCTTCACTTTGCCGTCGGACGATAGTGTAGGGACGAATGAGGCCAGCGCCCCTGCGCGGCCTGCCACTGCCGCTGCACCGGCTGCACCGGCTACACCGAGCGTGACCATCCCCGCCGATGCGGTGATCCGCGTCGCTGCACGGGAAACCGCCTATTTCAGCCTCGAGGACGCCGACGGCCGGTCGCAATTCGACCTGACGCTCGACAGCGGTGAATTTTACACGGTTCGGCCGGCCCAGCGCAGCCTGATCCTGCGCACCAACCGGCCGCAGGCACTGCGCGTGCTGGCTGGCAACATCGAACTGCCGCCCATCGGCCCGCCCGATACTGTGGCCACGATCGGCCTTGATTCCGCTTCGCTGTCACGCGCGGCCAGCAATGGGGCCACAACCCTTGCGCCATCAGCAACGACTGCGCCCGGTCCGGTCAGCGTGCGGGCGGCGCCTGCGCCCCGGCCACAGCAGCGGTCAGCCCGCCCTGCACCGTCAGCCGCCGCGCCGGTTGCCGAGCCGCCTTCACCCCCGGTGATGGACGTCGCACCGGCCAATGAGCCCGCCCCGGCAGGCGATGCTGGCTGATTGGAAACAGGGGTTCAGGTGGTGGCAAGGCGTGATCGGAGATTGCCCTTGGCCGAGCGATGGATAATGAGACGAGGATGACACGCATGCACCGCACCACCCTGTTGCTGGGAAGCGCTCTTCTCGCCCTTGCCCCTGCCCTGCCCGCCGCCGCCCAGTCGGGCGATGCCGCCAACGCCCAGCGTATCGAGCGCCTCGAGCGCGAGCTACGCGCGGTGCAGCGGCGTGTGTTCCCCGGATCCGAAGGCGGCCTGTTCCAGCCGGAGGTGACGCCGGGCGACACGACGACGACCACCACCACGCCCGCGACCACACCGGTCGCGGACCTCACCGCGCGGGTCGATGCCATAGAGGCCCAGCTGGCCCGGCTGACCGGCGAAATCGAGCAGACCAGTTTCCGCCAACGCGAAATGGAGGCCGCGATCGGCCGCCTGCGCGCCGAACTGTCAGGCCGGATCGATGCGCTGACACCCGGCGGCGCTACCACGCCGGGTGACAGTGCAGCCGCCACGACACCGGCCGCAACCGCTGTGACGCCCGCACCGACCGCGACACCGGCAACCACGCCGACACCCGCCCCCGCGCCGCGCGCTGCAACGCCCGCGCCGACCGCTGCCCCGACCGCAACCGCAAGTGCCCCGGCAGCAACACCGTCAGCCGCCCCGGCCAATGCCGCGCGCCGCGCACAGGTGGCGGCAGTCGAAGTGCCGTCCACCGGCAATGCGGCCGAGGACGCCTATATCTATGGTTTCCGCCTGTGGAGTGCCCGGCTCTATCCCGAAGCGCAGGTGCAGCTGCAAAAGGTGATCGACGATCATCCCAACCATCGCCGCGCCAGCTATGCCGGCAATCTGCTCGGTCGCGCTTATCTCGACAATAATCAGCCTGCGCTGGCGGTCCGTGCTTTTTACGACAATTACCGCGCCCGTCCGCGCGGCGAGCGGGCGGCGGAAAGCGTCTATTATATGGGCATGGCGCTGATCCGCCTTAACCGTGCCGCAGACGCCTGCCGCACCTTTGACGAATTCACGCGCAACTATGGCGACACCGCAACTGATGCGCTGAAATCGCAGGTGGCAACGGCGCGTGGCCAGGCACGCTGCTGACCCGGCGCTGACAGCGGAGACGCTGCGCGCCGCCATTGCGGATAGTGTTGGCGAGGATGCCGTAGCGCGTGACCGGTTCGGCATCGCCGTTTCGGGCGGGCCGGACAGCATGGCTTTGCTGGCGCTGGCGGCAGAGGCGTTCCCCGGCCGTGTGTGCGCGGCGACAGTCGATCATGGGCTGCGCACGGAAAGCGCGGACGAAGCAGCGATAGTCGCCGCTTATGCCGCCGGGATCGGTATTGCCCACGCCATATTGCGCCCGGCAGAGCCGATCACCGGATCGGTGCAGGCTGCCGCGCGTGCGGCGCGCTATGCGCTGCTTGACGAATGGCGGCGCGGAGAAGGGATCGACTGGGTGCTGACCGCGCACCATGCGGATGATCAGCTGGAAACGCTGGTGATGCGTCTCAATCGGGCAAGCGGGCTGACCGGCCTGTCCGGCATCCGCGCGCGGCAAGGGCATGTGCTCCGGCCCTTGCTGGGCGTGCGGCGGGCGGCGCTGTTCGATCATGTCCGGGCCAATGCCATTCCCTTCATCGAGGACCCATCCAATCAGGACCAGCGCTTTGACCGGGCACGGGTGCGGGCGGCGCTGGCGGACGATGATCTGATCGATGCGGTGGCGGTGGCGCGCAGCATGGCGAATCTCGCGCGCGATGCCGAATCGCTCGACTGGGCCATGGCACGGCTGGCCGAGGAACGGCTGACCGGAGAAGCGACGAATCTCTCTATCGACATGAGCGGGTTACCGCCGGGCGCGATGCGCCGCTTGCTGTTGATCGCGCTGGCGCGGGCGGGCGAGGTGGAGCCCCGCGCGGCAACCATCGACGATCTGATGGCCAATGTGTCGCAGGGCGGCACCGGCATGGCCGGAAACAGCCTGATCAGCGCTGATGGGGCGCTGTGGAGGGTCCATCCGGCGCCACCCAGAAAGCGGTGAGAAACCGACCAACGACCGCCTTGTTGCAGGGCACCCAAGCGCCTACATTCGGCGTAAGTAAACCGGAGTGAATTGACGTGGGTGACGACAAGCAGCCGCCGCAGCCCAACCCTTGGGTGAAGAATGCCCTGATCTGGACGGCCATTCTCCTGTCGATAACGATGGTCGCATCGATGTTTTCGGCCGGCGGCACCGCAACCGGGCAGACCATCCCCTATTCCGAATTCAAGAATCGCGTCGCCGCGGGCGAGGTCGCCAAGGTGGAGATCAGCGATTCGCGCATTACCGGCGAGATGGACGGCGGCGAGCCGTTCCAGACCATCCCAGTGCGCGATGGCGAGCTCAACAAGCTCTTGACCGACAATGGCGTGGTCTTCTCTGGCCGGCCGGTCGAACAGGGCAATCTGTGGGTCGCTTTGCTGGTCAACATCCTGCCCTTCGTGCTGTTGCTCGGCCTTGGTTTCTTCATTTTCCGCCAGGTGCAGAAGAATAATGGCGGCGGCGCCATGGGCTTTGGCAAGTCCAAGGCCAAGCTGTTGACCGAACGGCAGGGCCGCGTGACCTTTGACGATGTCGCCGGCATCGAGGAAGCGCGCGAAGAATTGCAGGAAATCGTCGAATTCCTGAGGGATCCGACGAAGTTCAGCCGTCTGGGCGGTTCCATTCCCAAGGGCGCGTTGCTGGTCGGTTCGCCCGGTACCGGCAAGACGCTGCTCGCCCGCGCGATCGCGGGGGAAGCGGGTGTGCCCTTCTTCACCATCTCCGGCTCCGACTTTGTCGAAATGTTCGTCGGTGTCGGCGCGTCTCGTGTGCGCGACATGTTCGAGCAGGCCAAGAAATCAGCGCCCTGCATCGTCTTCATTGATGAAATCGACGCGGTCGGCCGCCATCGTGGTGCGGGCCTCGGCAATGGCAATGACGAGCGCGAACAGACGCTCAACCAGCTGCTGGTCGAGATGGACGGTTTCGAGGCCAATGAAGGCATCATCATCATCGCCGCGACCAACCGGCCCGACGTGCTCGACCCCGCGCTGCTGCGCCCGGGCCGTTTCGACCGGCAGGTGGTTGTGCCGCGCCCCGACATCGAAGGGCGCGTCAAAATCCTGCAGGTGCACACCAAGTCGAAGCCGCTGGCGCCCGACGTGGACCTGCGCCAGATCGCGCGCGGGACGCCCGGATTTTCCGGTGCGGACCTCGCCAACCTTGCCAATGAGGCGGCGCTGCTCGCCGCGCGCAAGGGCAAGCGCCTGATCGCCAACGCCGAGTTCGAGGAAGCCAAGGACAAGGTGATGATGGGCGCCGAGCGCCGGTCGATGGTGATGACCGAGGACGAGAAGAAGGCCACCGCCTATCACGAGGCCGGCCATGCGCTCGTCTCGCTCCATGTCGAAGGCTGCGATCCGCTGCACAAGGTGACAATCATCCCGCGCGGTCGCGCGCTGGGCGTGACTTGGAACCTGCCCGAGCGCGACCGTTTCAGCATGAACATGAAGCAGATGAAGGCACGGCTCGCGCTCTGCTTTGGCGGGCGCATTGCCGAACAGCTGATCTACGGCATGGACGAGCTCAACACCGGCGCATCCAATGACATCCAGCAGGCCACCGACATGGCCCGTTCCATGGTGATGGAATATGGCATGTCGGAAAAGCTCGGCTGGCTGCGCTATCGCGACAATCAGGACGAAGTGTTCCTGGGCCACAGCGTCAGCCGCGCCCAGAATATGAGCGAGCAGACCGCGCAGCTGATCGACCAGGAGGTTCGCCGGCTGGTCGAGGAAGGCGAAGCACGTGCCCGTGCGGTACTGAGCGACAATATCGACGAGCTGCACAAGCTCGCCGAAGCGCTGCTCGAATATGAAACGCTGAGCGGCGAAGAAGCGAAGCGCGCGATCGCTGGCGAGGATATTGGCCGGGAAAGCGGCAACAGCGGCAAGCCCGGCGATGTGCGCCCGCTTGACGGCCATGCCGGTTCTATCCCGCAGATCCGCCGCAAGCCGAAGCCGTTCGGAGATGCGACGCCGGCGGGGGTGTAAGACCCGTCACGCGCATTCTGCAGACACAAAAAAGCCCCGGCAGCGATGCCGGGGCTTTTTTATTGGTGCTGCCCTGACGGGCGAGCCGGTTATTCGTAGTCGCCGACGCCGGCGGTCGGGCGCGGCGGTGCGGCCGCAGTGAGGCGCAGCGCCTCTGCCGAACGCGACAGGCTGCCGATTTCATCGGGCGTGTCATCGTCATCGATCTGCACCTTCTGGTGGCTGCCGATCAGTGCGGCCTTCACCTCATCCGGACGGATCGTTTCTTCGGCAATCTCACGCAGCGCGACGACCGGGTTCTTATCCCGGTCACGATCGATGGTCAGTTCTGCACCGCCCGAAATCTCCCGCGCGCGCTGAGCAGCGACCAGCACGAGATCGAAACGGTTGGAAATCTTGTCGACGCAATCTTCGACGGTAACGCGCGCCATGCGGCAGGCTCCTCTGGGAGAAAACGAATTCCGGCAATGCGGGAAAGCCGCGCCAATAGGCAAAGTGGCGTCGAGAGTCAATGAAACCGTGCCTGTCCCGCAGCGCAAAGCAGCGCTATGGCGGGCGGCATGAGCGCCACGACCGCCAGCATCGATGCCGCCTTTTCCGCTGAGGTCGCGGGCAACAGCATCACCGTGCTGCCAGGCGGGCCGGAACGTCTGGCACGGCTGCTGGCGATGGTTACGGGCGCGGAGCGGCGCATTGGCCTGCTGTTCTACATCTATGCCGATGACGAGGCGGGCACCGCCCTGCGCGATGCGCTGACCGAGGCCGCCCGGCGCGGGGTCGCCGTGACGATGCTGCTCGACAGCTTTGGATCCGCCACCACCGCCGACAGTTTCTTCGATCCCCTGCGCGAAGCGGGCGGCACGGTGCGCTGGTTCGGCACCCGGTGGGGGCGGCGTTACCTTATTCGCAATCACCAGAAGCTGGTGGTGGTCGACGGACGCGTGGCAATGGCCGGCGGGTTCAACATTGCCGACAGCTATTTCAGCGAAGGTGACCGCGACGGGTGGCGGGACATCGGTTTCACCATCACCGGACCGGCGGTCGCCGGGGCGGAGCGATGGATGCGCAGGCTTTCACGCTGGATGGCCCAGCCCCGCCCCTCCTGGCGGCAGCTGCGGCGGCTGGTGGCGCGCTGGCATGGCGGTGTGGGGCCGGTAAGCTGGCAGGTCGGCGGGCCGACCACGCGCCTTTCCCCCTGGGCGCGGAACCTGCGCCGCGACCTGCTGACAGCGACACGGTTCGATACCAGCATGGCCTATTTCGCGCCGAGCGCAGGGGTGATGGGCAAGATAGCGGCGATTGCGCGGCGGGGCGGATCGGCACGGATGGTGCTACCGGCCCGCACCGACAATCCGGCCACAGTCGGCGCGGCGCGGCTGATCTACGGTTTCCTGCTGAAACGCGGTGTCGCCATCTACGAATATGAGCCCGAGCGATTGCACAGCAAGCTGATCGTGATCGACGATGTGGTGCTGATCGGCAGCGCCAACCTCGACATGCGCAGCCTCTATGTGAACATGGAACTGATGCTGCGGGTGGAGGACGCCGGCTTTGCAGCCGCGGCACGCGCGCATATCGACGCGCAGGCGGCGCTTTCGACGCGGGTGGATGAAGGCCTGCACAAGCGCCGCGCTGGCATCCTCACCCGCATCCGCTGGCTGCTGTCATGGGCGGTGGTGTCGGTTATCGACTATGGCGTGACGCGGCGACTGAACTTCGGGCTGAGGGATGAGCCGGATAAGGTCAGCTGACGGCGGGATCTCTACTTCGTGGCCCAGAACAAGTGGCAGGGCGGCACATTGACCCATTCAAAGCCGTCTTCGATCTGGCTGAAGTGCGGCACGAGGAAATCGCGGGCGCGCTTTCTGAACTGGTAGACGAGGAACTGGCCGCCCGGGTTCAGAGCGCGGTGGGTGGCAGAGGCAATGGCCGGGCCGACGCCTTCGGGCAGGGTCGAAAAGGGAAGCCCGGAGAGGATGTAATCCGCGCCTTCGAAGCCATGATCGGCGATGATCGATTCCACGTCGGCGGCTGACCCCAGCACCGGTTTGAACCGGCTGTCGGCGATATCCCGGCTGAGATAGTCAATAAAATCGGGGTTGGTATCGATCGCAATCAGCGTCGCATCGCCGCGCATCCGTTCGAGAATCGGGCGGCAGAAGGTGCCGACTCCGGGGCCATATTCGACAAACAGCGTCACATTCGCCCAATCGACGCGCGACAGCATGTGATCGATCAGCGTCGGCGAAGAGGGAATGATCGAACCGACCATCACCGGATGCTTGACGAAGCCCTTGATAAACATGCCCCAAGGGCCAAGCGCGCGCACCACGCGATCCACGAGGCGAGCGGGAAGCCGGCGATCGGCCTTTGTGACGGGCATGTCTGGTCCTTGTCCCGGCCCCCGCGGAGGCGGGGTGTGTTAGCAGCAATAGTCAGCGCTCGTTCGCAGAATATGTTCCGTGGCGCAACCGTCAGCGGCTCAACACAGTTCCCAGCGCCGCACGCCAGCCCGCCAGACGCTCGGCTCGCCGCTCTGCTGCCATCGCAGGGGTGAAGCGTGTGGTGGCGGGGCGCATCGCCTGTGCAGCAGCAAGATCCGCATACAGGCCGACACCGACTCCCGCGAGCATCGCCGCGCCAAGAGCGGTCGTTTCCACGTCCGCCGGCCGTTCTACCGCGACGTCGAGGATGTCGGCGAGATCCTGTGCCATCCAGTCGTTGGCGCTCATCCCGCCATCGATGCAGATGCTGTTCCAACCGGCGCCGTCGGCGCGGAACGCCGCCGCCAGATCATGACACTGGCAGGCCATCGCTTCCAATGCGGCACGGGCGATGTGCGCGCGGGTGCTGCCCAGCGTGAGGCCGGTGATGATGCCGGTCGCGTCCGCTTTCCAGTGCGGTGCGCCGAGGCCGGCAAGCGCGGGCACAAACACCACCCCGCCATTATCCGGCACGCTGCGCGCGAGCTGTTCGCTTTCCCCTGCACTCGCGATGAGGCCAAGGCCGTCGCGCAGCCATTTGATCGCGCTCCCTGCCACGAACACCGATCCTTCGAGCGCATAATGCCGTTCTCCGCCCGACTGCCACAGCACGGTGGCGAGCAGCCGGTTGGCCGAGGAGGGCACATCCCCCCCGGTCGAGGCGAGGATGAAGGCGCCGGTGCCGAAGGTCGCCTTGGTCTGGCCGGGCGCGAGGCAGCCCTGACCAATGGTGGCCGATTGCTGGTCACCGACGAGGCCGCAAATCGGGATTGGCGCGCCGAACAGATCGGACGCGGTTTCACCGAAGCGGCCGTGGGTGTCGATCACCTCCGGCAGCGCGGCCATCGGCACACCGATCAGGCTGGCGAGCCCTTCATCCCAGCCGCGCGCGGCGAGCGGGAGCAGCATGGTGCGGCTGGCGTTGCTGGCATCGGAGACGTGGAGGCCGCCGGTCAGTTTCCACACCAGCCAGCTTTCGATGGTGCCGAAGGCGAGCCGATCACCCAATTCCCGCGCGGCGGGCACATTATCCATGATCCAGCGCATCTTTGTGCCGGAGAAATAGGGATCGAGAAGGAGGCCGGTGCGGCGCTGCACCTCTGTTTCATGGCCGGCATCCTTCAGCGCCTGACACAGCGGCGCGGTGCGGCGGTCCTGCCAGACAATGGCGTTGCAGATGGGCTGACCAGTGGCGCGGTCCCAGGCGACGACCGTTTCGCGCTGGTTGGTGATGCCGATGGCGGCGATGCGATCCGCGCCGCCAGCATGCTCGATGACGGCGCGGGTGCAAGCGAGCGTGCGTTCCCAGATCTGCGTGGCGTCATGCTCCACCCAGCCGGGCTGCGGGTAGATCTGGTCAAGTTCCTGCCCCTTGGTCGCGACAACTGTGCCGTCAGGCGCGTAGAGCATCGCGCGGGTGGAGGTGGTGCCTTCGTCGATAACGACGATGAAACGGTCGGTCATTGCTGGTCTCTCCCCGCTTGCTTTCCGCGCATATGTTTACCTGCGCCCCGCCATATAAGCGGCAAGTGCTTCGCGCCCGGCCGCGTCGACCCTGAGGCCAAGCTTGCTGCGACGCCACAGCACATCGTCCGCGTCTGCCGCCCATTCGCGATCCATCAGCCAGTCGACCTCCGCCGCGGTCAGACCCCCGCCGAAATGTGCGCCGAGACTGTTGAAACCTTGTGCCTTGCCGAGCCAGCTCCAGGCATCGCGGCCATAGGCGCGGGCGATGCGGTCAACGCTGGCGGCATCAAGGAAGGGATAGTCGGCCGAAAGGCGCGCCATCTGATCGGCAAGCCCGGTCATGGGGAAATCGCCGCCGGGGAGCGCCGCTTTACCGGTGTGGCAGGGCGATGCCAGCACGGGCAGCGAGGGCGCGAGCTTATCCACTGCCTCGCGTGCAAGCTCGCGGTAGGTGGTGATTTTGCCGCCGAAGATGGAGAGCATAGGCGCATCGCCGCCCTCCCCCCCGTCGAGTTCGAACGTGTAGCCGCGCGTCGCAGCCTCCGGCTTGCCCGAACCATCGTCGATCAGCGGGCGGATGCCCGAATAGGTCCAGACGACATCGGCGGGGGTGATCTGCGTCTTGAAATAGAGGTTCGCGCCCTCACAGAGATAGGCAATTTCCTCGTCGCTCGCGCGCGGCGGCTCGGCCGGGTTTTCATGGTCGCGGTCGGTGGTGCCGATCAGCGTGAAATCGCGCTCATAAGGAATCGCGAAGAAGATGCGGCCGTCAGGAAGCTGAAAGAAGTAACTGAAATCATGATCGAAAATCTTTCTGACCACGATGTGCGAACCGCGCACGAGCCGGAGACCATGCTTCGACTGCACATGCGCGCGACCGGTGAGCGCCAGCACCGAAGGGCCGGCGGCATTGACCACCGCCCGTGCCGAAAAGCTGCCGCGCGGGGTTTCGATCCGCCACAGGCCAGCTTCGCGGGTGAGCCCGGTCACTTCTGTGCGGGGGAGGACCGTCGCGCCATGATCCGCCGCATCGCGGGCGTTGAGGACGACGAGGCGGGCATCATCCACCCAACCGTCCGAATATTCAAAGGCCGTGGTAAAGCCGGCCTGCAGCGGTACCCCCGCCGGATGGCTGGCGAGATTGACGGTGCGGGTCGCCGGCAGCGCCTTTCGCCCGCCGATATGGTCATAGAGGAACAGGCCAAGGCGCAGCAGCCAGCGCGGGCGCAGCCCCTTGCGATAAGGCAGCACGAAGCGCATCGGGTGGATGATGTGCGGCGCAATCTTCCACAGGATTTCCCGCTCGGTCAGCGCCTCACGCACCAGACCGAATTCATAATGCTCCAGATAGCGCAGCCCGCCGTGGATCAGCTTGGTCGAGGCCGAGCTGGTGCCTTGGGCGAGATCGCCGCGTTCGAGCAGCAGCACCTTCGCGCCACGCAGCGCCGCATCGCGGGCAATGCCGGCACCGTTCACGCCGCCGCCGATGACAGCGAGATCGAATGTTTTATTTTCGCTCATTTCACAGCGCCTTGCCGCAACAAGCGCGGCACAAGCAAGAGCGCAGCGAGCAAAGGATGGCGGCGTTGCCAGGGGGTGATGGCGATCTGTGTCCCGGCGTGCCGGTTAATCTTCCAGGCGAGATAATCGATCCCGCCGGCAAAGGTGAAGGCGGCCTTGGCGAGGCGGATGACCGAGAGCAGCTTGCCCTCCATGCGGCGGCGCGCCCAGCCGCCGGAGCGGGCACCGGGCGGGATGGCGGCTGCGGCGGGGGCGGAGAAAGCCGCGTACCGATCGGGATCGGCATCAACCACCGACTGCGCCCTGCCCTGACGCTCGGCGCGCAATTCCGCCGAGTAAGTGAGCGCGAAGGCGCGGCGCCACCAGTCGAGCGGGGCTTCGCCATCGCGTGATCCGGCAGCGGCAAGGAGGGTCGGCGCGGCGCGCGCGACTGCGGCAACCGCAGCATCGGCGGCAACCTCGTCGGCCTGCCACACCAGCCGGCTAGGCTGGGCAAAGCGCGCCCAGACCGAGACATTGCGGGTTTCTGGACCGTTGAGACGGTGGAAATCCGCCTCACTCAGCACAGCATATTTCGCGCTTAAACCATTGTTAATGAATGGAAAAACATTTGGAGGGATGAGCCGGTTGGCGATTGCCATCCAGCGCGCCGGATAGGCGCGGCGATAATCGTCCACAATCAGATAGAAATCGAGCATCAGCCCATCGAGCTGCTGCTCACGCAGACAGGAGCCGTAGAAAAGGACGGCGCGGGCGCCGGGATGCTGTGCGGCGATGGCAGCGGCCATCTCTGCCACCTGCGGCTGGACGCCCTGCGTCAGTTCAGCGCGCACCAGCGCTTCGAGCGATGCGTCGCGCGGCACGGAACGTCAGGCGGCGAGTTTGAGGAAATGAACTGGCGGGGTCGATCGCAGCAGAATCGGGTGCCCGCCGCTCGCCTGGAAAATCTCACCATCCAGGATGACGCTGGAAGCGTCGCCTTCAATCGAGATGCTGTCACCCTGTTCGAAATGGAGCCCGCGCACCGGCCGTTCACCCAACGTCCCGAACAGCGCGACACGCAGCGTGCGGAACAGCGACGACAGGTCATTGTTCACCGCCACGAGTTTCATATGCCCTTCCTGCCGGCCATCGCCGGGTCGGGCATTGAACAGCAGCTTTTCGAGGGTGGTGACGATCAACACAGCAAAACGCCCGCGGATCGCGCCATCGCGGCGCACAGTCACGGTCATCGGCGCGGTCTGCGGCATCAGCCAGCGACCGATGCCGGGGATCAACGACATCAGGCCCAGCAGGAAGGCAACCGCATGCGACAGGCCATTAGGCAGGCCGAGCGGATAGATGCGGTGGCGGCAATAAAGGATGCAGTCGGCAAGCTTTGCCCCGCCGAGGAACATGCCGAGCACCGGACGCGTGGTGCTGCTGTTCGACAGGGCGATCAGCTGCCGCTCAACGACATGTTCACTGAGGGAGCCGTGGGCGAGGTCCAGCACATGTTCCAGAGCCTCCAGCGGATCGCCGCTGGCGCCAAGATCGAGCGCGATCAGGTTGGTCTTGCCATTGGGCAGCACAGCAACCGGCGGGACGGGACCGTTGCCGAAATGATTGCCGCCATGAATTTCGGTCAGCGCCGCCTGCACCGTGCCGTCACCGCCATTGATGGCGATGACGCGCGGGCGCACCAGCGCGATCGAGCGCAGCGCATCCCCGATCTGATCGACATGCTCCACCTCATAATGGAAGATGTCCGGGTGGCTGGCGCAAAAAGCGCGGATACGCGGGAGCTGGGCGCGATTGCCCGTCGAACGGGGGTTCGACAGGAGGGCAACCGCGACCATCGCTTCAGCTCACCGGCTCGAAGGAGCCGCCCTGCACATAGTTGAGCACGACGTTGATCCTGACCGGTGCATCGGCGACATTGAAGCCGACCCGCGCAAGGCTGGGTTTGCGGCGCAGCGCGAGGTCAATCAGGCTGACGTCGGGATTGCCGGAAAAGCCGCCGCCGTCCGACCGGTCCGACCGGCCGTTACCATTGGCATCATGGCGAACCATCACCGCATAGCGACCGGCGGCATTCACCGGCAGGCAGACGGGCATGTCACCGCTGCGGGTGACCGGGATTTCGACGCGAACCAGATATTGGCGGCGTTCAAGGAAGGTGCGCGGGTTGGCGGCATAAAGCTGGACGCGCAGCGTGCCAGCGCGCTCCCGAAAACCGGTGACATTGACGATCACCGAGGTTTCACCAGCCACGCAGCGCGCGGCATGCGGGCCGATCTGCGCCGAAGCAGGCACAGCCGGAGCCAGCAAAGCAGCAGCGAGACCCAAAGCGGTCAGGCGGCGGAAAGGCAAACGCATCAATCGGTCACTCCCGTATTCTACGGACCCGGCACCAACGGATGCCGGGCAGAGACCCCCTTGTTAGCCACGCCTATTGCGGCACTTTGCGGCAGAATTGGGGTGAGTGTGCGGAGATGCTTAGGCATTTTGCGCATATTCCACCCTTTGCGACAGGCGCGGCTTTGGGCTAGGCGATTGGACAGCATCCCCGCCGGAGCCTTTGACCCTGCTGCGCTTCTTTTCCTGGACCGCGACTGACCGCTACATCGCCAAGCTGATCGCCATGCCGCTGATCGGTACGCTGGTGCTGTCAGCCATGCTGCTGGTGCTCGAAAAGATGCTGCGGCTGTTCGATTTCGTGGCGACCGAAGGCGGGCCAGTGAGTGTGGTGTGGCGGATGCTGGCCAACCTCATCCCCGAATATCTTTCACTCGGCATCCCCATCGGCCTGACGCTCGGCATCCTGCTCGCCTTCCGGAAGCTCGCGACCTCGTCCGAGCTCGATGTGATGCGCGCCGTGGGCCTGGGCTACACGCAACTGCTCAAGGCGCCCTTTGCCTATGCGATCGGCCTTGCCCTTCTCAATCTCGCCATTGTCGGCTTCATCCAGCCCCATGCGCGCTACGCCTATGAAGGGCTGCGGTTCGAGCTGCGGTCAGGCGCGCTCGGCGCTTCGATCAAGGTGGGCGAGTTTACCAACCTCGGCCAGCGGCTAACGCTGCGCGTCGAACGCAGCGAGGATGAGGGCCAGCGCCTGACGGGCATCTTCGCCCGCGCGCGTGGCAATGACGGACAGACCATCGCGGCGAGCGCGGCATCGGGCCAATTCCTCGCCACCGGTGACCCTGACACCATCGTGCTGCGCCTAACAGACGGGATGCTGGTGCATAACGGCCCGGGGTTCGCGACCCCGCGCGTTCTGACCTTCTCCGTCCATGACCTGCCCATTGATCTGCCCAAGATTGCCGAATTCAGGGGACGCGGCGGAGCCGACCGCGAGCTCACCATCCCCGAACTCGCCATCGTCGGCGCGGATGAGCGCAATCCGCTGGCGATACGGCTGGAAAGCCAGGCCAATTTCCATTTCCGGCTGGTCGAAGTAGCGACAATGCTGGTGCTGCCACTGCTCGCCATCGCGCTGGCCATCCCGCCCAAACGATCAACATCGGCGCTGGGCGTCTTCCTCGCCATCGTGATGCTGGTGACGCAGCACAAGATCAACCAATATGCCGAGGATTTCGGCGCGCTGGGCCGGATTGACCCGTTCCTGGCGCTGTGGATACCCTTCCTCCTCTTCTCGGCGCTCAGCATCTGGATGTATCGCACGGTTGCCTATGTGCCGGGCGGTCAGCCCATCGGGGCACTTGAGCGGATGTTCGCCAAGGCAGGAACCGCCATTGCCCGGCTGGTCCGTCGCAAATCGGAGGCGGCAGGCGCATGAATTCGCCCTCCTTTTTCCCCTCGCGCACGCTCGGCTGGTATGTCGCGAAGATGTTCCTGATCCGCAGCTTCGCGATCCTCGCGATGCTGGTGGTGGTGCTGCAAACGCTCGACCTCTTGGGTGAGAGCGGCAAGATCCTTTCGGTCGCGGGCAACAGCGACGCCGATGTCTGGCGCTATGCGGGTCTGCGCGTCCCGCAGATCATTGAGACGTTCCTGCCCTTTTCCGTGCTGCTCGGCACGCTGCTGACGCTGGTGACATTGAACCAGAACAGCGAGATCGTTTCGATGAAGGCCGGCGGCATGAGCGCGCACCAGATCCTTGCGCCGCTGATCGTCGCCAGCCTGTTCGTGGCGCTGGTGAGCTTTACCTTCAACGAGCGGATCGTGGTGCGGGCGACAGCTGCGCTCAATGCCTGGCAGGATGTAGAATATGCCGCGATCCCAAGGGATTCAGGCGTGCGCACCAATGTCTGGGTGACGAGCAACGGAACCCTGATCAACGCGATGACCGTGCGCGGGCGCGGGCAGGATGCGCGGCTGGAAGGGATCGAACTGTTCGGCCGGCCGCAGGGCACACTGGCCGTGATGGTTCAGGCTGACAGCGCGGTGCCGACTGCCACACCGGGGCGCTGGCGGCTTGAAAATGCACGGCGGTTTGATGTCACGTCGGGCCGTTCGACTGCGCTCGGCACAATCGAGACCGACCTGGGCGTGACGCCTGACCGCTTCACCCTCGCCAAGATCGATCCCGAAGGCCTGTCCTTTGGCGAATTGCGCAGCGCCATCGCGGCGCTGGAGGCAGCGGGCCGACCGACGCAGGAAGCGGAAACCATCCTGTGGCACAAGATTTCTGGCCCGCTGTCGGCCATTCTGATGCCGCTCCTCGGCGCGGTGGCAGGCTTTGGCCTGGCGCGGTCGGGGCAATTGTTCGTGCGCGCGGTGATCGGCATGGCGCTCGGCTTTGCCTATTTCGTGGCCGACAATTTCGGCCTCGCCATGGGCAATCTCGGCGCTTACCCGCCGCTGCTCGCGGCATGGGGGCCGTTCTTCCTGTTCCTGCTGATCGGCGAACTGGTGCTCGTCCGCAGCGAAGAATGACGGGTCAGGCGGCTGCTTTGCCGCTGCCGCGCACCAGCCGGACGACAAGGCCGGTCAGCGTGCGATAATTCGCGCGGCTGTAGGTCGATTCCACGCCGAGATGCGCCGATAGGCGGCGGTGCGCTTCACCCAGCGCATGATAGGGCAAGCTGGGCAGCATGTGGTGCAGCGCGTGGTACCGCAGCCCCACCGGTGCCCATAGTTCCGGCAGCAGGCCCGGCGGCGGCACATTGACGCTATCGAGATACTGGGCGGTCAGGGTCATCACCTCGCCCTCATTCTCCCACAGATGCGCGACGAGCGTGCGCACCTGGTTGAGCACGATCACGGCAGAAACAATGCCAAAGCCGATCAGGAAAGCGGTCAGCGGGATGATGCCGGTCGCGACCATGGCGATGAGCGCCATTGCCCACAGACTTGCGGCAACCTCTGTCACCAGCCAGCGGGTGCGCGCGTCGCCCTCAGGCATCTTGCGGCGGAAGGCGGGATTGATGACCAGGCCCGAATAGCGTTCCACCAGCAACCGGCGCAGCGGCGGCACGAACAGCGATATGGGGCCAAGCACACCATAGCGGATGAGCAGCGCAAGCGGGCCAAGCGCAGACACCAGCACGAACAGCGGCACGCTCCACGGCTTCATCAGCGCGAGCGGCAGATATTCCGGGTCCTCCGCCGTGCCATAGCGGGTGCGGGCATGATGGAGATTGTGGATCCCTTCATACATGAAGGATGGGACGAGCAGCGGAATGCCCGCAACAACATGGTAGCCGGTCCAGAAACCCGGCACCGCCGACGGTTTCATGTGCGAGATTTCATGAATGAACAGGCCCGCACGATAGAGGGCGAGAACCGAGATCACCGCCGCCAACAGCGCCCAGCCGAGCGAAGGCGCCATGATCGCCGCCGCCATGGCCGCATAGCCGACGCCCGCAGAACCGAGAAAATCGGCCCAGTAGATCGCCGGCCGGTGTGCCGCGATATCCTTTGTCAGCTCGGTCGCGGCGCGCAGCATCGCCATGTCATCAGGCTGGCGCGCCAGTGCGGCGCGGCGCGCGGCCACGGCATCAGCGGAAGCAACAGGTTCGACAACCGGGGAAGCGGCGATGGTCGAGGCGGACATGGGCATTCCTTTTTCGATATCGCCGGCCAGCTAGTCGGCTTTCGTGGCGACATAATGGCATGCGCGCGGTGAGCCCGCGCCGCTTGCTTGCCCCACGCGCCCGCTTGGCATAGCGCATCAGCGACACACAAGAGGTCGAGAAGGACAGATAGGGTGGCGGCAGAGCAAATCCAGATCGTGCCGGTGCGCACGCGCGCCGAGAAGCGCGAGTTCGTCGAGCTCGCCTATCGCCTGAATGCCGGCGATCCAAATTGGGTGCCGCCGCTGCGGGACGAGGTCTATGGCCTGCTCAACCCCAAGAAAAACCCCTGGTTCGGCCATGGCCGGATGCAGCTGTTCATCGCCCGCATCGCCGAACGCACGGTCGGACGGATCAGCGCACACATCGATGATCTGGCGCTGGCCCAGCCGCCGGAACAGGGCTTCGGCCCCGGCACCGGCCATTGGGGTTTCTTTGAAGCGGAGAGCGAAGCGGTAGCCCGTGCGCTGTTCGATGCGGCGGACGCATGGCTGCGCGCTGAGGGCATGACCCGCAGCGTGGGGCCGATCAGCCTTTCGATGTGGGATGAGCCCGGCCTCCTCGTTGAGGGGTTCGACAAACCGCCGACGGTCATGCTGGGCCATAATTGCTCCGCCTATGGAGAATGGGTCGAGCGCGCCGGACACAAGGGCGTGCAGGATCTGTGGAATTATGACCTCAAGATCGATCAGGAGATGCCCGAGCTGACCCAGCGCATTGTCGCGATGGGCGAAAAGGCCGGCAAGATCCGCGTCCGCGAAGCCGACAAGAGCAAATTTGCCGAGGAAGCCGCGCTGCTCCTCGGCATTCTCAACGATGCCTGGAGCGACAATTGGGGCTTTGTGCCGCTGACCGATGCGGAGATCGCCTATGCCGGCAAGAAGCTGAAAACCATCGTGTTCGGCGATCTGGTCCGCTTTGCCGAAATTGATGGCGAGCCGGTCGCCTTCATGATGACCATCCCGGACCTCAATGAAAAGCTGGCCGAGTTTGGCGGCAATTTACTCCCGTTCAACTGGGCGCGGATGCTGTGGTGGCTGCGCGCACCCAAGGTGCGGCGCATGCGCGTGCCGCTGATGGGCGTGGTCAAAAGGCTGCAGTCGAGCCGCACCGCAAGCCAGCTCGCCTTCATGATGGTCGAATATATCCGCCGCGCCTCGGTCAGCAAATATGGCGCGACACACGGCGATTTCGGCTGGGTGCTGGCAAGCAACGCCGGCATGCGGTCTGTCGGCGAAGCGGTCGGCGGCACAGTCGACCGGGTGTATCGCATCTACGAAAAGGCGCTGTGACGGCGAGACTAAGGCTCCGGTTCATGACCGAAGCATAGCCGCCCTCAGCCGCGCAGTTCGACCCAGGTCGGTGCGTGGTCGCTCGCCTTTTCCCGGCCGCGGTGGGACTTGTCGACACCGGCATCGGTCATGCGATCGGCGAGCGCGGGGCTGAGCAGCAGATGGTCGATGCGGAAGCCCGCGTCACGCTGCCAAGCGCCGGCCTGATAGTCCCAATAGGTCCACACGCCGCCCGACGGGTAACGGCTGCGCAGCGCATCGGTCCACCCGTCGCCGAGCAGGCGGCGATAGGCGGCGCGGCTTTCGGGCTGCATCAACGCATCATCGGCCATGGCGGCGGGGCGGAACACATCATCATCATGCGGGATGACATTATAATCGCCCGCAATCACCGCCGGCACTTCCTCCGCCAGAATGGCGCGGGCGCGGGTGCGCAGACGCTCCATCCAGCGCAGCTTGTAATCGAATTTGGGACCGGGCTGTGGATTGCCATTGGGCAGATAGATGCCCGCAACGCGGATACCGAAGACGTCCGCCTCAATATAGCGGCTATGCTCATCCTCCGGCTCGCCATCGAGCCCGCGCTGCACCTCCACCGGCACAGCACCGCGCGCGAGGATAGCGACGCCGTTAAAGCCCTTTTGCCCGTGCCACACGCCGCCATAGCCAGCCGCCTCTATATCCGCGAGCGGCAGGCCTTCGTCCGCGGACTTCAACTCCTGCAGGCAAACGATATCGGGCTGGGTTTCAGTGAGCCATTCGACCAGGCGCGGCAGGCGGGCCTTGATGCCGTTGACGTTGTAAGTGGCGATTTTCATGGCGCCACCCTTAGCACCATGGGGCACCTTGGGAAGCCGGTGCCAAAACGCGTTAGATCGCGAAGCTCGATCCGCAGCCGCAACCGGCGGCGGCATTGGGGTTGGTTACCTGAAAATGCGAGCCGCCGAGATTGTCGACGAAATCGACGAGGCTGCCGCGCAGGAGATCGAGGCTGATCGAATCGACCACCAGCTCGGCACCGTCCGTCGCAGTAACGATATCGTCCCCATCGACGCTGTCGGCCATGCCGAATTTATAGGTGAAGCCGGAACAGCCGCCGCCTTCGACCGAGAGGCGCAACTGCGGCGCCCTGCCCTGCCGTTCGGCGATCACGCGCACGCGCGCTGCGGCAGCAGGCGTCAGCGAAACGGTCTCAGCGGCGAGAGTGACGGTCATGTCCGCAAAATAGGCGTGCCTGCCCCCGGGGGCAAGGTGCCGCGCTTATTCGCGCGGACCGCCGAGGGCGACGTTGCCGTGGCCGGCAGCAGCAACCATCACACCATCTTCATGGATGAAGGGCATCGGGTTGACCGGAGCGCCCGCAACGCGGACTTCATAATGGAGGTGGCTGCCAGTCGAACGCCCGGTCGAGCCCATCAGGCCGATCAGATCGCCGCGGCGGACGCGCTGGCCCGGTGCGACGAGTATCTGCGACAGGTGGCCGTAGCGGGTCTGCAGCGCGTGACCATGTTCGATTTCGACATATTTGCCGTAACCACCGAGCCACTGGGCGCGGCCAACAGTGCCGTCAGCGGTGGCATAGATCGGCGTGCCGACCGGGCCCGGAATGTCGATGCCATTGTGGCGGGCACGACGACCGGTGAAAGGATCGCTGCGATGACCGAAGCTGGAGGTCAGGCGCATTTCATCAACCGGACGGCGCGACGGAATGGCGAGTGCCTGAGCAGCCGGGCCATCCATCTGGCGCCATGCCGAGAAGATCGAGCGGAACTGGCTGTCGCCGGCCGGGCGGCCTTCGATGCGGCTGGCGAGCAGCGGCGTTGCGGCAACCAGTGCAGCGGCCGTCGCGTCCGCAGCAGAAACAGCCTCTTCGGCTTCGCGCGTGTCGACGATGGTGTCAGGCGTATCGAGATCGACCGGGGCCTCATTGGCCAGTGCAGGTGCAGCCATCGCCAAAGCGAAGCAGGCAGCAACGGCACGAAGGGATTTGAACAGCATGCGACCCCGAAACCCAAATCGGTCGCCGGAGCCAAGCTCCCCACAACGACCGCAGTGACATTCCCGATGGGCCGGATTTTTCCGTTTCCCCGCTCGGAAACTTTCCTGCGGGCTGACGTATTAACGTGCAACTGCTAGGTAATATTCCTGCGTTAAACCGGCAGCTTGACGCGCTGAGTCGTTGAACGGCGGATGAATGGCGCCGCGAAACCCCTGTTCGATGAGCATTTTCCAGTGCGTGTGTGATTCGACCCGCGCTTCATCGCAGCCCCATTCGAACCAGCGTGTGCCGACCGAAACATGGCGAATTTCATCGGTATAGATGCGCGTAAGGATGCGGGCGCTCGCTTCATCCCCGGCGGCGCGAAACCGATCGACTGTCGCCGGCGTCACATCGAGCCCGCGCGCTTCCAAGACCATCGGCACCACCGCGAGCCGCGCCAGCGGATCATGCGCAGTGGCGCGTGCGCTTTGCCAAAGCCCGTCATGCGCAGGGAGCGCGCCATAGTGGCTGCCCATCGCCTTCAACCGCCGGTCGAGCAGCGCGAAATGCATCGCCTCATCCGCCGCGACTGACAGCCAGTCATCGACAAAGGCACGCGGGAAGCCGGCGCCGAACCGACCCGCCGCGTCGAGAGCAAGGGCAATCGCGACATATTCGATATGCGCCAGCGCATGGAGCATGGCGATGCGCGAGCGTTCCGAACCGATCTTTCCGCGTTTCGGCATATCCCCCGGGCGGCGCAGTTCGGGTGCGGCTGGCCGCGCGGGCTCATCGGGCATCGCGACGTCGAAATCCCAGGCGAGCCGCCCTTTCCGCCAATCGCGCACCAGCGCCCGCGTCGCCATGACATGGCGCTGCGGGTCACCGATCGACAGAACGGCGGCAATGGCGCGGGCAAGCGTCATACGATCAAACCGGGGCTACCAGCCCTAAAGCGCGCGGGCGGCGGCCAGCACCTCTTCGGCGTGGCCCTTCACCTTCACATTGCGCCAGACGCGCGCGGCCTTGCCGTCGGCGCCGAACAGGACAGTGCAGCGTTCGATGCCCATATATTTCTTGCCGTACATCGACTTTTCGACCCAGGCGCCAAAATCCTCAGTCACCTGCCCGCCCTCATCCGAGCCGAGCAGGACAGAAAGGCCATATTTTTCAGCGAACTTCGCCAGTTTTTTGGGGCTGTCTTTGGAGACGCCGATCACGCGGACGCCGATCGCGTCGAAATCGGTGATGAGGGCAGAGAAATCCTTCGCCTCATTGGTGCAGCCCGGCGTGTCAGCCTTCGGATAGAAATAGATGACCAGCGCCCGCCCGGACAGAGTGGCGAGATCGACGCTGGTGCCATCCGCCATGACAAGCGTGCCGGAAGGAATGGGATCACCCTGTTCCATATGCCTCAAATCCTCATTGCTGTGCGCTGTCGCGAATCGCACGCCACCACCCGCCGACCTCCTGCCGCGCATCGGCATAGGCGGCAAGCAGCGCATGCCAGCCGCCTACGTCATCGCCATATCCGCACACCTGCGCGACGCGCGCCGCGCTTTCCGCGCTAGGCGGCGTGCCGCCGGGCGCCATCAGCCGGAGCGTGACCAGCATCCGCCCCATCAGGTCCATCGCGCCATGCACGCCGGGCGGGGCAAGACCAGCATCCACCAGCCGTCGCAGCGCGACATTGAGACGGGGATCAAAGCCGGTGCGATGAACGAGCTGGGTGGCGTGGATGGCAAATTCGCAGTCGACGAGGCCGCCCTCGACCAGCTTCACATCAAGGTCTGACGCGGGCGGCTTATGCGCCGCCATGTCCGCGCGCATCTTGGCGATATCGGCCAGCAGCATGGCGGTATCGCGCGGCGTGGCGAGCACATCGGTAATGATGCCCGCGAGCTTTACCCGCGCTTCGCCTGATCCGAACACGGGTCGTGCGCGGGTCAACGCCATATGTTCCCACGTCCAGGCTTCCTCGCGCTGGTAACGGGTAAAGGCATCGAGGCTGGCGACAAGCGGCCCCTTATTGCCCTGCGGACGCAAGCGCACATCGATGTCATAGAGGCGCCCGGCCGCGGTCGGCACCGACAGCGCAGCGATCACGCGCTGGCCGAGCCGGTTGAAGTAATTTGTCGCACCGAGCGGCCTCCGACCATCGGATTCCGCCAGATGATCCCCCTCATACAGCAGGATGAGATCCAGGTCGGAGGCGTGCGTCAGGGCCCGCCCGCCGAGCCGGCCGAGCGCGAGGATGAGCAATTCCGCCCCTGGCACGCGGCCATGCGCCGCCTCAAATTCAGCAATGGTCGCTGCGGTCAGCGCCTCCAGCGCGGCATCGGCAATGTCGGCATAGCCGCGCGAGACGAGCAGCGGATCGCGCGCGGCGGCGACCAGTTGCACACCCAGCGCGAAGCGATGCTCGCCCACCACATTGCGGACATGATCGAGCTGGCGCTCATAGTCGCGTCCGTCCGCCACCATCTGCGCTGCCAGCGCCACCGGGCTGGCGGGCGCGGCAAAGACGCTGGCATCGAGCAATCCTTCGATCAGCGTCGGGCGCGCCGCGAGATCATCTGCCAGCGCCGGGGCATGGGCAAGGATTGCAGCGAGCATCGCGGCCAGTTGCGGCTGCGCGACGAGCAAGTTCATGAAGTTGAGCGCGCTGGGCAGGCCGGACAGCAGCGCATCGAAACGTGCCAGCGCGACGGCAGGATCGGGCGCACGGCCGATCGCTGGCATCAATGTTGGCAGCAATTCCTCTAGCGCGGCCTGTGCAACCGGGGTGCGCAGCGCCCGCACCGCCCCGCCGCGCCACCGTTCGATCAGCCGCGCTGCTGCCGGACCGTCAGCGAAACCGGCCTGTTCAGCGGCGCTGGCCAATGCTTCGGCGTTATGCGGCCAGCGCGCGCCCGGCCCGCCCTGCCGAGCCCCGACGAGCGCATCGAAATGCCCGCCAACAGTCGCGACATGCGGTGCAAGCAATCCCACCAGTTCATCGCCACCGCCCATCCCGTGCAGCCGCGCGACATTGGCGAGCGCATCGGCTGAGGCAGGCAGGCTGTGCGTCTGCTGGTCATCGACCATCTGCAGCCGGTGTTCGATGGTGCGCAGCAAGCGATAGGCATCGGCCAGCGTGCCAGCCACATCGGGTTCGACGATGCCTGCATTGGCAAGGGCCGCGAGCGCATCAAGCGTCGCAGGCGCGCGCAAAGCCGGATTACGCCCGCCATGGATCAGCTGCTGCACCTGCGCGAAGAATTCGACCTCGCGGATGCCGCCGCGGCCGCGCTTCAGGTCATAACCGGGACCGAATGCCTGCCCTGCAGCATAATGGCTGCGGATCCGGTCAGTGATCTCACCGATGCGCTTGATCTGGCCGAAATCCAGGCTGCGACGCCAGATGAACGGCTGAATCGCAGAGAGGAAGCGTTGACCAAGCGCTTTATCGCCGGCGCTGGCGCGGGCGCGGATGAAGGCCGCCTGTTCCCAGGCGAGCGCGTGCGTTTCATAATATGAGATGGCCGCATCGACCGGCAGCACAATCGGCGTGACTTCCGGCGACGGCCTGAGCCGCAAATCGACACGCAGCACATGCCCATCGGCAGTCCGCTGCGACAGGAGGTCAACCCATCGCCGCGCGATCCGCACGGCCGCTTCCTCCGGATCGTCACGCTCTCGGCGCGGCAATGTCTCCGGATCGAAGATAAGGATCGGGTCGATATCCGAACTGTAATTGAGCTCATGGCTGCCAAGTTTGCCGAGCGCGATCACGGCAAGGCCGCGCATCGGTTCGCCCGGTGCGCGTTCGGCAAAGGCGGCGGCAAGGGCCGCGTCACACGCCTCGTCGGCAAAGTCCGAGAGCAAGCGCACCACCGAGCCGAAGTCCGCTTCGCCAGAAAGATCCGCAAGCGCCGAAACCAGCGCGACATCACCGCGCCGCACGCGCAGGCTGCGCTGGGTATCGGCGGGATCGAAAGCGGCGGAGCCATCCAGCGCTGCCAACCCCTTTGCCCGGAATGCATCGACCAGAGGGTCGCGGCGGGACGCGAGCAGGCGCAGGAATGGCGCGTGCGCCATCGCCCGTTCGATCGCATCGTCACGATTGCTGTGTGATTGTCCGGCCATCTGCATGCCACTGCTGACGTGCGACGGGCAGGCATGCAAGCGCTTAGCCGTTCTGCCCCGCGATTTGGCCAACCTCGTTCAGGATCTGGCGCATTGCCTCACTGCCACCGGCATCATCGCTGCGCCGTTGCGGCAGTGCCCCCGATTCGAGCAATTGTTCGAGCGCGACGCGGCCGCGCGCCACGCGGCTTTTGATAGTGCCGATCGCTACGCCGCAGATTTCAGCGGCTTCTTCATAGGCAAAACCACCCGCACCGATGAGGATCAGCGCCTCGCGCTGGGCCGTCGGGAGCTGCTGCATGGCGCGGTGCAGGTCCGACAATTCGACGATCTTGTCCTGCCCCGCAGGCGCGGCCAACATCCGTTCTGCTGCCAGATCATCCCATTCGCCGCGAAAGCGGTTGCGGCGCATCTGCGACAGAAAAATGTTGCGCAGGATGATGAAGGTCCAGGCCCGCATGTTGGTGCCGGCGGCAAAGCGTTGCCGCGCATTCCATGCCTTAAGCATGGTTTCCTGCACCAGATCATCGGCCATGTCGCGCGATCCGCACAGCGAACGGGCAAAGGCACGCAGGTGGGGGATGGTGAGCGCCAGTTCATCGCGGAAACTGTCATCATCCAGCGCCACAAACGGCCCGGTACCGTCGTCCGCAGCACTATTGTGGGGGCGTGCGTCAGCCACAGCGGGCATCTGTCATCTTGGAGACGGTCACACCGCCTCAGTGCGCTGGAACAGTGGCAAGGTCGAAGAACAGCGCTTGCGCGATCGTTGCCTTCAGCGTTGCCTGCTGGAACGGCTTGGTGATGAGGAAGGTGGGTTCAGGCCGCTGCCCGGTCAGCAACCGTTCGGGAAAAGCCGTGATGAAAATCACTGGCACATCGATGTCAGCCAATATGTCAGCAACCGCATCGATACCGGAACTGTCATCGGCGAGCTGAATGTCCGCCAGCACGAGCCCCGGCCGGTCCGCCTTGGCCAGCGCCACCGCCTCAGCGCGGGTGACGGCAATACCCGTCACTTCATGACCCAGATCCTTGACGATGGATTCAATGTCCATGGCGATGATCGGTTCATCCTCGATGATGAGGACATGGGCATGGGTCTGCCGGTCGATCTCCGCCAATGCCTCGGCCACCAATTGGCCCGCCATTGCCGCATCGACATCAATGATCTGGGCGATTTCCGTCGCGGTGAAGCCTTCGAGCGCGGAAAGCAGCAAGGCCTGCCGCGACAGCGGGGTGATGAGGGAAAGCCGCATCCGCGCGATCAGCGCAGGATCGCTGCTCTCGCTCGCCGCGCGTTCGTGCACAGTGGCAGCATCGACACTGCCCCAGATGGCATGGAATGCCCGGTACAGGCCGATCCGCTGCCTCTCCGCCGGAAACTCCGATGGCGCATCGACAATCGCCTGCAGCGTCGCCCGGACAAAAGCATCCCCACTGGCCTGATTACCCGTCAGTGCGCGCGCATAGCGACGCAGATACGGCAAATGCGGTGCCAGTTGTTGACCAAGCGTCATTGTTACTCCCCGCAACAGGACAGCCCGTCCCGTCACTTTTCGCCGCTTCCACAACGAGCGGTTACGCAATCGGTTCCATCATTCGGTTCGCCCCTGATCAATCGGGTATTCTACCAAGGGAACCAGTTGCACGCGATCGCGTTACCCACGCCACAACCTCGCCCCTGAACGCCGAACCTGCCCGGTCCGGATCGGTTGCGGGACAGAGTTTCAATGGTATGACAAGCAAGCAGTCGGGCTCAGGGACGAGACAGTTGCACGGGACAACCCAAGCCGGGAAGAATAGCAAGACGAAGCGCGCTGCTCCTGCGGCAGACGCCTCTGCGAGCGCACCATTAACCAGCAATTCTCCGGAATCCGGGCTGGACAGCGTTTCCGCTTCACTGCGCCATGCCTATCAAACGACCCTCGACGAAGCGATTCCGGACGAGATGCTGGATCTGCTGCGTAAGCTCGACTGACCAGGTCGGGTGAAGGAAGATTTCCAGCCGCCGGAGATTGCGCCGGGCGGCCCTGCGAGCGGTTCCGAACAGAGCCGCTGGCTGCGCCTGCCAAGGCTGACCACCGGCCATCGACTGTTGCTGATCCTGACCATCGCCCTCGCCCCGCTCGGTGCCATCGCTGTTGGCACGGGCACGCGAAGCATCGCGGCGAGCGATTCCGAACGCGAGCTGTTGATGTCAGTCTCCGTCCGCAATCAGGCTGGACGGTTGCTCGATCAACTCCGGCTCGATGCGGCCTTGCTGCGCGATGCGCTGCATGGCGATGGCGAGGCGAGCCAGAACAGCGTTCGGTTGGGTGAAAGCCCGATCAAGCCCGCATCTTCGCCAACCAGCGCCCTGCCGCCAGCGGATAATGCACGCACTGGCATGATTGCCGAGCCTGCGCCTTTCTCCTCCGGCGGGCAGGCGGATGTCATTTCGGCATGCGCCCTCCTGCGTCGGATTTTTCCGGGCGGGGAGGGGCGCGCGTCGGCGCGCATGATCGACCCTGATACTGGCGCCAATTTGTGCGAACGCGGCCTCCGCGCCCAGCCATCCGCTGCAAACCAGCCGATCGGTTTGGCCCGCATCGACACGGACAATGACGAACTGGTTTACAGCGCCGTCATGCTCGGCGCGCGCGCGCGGGCAGACATCGTCTATCCCCTCGAACGGATTGAGGAGATCATCGTCGACGGCAGCCTGCCACGCCATCGGCTGACTCTGGCATCGGCGATGGACGAAATGATCGTCCATAATGAGTTGGCGGGATCATCCCCAGCGCTGAGCCTGGAAGCGCGGGCACCAGTGGGCAACAGCGGTTTGGTTCTGACGATCGTCACAGCCCGTTCCTGGCTTGGCGGGCCGGAACTGATCAGCATGCTGACGCCGATCGGCATGTGGTTGCTTGCGGCATTGCTCAGTTGGCTGCTGGTCGACCAGATATTGCTGGCACCCATCCAGCGGCTGAGACACAGTGTTGAACGCTACCAGCCCGGCGACCCGCTTGCCCCAGGCGAGGAAAGTGCCTTTACCGCCCCCGAGATTATCGAGCTCGAGCGCATGGTGGCGCAGCTTGCTGCCAATGTGGCGAGCGACAAGGACGCGCTCGCCGCCTCGCTCGAAGCGCAGCGCGCGCTGACGCGGGAAGTGCACCACCGGGTCAAGAACAACCTGCAGATCATTGCCAGCCTGATCAATCTGCACGGCCGCAGCCTGCCGCCCGGCGGGGAGTTGGCCGCCTATCGCGGTATCCAGCGGCGCGTTGATACGCTCGCGGTCGTTCACCGCCACCTGCAAGCCGAAGCGGAGGAGCATACATCCATATCGCTTGGCACCATGCTCGGCGAACTGACGGCCGGGCTGCGCCTTGCCTTTGAAAACAGCCCCCGTCCTGCCGCACTCACCATAGAGGCCCCCGCAGTCGAGGTCGATCAGGACGTCGCTCTGCCTGTCGCCTTCATCGTTACCGAACTGGTCGAACTGGCGCATGAGGCTTTGCCCGGCGCGGCCATCGCCATCGAGCTGGAACGGGCAACAGATGAACGCGTAACGATGCGTGTGACCAGCGAAGGATTCACCCGCGCAGCGAAGGATGGCACGCGTTTCACCAACTATGCGCGTATCCTCAGCGGCCTTGCCCGGCAGTTGCGCCAGCCGCTCGAATTCGATGCTGCCACAGGCTGCTATGCAATCACCATCCCGATCGAAGGCGGCAGCGAGCCTCAGCGGCCAGCGGCGTAATTCGTCCGGAAAGTCGCGGCAAAGGCAGCAAAACGGCCCTCTGCAATCGCGCTGCGCATCCCTGCCATCAGCGCCTGATAGAAATGGAGATTATGCTGCGTCATCAGCATGGCGCCCAGCATCTCTCCTGACCGGACGAGATGGTGGAGATAGGCGCGGCTCCACCCGGTGCAGACGGGGCAATCGCACGCGGGATCGAGCGGGCTTTCATCCTCGGCATGTTTGGCATTGCGGATGTTGACCGGGCCAGCCCAGGTAAAGGCCTGCCCGTTGCGGCCCGATCGCGTGGGCAGCACGCAATCAAACATGTCGATGCCACGTTCGACCGCACCGACCAGATCGTCGGGCTTGCCCACCCCCATCAGATAGCGCGGCTTATCCGCCGGCAATTGATCCGGCGCATAATCCAGCACGCCGAACATCGCCGCCTGCCCTTCGCCGACCGCGAGGCCGCCGACGGCATAGCCATCAAAGCCAATCTCCATCAGCGCATCGGCCGACGCCGCGCGCAAATCCCGGTCGAGGCTGCCCTGCTGGATGCCGAACAGCGCCGCGCGGGTCGCATGCTCGCCGCCGGAGTCAAAGGCATCGCGGCTGCGGCGTGCCCAGCGCATTGATCGTTCCATGCTTGCCTGTGCCCGTTCCCGATCGACGCCGTTGGGCGGGCATTCGTCAAACACCATGACGATGTCCGAGCCCAGCAACCGCTGGATTTCCATCGACCGTTCGGGGGTAAGCATGTGGCGCGAACCATCAAGGTGCGAGGCAAAGCTCACGCCTTCCTCGCTCTGCTTGGTGAGCGCCGAAAGGCTCATCACCTGATAGCCGCCCGAGTCGGTCAGGATCGGCCGGTCCCAGCCCATGAATTTGTGCAGCCCACCCAGCCGCGCCATCCGCTCAGCGCCGGGGCGGAGCATGAGATGATAGGTGTTGCCGAGGATGATGTCCGCGCCGGTCGCGCGCACCTCTGCCGGCCGCATCGCCTTTACCGTCGCGGCGGTGCCAACCGGCATGAAGGCAGGCGTGCGAATAACCCCGCGCTGCATGGCAATCTCACCAGTGCGTGCGGCGCCATCTGTGGCGTGGAGGGTGAAGGCAAAACGGGGAGGCATGATCCTGCTGCGCCTAGACGCGGCGCGCGCAAAGAAAAAGGGGCGACCCGAAGGCCGCCCCTTTCACCCTGACCGGCCCCGCAAGGAACCAGCCGTGGTTGCTCAGAACTTGAAGACAACACCTGCCGTGGCGCGGACACTGTCAAAGCCAATGGTATCGACACCGACGCGCAGGCGCACAGGGCTGTCACCGAGGCCGAATTCGCCGCCGACGCCAACAATATAGTCGCTGTCTGTGTCATTGACAGCCGGGACAGGCCCCGGCCCCGGAAGCGGAACGAAATTGCCGAGGTCGAATTCGACCCACTGGTAACCGCCCTTCACGAACAGCAGGCTGCCATTGTTGCCGACCGGGAAGCCGAGACGCGCGGCGACGCCGTATTCGCTGTCGATGCCGTCGGTGCCGAGATGATAATTGCCTTCGACGCCCAGCGTGAGCGTTTCGCCGACCGGAACATCAACGCCGGCGACGACACCGTAGATCGCGCCATCATCATCGTTGACGCCCAAAACACCGAGGCTGTGATAGCCGCCCGAAAGGCCAACATAGGGCTGCGCGGTTGCGGCTTCCTGCGCGGAGGCGCCGGTCGAGATGGCAAGGGCGGCTGCACCGGCAGCGGCGAGGAGGGAAAGCTTGGTCATCGCGAAAAATCCTTCTGCAATCTTCTGCTATCAGCCCAGCAGACCTTTTCTGGATTGTCCGGGCGGGAAGCGTCTAACGCCCCCTAAGCTGCAAGTTTCCTTAACAAAAGACCGAGAAAAGCCGCAGATCGCCTAGCTGTGCTATAAAGGCAACACAGTCTGAACAGCGGTTCAGCTTGGCGCGGTCAAGCGCCCTATTTGCGCGACGGCGGCAACAGCAGGCTGGAGTCGCCGTAGCTGTAAAAACGATATTCGCCGGCGATGGCATGGGCATAGGCGGCGCGCATGGTTTCCAGGCCCATCAGCGCGCTGACCAGCATGAACAGCGTCGATTTGGGCAGATGGAAATTGGTCATCAGACCATCGACGATACGGAAACGATAGCCGGGCGTGATGAAGATGCGGGTTTCATCCGCAATAGGGTGGAGCTGCCCTGCCTCGTCAGCGGCGCTTTCGAGCAGGCGCAGCACCGTGGTGCCGACCGCGATCACCCGTCCGCCGGCCGCGCGCACGGCATTGATCCGGGCGGCTGTCTCTGCCGAAATCTCTCCCCATTCGGCGTGCATTTCATGCTCGTCGGTATCCTCTGCCTTCACCGGCAGGAAGGTGCCGGCGCCGACATGAAGGGTCAGCGTTTCGGTGTGGATACCGGCATCGCGGATGGCAGCCATCAGCCGGTCAGTGAAATGGAGCGAGGCGGTTGGTGCCGCGACCGCGCCGTCGCGCGCGGCGAACATGGTCTGGTAATCCTCTGCGTCGCGCTCATCGATCGCACGCTTGCTCGCGATATAGGGCGGCAGCGGCATGGTGCCGGCGCGGGACAGCAATATTTCCACCGGTTCGTCGCCGCCAAAGGCCAGGCAGATGCTGCCATCGGGATAGCGTTCCTCGACCGTGGCGGTGACCCCAGCACCATAATCCACGACATCCCCGATCCTGAGGCGCTTCGCATTGCGGGCGAACGCCTGCCACCGGCGCAGATCGATGCGCTTGTGCAGCGTCGTCCCGATCCGCGCGTCCCCACGAACGCCTTCCAACTGGGCGGGAATGACGCGGGTGTCGTTGAACACCAGGCAATCGCCAGCACGCAGCAGCCGGGGCAGATCGATGACACCATGGTCGGACATGGCATCACCATCGACCAGCAGCATCCGTGCGGCATCACGCGGGCTGGCCGGACGAAGCGCAATGCGGTCTTGCGGCAAATCAAAATCAAACAGGTCTACGCGCATAGCGGTGACAATCCTCTCCGTTCGTGCCGAGCGACGTCGAGGCACCTTTGAATGCGCGCTAGATAGGAACGAGCCTGCCGGCTGCAAGCATCCGGCAGCAGTCGTTGGTCAGCGAATCGTTCAGCCGCCGATCGGGGCGTTAAGATCATCCGCTGTCACCGGTGCTCCGGCGGCGGCGGGGACATTTTCCGTCAGCGCGCTGGCTGGCGGCATCGGCTGACCATCGGCAAGGATCGAAGCCTGCACAATGCGCGAGGGGTTGGCAGGCGGTTCACCACGCTGGATGCGGTCAACAAACTCCATGCCGGAAACAACACGGCCGAGCGCGGTATAATTGCGGTCGAGGCTGAGGCGCGGCAGCAGCATGATGAAAAACTGGCTGTTCGCGCTGTCCGGGGACTGCGAGCGCGCCATGGCCAGCGTGCCACGGACATGAGGCAGGCCGTTGAATTCACTGGGGAGGTCCGGCATCTCGCTGCCGCCAGTGCCATTGCCCAGCGGATCACCGCCCTGCGCCATGAAACCTTCGATCACGCGGTGGAAGGTGAGCCCGTTGTAAAAGCCGAGCCGAGCCAGCGTCTTGATGCGGTCGACGTGGCGCGGGGCAACATCGGGGCGCAGCTGAATGACAACGCGGCCGCCGGTCGACAGGTCGAGCGCCAGCATATGTTCCGGATTGCCGCGGATATCCTCCGGCGGAAGGGCCGGGGGATTGTTGCGATAGGCAGCGTCCGGCGTGGCGGCGGTCGCCGGTGCGGCATCCTGTGCGGCGGCGGGCGTCAGGGCGACAGCGGCAAGGGCGGCAGCAATCGTCAGGCGGGCAAACATGGGGTCGGCGTTCCTCTTCATCGTCATATCCGACAGCCCATGCCATTGCATTGAGCCATCATTTCGCCCGGTGCTTTCGCAGCCGGGCGATTAACCGGTCATGACCCCTTGCGTCCAATGGAATCCACGCGCGCTACCACTTCCGCTGCAACCATGGGCGGAACGAACTTGTCGATGGCCCCGCCGAACATCGCGATTTCCTTGACCAGACGCGAGGCGATGGGCTGCAGGCAAACGTCAGCCATCAGGAAGACCGTCTCGATCCGGCTGTTGAGCTGCTGGTTCATCCCCGCCATCTGATACTCATACTCAAAGTCCGCGACCGCGCGCAGACCGCGCACGATCACGCTCGCATGCTCGCGCTCCGCAAAATCCATCAGCAGCGAATCGAAACTCACCACTTCAATCTCGCCGGCGATCCCTGCCACTTCGCGGCGCACCATCGCCATCCGCTCTTCAAGCGTGAACATCGGTGATTTGCTGGGATTGGTGGACACGCCAATCACCAGCCGGTCCACCAGCTTTGCCCCGCGCCGGATGATATCCATGTGGCCGAGTGTGATCGGGTCAAATGTGCCGGGATAAATGCCGGTGCGTTTCATGCGTTCCCCCTTCAGGCTGGCACGGCCAGCCCGTCAGTGATTGCGTTCAAGGATATAGCGGGCGATGGCGCGCAAAAGGTCCGCTTCGCGCCCGTGGCTGGCAAGGTGGCTGATGGCTTGTTCTGTGAGGATGCGGGCCTGTTCGCGCGCGCGCTCGACCCCCATCAGCGAGACGAAGGTTTCCTTGCCGGCATCGGCATCCTTGCCCACCGCCTTGCCGGCTGTGGCGGCATCGCCCTCCACATCGATCAAATCATCGACGATCTGAAAAGCGAGCCCGATGTCACGCGCATAGGCGCGCAGGCCTGCGCGGCCTTCGTGCGGAACGCGGCCAAGGATCGCGCCAGCCTCCACGCACCAGCAGATCAGGGCGCCGGTCTTCATATGCTGGAGGCGGGTGACAGTAGCGAGATCGAAGCTCTGATGTTCGGCGGCGAGATCCATCATCTGCCCGCCCGCCATGCCCGAAGGGCCCGCGGCACGGGCGAGCTCAGCGATCAGTTCGGCCCGCACGAACGGATCAGCATGGGTTTCTGGGTCGCTCAGAATCTCGAACGCCATGGCGTGCAGCGCATCACCGGCGAGAATCGCGGTCGCCTCATCAAAGGCGATGTGCACAGTGGGCTTGCCGCGGCGCATGGCATCATCATCCATCGCGGGCAGATCATCATGGATCAGCGAATAGACGTGGATCGCCTCCACAGCGACGCCCGCCCGCAGCGCGCAATCGGAATCGACCGCGAACAGGCGGGCCGCGGCACGCACCAGCAGCGGGCGCAAGCGCTTACCGCCGCCGATCGCGGCATGGCGCATCGCTTCGAACAGGGGCGCGCGGGCATCAGCCGGCGCTTCGAGCAGACGGTCGAACATCGCATCGACATCCGCCGCGATAGCCCCGAGTTCCTCTTCGAGCAGATCAGCGTCAGCCACAGCGGCGAGCTCGTTCATGCCGCATCGAACGGTGCGGTGCCGAGCGGTGCGCCCTCGGCATTGAGGCGGATGCGCTCGATCCGCGCTTCGGCATCCTTGAGCCGCGCGTCGCAATGCGCCTTGAGCGCGGTGGCGCGCTCATAGAGAGTGATGGCGCTGTCGAGGGGAACCTGCCCTGCCTCCAGCTTGCGGACGATGCCGCCAAGCTCCTCGAGCGCCGCCTCGAAGCTCAATGTTCCAATGTCCTGCGCCGGGGCGCTGCCGCTATCGCTCATGAGCTTGCTTGTGGCCTCGGTGAAAGAAGGGGTCAAGCGCTCGCGCTTGCCGCCCCTGCGTCATGCTCTATGATGTTCTTTGCGCGGACTATTCTGGAGATCAATTGCCATGCCCTATCTCGTGTCCACGCTGACCACCGCAGTCCTGTTCGCGCTGCTCGACAATCTCTGGTTCCGCTGGTCGCTGCCCAATCTCTACCGTCCGGAGATCGGCGAACTGCTCGGTCCCTTCCGCCTCGGTCCGGCGGTCGCCTTTTACGCGCTCTATGTGATCGGCATCCAGATTTTCGCGGTGCGCCCGGCGCTTGCCAGCGGACAATGGACCAGCGGCCTCGTCTGGGGCGCTCTGTTCGGGTTCTTTTGCTACATGACCTGGAACCTCACCAACTATGCGGTGATGAAAACCTGGAGCCTGAAGGTCACGCTGACCGACATCACCTGGGGCACGGTCGCCACCGCTGTGACGGCAGCGGTTGCTTCGGCGCTGGCCCTGAAGCTCGCGCCGGCGGGGTGAAGCTCGTCAACTGGTAACGGCGAAGGGGGGAGTCGCAGCGCATGTTCATCGGCCATTGGGCACCGGCGCTGGTCGCCGCTGCACACCCGAAAGCACCAAAGCTCGGCACGCTGTTCGTCGCCGGGCAGCTGGTCGATTTCGGGTTCTTCACGCTGATGATGCTGGGCGTCGAAAAGATGCGGATCGACCCATCAGCGTCGGTGATGAACCCGATGGACTTGTACCACATGCCCTATACGCACAGCCTGCTGGGCAATGCGCTTTGGGCGGTGGCCTTTGCCGCGATCATCTGGGCGGTGACGAAAAACCGGACCGGCGCGATCATCGGCGGTCTGGTGGTGTTGAGCCACTGGTTTGTCGACTGGCTGGTTCACGTCCCTGACCTCACCCTCTACGGCGCGCCGCCGAAGCTGGGCCTAGGCCTGTGGAATCATCCCGAGATCGCCATGCCGCTCGAACTCGGGATCACCTTTGCCGCGCTGATTTTCTACATTGTGAAAACCCGCGCCCGCACATCATCCGCGCGGCTCGCGCTCGGCCTGCTGGCGCTGGTGCTGCTGACGGTGCAGGTGGTCAACTGGTTCGGCCCGCCACCGGGAGAGCCGAGCGCAGGCGCCGCGCTGTTCGTTCTGGGCACCTATACGGCCCTCTGCCTCCTCGCCGCATGGGTCGGGAGCACGCGCCATCATCCACAAGCTGCCTTGCAGGGCTAGGCGGAATCGATGTCGCCCGCTAAGGCGCGCGGCATGAGCCAGATCACGCCCCAGATCGTCGCCGACCACGGCCTGTCTCCTGAAGAATATGAGCGCGTGCTCCATGCGCTCGGGCGGGAGCCGAACCTTGTCGAACTCGGCATTTTCTCCGTGATGTGGTCGGAGCATTGCTCCTACAAAAGCTCGCGAATCCATTTGAAGAAGCTGCCGACCGAGGCGCCGTGGGTGATCTGCGGCCCGGGCGAGAATGCCGGCGTCATCGACATCGGCGATGGTCAGGCGGCGATCTTCAAGATGGAGAGCCACAACCACCCGAGCTACATCGAACCCTATCAGGGTGCGGCGACCGGCGTGGGCGGGATTTTGCGCGACGTATTCACCATGGGCGCGCGGCCCGTGGCCAACATGAATGCGCTGCGCTTCGGTGATCCCAACCACCCCAAGATGCGCCACCTGATCGCGGGCGTCGTCCACGGCATCGGCGGCTATGGCAATTGCGTGGGCGTGCCGACGGTGGGCGGAGAGGTGAATTTCCACCCCGCCTATAATGGCAACATCCTGGTCAACGCGATGACCGTGGGCGTCGCACAGACCGACAAGATTTTTTATTCGGCGGCCTCCGGTGTCGGCAACTCCATTGTCTATGTCGGGTCCAAGACCGGGCGCGACGGCATCCATGGCGCAACCATGGCCAGCGCCGATTTCGAGGAGGGCGATGATGACAAGCGCCCCACCGTGCAGGTCGGCGATCCTTTCACCGAGAAGCTCCTGATCGAAGCCTGCCTTGAGCTGATGGCATCGGACGCGATCGTCGCCATTCAGGACATGGGCGCCGCCGGCCTCACCTCCTCCAGCGTCGAGATGGCGTCAAAGGGCGGTGTCGGCATCCACCTCAAGATGGATGATGTGCCCCAGCGCGAAACCGGCATGACGGCCTATGAGATGATGCTGTCCGAAAGCCAGGAACGCATGCTGATGGTGCTGAAGCCCGGCAAGGAAGCCTTTGCTGAAGCCATTTTCCGCAAGTGGGAGCTGGATTTCGCGGTGATCGGCCATGTCACCGAGACGGGGCGCATGGTGCTGGAACATCATGGCGAGATCGTCTGCGACATCCCGCTTGCCCCGCTGGCCGACGATGCTCCGCTCTACGATCGCCCTGCCCTGACGCGCGACGCGTACAAGGCCTGGGCACAGGTGAAGCCGCTCGACGAAGCGAGCATCCCTGAAAGCACCGACATTGCGGCGGACCTGCTCAAGCTGATGGCCAGCCCGGACATCGCCAGCCGCCGCTGGATCTGGGAACAATATGACCACAAGGTCGGCGGCGACACGGTAATGCCGCCGGGCGGCGATGCCGCACTGGTGCGGGTGCATGGCACGGACAAAGCGCTCGCCATCACCACCGACTGCAACCCGCGCTATTGCTATGCCGACCCCTATGAGGGCGGGAAGCAGGCGATTGCCGAGGCCTATCGCAACATCAGCGCGACCGGCGCGACCCCGCTGGCGGTGACCAACTGCCTGAACTTCGCCAATCCGCAGCGCCCCGAGATCATGGCGCAGATCACCGGCTGCCTCGAAGGCATGGCGGATGCATGCCGTGCGCTCGATTTCCCGATCATCTCGGGCAACGTCAGCCTCTACAATGAGAGCAAGGCGACCGGCGGCGGTTCAGCGATCCTGCCGACACCCGCGATTGGCGGCGTTGGCCTGATCCAGGACTGGCGCAAGGCAGTGGGCGTCGGGTTCAAGAATGCGGGCGACCGCGTCTTCCTGATCGGACATCCCAAGCCGAGCCTTGGTCAATCGCTCTGGCTTCGCGAGATCGCCGGACTGGAAGCGGGCGCTCCCCCGCATGTCGACCTCACCCTCGAACGCGAGGCGGCAGAGGTTGTCCGATCACTGATCGACAAGGGTCTGGTCAATGCTGTGCATGACGTGTCGGACGGCGGCCTGCTGGTGGCCGTGGCCGAGATGGCGCTCGCCGGAAATATCGGACTGACCTTTGGCGACTATCTGAATCCCACGGCGCGGATGCTGTTCGGCGAGATGCAGGCGATGTATGTCGTCACCATTGCGAAGGATGGCGGGCAGGAAGCCTATAATGCATTCCTCCAGGCCTCGGCCGTCGATGGCGTGCCGGCGCTGTGGCTGGGCGATGTCGGAGGGGATGCGCTGAGCTTCGAGGGCGAAAATGGCGATGCGCTGACAAGTATCAGCCTCGCCGCCCTGCGCACCGCGCATGAGGGCTTCTTCCCCAAGCTGATGGGCGCGGACGCCGCGCTGGCTTAGTGCCGTTCGTGTTGCTGAACTTGTTTCAGCGTGACGATGCGCAATCGCCGACGGCTCAGGCTGCCTTGGCGAGGAAATTGTAGGGATCGATGCCCTTTGCGCGGTAGGCCTGATGGCAGGCGTGATACTGCGTCGGTTCACCGATGCCGAGGCGCTTGCGCGCTGCATCCAGCGGTTCGGCGAGCAGGTTGACCATGCTTTCCTGCTGGATCTTCGGCGCGGCAGTGCCAAACGCCTGTGCCTGCTTCAGCGCCGCATACACGGGTGCGTCGGACTTCACCCGGCGCGTCAGTTCAAAGCCGCCTGCCCAGGCGATGAAGATGTTACCGAAGTTACGGTTCTGCCCATAGGTGAAGGCGAGCACGCACTGTTCGCCCAGCGCGTCGCGGCCATAGCCGGTCAGAACGTGCAGCATGTCATGCGTATCGCGCAGGCGATCACCATACCATTCGATCTGGTCGCCATAGCGCGGCTTGCCCCGGCGCATCTTTTCCGATTCCGCGACGAGACCGGCGGCGGTCAGCCCTTCGCGTTCCATGAAATCGCAATAGGCATGGGCGACGGTGCCCTTTGGCAGACGGCGCAGCGCATCATGATCATCGAGGATGGCGGGAAGGAAGGGTTCATCCCGCATCAGCCGCTGCCCGGCTTCGCTTTCGATGAAGGCGCGCGCATCGGGGACGAAGCTTTTCCGCGGCAGGCATTCAAAGATGTGGAACACCTGTTCGGTGTCTTCCTTGTCCGCGATCAGCTTACGGAAATGGCCCAGCGCCTTGAACGGGCGAAATTTCGGTGCCGGCCGGTCAGGGTGGATGAAAATGGCGTCAGCAACGGAAAGCGGCGTGTGAAGCGACATCGGTTCCTACCCCGGGATGACTGGACCTGCGCCGAATCGGAAGAGTGGCGCGCTCCTTCTCGCTATCCGGGATCAGTTAAATTGACACTAATGTCAATATACCGTCATCGTCGTTCGAAGCTGCCAATGCCTTCGCCGAGCTGGTTGCCGCTCTGCACCAGACGCTCACCCGACCAGTCGGCGACGAAGATGGTATTGCGTGCAACCCCTTCGACGATGCGAGCACGGTTACCGGTGATGGCGAGACCGGCGCTGGGGTGCAGACGATCCTCTGCGCCGACCGCGATCAGGGCGGAGTAGTTTTCCTTATTCTCGCCCTGCACGAAATAATTGCCGGCAATGCGCCCGGTGGCACCTGCGGGCAGATCAATCATGTAATTGGTTTCGCGGCCCTGGCTGTCATCGAACATATTGTCGATGATTTCCGCCCGTGCAGCGCGGCTCTTCACATAATGGCCGCCCGTGCCACGCTCAAAGCGCGAACGGGTGACGGTGAGGCTGCCGTAATTGCCGATGTAGATGGAATGGGCGCAGGGGTGATCGCCGCACCGGCCCAAGCCGGAGAAGGTCGAACGATCGATGCGGATCGCGGAGGACGGATCGTCAGCGGTCAATATGCCCTGTTCGCTGTTACGGAACATGGAATTGACGATGTCGAGATCCCCGCGCTCGAGCCGGATGCCGGCGCCATTGAGATCAGGCACGCGCATGTTCTGGAAGACGATGCCGTCGACAGTGGCGCCGCGCCCGCGCAGCACCAGTGCGGCCTTACCTTCGCAGGTTGCTCCATCGAACACCGCTTGCCCCGGCTCCGCGCTGCGGAAGGTGACAACGCCGGCTGTCTGCACCGCACACTGGCGATAGCGGCCGGGTGCGAGCAGCACGGTGCCGCGCCCTTCGCCGATGGCGTCAACCGCCGCCTGCACATTCCTGAACTCGCGCCCCAGCTCGGGCACGGAAATGTCCTGCGCCGTTGCCAGCGTGGAGGTGAGCGCGAGCCCGACGAACAGCAGAAAGCGGAACAACATGCCACGACATCTGCCGCACGGCCGCTATGCACTCAACCGCGTGTCTGCCTGTCCCGTCCCGAGACGGGAAGCGGCGTTAAGCATCAATCGAGGTTGGGCCTCAGCCAGCGGCGGGCAGTGTCGATATCGACTCCGCGCCGGCCGGCATAATCGACCAGCTGTTCCTCTCCCACGCGGGCAACACCGAAATACTGGCTGTCGGGGTGACCGAAATAGAAGCCGGAGACTGCCGCCGTCGGCCACATGGCGAAGCTTTCTGTCAGTGTCAGACCTGCATTTGCTGGTGCGTCGAGCATGTCGAACAGGATCGGCTTGAGGCTGTGGTCCGGGCAGGCGGGATAACCCGGGGCGGGGCGGATACCGCGATATTCCTCACGGATCAGCGCCTCGTTGGTCAGCTGCTCACCCGGCGCATAGGCCCAGAGCGTGGTGCGCACATGCTGGTGCAGCCGCTCCGCGAACGCCTCGGCAAAGCGGTCGGCCAGCGCTTTGAGCAGGATGTCCGAATAATCGTCATGGGCGGCGCGGAACCGATCAAGATGCGGTTCGATGCCGTGGATGCCGACCGCAAAGCCGCCAATCCAGTCGCCGTCATGGTCAACAAAGTCGGCAAGGCACATGTTCGCCCGCCCTTCGCGCTTGACGATCTGCTGGCGCAGGAAGGGGATGCGGATATGCTCCTCCGCCTCGACATCATGGACGATGACATCATCGCCATCGCGGCGGCACGGCCACAGACCGGCGACACCGCGCGCGGTCAGCCATTTTTCACCGATGATCTTGGCCAGCATCGCCTGCGCGTCCGCCCACAGGGCGCGCGCGCTTTCCCCGACGACCTCGTCTTCGAGGATCGCGGGGTAAGTGCCGTGCAATTCCCAGGCGCGGAAGAAAGGCGTCCAGTCGATCACCTCGGCAAGATCGGCCAGATCCCAGTCGTCGAAAACATGCACACCCGGCTGTTCTGGTGGTGCGGGCTTTACATGCATGTCGGCAACAAAAGCGTTGGCGCGCGCGTCGGCAAGGCTGGCAAGGATGCTCTGACCCTTGCCTTCACGAACATCCCGGACGTGCTGGTAATCGGCGGCGATGGCGCCGACATAATCCGCAACGCCGGTATCGCTGACCAGCGCGGTGGCCACGCCGACCGCGCGGCTCGCGTCAAGCACGTGGATGACGGGGCCGTCATAGGCCGGATCGATCCTAAGCGCGGTATGCACCTTGGATGTAGTCGCACCGCCGATCAGCAGCGGGATATTCATCCCCGCGCGCTGCATTTCCTCTGCCACGGTCACCATCTCGTCCAGGCTGGGCGTGATCAGGCCGGAAAGACCGATGATGTCGGCGTCTTCCTGCTGGGCGGTTTCAAGGATCTTCGCCCAGGGCACCATGACGCCGAGGTCGATCACCTCATAGCCATTGCACTGCAGCACAACGCCGACGATGTTCTTGCCGATGTCGTGAACATCGCCTTTCACCGTTGCCATGATGATGCGGCCTTTGGCCTTGGCGCCTTCCTCTTTCTCCGCCTCGATGAAGGGGATGAGGTGCGCGACCGCCTTTTTCATGACGCGGGCGGATTTCACCACCTGCGGCAGGAACATCTTGCCGGACCCGAACAGGTCGCCGACGACGTTCATGCCGTCCATCAGCGGGCCTTCGATGACCTCGATGGGGCGGGCGGCCTGTTGCCGCGCTTCTTCGGTATCCTCAACGATATGCGCGTCGATGCCCTTGACCAGCGCATGTTCGAGCCGTTTGGTCACTGGCCAGCCGCGCCATTCCTCTGCGGCCTTTTCCGCTTCGGGGCTGGTGCCCTTGAACCGGTCCGCCAGCGCCACCAGCCGTTCGGTCGCGTCCTCGCGGCGGTTGAGGATCACATCCTCGCACGCATCCCGCAGTTCAGGGTCGATCGTGTCATAGACGTCAAGCTGGCCGGCATTGACGATCGCCATGTCGAGGCCGGCGGGGATGGCGTGATAGAGGAAGATGCTGTGCATCGCGCGGCGCACCGCCTCATTCCCGCGGAAGGAGAAGGAAAGGTTCGATAGGCCGCCGGAGAAATGCGCGTGCGGGCAGCTGACCTTCAGCTTGCGCACCGCCTCGATGAAATCGACGGCATAATTGTTATGCTCCTCGATACCGGTCGCGACCGCGAAGATATTGGCATCGAAAATGATATCCTCGGGCGGAAAGCCGATGCCGGTGAGGAGGCGATAGGCACGCTCGCAAATCTCGACCTTGCGCTGTTCGGTATCAGCCTGACCCGTTTCGTCGAATGCCATGACGACGACTGCAGCGCCATAAGCCATGCAGGCCCGCGCCTGATCGAGGAAAGGCTCTTCGCCCTCCTTCATGCTGATCGAATTGACGATCGGCTTGCCCGGCACGCATTTGAGGCCGGCTTCGATCACCTCCCACTTTGAGCTGTCGATCATGACCGGCACGCGCGCGATATCCGGTTCGGCGGCGATCAGTTTCAGGAAAGTGGTCATGGCGTGGACCGCATCGAGCAGCCCTTCATCCATGTTCACGTCAATGATCTGCGCGCCATTCTCTACCTGGCTGCGAGCAACATCGACCGCCGCTGCATAATCGCCGGCCATGATCAGCTTTTTGAAAGCCGCTGATCCGGTCACGTTGGTGCGTTCGCCGATGTTGACGAAGGTGGAGGAGGAGAGAGAGGTCA
>ERZ1022756.12-NODE-12-length-88097-cov-12.088685_pt1 | contig 88097 bp, 92 predicted proteins | sample MGYA00520902_ERZ1022756 | MGnify/ENA primary metagenome ERZ1022756 (study PRJEB33162, sample SAMN09537601) | freshwater metagenome | isolation source: freshwater | place: Canada:Alberta | collected 2017-07 | study: EMG produced TPA metagenomics assembly of the...
CGACGAGGTCGAACCACCCGACGAGGTCGAGGTCGAACCGCCTGACGAGGTCGAAGTCGAACCGCCCGAAGAGGTCGAGCTCCAGCCGCCGGTCGAGGAACCGCCGCGCGAAGAGCTGCCCGATGAGGTGCTGCTGCTCGACGACGAAGTGGACGAGCAGTTCTTCTTGCAGTTGCCCCAGTTGCTGCCGCCCCAGTTCCACTTGCCCCAAGTGGCTGCGGCCGGTGCTGCGACAAATGCTGCACTGGCAACGGCAGCGAGAAGGATTTTGCGATTTGCGATAGCCATGATCTGATACTCCCTGAACTTGAACCTGTCGGGAGTTAAGCAATCGGCGTGCCAATGGCGGAAAAGAGGGGATTTTCTGGTTAACGCCCTTCATACTTGTAAAGCGCACCGACTCATTTCGCCGTGGACAGCGTTTACCAAAGCCAGCCGCGCAAGGGCGCCGGAGCATGGGTTTCTGCGGCTGATAGTGGTGTAAAGGCAAAATTAACCTTTCGTCTTCATATCCGATAAGGTTAATGAGCCGCGACGCTCCGTTTCACTCCGAAACGGCGCCGTCATGGGGAAACAGGGCCAGGGGAACAGACGCATGCGTGTGCTTCTGATCGAAGACGAACCGACTACCGCGAAAGCGATCGAAACCATGCTGACGGTCGAAGGCTTCAATGTCTACACGACCGATTTGGGCGAAGAGGGCCTGGATCTCGGCAAGCTCTATGATTACGACATCATATTGCTCGATCTCAATCTGCCGGACATGCACGGCTATGACGTGCTGAAAAAGCTCCGCACCGCCAAGGTGCAGACTCCGGTGCTGATCCTGTCAGGTATCAGCGAAATGGATTCAAAGGTGCGCTCGTTCGGCTTTGGTGCCGACGATTATGTCACCAAGCCATTTCATCGCGAGGAGCTGGTGGCCCGCATCCAGGCGGTTGTCCGCCGGTCCAAGGGCCATTCGCAATCGATCATCCGTACCGGCAAGCTGGCCGTCAATCTCGACGCCAAGACGGTCGAAGTCGACAGCAACCGCGTGCATCTGACCGGCAAGGAATATCAGATGCTGGAGCTGCTTTCGCTCCGCAAAGGCACCACGCTCACCAAGGAAATGTTCCTCAACCATCTTTATGGCGGCATGGACGAGCCTGAACTCAAGATCATCGACGTGTTCATCTGCAAGCTTCGCAAGAAGCTCAGCCTCGCATGCGAGGGCGAGAATTACATCGAGACCGTCTGGGGCCGTGGTTATGTGCTGCGTGACATCGACGAGGATGGAGAGGTGCGCCGCGAGGTCGCCTGACGAGGATAGTTCCACTTCGCGAAACCCCAAGGGGGATCAAAAAACCGGCTTCTCGCCATTTGGGGTGAGGAGCCGGTTTTTATTTGGGAAGTTTTGATAGGCCGAAAGGGGCGGATATGGCTTTGGACCGGCGGATCAGTAGCCGTGGGTCCAGCTGCTCCGCAGAACCTCGTCGCGGTGCGTGCGCTGAAATCCGCTGCGCCCGGTATGTTCCACCGTGTGCTTGACCGGTTGGAAACCGACCTGCGCGTCCCGGGTCACAATTTCCGCTGGCGATTTTGCCTTGGCTTGCAGGAACTCGGCCGGCATCCGCTCGTCGAGGGCGATCCCGAATGTACCTTTGCGTACCCAGCGAACCGTGCCGGCTATGCGGCCGCCACCGGGGAAATGAAGCAGCACCCGCTCGCAAGGAAGCAGATCAATATCGCCGCGAGCGCCGACTCCGTGGCTGGACAGGTTGCGGATTACCACGCGCGCCGGTGGGTGCCGGTCGCTGCTGAGTTCCACCGCCAAAAGCTTTGACGTTCGCGGCTCGCGCGCGGCCGCATCCTGCTCGGTCGATTTCGGATTCCAGCTCATCGTCATGGCCGGTTGATTGCGCCCACAGCAGTAAAAATTCGGTGCACGGGACGAAAATAGCCAAAGACGCTCAATTTTGCCGGTGTCGAGCCGTCAATACAGACATGTTTCACCATTCTCCCTCCAGTGCCTTCGCTCGGGCTCGTTTCGCCCGGTTCACTCGCGATGAAGAGTGTGGACCGATCGTCATCGACCGGGTCGACCGCATCAGAATGCGCATGGCGCTCAATCGCTACCCGGCCGTTCCCGAACTGGTCGCACAGGCGATGTTCGTCGCTTCGCGTCCGGAATATGCTGCTGAGGGCGCAACGGGCCCAGAGGTTATGAGCGGCGTGCAGGATATCGTGGCCGGCCGGTTGCGCGCCGGCCCGCCCGAAGACCTTATGCTGATGCAGCTGGAGTTTGTGGAGGAGCTGCCCCTAGCGGCGATCGCCCTGCTGATGGGCGTACCGCTTGTCGTGCTGCATCGCATTCGTTCGGCGGCGATGGCCCGGCTGGCCCATGCGCTTGCCAATTGAGCATTAGTCGCGTTTGCGCGGACGCCAGGTGGCGACCCGCCACACATAGACGCCGATGATGATCGCGGCGGTGCCCACGGCGAGCGGTCCGGTGAACCGCTCGAGCTCGTCGAAGCGGCTGCCGAGATAATAGCCCGCGCCGATCAGCAGGACGTTCCAGATCGTCGAACCGGCGATGGTATAGATCAGAAACTTGACCCGCCCCATGTGCGCAAGGCCGGCTGGCAGAGAGATCATGGTCCGCAGCAGCGGCGAGAATCGAAGCGCGAATACCACCCAATGACCGTGGCGCCGGAAAAAGGCGATCATATCCTCGACATCTTCCCAGTCGAGTGTCAGCCAGCGTCCCCAGCGGTCGATGAAGGGCTTTAACCGTTCATAGCCATAGCTGCGCCCGATCTGGTACCAGACATAATTGCCCGCTGTGGAACCGACAGAGCCGGCGAACAGCAATGGCCAGAAGCCCATCTGGCCGTTGGCGACATTGATACCGCCCAGACCCATGATCAGCTCCGACGGGATCGGCGGGAAGATATTCTCGATCGCCATCAGAAAGGCGATGCCCCAGTAGCCGCCACGGGCAATCGTATCGAGAATCCATTCGGTCATGAGTGCTTCCGGGGAGAGAGAGGGTGGGTCAGGCCTGACCGCGTTCGGCGAGACGGCGTTCGATGGCGTCCCAAATCATCCCGGCTGTATCGGTGCCGTTGAACCCGTCAATAGCGACAATGCCGGTCGGAGACGTGACGTTGATTTCGGTAAGCCATTCGCCCCCGATCACGTCGATGCCGACAAACAGCAGGCCCCGGCGCTTCAGCTCTGGCCCCAGCGCGGCGCAGATTTCAGCTTCGCGCGACGTAAGCCCTGTTTTTTCTGCCCGCCCACCGACTGCTAGGTTGGAGCGGATCTCGCCTTCGCCCGGCAAGCGGTTGATCGCGCCTGCCACTTCGCCATCGACGAGCACGATGCGCTTGTCCCCTGCGGCGACCGATGGGAGGAAGGCCTGCACCATGTGCGGTTCGACCCAGGCGGCGTTGAACACTTCCATCAGGGCGGAGAGGTTGGCGCCATCTCGCCCGACCTTGAAGATCGCCCTGCCACCATTGCCATGCAGCGGCTTGATGACAATCTCGCCATGCTTGTCGAGAAAGGCCCGCGCCGCGTCGAGCGAGCGAGTGATCATCGTCGGCGGCATGAAGCGCGCATAATCGAGCACGAACAGCTTTTCGGGTGCGTTGCGTACACTCGCCGGATCATTGACCACCAAAGTTTCGCTGCTGATGCGCTCCAGCAGGTGCGTGGCGGTTATATAGGACAGGTCGAATGGCGGATCCTGCCGCATCCACACCACATCGGTATCGCGCCCGAGATCGAGCAGTACGGGCTCTCCGGCGGTGAAATGGTTGCCGACCTCACGTTGTGCCTTCACCGGAGTGGCAACAGTATAGAGGCGCCCGTCCTCCCAAGTGAGTTCCGGCGCGGTATAGTGAAAGACGCGATATCCGCGCGCCTGCGCCGCCAGCATGAGCGCGAAACTCGAATCGCCGGCAATATTGAGGCCCTCCATCGGGTCCATCTGGAACGCCACCGTCAGCGCCATGCGCGAAACCTTCATTTGCTATAGCCTGCCGATCCAGACGTTCGTCAAATGGGACGGCCAGCGCCAAGGCGCAAGCAGCATCACATCAATGCGCACATCTTCGCCGGCGCGCGCGTAGCGTGGCGCCAGTCTTTCGGCCGCCACGACGACCCTGCGCAGGCGGTGTTCGTCAATCGCTGTATCAAGATCAGCAGGCCTGACCCGCCACTTGACCTCGACGAAGGCGACTGTGCGCCCGCGTTTTGCCACCAGATCGACTTCGCCGCCCGGCACGCGGCACCGCTGCGCAAGAATGCGCCATCCATGAAGGCGCAGATACCATGCAGCAAGAGTTTCCGCGCGTCGCCCGCGTTGTTCCGCGCGTTCGCGCCGGCGGCTCATGCCTTGCCGGTCAGCGCCAGCGCACGGGCGTAGGCACGCTCGCGTGGGATGCCGAGCGATGCCGCAACCGTCTTTGCAGCACGCGCAGGCGGCGCATCGGTGAGCGCGTTGAGCAGCGCGGCATCAACAGCAGCATCGTCATGGGTGGCGGGCGCTACAGCGGCGGGTGGTCCGACAATGATAACAATCTCGCCCTTCGGCTTGTCATCGGCGTAGCGAGCAGCGAGCGTGCCCAGCGTGCCGGTCACACATTCTTCATGCAGCTTGGTGAGCTCGCGCGCGACGGCGGCATCGCGCTCGCCGAGCCCCGCCGCAAGTGCAGCCAGACAGGGCCCGAGCCGCTGTCCGCTCTCGTACAGCACCAGGCTGGCACGTATTCCGGCCAACTCGGCTATCGCCTCGTCGCGCGCCTTTGCCTTGGCTGGAAGAAATCCGGCGAACAGGAACCGATCGGTCGGAAGCCCCGCTAGTGTCAGCCCGGTGATTGCCGCGCATGGGCCCGGAATGCTGGTCACCATCCGTCCCGCAGCGCGTGCATCTCGCACAAGCCGATAGCCGGGGTCGGAAATCAGGGGTGTTCCGGCATCGCACACCAGCACGACGCGTTCATCGGCCATTCTTTCGACGAGCCGGGCGCGCGCCGCATCATCGGCATGATCGTCATGGCGCAGCAGCGGCCGTTTGATTCCGATCAGATGCAACAAATGGCCGGTGACGCGCGTATCCTCGCAAGCAATGACGTCAGCGGACAGCAAAACCTCGCGCGCACGGGTACTTACGTCGCCTAGGTTGCCGATGGGCGTCGCCACGATGTAAAGGCCGGGTAAGGGAGAAGACGGCATGACGGCACTCATGGCAGAGCGCAGCACTGTATCGCAAGCGGCGCGAGTCATGCGGCTTGTCGCGCTGGCGTTGTTCGCCAGTTTGCTGGCCGCTTGCCAGACAATGATCCCGCGCAGCGCCGCGCCGGTTTCCACGCCGACAACGACCCAGCCGACGGTTGCGCCGGGACTGCCGGTCGATACCGAGCGCCATCGTGTCGCTTTGCTGGTGCCGCAGACGGGGCCTGACGCTGCCGTCGGGACGTCAATTGCCGATGCCGTCACGCTGGCGCTGCTGGATTCGCGCTCGGACCGTGTGCGGATTACCACCTATGACACCGGCCTCGGCGCCGCTGCCGCCGCTCAACAGGCGATTGCCGATGGCAACAAACTGATCCTCGGGCCTTTGCTCGCTGATGATGTTCGTGCCGTTCAGCCGGTCGCGCGCGCCGCCAATGTGCCGCTGATCAGTTTCTCGAACGATTCGAGCGTTGCCGGCAATGGCACCTATCTGCTCGGTTTCGAACCTGGACAGGCGGTCAATCGTGTCGTCGCCCATGCGCGCACGGCCGGTCTCACGCGCTTTGGGGCCCTTGTCCCCCGCTCAACCTACGGCGAGCGCGCTCTTGCCTCGATGCGCGATGCTGCGACGGCAGCGGGTGGAACGCTGGTCGCGTTCGAACCCTATGATCGGTCGGCCTCCGGCCTGTCGGGCGCCGCCCGCCGCCTCGGCCGGACGGCAGGTCTGGAAGCCATCCTGATCGCCGATGCCGGCCAGACCGCGATCCGCGCCGTACCGATCCTGCGCGAAAGCGGCGCTGCGTCTGCCCGCATTCTCGGCACCGAATTGTGGAATACCGAAGCCGCGCTGAGTGGTTCCGCACCGATGCGCGGGGCCTGGTATGCCAGCGTCTCCGACACGCTGTTTGGCCAGATGGCAACCCGGTATCGCGAACGCTACGGGCGCACGCCCTATCGCATCGCGAGCCTCGGCTATGATGCCGTATTGCTGACTGTGCGCATGACGCGCGATTGGCGGCCGGGAACGGTATTTCCGCAGAACCGCCTGTTCGCTTCGGACGGCTTTGGCGGCATCGATGGCATCTTCCGCTTCGACAATCGCGGCATCGCCATTCGCGCGCTCGAAGTCAGCGAGGTACGCGCCGCCGGCGTGACGGTGATCGACCCCGCCCCGACCCAGTGGTGATTTGCGGGTAGGCTTAGCCGATCGCCTGGCCGGTCTTTGCCCAGTCGGCGAGAAAGCCTTCGATGCCCTTGTCGGTCAGCACATGCTTGAACAGGCCGCGGATCACTGCGGGCGGTGCAGTCATCACGTCCGCGCCGATCTTCGCGGCCTCCAGCACATGGATGCCGTGACGCACGGATGCGACGAGGATCTCCGTGCCATAGTCGTAATTGTCGTAGATGAGGCGGATGTCGGCGATCAGCTGCATGCCGTCAAAGCCATTATCGTCATGCCGCCCGACGAAGGGCGAAATGAAGCTCGCGCCAGCCTTGGCTGCAAGCAACGCCTGCGTGGCGGAGAAGCACAGCGTCACATTGACCATCGTGCCATCGCTGGTCAGCGCCTTGCAGGTCTTAAGGCCATCGATGGTCAGCGGCACCTTGATGCAGACATTGTCGGCGATCTTTCGCAGCACTTCGGCCTCGCGCATCATGCCTTCATGGTCGAGCGCGACCACTTCGGCGGAAACGGGTCCGGAAACGAGGCCGCAGATTTCGCGCGTGACCTCAATGAAATCGCGCCCCGCCTTGGCGATCAGCGAAGGGTTGGTGGTCACCCCGTCGAGCAGGCCGGTGGCGGCGAGATCGGCAATGTCGGCAGTGTCAGCGGTATCGACGAAGAATTTCATGGTGCGTGCCTGCTCCCTTGGCGTGACTGCTATGCAGACGCGCGATTCGAGCGCGGCTATAGCGCGCGAAGTCCTGGGCCGGTAGCATTGCTGCGGGAAGGGAAGAATGATGAACGACTGGACGCCTGAAATCGAGGAACTGCGCCGCCGCAAGGACATGGCGCTCAAGATGGGCGGCGCGGAAAAGGTCGCGCGCCAGCATGAACGCGGCAAGATGGATGCCCGCGCGCGGCTGGCTGCATTGGTCGATGCTGGCAGCTTTCGGGAAATCGGGCAGATCGCCGGGCGTGGTCGCTATGCCGAGGACGGCAGGTTCGAGGATCTGGCTGCGTCCAACTTCATCTTCGGTCGCGCGGACATCGATGGAAGGCCAGTGGTCGCTTCCGCCGATGACTTTACCGTGCGTGGCGGGGCTGCCGATGCCGCGCTGCATCGCAAGTTCGTCCAGTGCGAGGCGATGGCGCATGAATATCGCCTGCCGCTGATCCGCATGATCGACGGCACAGGCGGCGGCGGATCGGTGAAGACACTGGAGGATATGGGCTACACCTATGTGCCGCATGTTCCCGGCTGGGATCATGTGGTCACCAATCTCGAAACAGTGCCCGTGGTTGCGCTTGCGCTGGGGCCGACCGCAGGGCTCGGTGCGGCGCGGGTCGTGGCCAGCCATTATTCGGTGATGGTGCGCAGCCTCAGCCAGCTTTTCGCTGCCGGCCCCGCTGTCGCGGCGGCGATCGGAGAGACTATCGGGCGCGAGGAACTCGGCGGCAGCGACGTGCACACACGCAACGGCGTGGTTGATGAGGAGGTGGCGAGCGAGGCGGAGGCCTTTGCTGCGGCCCGACGCTTCCTCTCCTATCTGCCTTCGTCGATTGACACGCTTGCCCAGCGAACGGCGCCAACCGATCGGACTGACCGGCGCGAGGAGGCGCTGCTCTCTGTCGTCCCGCGTGATGCCAAGCAGGTCTATTCCATGCGCCAGATTCTGGCTGCGGTGGTCGACGCGGCAAGCCTGTTCGAGATGGGTGGCCGCTGGGGCCGGGCCGCGATCACCGCCTTCGCGCGGCTCGATGGCTGGCCGGTCGCGGTTCTGGCCAGCGACCCGAGCTATCTCGGCGGCTCATGGGATGCGAAAACAAGTGAAAAGGTCGCCCGCTTTGTCCGGCTTGCCGACCAGTTCCGGCTACCCATCGTTCATCTGGTCGACAATCCCGGCTTCATGATCGGTGGGGAGGCGGAGCGCACCGGCACCATCCGCTATGGCGTCGATGCGATGAACGCGATCTATAAGGCGCGCGTGCCGCTCGCCTCGGTCATCATCCGGCGCGCCTATGGCATCGCCGGCAGCGCGATGAGCAATGCCGAACGCTTCCAGTACCGCTTTGCCTGGCCGAGCGGTGATTGGGGCAGCCTTCCCATCGAAGGCGGGGTCGAGGTCGCCTACAAGAGCGAGCTGGAAGCGGCAGAGGATCCGGCAGCGCATCTCGCCGCGATCCGCGACCGGTTAAACCGCGTCCGGAGCCCATTCCGCACCGCCGAGCGTTTCGCGGTCGAGGATATCATCGATCCGCGCGACACGAGGCCGCTGCTGTGCGAGTTCGCGGATCTGGCTTGGCGGCGGCTCGGCGCTGCCTAGTCGCACCCCGCCGCGCAAGCCGGGTCATCGTCCCACCAGCCAATGCGCATCAGCATGTCGCCCTGTTGCGTGCGTGGGTCAGTGGCGATGGTCGTCACCTGGCCGGAAACCGGCGCGGTCAGCGTTACCAGCGTCCGGCCAAAGGCATCGCTGATGGTCGCGATCGGCTGGCCTTCACTGACCCGGTCATTGAGGCCGACCAGCAACCGTGCCCAGCCGCTGTCGGTGGCGCGGACGACGTTCAACCGGTTGGCGATAAAGGGTGTGGTGGTCGCCGCCGGTGCGCTGCCCCCAGGGAGCATCGCCATCCGTTCCATCAGCCGCGTGATGCCATCAAGCACGCGGGCATTCATCGCGGCATCGAAGATTTCGGGCGCGCCGAGTTCGAGCGTGATCGCCGGGATGCCGCGCGGTACCATTTCATTTTCCACCGTTCCGCGCTGGCCGGGGTCAAGCCGCAGTGTGTCCGGCGCAATCGCTTCGGCAATTTCGCGGGCCTCCGGCGAAGAGACAAAGGCATAAAGGTTATAGGCGGTCCCGCGCGACTGGGTGTGGAGGTCGATCATCCGGTCGGCGTTGCGGATAAACAGGTCATGCCACAGCCGATAGGCGTAGGCGCGCGACAATGAACTGGTGAGATCATTTGCCCCCGGCATGACGCGGTTGAGATTGTCCCCGTCCGTGCCGCCGCGCGGGGTAAACAGGCGGGTGCCGTTGTTGAGCGCGGGCGTATTGGCCCCCGGCACCATCGTCAGTGTACCCTTTAGACGCGCAGGATCGATACGGTTGGCAAGCTGCTGGATCACGTCGATCCCGTTGAGCTCGTCACCATGCACGCCGGCGGTGAGCAGCAGGCGGGGTCCATCCTCGCTGCCCCGCACCACAATGACGGGCACCAGCCATGTCTGTCCGAGCGCGGTATCGCTCGCACGGAACCAGAAACGGTGGACCTTGCCGGCTTCCAGCCCTGTTGCATCGAGCCGGTCGATGACGTCGATACCCAGCATGCGGTCCCCAGTCAGGCTGGCCTGGGCAAGGGCAGGTGCACCATGGGCAAGGGCGGTCACGGCCAAAATCAGCCCGACAGATTTCTTCACAACGCTTCTCCTGCCAACCGGCCTAACGCTGCCCCATCGACACGCATCACCGTCCATTCATCCATCATCCGCGCACCCAGCGCCTTGTAGAAGCCGATCGCTGGTTCGTTCCAGTCGAGAACGCTCCATTCGAGACGCGCGCAATCGCGCTCGACGGCTAGCCGCGCCAGTTCCGCCAGCAAAGCCGTGCCCAGCCCTGCCCCGCGCGCTTCCGGCCGGACAAACAGGTCTTCGAGATAGATGCCGGGTCGCCCTTCAAAGGTCGAGAAATTGTGGAAAAAGAGCGCAAATCCCTGGGGCGCACCGTCGACCTCCCCGATGATGACCTCCGCATAGGGGCGCGGTCCGAACAGCTTTTCGCAAAGGACCGCCTCGTCAAAGCGGACCTCGTGGGCGAGTTTTTCATAGTCGGCGAGGGCGCGGATAAGCTCTGTGATGAGCGACAGGTCAGCGGGCGTTGCGGCACGGATCGTTAGGGTCATGGCCACCAAGCCATGCCATCCCCACCGCGCCAGTCAATCGATCGGCTCGTCGCTTTCCTGCACCGGATGGCCGGTTTGCTTCGCCCTGAGGCGGAACGGCTCGGGCCACAGATGATTGCGCTTGCACAAGCATGACCAACGCGACCGGCCACCCCGTCCATCATCAGCCCCGGCAATTGTCCGGTCGGCGACGCGTGGGCGTCAGCGGTGCCTGCCCATCCATCTCTGCCAATGACCAGGAGATTATCCCATGACGATGATGATCCGCACGCTCCTCTCCGTTTCCGCGACCGCCGTTGCGCTTGTCGGCGCCAGTCCGCTGCTGGCGCAGGAGGATGTTCCTGTCAGCCCGACCGTAACGGCTGAAATCGCCGCGCCGCCTGCCGACCTCGCGGGCCTCGAACCAGGGCCCGAAATTGAGGGGACGATTACCGCGCGCCGTGGCGAACGGGTGCAAATCACCAGCCCCGGCGATGTTCGCACCCTCATCCTGGTCGGCGAAGGCACGGTGGTTCGCGCGCGCGGCGGTTTCCTCGGACTCGACCGGCGCTCCTTTGATGCGGATTCGCTCGTCAACGGCTTGCCGGTCATGGTGGAAACCGTGCGTTGGGGGGATGCGCTCGTCGCGCGCCGCGTCAACGTCCGCAACACGGATCTTCGCACCGCAACCATGATCCGTGATGGAACCGCACAGGGCTTTGCCGAACAGACCGCCGCGACTGAGGCACTGCGCAGCCGTGTTGCCAATATCGATCAGTATAACATCCGCGGGACCACCAACGTCTATTTCGACACCGGTCGCTATCAGCTGACACCGCAGGCTCAAGCCGAGCTCTGCAATGCCGCCGTGCAGGCGCAGGGCATCGACAATGCTCTGCTGCTGGTCGTGGGCTATACCGATGAGGTCGGCAGCGAGGATTTCAATCAAGAACTGAGCGAGAAGCGTGCGGGCCGGGTGGTCAACCATCTCCAGCAGCGTTGCCGCTGGGCCCCCTATCGCATGTTGACGCCGACCGGCATGTCCGAATCCGACCCGGCAGCAGACAATTCAACCCCCGAAGGCCGCGCGCAGAACCGCCGCGTTTCGGTCAGCATCCTCGTCAGCAAGGCCGTTGACGGGATGTGACAGCCGAAGTCTGCGGGCCGTTTAGGCGGCTGCCTTGCCGTGGGTCACGTCCATGCTGACCGCCCGGCCTGCGTCAATCTCGGCGGCCTTGGCTTCGACCAGGCGGACAATATGGCCGATCATGTCTTCGTCCTCGACATGATGGTCGGTGATGCCGGACAGATAGACCATATGCTTGCCCGCGCCGCCACCGGTAATGCCGATGTCGGTTTCGCGCGCTTCCCCGGGGCCGTTGACGACGCAACCCAGCACGGAAAGCGACATTGGCGTGCGGATATGGGAGAGTGCCTCCTCGAGCCGCTCGACGGTGCGAATGACATCGAACCCCTGTCGCGCGCAGCTGGGGCAGGAAACGATGCGCACGCCGCGGGTCCTCAGACCCAGTGATTTCAGTATTTCGTATCCGACGCGCACTTCCTGCTCGGGTTCGGCAGACAGGCTGACGCGGATGGTATCGCCGATACCGAACCACAACAGGCTGCCGAGCCCGATCGCCGACTTTACTGTGCCGCCGATCAGGCCGCCGGCTTCGGTAATGCCGAGGTGCAGGGGGCAATCGACCGCTTCGGCGAGCTGCTGATAGGCAGCAACGGCGAGGAACACGTCGCTCGCCTTCACCGCGACCTTATATTCGTGGAAATCATGGTCCTGCAGCAGCTTGATATGGTCCAGCGCGCTTTCGACCAGCGCTTCGGGGCAAGGCTCGCCATATTTTTCGAGCAGATCCTTTTCGAGGCTGCCGGCGTTGACGCCGATGCGGATGGCGCAGCCATTGGCCTTGGCCGCGCGGACGACCTCTGCGACGCGAGCGGCGCTGCCGATGTTGCCCGGGTTGATGCGCAGGCAGGCGGCGCCCGCGTCCGCCGCTTCCAGCGCGCGCTTGTAGTGGAAATGGATGTCGGCAACGACCGGTACGGTCGCGGCGCGGGTGATCTGTTTGAAGGCCGCGGTTGCCTCCTCGGTCGGGCAGGACACGCGGATAATGTCGACGCCCGCTTCCTCGCAGCGACGGATCTGGTCGACAGTCGCCTTCACATCCTCAGTGGGCGTGTTGGTCATCGTCTGCACGGTGATAGGTGCATCGCCGCCCACAGGGACGTTGCCGACCATGATCTGGCGGCATTGCCGCCGGGTGATATCGCGCCAGGGACGGATGGACATGGGGCCTCGTTCGGAAGGGGAAATGGCGATGCCGTCTATATCGGCTCCTGTTGCGCGCATGCAACATGAAGGGAGCTGATAATCGTTCGATGTGTTTTTTTCCTTGTGCGACGCACAATGCGTGTCCAGTTTGATCATCGACGCGAGCAGACTGCCCGACACAGAGGCAGCATTCGTGCGCAGGCGGGACGATACGCAACAACCTTTTGAAGGGGTTAGAATATGCGCACGTCCATCAAGGGGCTGGTTGCCCTTGCTCTCCTGTCGGCAGCGACGCCTGCCTTTGCTCAGGATTCCACCGAAGCTGATCCGCCCTCGGATGTAACCGTCACTGGCGGCGTTTCCGTGACCAGCGATTATCGATTCCGCGGCGTCAGCCTGTCGGGTGAAGATTTCGCGGTTCAGGGCACCGTCAACGTCAACCACTCGAGCGGCTTTTATGGCGGCATCTGGGGTTCGAACCTTGATGATACCGCGACCTTCGGTGAAATCGAGCTCGATCTGTATGCCGGCTACACCACGGAAATCGCACCGGGTACGACGGTCGACGTCGGCATGCTCTATTACTGGTATCCGGACGGTAGCGGGAACAGCGACTATTTCGAGCCCTATGGCTCGATCAAGACGACTTTCGGCCCGGCAACGGCCAAGTTTGGCTTCGCTTACGCCTGGGATCAGTCGGCGCTCGGCAATGCCGATAACATCTATCTCTACACTGATCTCGGTATCGGAATTCCCGATACGCCGGTCACGCTGACCGGCCACCTAGGCTATTCGGATGGCAGCCTCGCCTTCGGCGGCAGCTATTGGGATTGGTCGGTCGCGGCCGATGTGGCGCTGGGCAGCGGCATCACTGCCGGTGTCAAATATGTCGATACCGACCTTGATGATCTGACCGGCATTCCGGCTTCGGACACGCTGTATGACGCAACGGTGCTGTTCACCCTGGGCTTCAGCTTCTGATGCCCTGATCAATCTGCGCTGGCGGGCTTAACGCCAGCGCAGATTGTCCCGGCTGAGATCGGCGATGCTGCGTGCGCCCATCAGCTTCATGCCGCGCACCAGCTCGGCTTCCAGCAGGCTTACGGCGCGCTCGACACCCGCCTGGCCGGCCGCCGCCAGCGCATAGAGATAGAGCCGCCCGCCCGAGCAAGCGGTTGCTCCCGCAGACAGCGCTTTGATCACATGTGTGCCGCGCGTGATCCCGCCATCGCAGATGATTTCAATCTGGCCGCCGACCGCATCGGCAATTTCCGCAATCGCATCGAATGGGGCCCGCCCGCCATCGAGCTGCCGCCCGCCATGGTTTGACACCATGATGGCTGTCGCGCCGATATCGACGGCGCGCCGCGCATCCTCCACCGCCATCACGCCTTTGAGGCAGAAGGGGCCATCCCATTGCTTGCGGATCGCTTCGGCGCGTTTCCAGTCGAGGCTCTGGTCGAGCATGGTGGTGAAGTAATCGGCGACCGATTTGGGCACGCTCGACCCTTCGGCAACATGGGTGGCGAGGTTGGGCAGCGAAAATGGCTCGCGGAAGAGATAGTTGAGGCCCCAGCCGGGCTTGGCCGCATAGGACAGCGCATTGCGCGCCGTGAAGCGCGGCGGGGATGTGAATCCCGAGCGCAGACACCGTTCGCGGTTGCCGCCGACGATAGTGTCGACCGTTAGCGCCAGCGCATCGAACTGAGCCGCCTTGCAGGCATCGATCATCGCCGCGTTCAGGCCCTCATCCTTGTGGACATAGAGCTGGAACAGCTTGGGCGCACTTGTCATCGCGCCGACTTCCGCGATGGATACGGTCGATAGGCTCGAGATGCCGGCATAGATGCCAAAGCGTTCCGCAGCCCGCACCACCGCCCGCTCGCCCTGCCAGTGGAACAGCCGCTGCAAGGCAGTGGGGGAAAGAAATAGAGGCATCGCCATCCGTCGGCCCATGACCGTCACGGACATGTCGACATTTTCGACGCCGGCCAGCACGCGCGGTACCAGATCGCAATCGTCGAATGCCGCACGGTTGCGCCGCCGCGTGACCTCATCGTCGCCCGCCCCGTCGATGTAATCGAACACGGGCCATGGCAGCCGCCGCTTCGCCAGCGCGCGGAAATCATCGATATTGTGACAGTCGGTCAGACGCATGGACGGCGGTGTAGCCGATGCATCGTCACCTGCAAGCGGCGGGTTCAGCCGAGCGCCGCCTGCTTTTCCTCTGCCAGCCGGTCCAGCTCGGCGCGGCTCATCTTCTGTGCCGCGCTTTTCAGCTGTCCACAGGCGGCCATAATGTCGCGGCCGCGCGGTGTGCGCACTGGTGCCGATATGCCGGCTTCGAAAATGATGTCGGAAAAGCGCCGGATGCGTTCGGGCGAAGAACATTCATAGGGCGCGCCCGGCCAGGGGTTGAAGGGGATGAGGTTGACCTTGGCCGGGAGGCGGTGTGCGCGGATCAGGCGGACGAGCTCGCGGGCATCCTCGTCGCTGTCATTCTTGTCCTTCAGCATCACATATTCAAAGGTGATGCGCCGCGCATTGTTCGCGCCGGGATAAGCCGCGCACGCCTCGAGCAGTTGCTCGATCCCATATTTGCGATTGAGCGGGACGATCTCGTCGCGCACTTCCTTGGTCACCGCGTGCAACGAGACGGCAAGGTTGACGCCGATTTCCTCGCCCGCGCGCGCCATCATCGGCACCACGCCGGAGGTCGACAGGGTGATGCGCCGACGGGAGAGGCCGAGGCCATCACCGTCCATCACAATCTTCATCGCGCCTTTGACGCCGTCGAAATTGTAGAGCGGTTCTCCCATGCCCATCAGCACGATGTTGGTCAGCAGCCGTCCGTCCGGCGTGTACTGCGGCGCATCATCATCCTCGTCGTCCGCATCGGCGTGGGATGCCATGCTGCCCTTTGGCCATTCGCCAAGCGCGTCGCGCGCCAGCATCACCTGTCCGACGATCTCGCCCGGCGTCAGGTTCCGCACCAGCTTCATCGTGCCGGTGTGGCAGAAACGGCAGTTGAGCGTGCAGCCGACCTGGCTCGAAATGCACAGCGTGCCCCGGTCGGCATCGGGGATGAACACCATTTCGAATTCATGCCCATCAGCGGTGGAGAGCAGCCATTTGCGTGTGCCATCCTCTGATGTCTGCGCGGTAACGATATCCGGCCGGCCGATCACGAACCGTTCGGCGAGCCAGGGCCGCATCGTCTTGGCGATGTCGGTCATCGCATCGAAATCGGTGACGCCGCGGTGGTACATCCAGTGCCACAGCTGCTTGGCGCGCAGCTTTGCCTGCTTGGTGTCCATCCCCGCAGCCTCGAGCGCGGCGCGAATTGCCTCGCGCGGCAAACCGATCAGGTCAGTGCGACCATCCGGACGCTGCGGCAAATCGCGTGCGACGGGAACAGGATCGATGGTGCCGGCAATCGGCATCAGAGGCGTGGCAATGCTGGACATGGGAGGTGCCTATAGTCGCAAACGCCCGACAATGCCATGCTGTGCCAACGCTGTCAGTCCGGAGGATATTGATGATCGACCGTCTGTTCACTGCCATCGCGTCGCACACAGCGGCGGCTGCGGGCCGCCCGCCTGCCTTTGTCATCGCCTGCGCCCTGATCCTGATCTGGATCCTCACCGGGCCGTTTTTCGATTACTCGGACACCTGGCAGCTGGTTATCAACACATCGACCACCATCATCACCTTCCTGATGGTGTTCGTCATCCAGAACAGCCAGAATCGCGATGCCGCGGCGCTGCAGGCGAAGCTCGACGAACTGATCCGCGTCTCACGCGATGCGCGCAACGAATTCATCGGAATCGAGCATCTGACCGACGCTGAGGTGGAGGCGATCCGCGCGCATCTGGAACAGGATGTTGGTCAGGCGCAGCCCGCCCGTCATGCGCGGCATGCCAGTTTGCGGCGGTTACAGAAACGGCTCTAGCTGCGGGCGCAGCCCAGCGCTGCTGCATCGATCGCCGTCGCCGTGCCCGTCAGGACCCAACGGCCCGACCAGCTTCCCGCAGTCGCCGTCATGCTGCGTTCGCCGCGCATCGCTGCGACGATCGCGGCATCCATCCGGGCATCGCGCGCCCACATTCCCCGTCCGCGCACCATCATCGTAAAGCGCCGGCTGCCGATGCTGAGTGTGCCCGTTCCCGGTGTCATCGCGCGCGGCAGGCGGATGTGCACCTGCGCGCGCACCCGTGCGGCTGGCCAGAAACCGACTGTGGCATAGCCGCCGTCGCCGCCTGTGGTTTCGGAGATGGCATAGCAACGGGGCGGGCTGTTCCCCGAGGCCGGATCGCGAAATGCCGCCCAGCCATCGAACACACCCAATGACTCGCGCGCGAGCGCCGGGCTCGCGGCCATCGCCAGCAGGATGGCGGCGGCCAAAATCCTCATGGCAGCACCAATATCTGTTCCTCGACGCCCTGTTCGATGACCACCAGCGATCCTTGCGGCACCGGCCCGGCAACCGGGGTGCCGCATGAGGGATGCGCATTGCCATCACCGGTTAGCAACGCGCGCAGCACGACTGCTGTCACGCCATGGGTCACCACCAGCCTGTCATGATCACCGTCGAGAGAGTTGACCCAGCTTTCCACGCGCTTGCGGACATCGGCATAGCTTTCGCCGCCGGGGGCGACGCGGGTGAACACCATATGCCGTTCCGAATAGATTGGCCCTTCCTCAGCGATAATCTCTTCGTAAAAGCGCCCGTCCCAGCCACCCATGCCGATTTCGACGAGCCGGTCGTCGGTGCGCGCGCCGTGCCAGTCACGCCCCAGATGCTCGCACAATATGGAGAGCGTTTGCAGTGTTCGGCCCGTGGGGGAAGCCCAAAGCTCGAGCTGGGTTGACGGATGGATGCGCTGCCCGAGCGCTCTACCCATGGCGTCGATTTGCCGGAATCCGTTGAGCGTGAATGGCGTATGCCCCAGCGCGCCCTGCATTCGCCGCGCTGCATTGAACACAGTTTCCCCATGCCGCGCGATGTAAATGCGTCCGCCGATCCGATGTGCTGTCATGCCCCGCCTTTGCTTGTGGCTGCACCGGTCCGCTTGCGACTCGCGAACAGCGCGTTAAGGATGGCTCTGCCACGGCAAGGGGGAATCGGCCAAGGGGGCGTTCTGCTCCCCGGCTGACCACAGGCCATCAGAGAAGAGAGCGATACAGGGCATGCAGGCGAAGATCGAACGGGCGACATTGTTGCGGTGCCTGGGGCATATCCAGTCGGTCGTTGAACGCCGCAATACCATCCCAATCCTGTCGAATGTGCTGATCGAAGCGATCGGCAGCTCGGTCATCCGGGTGATGGCAACGGACCTTGATATGCAGATCGTCGAAACGGTCGACGCCAAGGTGGAAACGTCGGGCGCGACGACGGTTTCGGCGCATCTTTTGTTCGAAATCGCCCGCAAACTGCCGGAAGGAAGCGAAGTCAGCCTTTCTGCGTCTAACGGCGAGATGCTGGTACGCGCCGGCCGCTACCAGTCGAAGTTGAAGACGCTGCCGCGCGATGATTTTCCGGTGATTGCTGAAGGCGATCTCCCGACCAGCTTCGAACTGGACGCCAAGGATATCGTGCGCATCATCGAAAAGACGCGCTTCGCAATTTCGACGGAGGAAACGCGCTATTATCTGAACGGCATTTTCCTGCATGTGACCGATGATGGTGACGGCCTGCTGCGCGCCGCGGCGACCGACGGCCATCGGCTTGCACGCTACACGCTGCCACGTCCCAGCGGTGCCGAATCGATGCCAGACGTGATTGTGCCGCGCAAATGTGTTGCCGAGTTGCACAAGCTGCTCGGTGAGGCTGGCGACGGACGGGTTCAGGTGGAGCTTTCGCCCAGCAAGATCCGCTTCACTTTTGGCAGTGCCGTGCTGACCTCAAAGCTGATCGACGGCACATTCCCGGATTACAGCCGCGTGATCCCGACAGCGAATGACAAGCTGTTGCGTGTTGATCCGAAGAGCTTTGGCCAGGGCGTCGATCGTGTGGCCACCATCGCGACGGACAAGACCCGCGCAGTCAAAATGTCGCTGGATTCAGACAAGGTCACATTGTCCGTCACCAGTCCCGAAAACGGCACTGCTGCAGAAGAGGTGCCGGGTGACTATCGTGCTGATGCGATGGAAATCGGCTTCAACGCCCGTTACCTCAAGGACATCATTGACCAGATCGATGGCGACAATGTCGAGCTGCATCTCGCCGATGCCTCGGCACCGACGCTGATCCGCGAGAGTGAGAAGTCACCGGCGCTTTACGTGCTTATGCCGATGCGGGTCTGATGGGGCATCGCCGCTGTCCGATCCGGACGCGGCGATCTCCCTCCGCAAACAGGACGTTATTGTCCCGTCGCTGCGGCCGGTTCGGCCCGGCTTACCCGCCAGATGATGTTGCCGACATCGTCGGCCACCAGCAGCGATCCGTCGCGTGCCTGACGGGAATCGGCGGGCCGTCCCCGCGCCTCGCCTGCGGGTGACAGGAAACCGGTCAGCACGTCCATCGGCAGCGCGTCGGTCGGCCGGCCGTTGGGTCCGAACGGTACGAACACCACCTTGTAGCCTGCACGCGGGCTGCGGTTCCAGGATCCGTGAAGCGCGATGAAGGCGCCATCGCCCCAAGGCTGGCCGAGCCCGCCGGTGGCAAAGCCGAAGCCCAGCGGTGCAACATGTGCGCCCAGCGCATATTCGGGGCGGCGGACATAGGAACGCCGGTCATCAATGTCGGCTTCCTCGACCCGGTCATCAACGAACCCACCCCAATAATACCAGGGCCATCCATAGAAGGCGCCAAAATCGACGCGGGTCAGATAGTCCGGAATCATGTCCGAGCCCAGCATGTCGCGTTCATTGACGGTGGCCCACAGGTCGCCAGTCACCGGATGGGTGGCGAGACCTGACGGGTTGCGCAGGCCGGAGGCGTAGGGGCGCTTGTACTGAATATCGGGGCGAACCTCGAGCACCAGTGCGCGGCCCTGTTCCCAGGCCATGCCCTTCTCACCGATATTGCTGTTGGAACCGATGCCGACAAACAGCGTCCGGCCGTCGAGACTGGCGGCGAGCGCCTTGGTCCAGTGGGAATTGCCGCCCGATGCGGGCAGATCGACAATCTTGCGCCCCGGCGTCGTGATGCTCTCCGCAGCCGGATCATAATCAAAGGCGAGCAGCGCATCAGTGTTGGCGACATAGAGCGTCGAACCCACCAGCACCATGCCATAGGGCGAGTTGAGACCGGTGATATACGGGCGCTTCACCTCTGCAACGCCATCGCCGTCTGCATCGCGCAGCAAGGTGATGCGGTTGGCGCTGGGCACACCAGCACCGGCACGGCCCATCATCCAGCGCGCGATGGCACCAGTGATGCCGCCGCCGTCGCTGGGTGGCTTGTTGCTCTCAGCCACCAGCACATCGCCGTTGGGCAGGACGAGTATTTGTCGCGGATGGTCGAGCCCCTCGGCAAAGCGTTGCACGCGCAGGCCCGGCGCCGCTTCCGGTGCCTCATCTTCGCGCCAGCCGACCGCGTCGGCGACCGCGATGGTCGGAAACGTCTGTGGCCGGACTGCGGACATGACCGGCACACGGCCGGTCAGCTCGGCATCGGACAGACGGGCTTGGTCGGGGCGCGATAGCACCCACAGCGCGATGGCGATGGCGATGACGATAAGAAGGAGGGCGATCAGGATTTTGCGCAACATGGTGCGAAACTAGGGCGCAGCGGCACTGCGCGCAATGGGGCGCGAAGGCTGATGGTGCATGATGGTCAACTGACTGTTTACCCATGTTTTTGAGGGGGCTGTCAGGGGTTGGCGATTATCAGGTGGCCATGCACGATTCTACCAGCGCTGCGGCGCCCACCCCCTTCATTGCCGGCCGCAGCATGGTTGAGGATGCCGCAAGCCTTGCCCGCGAGTTCGGCGATGACGCTCGCTACGCCGCCAGCCTGCGGGCTGCACGCAGCCGCGCGCGCGACAATGCGCTGGACTGGTGCCATTGGCGCGAGGTGGGCCGGCTGGTCGGCTGGCTTTCGGGCGAAGGCGCGGACGGAATCGATTCTGCGACCCGCCACTGACAGCTGGCGATGATCGCGGGCGTCAGCGCCCGCCAGTCGCCACCAGATCGACGTCGACTATGCCGCCGGCCATCGGGCGGGCCATCACGACAAAGGCTTCATCGCCCTTGGTGCCGCCGAGATAATGTTCGGTGCCGCGCAGCAGATGCTCGGCGGTAAAGCCGTTGCGTCGGGCCATGGTGTAATAGAAATCGAGCACAGCCTGCATTCCTGCGCGGCTCTGGAAATTGACGATGCGCACATTGCAGCGGCTGTTGGCAACGCCCGCCGCCTCGATCAGTGCGGCGCGCGGATAAACGGGGAATGCCGCCGGCAACCGGGTTGCCCATTCCGATCCGTAGCGGACATCGGCCGCGCAGCCTGCTCCCGCTTGCTGACGGGCTAGGCCGCCGAGCGTCGCCGGACGCGGGCCGGCGTCGCAATTGCCCTGGCACTGTGCGGCAAAGTCGCCCGGCTCTGGTGCGCTAAGCATGCGGTTGGCGACCAGCCGGCGCGCTTCGGCCTGCGATTCGGCAGCGCTGCCACCGCGCATGGTGGGTGCAGCGCCTTCTGCCGGCTGCGCACCTGCTGTGGCGCTGGCGCTATTCGACTGACCGGTCAGCTCCGGATCGACCATGATCGCGTCACCCAGCGCGCCTTTGACCGCCGTATCGTTGGAAGTCAGGCCATCATCCTGTTCGGATATCTGGGCGGGCTCGCCACCGCGGCATGCCCCGAGCGAAAGGCTCATCAGCGCGGCGGCACCCGCCAGCATGATTGAACGAGGCGACATGGTTAATTCTCCGGCCATGCGGGGCACCATTTCCCCACGGATTTGCGCCATATTGCGGCGCGTCTGCGTTAACCGCAAGGCGGCAATCAGGGTTAAGCCGGTACTTGCCCTGTCCGCAAATGGGACGCCCGACGCTTGTTTCGGGTCGCGTGCCGATTATGTTCGCTGAATGCTGAACATTGTCTCGCTGCTCATCGGTGTCGTTGCCCTGTTTCTGGGCATCTTCGCTTTCCTGCCCTTTCTGGGCTGGGCCTATTGGCTAATCGTGCCGATGGCACTCGTCGGTTTGGCCTTCGGGCAGCTTTCCGATCGGCGCGCGGGACGCAACCTCAACCTGATCGTTATTGTCATCGGCCTGATCCGCCTGTCGATGGGCGGCGGCCTCATCTGATCATCAGTCGGCCATGCGCCAGCGCAGCGTTTCGCCTGCGTGGAACAGCACGACCTGCGTTCCCGCTGCTTCAACCGATTCTGGTACGGGCTGATCGGCGCGCACCAGCGTAATCCGCTCTTCGTTGACCGGCAGCTTGTAGAAGGCCGGGCCGTGAAGGCTGGCAAAGCCTTCAAACTGGTCGATCGCGCCTTCTTCCTCGAACACGGTGAGATAGCTTTCGAGCGCATGGGCGGCGTTGAAAATGCCGGCGCAGCCGCAGGATGATTCTTTCGATTCGACGCTATGGGGCGCACTGTCGGTGCCCAGGAAATATTTGGGGGAACCGCTCGTCGCCGCTTCGCGCAGCCGAAGCCGATGAAATTCCCGCTTCGCCACCGGCAAACAATAGGCATGGGGGCGGATGCCGCCGGCGAACATGGCGTTGCGGTTGATGTGCAGATGCTGGGGTGTGATCGTCGCAGCGATGTTTGGCCCGGAATCGCGGACGAAATCCGCAGCCTCTGCCGTCGTGATATGCTCAAAGACGATGCGCAGATCGGGAAAATCCCGGACGACGCGGGTCAAGGTGCGCTCGATGAACACAGCCTCCCGGTCGAAGATATCGACATCATGGTCGGTGACCTCGCCGTGGATCAGCAAAGGCATGTCGATGACCTGCATCCGCTCCAGCACGCGATAGATGTTGGCGATGTCGGTGACGCCGTGCGCGCTCCCGGTGGTCGCATGCGCAGGATAAAGCTTTGCAGCAGTGAACACGCCTTCGCCATGCCCGCGCGCGATCTCGTCTGGATCGAGATTGTCGGTGAGGTAGCAGGTGATGAGCGGCATGAAGCTGATGCCATCCGGCACCGCCGCCAAAATGCGTTCCCGATAGGCCGCGCCTGCCGCTGCTGTTGTGACGGGCGGTGACAGGTTGGGCATCACAATCGCGCGCGCGAACTGACGCGCTGTATAGCCTGCTACCGCCTCCAGCATTGCGCCGTCGCGGAGGTGAACATGCCAGTCATCGGGACGGCGGATCGTGATGCTATCGGGTGACAAAGCCATGTCGCGCCCCTACCTCAGCGATATGCCTGCAACAACCCTTACTGATCGCGCTCTTATCCGCCTGTCTGGCGATGATGTGCGCGGCTTCCTGCAGGGCCTTGTCACCAATGATGTGTCCGGCGAACTCCCGGTCTGGGCAGCCCTGCTGACCGCGCAGGGCAAATGCCTGTTTGATTTTCTTGTCTGGGGCGATGGCGAAGATCTGCTGATCGATTGCGAGGCTGTGCGCGCTGAGTCGCTGATGAAACGGCTGACGCTGTATCGCTTGCGCCGTGCCATCGCGATTGTGCCCGAGCCTGCCCTTTGCGTGCATTGGGCAGCACAGGGTGACTCCGGGGTCGCTGACCCCCGCCTCCCGGCACTTGGCCGACGCTGGTTGGCGCCGGCAGGGGAGGGTTCGGCTGACGAGGCATGGCGCGCGCACCGGCTGTCGCTGGGGGTAGCCGAAGGCGCGGCGGAGCTGGGCGATGGCGAGATATTGTGGCTGGAATGCAATGCCGCGGAACTCAACGGCGTCAGCTTCACCAAGGGCTGCTACGTCGGGCAGGAAAATACAGCGCGCATGAACTGGCGGCAAAAGGTCAACCGCCGCATCGTCGTGCTGCCGCTGGTCGATTTCGATCCAAAGCGGCAGATGGTCGGCTATCCCGCACTTGGCCTGACCGTCGAACATTGGCGCGTGGAGGATGTCCCGCCGCACGGCTGGCGCTCTTGGATGGGTGACCGCAACTAGCTGTGCCGTTCATCGACAGGCCATCCGGCTTGCGATAGCTTTCAGACCATGTCGATCCTGCTTCTCGCCGCTCTTGCAACAGCGCCGGCCGATGCCGCGCCCGAATGCAATGCCGTCACCGCGCGGGCGGTCACATTTGCGGAGGCGGCAGCGGCCGGCAATGATGGCGAATGTGTCCGGATCGAAGGCGTGACCGTCGGCCGCCTGCTGCTAGAGGATGGTCGTGCCCGCTACCGGCTAGAGACCCGGGAGAATGACCCGTCGAGCACCGGTGCGGTTCTCGGCTTCTACGCACCCCGGGCGTTCGATCAGCCTACCCGCGTGCGCGTCACCGGGCGGCTTGGTAATTGCGAGGCGTGGCAGCGGGAGGTGGAAGCCGCCGATCGCGTGCGGTCCGCTCAAGGCGAAGCTGTGATCACCATGCTTACCGGCTATTGCCATTATTTCAGGGGTCAGGTCATTCGCGCCGTCACGGTCGAGGAGCTTGGCCCGGCACAATTTGTCCGCCTGACGCGGACAAGTGCTGGCCCGGGCCTCGGTAATCTCGCACCTCTGGCCCAAGGCGACGTCCGGTCGCGGATGGAGGTTGCAGCTGTAAGTTTCTTGGGCGCAGTCACCCGCGGGGAACGCGAGCTGCTGACAAGCATGCACGGCGGTGGCGCTAATGGCCGTCGTTCCCGGCGCGATGTGGAGAGCTCCGTTGCGCTCATCCTCGACGCCGAAGACAGCCCCTTTGCCTCGCTTCGCGGCTATGACGGGGAAATCACGTTCGAACTTTTCGGCTGGAAGGAACCGCTGTGGGCCGATGCCGACTGGCGGCAGCAGGCTGCTCAGCGCGGTGAGGCGGACGCCATCGCCTGCTTCTCCGCCGCGCGCGATGCCGATAGCCAGTGGCCGATCGATAGCAAGGATGCCGATAATTTTTCCGAGCGGCCCTATGCCTGCACGCGCATCCGGATCAGCGGAGAGGAGCTTGAGGCACCGGCCCGGTTCGATACCGAACAGGCACGCACCAGCGTGCCCGAACCGCGCTGAGGGCCTTTACCGCTGACTAACCCTGGTCTGCCAAACTGCGCAGCATGGTTGCACGCACACTCTTTTTGGTCACCGGTTCGGCATTCGGGCTGGCGCTGGTGACGTTGCAGCTGGCGGATAAGGTTGAAGAGAGCCCGTCCGCCGCCGCACCTGTCATCGCCACGGTCGCGGATGTGCCGGTGCCAGCACCAACAGCGCCTGCCGGAAGTGCGCAGATCACGCGCCGCGCCGACGGCCATTTCCATGCCGATGTGCTGCTTAACGGCCAGCGCGTTGAGATGCTGGTTGATTCGGGCGCGAGCATGATCGTGCTTGATGAAGCGCTTGCCGCACGGCTCGGTATTCGTCCGCCAGAGGCTGCCTATACCGGAGAGGCGCGCACCGCCAATGGCTCTGCCCGCTTTGCGCCGGTCCGGCTGGCGAGCGTGCGCATCGGCGGGATCGAGCGGCGTGATGTGGCCGCAGGCGTGATGCGCGGCAATGGCTTGCCGGTGCCGCTGCTCGGCCAGTCCTTCCTCTCCACTATCGATAAAGTGACGATCAGCGGTGATCGCATGATCCTGGAATAGCCCACCGCTTGCAACGCGGTCCGGTTCGGGCCATCTCGATAGACATGACCCAGCCTGCCGAACCGCCGCTGCGCGCCGCTATCATTCCGGTGACCCCGCTGCAGCAGAACTGCACCCTCATCTGGTGCACAAAGACGATGCGTGGCGCCTTCACTGATCCGGGCGGAGATCTGCCGCGCTTGCGCGATGCCCTCGTCAAGACCGGGGTGACGCTGGAAAAAATCCTGATCACCCACGGACATATCGATCATTGCGGAGAGGCCGGCATCCTCGCTCGCGAATATGGCGTGCCAATCGAAGGGCCGCACGAGGATGATCGTTTCTGGATTAGCCGGCTTGATGAGGATGGCCGCAAATATGGCGTCAACGGACAGGTGTTCGAACCCGACCGTTGGCTGGTGAATGGCGATCAGGTGACAGTCGGTGACCTCGTGCTCGACGTCATCCACTGCCCCGGGCACACGCCTGGCCATGTCATATTCCACCACGCGCCATCACGGTTCGCCATCGTCGGCGACGTGCTGTTCAAGGGATCAATTGGTCGCACCGACTTTCCGATGGGCAATCATGCCGATCTTATCAATGCGATCACCACCCGGCTGTGGCCGCTTGGCGGGGAAACAGTGTTCGTGCCGGGTCATGGGCCCACCAGCAATTTTGCGCACGAACGCAAAACCAATGCATTCGTCAGCGATTATGCGCTGAGCTGAGGCAGATCGCTTAGGCGGCGATGCCGACGCTTGCCGGCAGGTCGCGTTCCTGCATCGCCGCATAGCCAGTGCTGATGGCAAGGCCCGCGAGGCCGAGCAGCAGCAACATGGTCATCAGCGTTCCGAACATCCGTGCCTTGCTGCCGCTGTCGGCATCCATGCCGATGCCGTGCGCGATGCGCCCGATGATGTAGAGCGCGGCGGCTATGGCCAGCCAGAGCGGCGGCGTGCCCGACAGTTCGAGCACCAGCACGAGGATGAGGGCGAGCGGGGTGTTCTCGGCGAAATTGAGATGGGCGCGCATCCGGCGTTGCAGCAGCACGCTGCCCCCATCGCCATGGCTGATCTTTTCAGCGGTTCGCACCTGGCCGCAACGAATGGCGAGCCAGAGGTTCACAAGGGCAGCGACGCCCGCAAAAATCAGCGTAATGGCCGGCATAAGTGGATCCCCCCAATTGATGCTCCTTCATGGATCAGCAGTCTCGCGCGCGCAACTGATATGCCGCGCATGGCCTTGCGCCGCGCGCCAAAATCGCTAAGGGGGCCGCTGCATCGGCTCCGAGGCGATTCCCCGATTGTCCGTTTCTGCTGCCCGCCGGATCGTCCAGCGGCACCCGGCAGATTTGCCAATCGGCGGCGCAACCGGTAAGGGGCCGCGCTAGTTATTCCGTTCAGACAGTTTCGAGACAGGTACCCGAGTCATGGCCGTCCCCAAGCGTAAAACCTCCCCGTCGAAGCGCGGCATGCGCCGCAGCCACGACGCGCTCTCGGTCGAGGCGTTCCAGGAATGCTCGAACTGCGGCGAACTGAAGCGCCCGCATCATGTTTGCCCCGCATGCGGCCATTACAACGGCCGCGAAGTGGTGATCAAACGCGACTGACCGGCGCGTTTTTGAAGAAAGGGGTGACCGGGGGGTGACCAGACCGCGAATCGCGATTGATGCGATGGGCGGTGATGTCGGTGTGCGCGTGATGGTGGCCGGCGCGGCCCTCGCCGCTGCTCGGCACCCGCACCTGACCTATCTGTTCGTCGGCGATCAGGAACGTATCGAGCGCGGGCTTGATGCGCATCCAGAGCTGCGCAGCCGCAGCGAAATCATCCATACCGACCAGACCGTGTCTGGCGACGATAAACCGTCGCAGGCGCTGAGGAAGATGCGCGGCAGCTCAATGGGCCTCGCTATCGACGCGGTGAAGCAGGGCCTTGCTGGCGGTGCTGTCTCTTCCGGCAATACCGGCGCACTGATGGCCATGGCCAAGCTCGCGTTGCGGACGATGCCGGGCATCGACCGGCCGGCGCTCGCTGCTATGCTGCCGACACTCGGCGATAATGACGTGATCATGCTCGATCTCGGTGCCAATACCGAATGTGATGCGAACAACCTTGTCCAGTTTGCACTGATGGGTGCCGCCTATGCGCGCACTGCACTGGGTGTCGAACGCCCGCGCGTCGGCCTGCTGAACATCGGCACAGAAGAAGGCAAGGGCACTGAAAGCGTGCGCGATGCCGCAGCGTTGCTGCGCGCGGCCGAAGGGCTACCGCTCGAATTCAAGGGCTATATCGAGGGTGACAAGCTCTCGCGCGGCGACGTCGATGTCGTCGTGCATGATGGCTTTTCGGGCAACATCGCACTCAAGACGATCGAAGGGACGGCGCGCTTCGTGACCGATCTGCTGCGCCGCGCCTTTACCAGTTCGATCCGCTCCAAGGTCGGTTTCCTGATCTCGCGCCCGGCGACCGAGCTGCTTCGCCACCATCTCGATCCCAACAATCATAATGGCGCGGTCTTTTTGGGCCTGAACGGCGTCGTGCTGAAAAGCCACGGCAGCGCTAATGACAAGGGTGTCGCCAACGCCATCCACGTCTGTGCCGAGCTGCTTGAAAAGGACATTGTCGGTCAGGTGCAGGCCGACCTTGCCGGGCTCAAGGCCACCGCGCCTGCAGCCGTGGCCAAATGAGACGGCATAGCGTCATCGCAGGAACAGGCAGCGCCCTTCCGGTGCGCTGCGTCACCAACGCCGAACTCGCTCAACGTGTCGATACCAGCGACGAATGGATCGTGGAGCGCACCGGAATCCGCCAGCGGCATATCGCAGGGCAGGGTGAGACGACGGCGACACTCGCGGCTGACGCTGCGCGCGCCGCCATCGAGGCTGCCGGCCTTGCGCCGACGGACATCGGCCTGATCGTGCTGGCGACAGCGACACCGGACAATACATTCCCGGCCACCGCGACCAAGGTGCAGGCGTTGCTCGGCATTCCCGATTGCATCGCTTTCGATGTGGCGGCGGTCTGTTCGGGCTTTCTCTATGCGCTCGGCGTAGCTGATTCGATGCTGCGGGTGGGTGCAGCGCGCCATGCATTGGTGATCGGCGCCGAAACGATGAGCCGTATTCTCGACTGGGAGGATCGGTCCACCTGCGTTCTGTTCGGTGACGGGGCGGGCGCAGTCGTGCTGTCTGCCAGCGAAGCAGGCGATGGACGCGGCATTCTCGCCACGCAGCTTCATGCTGACGGCCGCCATGGCCCGATGCTCTATGTCGATGGTGGCCCATCGACGACGCAGACCGTCGGCCATTTGCGGATGCAGGGGCGTGAGGTTTTCCGCCATGCGGTCACCAACCTGTCGGCGGTGATGGGTGAAGTGCTGGCTGAGGCCGGTCTCGAACCGGGCGATATCGACTGGGTCGTGCCGCATCAGGCCAACGCACGGATCATCGACGCGACGGCGCGTAAGCTGGGCCTGCCGGCTGAACGGATCGTGCTGACCGTTGATCGCCATGCCAACACTTCCGCTGCATCGGTGCCGCTCGCGCTCGATGAGGCTGTACGCGACGGGAGAATCCAGCGCGGCCAGCTTGTCGTGCTGGAGGCGATGGGCGGTGGCTTTACCTGGGGAGCATCGCTCGTCCGAATGTGAGCTCAGCTCCCAATCGGATGTATCAATCTTGCTTGGCGCTCAAGCACAGGTTAGCCTGCTCCCGACAAACAATCGGAAGGACCAGACCGATGCCGAACTCCACGCTCACGAGAGCCGAACTTGCCGAATCAATCACCCGTTCTGTTGGTCTGTCTCGCGCTGACTCGCTTCGCATGGTCGAATCGATGCTCGACGAGATGACTGACGCGCTCGAAAGGGGGGAGCAGGTTAAGCTGACAGGGTTCGGCACCTTCACCCTGCGTGACAAGCGGGAACGCATCGGGCGTAATCCCAAGACTGGTGTCGAAGTGCCGATCACGCCGCGCCGCGTGCTGGGCTTCCGCGCGAGCCAGTCTGTTCGCGAACGGATCGCGCGAGGCTGATGGTTGCGGCCAAGCAAGCTGGTGCATTGCGCACCATCGGCGAGCTGGCCGACGAAACTGGCATTGCCCAGCATGTGCTGCGCTACTGGGAACGCAATGTCCCGGCGCTAAAGCCGTTGCGACGCGCTGGCCGGCGCTATTACCGGCCAGAGGATGCCGCATTGGTGCGCCGGCTCCATCATCTTGTTTCGGTCGAAGGCTATACGCTGGAGGGTGCGGCGCGCGCGGTTCGCGGGTCCGGTCCCGCGCCTGAGCCCGCTGTCCCGTTAGCGGCAGCACCGATCATGCAGCCCGCTCCGCCCACTCAGGCCATAGCGCCGTCTGACTGGGATCGGCTTCGCACATTGCGCGACCGGCTGGCGGCAGCCCTAAACGCCTAATCCTCGTCGGGGCCGAGCGCGGCGTCGAGATCGCGCGGTCGAACGAAACCGGTCAGCGCGGCACAACGCGAATCGACATCCGCCCAATGGTCCACAGCCAATGTCATGACCGCGAGTGCGGCGGTCGGATATTTGATCTCGATCTCATCGCGCAACGGCGAGCTGCCGTCATCGGGTACCAGATCAAGGATCAGATCCTCCATCCCCGGATTGTGGCCTGACATCAGCACATGCGTTGCGCTGTCGGGCAGGTCGCGCAGACAGTCGATCAGTGTTGCCGATGACGCCAGATAAATGCGCCGGTCCCAATGGGGTTCGATATCGTCGAGCCCTGCCGCGGGCTGGAACAGATCAAGCGTTTCTGTAACCCTCACCGCTGGCGACGCGAGGATGAAATCGACATCCATATCCAGCGTCTTGAAATGCCGACCGATCGTCTCTGATGCCTTGCGGCCGCGGGCGTTCAATGGCCGGTCGAAATCGCGCGCGACGGGGTCGTCCCATCCCGATTTCGCATGCCGCAGCAATGTCAGCCTTTTCATCGCGCCCTTGTTTCCTTGTGGTCTCGAATCCGTCGTCCGGCCACTCTAGTCGGTTACGTTGGCGGGGAAAGGGGCGGCGGGCTCCGACCAAGGCTGCGCCACCCGTGTGACCGCTTCGGCCAGCGTCACGCGGCGCACCGGCGTCGCGGGCGGAAAGGCAGTCAGCAACCGGCTCGGAACGGCAGAGGACAAGAGCACGAACCGCCCCCGATCACCCGCGCGGCGGATCAGCCTGCCGAACGCCTGGGCAAGCCGCGTGCGCACCAGTTCATCGTCATAGGCATTGCCGCCGAACGCCATTCGCCGTGCGGAATGCAGCACGCCAGGTTTCACCCATGGCACCCCTTCCATCACCACGAGACGCAGCGATTCGCCGGGTACATCGACCCCATCGCGCAGTGCATCGGTGCCGAGCAGCGACGCGCGCGGATCATCCCGGAACATGTCAACCAGAGTGCCGGTATCGATGGGGTCGACATGCTGGGCATGGATGGGGAGGCCTGCCCGCGCGGCATGGTCGGCGATGCGGGCATGGACCGCCCGCAGCCGACGGATCGCGGTGAATAGCCCCAGCGTCCCGCCACCCGCTGCTGCAATCAGCCGGGCATAGGCGTCAGACAGGGCTGCAATGTCGCCGCGTTTCACGTCGGTGACGATCAACACCTCGCTGTTTGCGGCATAGTCAAAGGGGCTCGCCGCGTGGAACTGCATCGGATCGACGGGCAGATGTGCTGCCCCGCTGCGACGTACAGCCCGGCCGGGATCGCCGAGCGAGAGCGTAGCCGAGGTGACGAGCACACCATGCGCCCGAGACAAGACGGTCTCCGCAAGCGGCAATGTCGGGTCGAGCCAGCGGCGGTGGATACCGATGTCGACCTCTCGCCCTTCGATCCGGTCGAGTGCCAGCCAGTCAACGAACTGCGGTTCGGCAGGTCCGCCAATCCGTGCCGAAAGCGCCAGCCAGGCCGAGAGCGTTTCGCGCCGCCAGTTGAGGCTCGATATCGCGCCATCGATCCGCGCTCGTGCCGCAGCGTCGAGCCAGTCGGGGGGTTCGTCGATCAGCGCTTCGAGCCGCTGGCCCAGTAAGGTGAGCGGGCGCAACAAAGCATCGAGCGCCACTGCCGCATCGCCTGCGGCATCGACCAGCCGGCCGTCGGGTTCGGCCAGCTCCGCTTCGAGGCCATAGCCAGCGTCGCCATCCCGTCGGTCGGACGCGGCATCGCGGGCGTAAACCATCGCGCGCACCGCTGCGAGCAGCGCTTCGATCGGACCGGCCGGTGTGCCTTCCGCAATCCGTGTCAGCCAGCCATCAGCGGGCAGGGCAAGCGCGGCGATGCGCGCGGCTTCGATCGCTTCCGCTCCGCCTTCGTCATATGAGGCGACATCCGCCAACCGCGCGGCGAGCCCGCGCCGCCGGCCGCGGGCTTTGCCCTCGGGGCCGATGATCCAGCGCCTCAGCTCGATGGTTTCCGCACCGGTCAGGGCGACGCCGAACATGGCGTCTGCGGCATCATGCAGATGATGCCCTTCGTCGAAGATCATCCGCGTCGGTGCATGGTCGCCATCCCGCCCGCGCGCGGCATTGACCATCACCAGCGCATGGTTGGCGATGACGATGTCTGCCGCCTGCCCGGCCCGCGCCGACCGTTCGATGAAGCAGCGCCGCCAGTGCGGGCAACCGGCATAGATGCATTCGCCGCGCCGGTCGGTGAGTGCGGTCTGGCCGGACCGGCGGAACAGCATCGGCAGCCAGCCCGGCATGTCCCCGCCGATCATGTCGCCATCGCGGCTATAGGCCGCCCAGCGCGCCGCCAACCGGGCGAAAATCGCCGCTCTCCCGGCAAAGCCGCCTTGCAGCGCATCCTCGAGATTGAGGAGGCAGAGATAGTTTTCGCGCCCCTTGCGCACCGCGACCTTGGCACGGTGCATCGCTTCGTCAGGGTAAAGCCGCCGGGTTTCCCGCGCGAGCTGACGCTGCAGATTCTTGGTGAAGGTGGAGATGTGGACGGTGCCGCCCGATCCGGCAATCCATTCGGCGGCAGGCGCGAGATAGGCAAATGTCTTGCCGATGCCTGTGCCGGCCTCCGCCAATAGCACTGCCGGTACGCCGCGCCTTTGCCGGGGCGCGAAGACAGCCGCTACCGCTTCGGCCATGGCCTGCTGGCCGGGGCGCAGTTCCGCACCTTCGCCAGTCAGGGCGGCAAGTCGCGCAGCGGCCGCTTCGGATGAAACGGTAACAGCGCGTGGTTGCGGGCGCGGCGGTGCTTCCTCCCATTCAGGCAGGCGGGCAAACAGGCTGGGTTCGCCCTTGGCCGGTGCCTTCAGTCGCCGCAGCGCCTCACCCGACCATGGCCAGCGGACCCGGCCCAGCCCTTGCGCCATGTCCCATGCGCCCTCGCGTTCGGGCCAGTCGGTGCCCAGCGTCGCCAGCAGCTTGCCTGCGCAGGCGATGAGCAGGCGGGGGACGGCGGCATCACTGCCGTCTCCGGGGTCGATGCCCAGCGCAGCTGCGAGGCCGCGCGGCGTAGGCACCGCAAAGCGCGCGGGATGGACGAAGGCGAAGAGTTCGAGGAGGTCGAGCCCCGACAGGTCGGGATAGCCCAGCCGCTGTCCGACAATTGGTGCTCCGATCAGAATGACGGGTGTATCGGCCGCGATCCGCACCGCTTCGCCGCGCCCGATCGCACGCGTTTCCCCGCCTGCATCGGCCATCCACACGCCCGCGTGACTGGCATGGAGCGCCGGATAGGGCAGGTCGTTGCTCACCGGCCGGGACCGGCGCAATAACAGGGCTTCAAAAGTCCGAGCATTTCAGCCACGGGGCGTAACCGCTTTTTTCCTCCGGACAAAGAACAAATGGCAAACGATATCGATCCCGCCACGCTCGCTGAGGCTGCTGCCCGCTCGAAGGCCTGGCCGTTCGAGGAAGCGCGCAAGATCGTGAAGCGCTGGCCGCAGGGGAAGCCGGCGGAGCTTGGTCCGGTGCTGTTCGAAACCGGCTATGGCCCCTCGGGCCTGCCACACATCGGCACATTTCAGGAAGTGCTGCGCACGACCATGGTGCGCCATGCCTATCAGGCGCTGGTGCCGGGCGCGGCGACGCGGCTGGTCGCATTCAGCGACGATATGGATGGCCTCAGGAAAGTGCCGGACAATGTACCGAACGCGGATATGCTGCGGGAGCATCTCGGCAGGCCATTGACCGCCATTCCCGATCCCTTCGGCACGCATGACAGTTTCGCCGCGCACAACAATGCCATGCTGCGCGCTTTCCTCGATCGCTTCGGTTTCGATTACGAGTTTGTGAGCTCTACCGAGCAATATCGCTCAGGCGCGTTTGATGAGGCGCTGCGCAACGTGCTGCGCAACTATGAGGCAATCCAGGCCGTAATGCTGCCGACACTGCGTGCCGAGCGTGCGGCGACCTACTCCCCCGTTCTGCCGGTCAGCCCGGCCAGCGGTATCGTGCTGCAAGTGCCGATTGAGGTCATCGATGCTGAGGCCGGTCTCGTTCGCTTCAGCGATCCGACCGACGGCGACCGCACGGTCGATCATTGCATCTTGTCGGGCGGCGCCAAGCTGCAGTGGAAGCCTGACTGGGGCATGCGCTGGGCGGCGCTGGGCGTCGATTATGAAATGTGCGGCAAGGATCTGACCGACAGCGTCACGCTCGGCGGCAAGATCGCGCAAATCCTCGGCGGTCGCCGGCCGGAGGGGATGATCTACGAGCTGTTCCTCGATGAAAATGGCGAGAAGATCTCGAAGTCGAAGGGCAATGGCCTCACCATCGAACAATGGCTGAGTTACGGCACGGAGGAGAGCCTCGCCTTTTACCTCTATCGCGAACCCAAGTCGGCAAAGTCGCTGCACCCCGGCGTCATCCCGCGCGCGGTGGATGAGTATGAGCAGTTCCGCGCCGCCTATGCCGGGCAGGATGTCGACAAGCGGCTCGGCAATGCCGTGCACCATATTCACAATGGCGCAGTGCCGGCGGATGGTCCGCCGGTCAGTTTCGGCTTGTTGCTGAATCTCGTCGGCGTGCTTGGTGGCGGCGCGACGGCGGACCAGGTGTGGGCCTATCTCGGCAATTATGTGCCGGGGGCGAATGCGGCGAGCCATCCCGCACTCGATGCGCTCATTGGCCATGCGATTAGCTACAATCGCGATGTGGTTGCGCCCACGCTCCAGCGCCGCATCCCGACTGGCGCCGAGGCTGGAGCGCTCGCGGCGCTCGATGCGGCACTCGCAACCTTGGGCGAAAGCGCCAGCGCGGAGGATATCCAGACCGCTGTTTACGAGATCGGCAAGGATGAGGCGCATGGCTTCGCGAGCTTGCGCGACTGGTTCAAGGCGCTCTACGAAATCCTGCTTGGGTCCGAACAAGGCCCGCGCATGGGCAGCTTCATCGCGCTATACGGTGTGGCCAACACGCGTGCGCTGATCGCGGAGGCGCTGGGATAGGGAGGTAATGTATGACCGCATGGCATGTCGCACAGATCAACATCGCCCGCTTTACCTTGCCCAAGGATGATCCGGCCAACGCCGGCTTCATGACCGCGCTCGATCCGGTGAACGCGCGGGCCGACACCGCACCTGGCTTCGTCTGGCGGCTGATCGGCGATGGCAATGACGCGATTGCGATCGATGCTATCCCCGATGATCCCAATGTTGCGGTCAACATGTCGGTTTGGACCAGTATCGGGGCGCTGGCCGACTTCGTTTACCGCGACGCAGAGCATCTCGCGATCATGCGCCGCCGCCGTGAATGGCTGGATGTGATACGCGTCTATCAGGCGCTGTGGTGGGTGCCCGCTGGCCATGTGCCGACCGTGGCCGAAGGGATGGAAAAGCTGGCGGAGCTGGAACGCAACGGCCCGACACCTGCAGCCTTCACCTTCAAACAGCCGTTCGATGCACCGGACGGTACACCCGCCTTCCCCGTTCTCGACGAATGCGCCTGACGCAGGCTTACGCCCGCACCACCTGCCGCATTACCTCGGCATAGCCGTCTGCCAGCGTCATTCGGTCCGCATGGCCGCGCTGGACGAGGAGGTCATGCACGCGGGACAGACGGTAACAGGGCACGCCCATGAACAGATGATGTTCGGCGTGGTAATTGACCCAATAGGGGGCGAGCAGCGCCCGCTCGGTCAGGCTGGCATGGGTCGTTCGCGCATGGCTGAACGGGTCACCCGGGCCGGTCGCGGTGCAGGCATGTTCGGCGATGTTGCGGATACGCAGCGCGAACTGGAATGTCGTTGCCAGCGCCGCCAGCCACAGCAGGAATGGCGTCCAGCCGTATAGGGTCAGTGACAGGGCGAGCAGGATCGTCTGCACAAGCAGAAACCGGCCGACTGTGTGGGCAACGGCAATCGCGCCCGCCTCGCTGCCGTCTGGCGGGGCATTGAGCCCGGCTGCGCCCTGACGGTTGAACGGCGTGCCTGCCGCGCTGTCTTTCCCGCCCGATGCCATTGCGCCACCGCGCAGCATCGCGCGCACGCCGCGCCACGCCAGAACACATTGCGCGCTGCGTTGCTTCATGAATGTCTGGCCGGTCAGGTCGCGCAGCACTTTGCGCATCAAGCTGGCACGGCTGGTGGGAAATGGCTTGGATAGGCCCAAATCCGGATCCTCGGGCTGCTGGGTGAAACGGTGGTGGGTCAGGTGATAGGTGCGATAGCTTTGGAGGCCGCTGCCCACCGCCGCGCCGGTTGCCCATTCGCCGAGCCAGTTGTTGAAGCTGCGGTTCGGGTGGAGCAGCCCATGCGCACCTTCGTGCATCAGGATCGCAAGGCCCAACTGGCGACCGCCGATCAGGGCAATCGCCGGCAGCCATGCGATCCAGTGATCGACCCACAGGGCGGCCGCGATGATGAGGGCAACGCTGCCCCAGCCATGCAGGACGAGCCACACCCCGCGCCAGCGCGACACACGCGTCAGCGCGCGCCATTCATCGGCGGCAAAGATGGTGCGCGGATCGACGGCGGCGACACTCGGCATAGACAAAGCTTAGGCCGGGTGTCGCCGCGCCGCAATCACCCCGCCGTCGCCAGCTTGTGCGTGATCCACTGGTCGATCTTCGCTTCAAGGATCGACAGCGGCAGAGAACCGGTCATCAGCACCTGTTCGTGGAACTCGCGAATGTCGAACCGCGCGCCCAGCCGCTCTTCGGCATTGCGCCGCAGCCGCTGGATGGTGAGCGCGCCGATCTTATAGGCGAGCGCCTGGCTCGGGATGGCGATGTAGCGCTCGACTTCGGCGGTCGCGTCGGTGCGGCCCATATCGCTGTTGGCGAGCATGTATTCGATCGCCTGATCGCGGGTCCAACCCTTGGCATGCAGGCCGGTGTCGACCACCAGTCGCATCGCGCGCAGCATTTCGTCACTCAATGTGCCGAAGCGCTGATAGGGGTCTTCATACAGGCCCATTTCATAGCCCAGCGTTTCGGCATAGAGCGCCCAGCCCTCGACATAGGCGGTGTTGCCGCCAAAGCGCATGAACGGGGGCAGTCGATCATTTTCCTGCGCCAGGCTGATCTGGAAATGGTGCCCCGGTGCGCCTTCGTGGAGATAAAGGGTGGTGATCCCCGGCGTGGTGCGGCTGGGCAGGTCATAGGCGTTGAAATAGAAAATGCCGGGCCGTGATCCGTCCGGCGTGCCCGGTTGATAGCTGCCGCCTGCTTCGAACCGCTCGCGGAACGGTTCATAGGGGCGGATTTCCAGCGGTGCGCGCGGCAGCGTGGAGAAAAAGCGCCCGATCACCCCGTCAACGCGGCGCCCCATTTCATAATAGCGCTCGGTCAGCGCCTCGCGCGTGTCCACCTTGAACTGCGGGTCGGTACGCAGGTGGTTGAAGAATTCCGCGAGCGTGCCGTTGAAGCCGACTTGGGTCCTGATCTGCTCCATGTCTGCCCGGACGCGGGCGACCTCGCTGAGGCCAAGTTCATGGATTTCGTCGGGTGTCATGGGCAGCGTGGTGCTCTGCGCAACCAGCAGGCGGTAAAGCTGTTCGCCCCCGCGCATGTGCATGAGGCCGACGCCTTCGCGTGCGACGGGCAGATATTCGTCGCGCAGGAAATCGCGCAGACGCGTCAGCGCGGGGAAGACTTCGTTGGTCAGCGATGCGCGCAGTTTGGCGGTCTGTTCGGCCTTCTGTGCATCGGTGAAGCCATCCGGGAAGCGCGTGGCAGGCCCGTAATAGGGCGATTCCTCGAGCGGCTGTGCAAGCTGGGTGTCGAGCTGACTGATGACATTGGTGATCGTCAGCCGCGTTTCGACGGCGCCCGATGCCATGCCTTCGCGGAACCGTCCGATTGACCGGTCGATCAGCGTCGCGAACTGGGTGTGGCGCTTCAGATTATTCTCATAATCGTCAACCGAACGGAACGGTGCGCCGCCCTGACCACTCGCGAAATTGGGGTAGAAAGTGTGGACGCCGAAGAAATGGTTGATCGGGCGGACGGTCGTCAGCGCGAGGATTTCAGGCTGGAGTCCGCGCAGCGTATCGCGCTGCTGGTATTGGAACACATCATAGGCGAGCTGATCGGTGGGATCGAGCGCGGCCCGGTCAATCTGCGCCAGCCGGGCCAGCTCCTCTTCCGCCGCCGCGCGTTCGGCCGCGAAATAGGCATCGGTGATATTGTCGCCCAGCTGGTCCGCATAGCGCATGTCCCCGCGGAACAGCGCGAACAGCGGATTGCGGCGCAGCTGGCCTTCGTCGCTTTCGCGGAACAGTTGCCACAAGGCAGCACGCGCCGGATTTTCTTCCGCTGCCGGGGCGGCCGCGGGGGCAGGCGTGGCTGGGGCTTGTGTATGCGCAGTGGCTGCGGTCCCCGAAAGACCGAGGGGAAGAGCGCAGCCCATCAGCAGGGTGGCGCGCAGCAGCAAAGAACGACTCGTCATGAAAACTCTCCCGTGAGGATGACGGGAGAGTTAGTCGAGTAAGTCACCTTGCACAAGCGTCAAGCATACCTGACAGCACTGGTGGCGTGTCGGGCTAGAGCCGTTCTCCTGGCAGCCCTTATTGTGGCACGGCGCGCCCGCGCACCATCACCCAGCGCACTGCTTCCAGCGTGCTGACATCGCTCAGAGGGTCGCCATCGACGGCGATGATGTCCGCCGAATAACCCACCGCGATACGACCGATTTCATTTTCCATTCCCAGCGCCCGCGCTGCGACAGTGGTCGCGCTTGCCACCGCTTCGCGCGGGGTCATGCCGGCGTCGGTCAGCAGGCGGAACTCCTGCGCATTAAGGCCGTGTGGAAACACGCCTGCATCGGTGCCGAATGCCACCGGCACCCCGAACCGCCGGGCGAGGCGGACATTGTTGCCAAGGACTTCCAGTGTCTCGCGGATCTTCGCTTCGACCGTGGGGGTGTAAATGCCCCGACCCAGGCCATCGCGCACGCCGGTCAATGCGCGCAGCGTCGGGACGAGGTAGGTCCCGCGTGAGGCCATCGCCCGTGCCGCTGCCTCGTCCATGAACGTGCCATGGTCGATGGTGGCGATGCCCGCCTCAGCCGCTTCCTGGATACCGCGCGCGCCATGGGCATGCGCCATCACACGCAAGCCCAACCGCTGAGCGGTGCTGGCGATGGAAGCCATTTCCTCCGGCGTGAAATGCGCTTCGAGGCCACGACCCTGCTGTGACAGGACGCCGCCGGTGGCTGTGATCTTGATCACGTCGCTGCCTGCTGCCGATGCTTGCCGCACGCGCAGCGCGCATTCGACTGGTCCGGTGCAGGCAAAGCCGGTCGGCAGCGCTTCCAGCACTTCCCGGCGGAAACCGGTGATGTCGCCATGGCCGCCGACAATCGACAGCGCCGGCCCGGCTGCGACAATGCGCGGCCCCGGCACGATCCCCGCGGCCGTCGCGCGGCGCAGCACGAACGCAGTCTCGCGCGCTGAACCTGCTTCTCGTACAGTGGTGAAACCGGCACGCACGGTGCGCTCGGCATTGCGCACACCGATGATCACGCCCCATTCGTCGGGATCGACTGCCTCGCGCCAGAATTCGCCGGAAGGATCGCCGGTCAGGTGGACATGCATGTCGATGAGGCCCGGCATCACTGTGCGGGTGGACATGTCGACGACGGTCGCCCCTTCCGGCGCGGGCTGAATGCCCTGCGCGATGGCGCTGATCCGCCCGTCGGTCACAGTGATGGTCGCAGGGCCGCTGATGCCGGTCGCGGCGTCGGCGATCAGGCGCCCCGCATGAATCACGGTGACTGTAGGTCCAGTGGTGCCTTGCGCCGCCATGTCCGGCGCGGCCATGCCCAGCATATTGTCATGCGCAATGCTGGCTGCCGGCATGATTAGGGCCGATGCTGCGAGCAGCGCGGCGGCGATGGTGCGTGTCATGGCTGATGTTCCCTCCTAGTCGTTGGCGGGAACTTTGCGGCGATGACCGCTTTGGCGCAAGCATCAAAACAGTGGGGCGGAAAGCCTCTGCTTCCCGCCCCGCCTGCCCTTGCCTGTTGATCTTACCAGAAGAAGTTGTTGATCACATCGACCACTTCGCCCGACCGGACATCGACCAGCAGCGCATCGTCGTAATAGCGCACCCAGCGATAGGGGCCCCACACATCGGGCAGGCGATAGGTCCATGGGTCGTGGATCCAGTAGCGTTCGCTGTAGAACAGCGGCCATAGGGAAAAGCCGATATTCAAGCGGCGATAGCGCCAGTCACGATAGGGTGAATGATAGCGGCCAAGCCGAAACACGTCGCTGTACCGCTGGCGGTGAGACCACCAGTCAAAGCGGCGGTCATTGCGCCAGCGATTGTCCCACCGCCGGGCGATCCGGTTGTCATAGCGGTCGCGCCGGTCCCACACGTCATAGTGGTCGCGGTCGTAGCGACGGTCGATCCGGCCATTGCGGTTGCGGTCCCACCGCCGGTCGAGGTTGCCGTCACGGTTGCGATCCCACCGCCGGTCAAGGTCGCCGTCACGGTTGCGATCCCAACGCCGGTCTACCCGGCCGTTGCGGTTTTCGTCCCAGCGGCGGTCGACACGGTTGTCATCGTTTCTGTCCCAGCGCCGGTCATCGTAGCGCGGGTCAATCGGCGGAGAGGATCGGCGCGCATCGCGAATGATCCGCTCGCCGAATTCGCCATCGCGCCGCCGCTCTTCCCGCACAGCTTCACCGGCATCGCTGCGGCGATCCTGCCAGCGCGCCCCATCGCTGCCGTCGCGACGGCGGTCCCATCGCGGACCCTCGGCGCCATCGCGCCGGTCCTGCCATCTCGGGCCCTCACCGCTGTCACGGCGATCCTGCCAGCGCGGTGCGGCATCAGGCATGCGGATGGCTTCACCGGTGCGGCCACCCCAGCCGCGGCCCTCGCGGGGCAGACGTGCTTCACCGCCGCCTCGCCGCTCGCCGCGGCGCTGGAAGCTCGGCGAATCGTCCACTGTCTCCACGCGTTCGGGCTGCGGCGCGCGCGACCGGGGCAGATCGACTCTGCGAACGGGGCGGATCACTGGCTCGCCGCTTGGCTCTGGTGCGTCGCGAATGATGTCTTCGCTCAAATCCTGCGCGAGTGCAGGGGCGATCGGGGTCAATGCCGTTGCCGCCACCAGCAACATACCAACCAGTCGGATAGGCTTCATGTCTTTCCTCCGGACCAGTCGGCGATTCGCGCGAGGAGCGCGCCTGTCCGCCGGTCTTATTGGGTCCGGATAGGGGGACGAAGCTGAGTGGTGGCTGAATGAAAAGGAACGGCGTTGTTCAGCCGGCGTGAATTCAAATCCTCAGGCCTGCTGTCTCTTCGAGCCCCGCCATCAGGTTGAGATTGTGCACGCATGCGCCGCCAGCGCCCTTGCCGAGATTGTCCAGCATGGCGATCAACCGGATCTGCTGTCCATCAGGCGAGCTGAACAGATCGATGCGCAGCCGGTCGTCTGGGTCGGCATGGCTGCGCAGCAGGATTTCGCCATCCGCGCCAAGTCCGCCGACCGATACCAGCGGCGATCCTGCGAAATGCTCGGTCCAGGCGCTGACCAGCTCCTCTGCTGGCGCGATGCTCGTGCCCGTGCGCTGCAGCGGCACTTCCACCACCATCCCGCGATAGGCGGGCACAACGGCAGGCGCGAACAGCGGCGCAATGGCCAGACCCGCATGGCGCTGCATTTCCGGCACATGCTTGTGGTTGAGGGAAAGCGCATAGCCGCGCCAGGCGATGTCGCGCTCTTTTTCGGCGAACCGCGCGATCAACGCTTTGCCGCCGCCTGAATATCCGGACACGGCATTGCACGTCAGCGGCAGATCTGCGGGGATCAGTCCGCGCTGCACCAACGGTGCGATCAGCGCGAGAAAACCGGTGGGGTAACAGCCGGGATTGCTGACCCGCGCGGACTGCGCAATGGCATCGCGCTGCTGCGGGGCAAGCTCGGCAAATCCATAGGCCCAGCCATCAGCTGTGCGATGCGCGGTTGATGCGTCGATCAGCCGCACCCGGCTTCCTTCGGCCAGCGTCGCCGCCTCGCGCGCGGCATCGTCGGGCAGGCAAAGGATGGCAAAATCGCTGTCGCGCAGTGCTTCGGCGCGTGCGGCGGGGTCTTTGCGGCGCGCCTCGTCCAGCGCCACCACGCTGACATCGCTCCGTGCCGAAAGCCGTTCGGCAATATCCAGGCCGGTTGTTCCTACCGCGCCGTCAATGAAAACGCTGATGGTCATCAGCTGCTCGGAGCGAGGGCCGATGCCTCGACATAGCCGACGAGATGGTCGGACAGGCGATAGCCCCAGGCCCAGTCCCCGGTCACGTCGAGCATTGCAAAGCTCTCCCCGCCCTTCAACGTGGCGCGGATGGCTTCCCCGCCAGCCTGCTCGAACAAGGGCGCATCGTGCACCACTTGCCGGATCGCAGGCTCGGCATAATGCGGCGCGAAATGATGTTCGGCCTCGGCGACATCGGCGAGGTCAGGGCGAATTGCCTGCCGCGCCGGGTCAAAAGGTCGCGAAGGTCCGGCAAGGCTGAAACGGACAGGGCGGTCAGCCTGTACGGGCGCGCCCGGATGCTTCGCCGAGAAGCTGGTTGAACTGTTCAAGAAACTTTGCCCCCGCGCTCGTCATCTCGACGAAGATGTTGCGGCCGTCATTGCGGTCGCGCTTGCGCTCCAGATAGCCGAGAGCGGCCAGCTTGTTCAAGGCGCGGGTGACAACGGGCTTCGAAACCTCAAGGCGTTGGGCCAGACCACGCACCGTGTGCGGGCCCGGGACGAGTGCGACAGTCAGCAGCATGGCCATCTGCCGGTTGGTCAGATCCGGCAAATCCGACCGGACGATGGAGGTGAGGCAGTCCATCCAGGCTGCACTGTTCATGGTATTCGACCTTTGCACTGGCACGCACGGTTAGCCGCAAGCCTGCGGCTCCTGCCGACTCAAACGCCAATGTTTCAGTCCGGTTTCATTGCCAGCTCAAAATTGTTGTGCGCCCCCAACTATTTGGCGCCATTATCCGATCAGGAACGGCGATAGCGCATCTCCAGCATCCGCCAGGCCGCGCGCAGCCCCAATGCTGCGCCACCCTTCGCGCGCCCCGGCTTGGCCGTCGGTCGCCAGGCAAATGTATCGAAATGCGCCCAAGGCGTATCTGCGGGGACAAAGCGGCGCAGGAACAGCGCCGCAGTGATCGAACCGGCAAAGCCGCCAGCGGGCGAATTGGTGATGTCCGCTGCGTCGGATTTCAGCATTTCGTCATACCCATCCCACAGCGGCAGCCGCCATAGGGGATCGTCGCGCTCGCTACCGCCGGTGATCAGCTCCCCTGCCAGCGCCTCGTCATTGGCGAACAGTGCAGGAAGATCCGGGCCCAACGCAACTCGCGCCGCGCCGGTCAGCGTCGCGAAATCGATCATCAGCTCCGGCTTTTCCTCGATGGCACGGGTGATGGCATCGGCCAGAATCAGCCGCCCCTCGGCATCGGTATTGTCGATCTCGACCGTCAGCCCCTTGCGGCTGGCAATGATGTCGCCGGGACGCATGGCTTCGCCGGAGATGCTGTTCTCGACTGCGGGAATGAGCAGGTGGAGCCGGACCAGCAAGCCCGTTTCCATCACCAGCCGGGCAAGCGCGATGGCATGTGCAGCGCCACCCATGTCTTTCTTCATGAGCGCCATGCCCGCTGCCGGCTTGATGTCGAGACCGCCGCTGTCGAAAGTGACACCCTTGCCAATGATGGCCAGTCGTGGATGCTCCTCGCGTCCCCAGACGAGCTCGATCAACCGCGCGGCCCGATCGCGCGGTGCTGCTCTTCCGACCGCGTGGATCAAGGGATAGCCCTGCTCGAGCGCATCGCCCTTGACCACCTCGACATGGCCGCCGTGGGCCTTGCCCAGCGCGTGGACAATGCGGTCGAGATCGGCCGGGCCCATGTCCGCAGCGGGCGTGTTGACCAGATCGCGGACCTCGCACACCGCCCGTGCCTCGGCGATGCTTGCGGCAATGCGTGCAGGCTCGCCAGACAGGAGGGTGCGGATACCCTCGGGTTCGCCGGATTTCTTGTATCGGGTGAAGCGGTGCTGTGCGGTCAGCCAGCCGAACATCGCCGGCCCCGGCTCGTCCGATGCAAGGCGGTAGGTGCCCGGCGGCAATGTTGCGGCCAGCTTGGCAAGGCACCAGCTCGACAGGCTGGCGCTATTGGCGACCACCGTCACCACTGACCAGTCGTCCGCGGCGTCGCCCGGCAGGATGGCGTGGGCATAGCCCTCTGGCTTCAGCCCTTGTGCCGCAGCGGCGGTGCGCGCCCGTTCGGGCTGGCTCTTCAACCAGCTTTCGTAACCGGCCTTGTCGGTGACGTGGATGGTGCGGGCGGGCTGGCCTTGGTCGGGCTGCAGCATCTGGGAAAAATCGGTCATCGATGGCGATGTAGGCAATTGCGGGCGGCCTTGCCACCCCGTGTCAGGGCTTGGCGCGGACATGGGCTGTCTCTAGACGGTCGGTCCATGACAATCCTGCGCGTCTTTACGATCCTTATTGCCCTCCTGCTTGCGGTGAGCGAGGGCGCACGCTGGTGGGGTGATCCGCGGATGGTGCCGCTGGCGTTCGACGAATGGTTGCTCGCTGCCGCCCTTGCTTGGGCTGCATGGGCCGCGCCACGACGCGGGCCTTGGCCGCTCGCGCTGGCATGGACCTTGGTTAGCGGCTGGGTGCTCGCGCTGCTCGTGCCGACGCTCGATCACCTGCTGTTCGGCGAACCGAAAGCAAGCGCGACATTCTACGCCATCATGCTCGGCGCGATGCAGGCGGTTGCGCTCGGCGCCACTGTGGCTGCACTGCGCCTAGCGCGCCGGAGCTGATCCTTATTCCGCTGCCATTGGCAGCGGTGCCAGCTCGACATGGCTGTTCTGGCGCACCGTCAGCGTTCCCGCTTTGGCAAAGCGCAGCACACTATCGGCCACCGGCCCATGCAACAGCATATGCTTGTCGTGCAGATAATCCTGATTGAGCCGCCACGGGTCCTTGAGGCCGTTCTGCGGCAGATAGGCCAGCGCCCGCTGGACATAGCCTGAGGAAAAATCGAACACGACCTCGGCGGCCTTGGCCTCCTTGTCGCTCAGTTCGGGCAGCGCGATATCCTCTCCAGTGTCGCGCATGTGGTTGAGCACCCGACAGGTAAACGCCGACACGATATCTGCCTTGAGCGTCCAGCTGGCGTTGAGGTAACCGAACACGATGGACAGGTTCGGCACGTTGGAGAACATCATCCCCTTATAGTAGAAATGCCGGTGCCAATCGATCGGTTCGCCATCGACGCTCACCTTCACCTTGCCCGCAACCGCAAGCTTCAGGCCGGTGGCGGTGATGATCACGTCCGCCTCGATATGGCGCCCTGACTTCAGAACGATGCCATTCTTGTCGAACCGCTCGATATGGTCGGTGACGATGCTGGCCCGCCCCTCGCGCATGGCGACGAACAGGTCGCTGTCCGGCACCAGGCACAGTCGCTGTTCCCAGGGATTGTATGGCGGCGTGAAATCCGCCTCGTTCATCTGTGGCCCGAGCTCGTCCCGGATCTTGTCCAGCAGGAATTCGCCGACCTTTTCCGGCTTCTTGCGCGCACGCTTGAATCCGATGTTCTGCAGGTGAACATTCTTGAACCGCGTGATCTTGTAGGCGGTTTCTTCGCTGAAGATGCGGCGCAGGAAATTGGCGACCCTGTCCTCGGCCGGGCGGATGAAATACCAAGTCGGGGTGCGCTGCAGCATCGTTACATGCGCGGCAGTGTCGGCCATGTTGGGCACCAATGTAACGGCGGTCGCGCCGGACCCGATCACCACAACCTTCTTGCCGGCATAGTCCAGATCGGCTGGCCAGAATTGCGGGTGGACGATCCGGCCCTTGAACTTGTCCTGCCCCGCAAAGCCGGGGTCATACCCCTCGTCATAATCATAATAGCCTGCGCCCATGTAGAGCCAGCGGGCGCGCAGCGTCTCTTTCTTGCCGCCGTCCTTCTCGACCTCGACTGTCCACAGTGCGTCAGCGGATGACCAGCTGGCGCTGATCACCTTGTGGTTGAAACGGATGTGGCGGCGCACGTCGCGCTCGTCCGCGATGCGGTTGAGATAGGCTAGGATATTGGGCCCGTCGGCAATCGCCTTCTGCTCGCGCCAGGGTTCGAACACATAGCCCAGCGTGTGCATGTCGCTGTCCGAACGGATGCCCGGATAGCGGAACAGATCCCACGTCCCGCCGAGGTCCGCCCGCCGTTCGAGCAGCATGAAGCTGCGGTCAGGGCAGTCCTTCTGCATGTGCACGGCCATGCCGATGCCGGAAATGCCGGCCCCGACGATGATCACATCGACATCCGGTGCGCCCCGGATCGTGCCTGCTGCTGCTCCCATGCCTCGATTCTCCCAGTGCGGCTTTTCGCGCTCTTGATCCGGAACTTATCGACAGGGTTGTAAATTGCAACGGGTTGCGAGACGGCCAACGTTCATCAAAATGTCACACATGTGTCACAAATCCGCAATGTCAGCGTAACCTCTTCATTCGGGCCATCACCATTCGCCAAATTGCTGCCTTGCCATACCGCCTTGATACTGACGGTAATCCCCAGTCGCTGGTCATTTTGCTTGTCACCTCGCGCGATACGGGCCGGTGGGTGCTGCCCAAAGGCAATGTCAAACGGCAGGAGGATCCGCGCACCGCTGCGCTGCGCGAAGCGGCAGAGGAAGCGGGCGTGTGGGGCGTCGTCGCAGCGGAGCCGATCGGCGATTATCGCTACGCGAAGCGCCATGATGACGGCACGAGCACAAGCATGACGGTCTCGGTTTGGCCGATGCGGGTTGATGCTGTGGGCGATGACTGGCCCGAAGGCGATGTCCGCACCCGCGCCTGGTTCTCCCCCGCAGACGCCGCAATGGCAGTCGACGAAAAATCGCTGAAAAAATTGCTGCTGCGGTTCCGCGCTTAGGGCGTCAGCCCGCGATCACCCCGTAGAGATCATGCTCGTCGGCGTCCTCGACGGTGACGCTGACGATCGCACCTGGCGCCAGCCCCTCGGGCACGTCGCGCAAATAGACGTGGCCGTCTATTTCCGGCGCGTCGGCTTCGCTGCGGCCGGTGGCACCGATGCTGCCATCCTCGTCGGCTTCGCCGACCTCGTCGATGATGACCGGAATGGTGCGCCCGACCTTGGCGGCAAGCTTGGCGGCGCTGATCGCCGCGGTCTTGGCCATCAGCCGTTGATAGCGCTCTTCCTTGACCTCTTCGGGCACCGGATTGTCGAGCGCATTGGCAGACGCGCCCTCGACCGGTTCGAAGCGGAAGCCACCGACGCGGTCGAGCTGGGCTTCGTCCAGCCAGTCGAGCAGATAGTCGAAATCAGCGTCGGTCTCTCCGGGGAAGCCGACCACGAAGGATGAGCGGACGGCAATATCCGGGCAGATGCTGCGCCATTCGCGCAGCCGCTCGAGCACGCGCGCCTCGTTCGCCGGGCGGCGCATCCGTTTCAGGACCGACGGCGCGGCATGCTGGAACGGGATGTCGAGATAGGGAGTCAGCAGTCCCTCGGCCATCAGCGGGATCACCGCGTCAACATGCGGATAGGGATAGACATAGTGGAGCCGCACCCAAGGCGCTGCACCCTCGGGGGTCCGCAACTGGCCGAGTTCGCGCGCAAGGTCGGTCATGTGCGCGCGGACTTCGCGGCCCTGCCAGTTCCGCACCTCATGGCGGGTATCGACGCCATAGGCCGATGTGTCCTGGCTGATGACCAGCAACTCGCGCGTGCCCGCCGCGACCAGCTTTTCCGCCTCGCGCAGCACCGCATCGACGCGGCGGCTGGCGAGCTTTCCGCGCAAGGCGGGGATGATGCAGAACGAACAGCTGTGGTTGCAGCCTTCGGAAATCTTGAGATAGCTGTAATGCCGCGGGGTCAGTTTCAGCCCGCCCTCGTCCGGCTGGGGGATGAGGTCGATATAGGGCCCCATCGAAGGGGGTGCGGCCTCATGCACCGCACTCACCACATCCTCATATTGGGCAGCGCCGGTGATCGCGAGCACTTCGGGGAAGCGCGCCCGGATGACTTCGGCTTCCTTGCCCATGCATCCGGTGACGATGACCCGGCCATTTTCGGCAATCGCCTCGCCGATCGCCTCGAGGCTCTCTTCCTTGGCGCTGTCGAGGAAGCCGCAGGTGTTGACCAACACGACGTCCGCACCGGCATAGTCGGGCGACATGGCATAGCCGTCGGCGCGCAGGCGCGTGAGGATGCGTTCGCTGTCGACCAGCGCCTTGGGGCAGCCGAGGCTGACCATGCCCACCTTGCGGGGGGCGGGGAGTGAGATGATATCGGTCATGGGACGGGCGGGCGCATAGCGACATTCGCGCGCCGAGTCACGCCCCGGTCGGCAGATCCTATCCGCGCACGATTTCGACAATCATGTCGCCTGCATGGATCGACCGGCTTTACTGATCCCACAGGCCGTGCCGATGTCGGCGAATGCCTGTCCGCTCCCCCGCATGCCAACCGGCGGCGCTTGACAGAGCGGCACGGGCTGGCTTGAAAGCAAGATATGACCAGCCTCTACGACCGCATCTTCCTCGCCCATCCGCGCAGCATCGATGAAAGCTATCTCGAACACGCGCGGACCGCGTTCGGCTTCGGCTGGCGCATGGCAACGGGCGGGCTCGCCTGCATGATCCATGCGGTGGTTCCGGCACTGTTCAAGGATACCGCGAGCCGCACCGTCGGCGGGCTGGAGCGGACCATGCGCGAACGCGCCGCCAACCGTCGCCCTGCGCCGGGACATGCGATGGCCGACCATGAATTTGCCTGGGTGATTTAACGGGCGGGCAACTGTCGCAACGGATCAACCGGTCGCCGGTTCTGCCGCAACTCAAAATGAAGCTGCGGTTCACGCACCTGCCCGCTTTCGCCGGCAGTGGCGATGATCGCCCCGCTTTCCACGACATCACCATTGCGCACTGCCACCCGGTCAAGATGGCCATAGGCGCTGATCCAGCCGCCGCTATGCTCGATCAGGATAAGCCCGCCGAGCAGCGGCACATCCGTCCCCGCATAAGCGATGCGCCCGCCTGCGGCTGCGCGCACGGGTGCACCCCGGCTCGCGGCGATTTTTATGCCGTCATTCACCCGACCCCCGCCAGCCGGGCCAAAACGTTGCAGCACCCGCCCGTCGAGCGGCCAGACAAAGCGGGTCGCTCCTGCCACCGTCGGCGCGGCCGTTGGCGCGGTTGCCGGCGGGGGTGTCGACCGCGTCGCCGGTGCGGTTGCCGTTGTAGCCGGTGGGCGCGCAGGCGGCCGGGCCGGTGCGGTCACTGGTGGGGCTACCGCTGGGGCCGAACCGGTCATGATGTCGTCAATATCGAGCGTGAAGGCGGCGGCTGATTCCTCGGGTGTCATCGGCCTCACAGAGCCGGCCGGCAACCGCAGCCTTTGGCCGACACGCAGGATATAAGGTTCGACCAGACCATTTTCGGCGATCAGCGCCGACCATGCCACGCCATAGGCACGGGCAATGGCGATCCCGGTCTCGCCGGCGTTCACCTCATGATACCGGCCACCGGGAATGGCGAGGCGCTGGCCCGGGCGCAGCACAAAAGGTGCGCTCAGGCTGTTCGCTGCGGCAATGGACTCCGATCCTGCGCCGGTCCGATTTCCGATGCCGCGCAGCGTATCGCCCGGTTGCACGATATAGTCGCGGGCTTCCACCTGCCGGGCATTGCGGCGGACGGTGGGGAGCGGCGTTGCCGCTGGCAGCGGCCGCAACTCTATGCCGGCCAGCAGATTATCGGGCGCGTTGTCAGCCACAGTCCGCGACGGCGCAGGCGCAGGCGCAGGTGCTGGCGCTGGCGCGGGTGTGCGTGTGGGCGACGCCGCGGGCGAAGGCGCAGCCGCAGGCGATGGCAAGGATGAGCGCACGGGTGCTGCCGAAGGTGGCGGCGGAGCCGGCTGGGTAAGCGTGCGACCGAACAGGTCCGTTCCCGGCGGGCGCGGGCTGACGCACCCCGCCAATGCGACAGCCAGCACCAAGGTCACAGCTGCGTTCCTAGTCCCCATGCACTGCTTACTGCCCCAAATGAGGGGATGGCGCCAGAGGGCGCTGCGCCGATTTGGAACGGGGTCAATCCGGAATGAGATGTTTCAGCCGGTCGGCGATCCGGCCCAGCGAGTGCGGGTGGGTCAGGTCAACCTGCAGCGGGGTGACGCTGATGTAGCCATCACCGATGGCTTCCAGATCCGTGTCATGCCCCGGTGTCTGCTCGATGCCGTGCAGGCCAAACCAATAATAGGGGTAACCGCGCGGATCAGTCCCCTTGACGATGCTGCCCCGGCCATAATCGTGAAAGCCTTGCCGCACGACGCGCACACCCTTGACCGCCTCGGCGGCAAGCGCGGGGAAGTTGATGTTGATCAGCGTGCGTTCGGCAAACTCCATGTCGATCAGCGGCGCGATCACCTTCGCGCCCCATGCTTCGGCGGCGGCAAAGGGCACTGTGTCGCCCATGCCTTCGCGGGCATAAACCTGGCTCAGCGCGATCGAGCGCACCCCGGCGAGCGTCCCTTCGATCGCGGCGGAGACTGTGCCCGAATAGGTCACATCATCGCCCAGATTGGCGCCGCGATTGACGCCGGAAAGGATGAGATCGGGCGGCCCGTCCATCAGCACGCCCAGCGCCATCATAACCGCATCGGTTGGCGTCCCGCTTACGGAAAAGCGCTTGGCCCCATGCTCGCGCACGCGCACCGGGCGGGACAGCGTCAGCGAATGGCCAGCGCCTGATTGTTCCTCGGCCGGCGCGCACACCCACACATCGTCGGACAGCTGGGCCGCAATCGCTTCGAGCACGGCAAGGCCGGGCGCGTGGTAACCATCATCATTGGAGAGCAGAATACGCATTCTTGGTCCTTAGTTCGGAACCAGCCGGTCGATACCGCCCATATATGGCACCAGTGCTGCAGGCAGGATGACGCTGCCATCTTCCTGCTGCCCATTCTCCAGCACCGCGACCAGCGTCCGCCCCACTGCAAGGCCGGATCCGTTGAGCGTGTGGACGAAGCGGGTGCCCTTCTCGCCTTCGGGGCGGTAGCGCGCGTCCATGCGCCGCGCTTGGAAATCGCCGCAGTTGGAGCAGGAACTTATCTCGCGATAGGCCCCCTGGCCGGGCAGCCATACCTCGAGGTCATAGGTCTTGCGCGCGGCAAAGCCCATGTCCCCGGCACACAGCAGCATTCGCCGATACGGGAGTTTGAGCGCCTCCAGCACAGCTTCGGCAGCCAGCGTCTTGCGCTCCAGCTCGGCGTCGCTTTCTTCCGGAGCGACAATCGAGACCAGCTCGACCTTCCAGAACTGGTGCTGGCGGATGTAGCCGCGCGTGTCGCGCCCCGCCGCTCCGGCTTCGGAGCGGAAACAGGGGGTGAGCGCGGTCATGCGGATCGGCAGCTCGCTTGGCCCGAGGATCGTCTCGCGCACCGCATTGGTCAGGCTCATTTCGGAGGTGGAGATAAGCCAGCGGCCATCTGTGGTCTGGAACAGATCGTCCTTGAACTTCGGCAGCTGAGTGGTGCCATAGGCCGCGTCGTCGCGGACCAGCAGCGGGGTCGCGCATTCGGTGTAGCCGGCCGCCACCTGCATATCGACCATCAGCTGGCCGAGCGCGCGTTCCAGCCGCGCCATCTGGCCACGCAGGAAAGCAAAGCGCGCGCCGGACATTTTCGCCGCCGTCTCGAAATCGAGGCCCAGCGCCGGCGCGAAATCGGCATGTTCCTTCGGCGCAAAGGCAAAGTCGCGCGGGCTTCCCCAGCGCTTCACCTCGACATTGCCTGCCTCATCCTCACCCTCCGGCACATCAGCCGCGGGGATGTTGGGGAGGGCGGATAGGATGTCGCGGATCGCCGATCCGCTCGCATCGGCCTCATGCTCCAGTTCAGGCAGCCGCTGTTTCAGTTCGCTGACTTCGGCCATCAGCGCTGCTGCCGCCGCCTCGTCGCGCGCCGCCTTGGCCGCGCCGATCGCCTTGGATGCTTCGTTGCGCCGTGCCTGCGCGGTTTGCGCCTCGGTCATCAGCGCACGATGCCGGGTATCGAGGTCGAGGATGGCTGCGCCCTGCGGCTCCAGACCACGGCGGGCAAGGCCGGCGTCGAAAGCGGCAGGGTCGTCGCGGATCAGGCGGATATCATGCATGGCGGCGGCGCTATCCCTGCCCTCGGGTATGCGCAAGTCCTTATGGCTGCACAGCCCGACACAGAAAAAGGGCGGCCATCCCCCGATGGCCGCCCTCGTCCGTGCCAGTGGAGTGGCCGGAGATAGGCTTGTCAGGCGGCGTCGCGCTCCTGCGATCCATCCTTGCCCTTGGCGAACTTGCGCCGGGCGACCAGCGCGGCCGCCGCTGCACCAAACAGCAGCATCATCGGCGGGGCCGGCACATCGTGCGGGCCACCCGAAGAACCGCCGCTCGAAGAGGAGGACGAGCTGCTCGAAGAAGAGGAGCTGCTGCTGCTCGACGACGAGGAGGAAGACGAGCTGGCACCCGAAGAGGTGCTCGTGCCCGAAGAGGTGCTGGTCGAACCGAAGCTCGATGACCCGCCCGACGATGAGGACGAAGACGAAGACGAGCTGGAGCTGCTTGACGACGACGAGGATGAGCTACCGCCCGAGGAGGAGCTGCCACCCGAAGATGAGCTGCCGCCCGACGATGAGCCGCCGCCCGAGGAGGTGCTGGTCGAACCGAAGCTCGATGAACCGCCATAGCTGGATGAGCCACCCGAACCACCGCTCGAACCGCCGCTCGATGAGGAGCTTGACGACGAGGAGCTGGAAGAACTGCTGCTGCTCGACGACGAGGAAGAGGAAGAGCTGCTGACTCCCGATGAGGTCGAAACGCCGCCGGTTGAGGTGCTCACGCCGGATGATGTGCTGACGCCGCCTGTCGATGTGGACACGCCGGAGGAAGTCGAAACGCCGCCTGTCGATGTGGACACACCCGAGGAGGTGGAAACGCCGCCGGTTGAGGTGCTGACCCCACCCGTGGATGTCGAGACACCCCCGGTCGAGGTTGAGACGCCTCCAGTCGAGCTGCTCACACCCCCGGTGGATGTCGAGACACCCCCGGTCGAACTGGTCGAGCTGATCCCGCCGGTGGAGGTGGATACCCCGCCTGAGGTGCTCGATGAGGTCGAGCTCACGCCGCCTGAGGTCGAGCTCACGCCCCCGGTCGAGGTCGAGCTGCCGCCGGACGTCGAGCTGACGCCGCCGGTCGAGGTTGAGCTGCCGCCTGAACCGCCGCTCGATGTCGAGGTCGATCCGGTCGAGGTCGAAGAGATGATGATGCTGCCGCTCGATCCGCCGCCACCGCCGCCGCCAAAGAAGCCGCCGAAAAATCCGCCGCCGAACCCGCCACCGAAACCGCCGCCGCCGATGATGATCGGTGCGCCACCGCTTCCACCAGCCCATTCGCCCTGCGGGCCGGGACGATAGAAGGCTGCCGGCTGGGTGATCACGGTCGGCTGGCCGGGGATGATCGTGCGGCGTGTCACCACCCGCCGAACGCGCTGGACGCTGCGGGCGCGGGTCGCGGCGACACGGCGCGGCTGGACTGTGCGCTGGACGACGCGAGCGCGCATCTTGGGTGCGGTGCGTACCTGCTGCACTTCTGCGCGGGCCGGAGCCTGCGAGATCTGTACGGCACCGCCGCCGATTAGCGCGCCGCCGCAAGTGCAAGCGCAGAGTTTTGCCAGGGCCATCCGAACGGACATGATCGCTTTCCTGTCTTCCCCCGGGCTCAGCCCAGAATGCTACATGACGGTCGTCAATAGGTAGACAACCGGCCGATTTCGGCTTTGTGTCCCTATGCTCGACATGGATGCAATCGCTTTAACCATGCGCGGCTTATCAAATTGTGTCGTTCCGTCCCAATCTGGCGCGCGCGGCGCCTGACTGTGCCAATTCAAGACGGATTCGGCCTGTCGTTGGCCGGTTTCATGGAAGCGTGCTGGCGCTTGCGAGCATCTTTGCCTCTGCTATAGGCGCGCAACCCGAGGGCAGCATTCTGCCCCGGTGCCAGTTTCGGGAGCGAGTCTTTCATGTCGTCCTCCAACTCCGCCGGCTCTGACCCGCATGTTGATCGCGGGGTGCTTGACGGTCCATCACCTCATGCTGTGAGCGGCGACGGCTATGTTCCGAGCGATGCCGAAGAGTTCATGAACCCGCGCCAGCAGGCCTTCTTTCGCAAATTGTTGCTGGATTGGAAAAAGGGCATCGTTGCGGAATCGGAGACAACGCTTGCCAGTTTGCAGGATGGCCCGCTGCGCGAACCCGACCTTACCGACCGTGCATCGAGCGAAACCGACTGGGCGATCGAACTACGTACCCGTGACCGTCAGCGCAAGCTGATCGCCAAAATCGATGCCGCCCTGCGCCGCATTGATGAGGGCGAATATGGCTATTGCGAGGTAACCGGTGAGCCGATTTCGCTCGGACGCCTGATCGCTCGCCCGATCGCGACGATGACGCTTGAGGCCCAGGAACGCCACGAGCGCAACGAGCGCATTTCCCGCGACGATTGAGTTCCGTTTTAATAAAGCCGCAAGTCTCGCCGTCTAAACCGTTACGCCAAATGGCGTGACGTTGGAGAGTCTGGGCGGATGACGGATTGGGCACAATGGAGTGCAGACACTGACTCGGTGGCGCTGCGCGGCGCCAAGCGCGATAACCTGTTCCTCAAGGGCACAGTGACTTGCCAGCGCACCGGGCATGCCTTTGATGTGATTGTTCGCAACCTCTCAGCCGGCGGCCTGCTGGCGGACAGTGACCAGCTGCCCCAGGTCGGAGATGTGCTTCTGATCGCGCTGCGCAATGTCGGCAATGTGCCGGGCCGCGTCGTTTGGGTGCGCGAAGGCCGTTTCGGCATGGCGTTCGACATGACGATCGATCCGGTAGCCGCACGGCAGCCAGTGGCCGTCAAGACACAGCGAAAGCCGGCTGCCCCGCCACCACCGCCCCGCGGCGGCACCTATGCCTTGAGATTGCCGCGCAAGCTGCGCTGAGGCTGGCGTGGGCAGGCGAAGGGATCAGGCTGCGGCCAGACTGTCCTTGATCCTGAGCTTGGTTTTCTTCAGCTGCGCGATGATCGCGTTATCGGGATGGGGACGGGCGTTTTCCTGAGCAATCCGAGCTTCGATTTCGGCGTGTCGCGCCGCCAGTGCGATCTCGTGGGCGGTGCGGGCGGTTGCCTGATTGCTCATCGACACATCTCCTTTGCAGTCCCGACCATAGCCTGCGCCGACTCGGACGACAGGCAGCGGTCGCATCGAGTGAACCATTGAATCGCGACCCTGTCGCCTGTTTTGATGGTCAATGGGACGTAAGCTATTTCTGCTGCGACAAGCTGCATTGCGCGCCTGTCGACCGCTGCCTCTTGCGTCATTCCGGCCGGTGATTAGCATCGCCATCATGACCCGCGACGAATTCCTCCGCCGCCTCGAAATCTTGCGCGTGGAACATCGCGATCTCGACAGCGCCATCCATGCACTGGCCGACACCGCTGTGCCCGACCAGTTGGCGATGGCCCGTCTCAAAAAGCGCAAGTTGAAGCTCAAGGACGAGATTGCCTGGATCGAGGACCAGCTGGTCCCCGACATTATTGCCTAACCATCCGCACCATATCGAGACATTGCCGCTTCGCACGCGGTGGGAAACGCGCCCCAGCCGTGCCAATCCGCGATGAGCGTCGGGCAGCTGTTCGTGCAGCCTGATGCCAGTCGCGGTCTGGGAGCGGGCGTGTGGGATCAAGGGCAGATATTGCAGCGCGACTGATCAGCCCGCGACTGATTGATTCGCTTTATGCCGAAGCCCTGCTGCTCGCAGACGAAGCCCGCGACTGGTTTGATCGGGCTCGGCATGGCGATGCACGGACGGATGACGATGCAACCGTGCCGTCGGGCCAGCATGGTGAGGATGTCCTCGCCACCTGGTCCGGTCGCTTTGACCCCGCACTCAGGATCGCTTTGTCATGCGAATCGCTGCGGCTGACCACGCGACTGATGCACATCATTGCATGGCTGCTGCTGCAGCGTGCCGCACATGCCCGGGAAATAGCGGTCGATGTCGCATTGGCAGATCGCAATCGGCTCGGTGCTTCACCCGCATATGATGCCGAACTGTGCGCCTGTTTTCCTGATGGCGCACAGAAATTGGTGCACGCCAGCCTCCATCTTTACGAACGGGTGCGCAGCGCCGAGCTGCACTGGCGTGGCGAAGCCGCGATGGGGGCCGCCCCCCCTGCCGTGCACGCGATGCTGGCGGATTTGGAAACGCGGATCTGCTGACTTTCCGGCAGGGACCTGCCCCTCTATGCCGAGTGGATGCTTGCGCGCCGCGACTTTTTCCTGAAACAGGCGTTGCATAGGCCAAGGGTCGCGTCGGCGACAATCAACAAAGCGGACGGCGTGACGCTGCGACAGATAGCTATTGCCAGTTTACGCGCTTCCACGGCGGCGGCGTTGATTGCTTGCGCGCCGGTCGCGCTGGCGCAGACTGTGCCCGAGGATATGGAAAACCTGCCCCCGCTCGATCCGATCGCGGAGGGTGAACTCCCGCCTGCCGAAACGGTTGAAACGGATGCCGGGACTTTCCCGTCGGCTGCCGAGCCTTGGGAGGTTGAATGGCCCGAACTGGACGGCACCCTTAATCCGCTGCCCCAGCTCCCGCCGGTGGTCGCTGATGCTGATGAAGCGCCGCTGTTCCCCTTGGAAAACGGCAGTGAGCAATTGGCCGACGCCAATGGTGCGGTGCCCTTGCCTGTTGAAGGCAATCTGGTCGCGGCGGGAGATGCCGCACAGCCCGCTTTGGCGCCGGTCGCGGAGGAACTGCGCTACTCGGTCGTGCTGGAAGGCTTCGGCGGCATTGCCGATGCGTTGTTCGAGACGCGGTTCGATGGCCTCTCTGTCTTGCGTGCAGGCGATGATGATCCCGCCAATGGCGCCCAGATCAACCGCCGCATTGCGGAGGATAGCGCTCTGCTCGACCGCATGCTGCGTAACGAAGGCTATTATGACGCGACACTCACCAATGAGGTCCGGCGCGATGGCAACCGGCTGCTCATCGTCTTCGTCGTGCAGCCGGGGCCGCGCTATACCTACGCGTCCGTCAGGCTCGATGGGCTCGATACTACCGGCGCGGATGAAGCGGCTCGGCTGACGCCTTTCTATGCCAGTCCTCCGGGTGATCCGATTGCCGCGGGTGATCCGATCATCGCCGATGCCATCATCGCCGGGCAGGCTACGCTTCAGGCGGCGCTGCGCGACACCGGATATCCGTTCGCCGAAAGCGGCGAGGAACTGGTGACGGTCGATCATGACACGCGCCAGGGTGTGCTCGAACAGGATGTGACTCCCGGCCCGCGCCTGCGCTTCGGCAGCGTTCTTGCTGACGATGACGGCCTGCTCGGCGCAAGGCACATCCAGCGCATTGCCCGCTTCCGCCCAGGCCAGTGGTATAGCGCGTCTGACGTGGAGGATTTGCGCCGCGCGCTCATCGCCACCGGGCTCATCGCCTCAGTCGAAATTGAACCGCAGGCCAATGCCGATGGCGAGACCGTCGATGTCGGCGTCAGCCTCGCGCCGGCACCGCCGCGGACGATTGCCGGGCTGGTCGGTTTTTCGAGCGGTCAGGGCATACGGGCAGAAGTCAGCTGGGAACATCGCAACCTGTTTCCGCCGGAAGGGGCATTGATCCTGCGCGCCGTCGCGGGCACGCGTGAACAGCTCGCCAGCGTCACCTTCCGTCGCAACAATTTCATGCACCGTGATCGCGTGCTGACGGTGCAGGCGTTGGCCAGCAATATCGATAGTGACGCGTTCGAAGCGCGCACCATCTTCCTCCAAGGACGGCTCGAACGGGCCTCCACGCTCATTTTCCAAAAGGAATGGAGTTGGGCGGTCGGGGCGGAAATCATCGGCACTGATGAACTGGCTTTTGTGCCTGCGCGCAATGCGGATTTGCGCCGCCGCTATGTCATCGGCGGTGTTTCGGGCCTGATTGCCTGGGATCGCTCGGATGATCTGCTCGATCCGACACGCGGTTTCCGCCTCACTGGCCGGGTGATGCCCGAAGTGTCGTTCAACAGCGGCACCTTTGCCTATGTCCGAACCCAGTTTGACGCGACTGGCTATCTGCCGCTGGGCGATCGGGCCGTGCTCGCCGGGCGATTGCGGCTTGGCGCTATCTCCGGGGCGGACCGAGACGATATTGCCCCATCACGGCGTTTTTACGCCGGCGGCGGCGGATCGGTACGTGGCTATGGTTTTCAGGCCATCGGCCCGCGCAGTTTCGATAATGATCCCGTTGGGGGTACCGGCCTGTTCGAAGTCGCTGTCGAAGCACGCATCAAGGCGTTCGGCGATTTTTCGATCGTGCCCTTCGTCGATGCCGGCAACGTCTATACCTCCAACGTGCCGAGCCTGTCCGACATTGGCGATCTGCGCGTCGGTGCCGGCATCGGGGTGCGTTATGCGACCAATTTCGGCCCGATCCGGGTCGATGTCGGCACCCCGCTCAATCCGCGCCGAGGGGATAGCCGTATCGGGGTTTATGTCAGCCTGGGTCAGGCTTTCTGATGGCGGACGGCGGACAGACGGAACTTGCCACCGCGCCCACCCCGCGCCGGGGCCGCGTCTGGCGTTGGCTGGGCGGCACATTTGCCGCGCTGCTTCTGCTGTTGATTGGTGCGGGTCTGCTGCTCGATAGCGGAGCCGGGCGTCGTTTCCTGGCGGATCAGATCGCCACGCTCTCACCGGACAGCGGGCTCAAGATCCGCATCGGCCGCATCGAAGGGTCGATCTACGGCAATGCTGTGCTGCGCGATGTGCGGCTCTCTGATCCCGAGGGCGAATTTCTGCGCGTGGCGGAAGCTCGGCTGGATTGGCAGCCGTTCGACTTTGTTTTCCGAAACCGGCTGTCGATCGATTCACTGGTCATTCCGCGCGCCACACTCGCGCGTCTGCCCGAACTGCGGGAAACCGATCCCGACGCACCGATCCTGCCCGATTTCGACATCCTGCTCGATGATCTGCGGGTCGAACGCCTGACGCTCGGCCGCGCTATCTCCGGTGAAACCCGTGTCGCCACTGTGCGCGGGCGCGCGGACATCCGCACTGGCACTGCGGATATCGATTTGGATGCCCGCCTGATCGATGGCGGGGATCGCATCACGCTTGATCTGGTGGCCTCTCCCGATCGTGGGGCATTTGATATCGATGCTGATCTGGTTGCACCAAAAGGCGGTGTTATCGCGGCGCTGGCCGGGCTGGACAGCGGCGTCACCGGCATCGTGCGCGGCAGCGGCAATTGGCAGAATTGGCAGGGCGCGCTGATTGCCGATGCCGGCGGCGGCGCACTGGCCCGGCTGCGGCTGACCGCGCGCGACGGGCTTTACGGCATGACCGGGCGTGTGCGCCCCGGACTGGTGCTCGATGGCCTCATCGATCGGCTCGCGCCGCAGGGCATCGCCATCGATGCGTCAGGCCGGTTTGAAGGCCGCCGCTGGGACGGCCGCTTCGATGCGGTGGGGGAAGGTCTGCAGATCGGCACCACAGGGGCGCTCGATCTTGCCAACAATCGTTTCTCAGGGTTCCGCGTTGATGCCTGGCTGCGCCGGCCGGCCGCGCTGCTTGACGGGATGGACGGGCAGAATGTCCGCTTCGCCGCGCGGCTTGATGGTGGCTTTGCAGAGCCCCGTTTCGAATATCGGTTGAGCGCGCCTTGGCTGTCCTTCGGCAACACCCGCTTGTCCGGTATCGAAGCGCGTGGCGACGGGATCGCGGGTGGGGCAATCGCCCGTTTGCCGCTTCGCCTCACGGTCGAACGCATCACCGGTCTTGGCGAGTTCGCAGACGGCATTGTCCGCAACCTCCGCGCGGAAGGTCTGCTGCAATGGCAGGATGGCGCGCTCACCTCCGATCTCATCCGGCTGCGGTCGGACGGGCTGGATGGTCGCGTCGCTCTCACCGCCGACTTTGGAACGGGCGATTATCTGGTTGGCTTCGATGGCGCGTTGCCGGGGCTGGAGGTAGGCGGGCTGGGCCGCGTCGATCTGGTGACGGATATCGAAGCGCGCCGCCGCGCTGATGGCAATGTCGCCATTACCGGCACGGCGCGTGCCGCGATGCAGCGGTTCGACAATGGCTTCCTTCGTACCCTCGCGGGCGGGCTGCCGACTCTCACCACCACGCTCGTGATCGGTTCCGACGGGGTGCTACGCTTCACCAACATTCGCCTTGATGCGCCACTGCTGACGTTGGCGGGTGAAGGGGAGCGCCGCACCGATGGCACCTTCCGTTTCACTGCACGCGGCGAGCACGGCGATTATGGGCCGGTCACACTCATTCTCGATGGGCCGATCGGGCGGCCACATGTTGATCTCCGCTTCGCCAGTCCACTGCCTGCGGCCGGCCTCGCTGATGTCGATCTCCAGCTGCGGCCCGATGCCTCCAGCTTTGCCTTCTCAGCACGTGGGGGATCGACCCTTGGTCTGTTCGAGGCCGAAGGGCGCATCCTCCTGCCCCCGGGCGGATCCGCCGTGCTGGATATTGCGCGATTGAGCGTGGGCGGCACCGTGGCGCGCGGCCGGCTGGCCGTGGTCGCTGGCGGCCTTGCCGGACGCCTCTCGATTGCCGGTGGCGGGCTTGACGGCGATGTCGCCTTGTCGATGGCCAACGGCGTGCAGCGCATCGCCCTCGCGCTCACTGCGCGCGATGCCAACTTTGCCGGGCCGCCGCCGATTGCCATTCGCCGCGGCCAGTTGCGGGCGACTATCCTGCTCGATCCGGCAGGGACTGACATTGACGCCACGTTCGAAGGATCGGGCATCCGCCGCGGTACGCTCACCATCGCGCGGATCGCCGGCACCGCCCGGGTGACCGACGGGCGCGGGACTGTGCGTGGCACGATGGCGGGGACACGTGGCCGCGGTTTTGAACTCGCCTTTGCGGCAGCCATCGCGCCTGACCGTTATCGTATCGGCGCATCGGGCACATTGGCGCGTCAGCCGATCCGGCTGGTACGCGAAGCCGTGATCCGGCGCGAAGAGGATGGCTGGCGGCTGGACCCTGCCGAACTGGCCTTTGCCGGCGGGCGCGTCCGCCTGTCAGGGGAATTTGGCAGCGGCGTTACCGTTTTTGATGTCGGCCTTGATGGTCTTCCGCTGTCGTTGCTCGACATTGTCGATCCCACACTTGGCCTCGGCGGCCGGGCGAGCGGGACGCTTAGCTATCGTGATGCAGCCGGCTTGCCCACCGGGCGTGCCCAACTGCGCCTCCGCGATTTCAGCCGCGTCGGCCTGACCGATAGCGGCGGCTCGCTTGATATCGCGCTCAACGGGGCGTTGGAACCGGGCAGCGCGGCGCTGCGTGCAGTGATCGGTCAGGGCGGCCGGACCATCGGCCGGGTGCAGGGGCGCGTCACGCCGCTGGGTGGCGGTGATGATCTCATCGCGCGGGTGGTCAACGCCCCGCTCACAGCCAACCTGCGCTATAATGGAGAGGCAGGGACATTGTGGCGCCTGACCGGCATTGAAACGCTGGCGCTGTCGGGGCCGGTCGCGGTCAGCGCCGATGCCGGGGGTACGCTCGCTGATCCGCGTATTCGCGGTTCCCTGCGTGCCAATGGCGTGCGGTTCGAAAGTTTCCAGACCGGCACCGTTGTGACCAATGCCAGCGCTGTCGGTCGTTTTGATGGTGCGCGCCTGCAATTGCGCAACATCGCCGGTGAAACGCCGGGCGGCGGCCGCGTGACGGGGGAGGGCGATTTCGATCTGTCCGCTGCGGACGGCTTCGGCATGGACTTGCGCCTACTGGCAACGAATGCGCTACTGCTGGCGCGTGATGACATCACGGCGCGTGTCACAGGCCCGGCGCGTCTGTTCAGTACCGGCAATGGCGGCGTCATCAGTGGCAATTTCACCATCGACCAAGGCCGCTTCCGCTTGGGTCGCGCGACATCGGCAGAGGCGCTGCCGGTGATCAATGTCGTCGAACTCAATGTGCCGGGGGATCGGGCGCCCCCTGTGGCGAGCGCCGCGACACGTTGGCGCATTGATGTCCGGGCGCGGGCACGCAACAATTTTACTGTCACTGGCCTTGGCCTCGAAAGCGAATGGTCTGCTGATGTTGCCGTCACTGGCCCGCTCGACACTTTCGGCATAGCCGGCACCGCCCGGCTGGTGCGCGGCGACTATAATTTTGCCGGTCGCCGGTTCGAACTGGAAAGCGGCACCATCCGCTTCACCGGTGCGACCATCGATCCGGTGCTCGATATTGTGGCGGTGGATGACATCGCCGGTATCGACGCGCAAATCCGCGTGCGCGGTACGGGCCTCAGGCCGGAAATCACCTTCGCCTCCACGCCTGCCCTGCCGGAGGATGAACTGCTGTCGCGCATTCTCTTCGGCAGCTCGATCACCGACATTTCGGTGACGGAGGCGGCCCAGCTCGGCATCGCCCTTGCCAGCCTGCGCAGCGGCGGCGACGGTCTCGATCCGATCAACGCCATCCGCCGCGCAACCGGGCTTGATCGCCTGCGCATCCTGCCCGCCAACACCGAAATCGGTTCAGGCACCAGCGTTGCTGCCGGAAAATACATCACCCGCCGTGTGTTCGTGGAGATCATCACGGACGGGCAAGGCTATAGCGCGACCCGCGCCGAATATCAGGTGACCCGCTGGCTCGCGATCCTTGCCGCCATCTCGACCCTGAATGATGAGAGCATCAACGTGCGCGTTAAGCGCGATTATTGACGCAGGCTTCGACAGCCGTTGCCAGAGCGGCTAAGGCGGCGGTCAATGTCTCCCCCGGACCTTCCCAACCAGCCCGATCTGCTGATCGTCGGCGGCGGCCTTGCCGGCGCGTTGACCGCGCTCGCCTTCGCGAAGCTCCGGCCGGAGGTGAAGGTTGAACTGATCGACGGGGGGGACAGTTTCGGCGGCAATCATGTCTGGTCCTTGTTCGCCAGCGATCTTTCAGCGGAAGGTCGCGATCTGATCGAACCGCTCGTTGAGGCGCGTTGGCCGGCCTATGACATCGCCTTTCCACGTCGCCGTCGCACGATTGCGACGCCCTATGCCAGCCTCACCAGCGAACGGCTCGATGCGGAGCTTCGCCGCATGCTGGGGGATCGCGCGCGTACCGGCATCGTGGTTGAAAACGTCGATCCGCATGGCGCCCGGCTCGCCGGCGGCGATCGTATCGAAAGCACCCACGCCATCGATGCACGGGGACCGGGGCGCGAAGTGGCCGGCTATGATTGCGGCTGGCAGAAATTCGTTGGGCAGGAACTGCAGCTTGCAGCACCCCATGGCCTCACCCGCCCGATCGTGATGGACGCAACCGTCGATCAGATTGACGGTTACCGCTTCATCTATGTCCTGCCTTTTGGCCCCGACCGGCTATTTGTCGAAGACACCTATTACAGCGATGATCCGGCTATTGACCGGGAAGCTATCGCCGCGCGCATCGCCGATTATGCCCATACGAAGGGCTGGGACGTCACCGGCATCGGGCGGGAGGAACAGGGCTGCATCCCGGTTGTCATCGGCGGTGACTTCGATGCGCTGTGGCCGGCTGATGATGCTGTCGGCCGTGTAGGTGTGCGCGCTGGTCTGTTTCACCCGACCACGGGCTATTCGCTGCCTCATGCGGTCGAAACCGCGCTCGCGCTTGCCCGTGCCTGGCCGCTGGATGACCCCGCTGCCTTTCTGCGCCAGCGCGCGGCACGCGTCTGGGCACGTGGCGGCTTTTACCGGATGCTCGATACAATGCTGTTCCGCGCGGCAAAGCCGCACGAACGCTACCGTGTGCTCCAGCATTTCTACCGTCTGCCGCGTCCGCTGGTTGAACGTTTTTATGCCGGAAAATCAACTTGGGTGGACCGAATGAAGGTATTGTCGGGCCGCCCGCCCATCCCCATAGCCGTTGCCATGCGGGCTTTGGCAGGAAGAAAATGAGCAAGACAGCAATCGTCATCGGTGCCGGTTTCGGCGGCCTCGCGCTCGCCATTCGGCTGCAGAGCGCGGGGATTTCGACCACCATCGTCGAAGGGCGGGATAAGCCCGGCGGTCGTGGCTATCATTGGAAACGCGAAGGCTTCACCTTTGATGCCGGCCCCACCGTTATCACCGATCCCGATTGCCTGCGTGAATTGTGGGGGCTTTCGGGCTCGGACATGGCGCAGGATGTGGAGCTCATGCCGGTCCAGCCCTTCTACCGGCTGACCTGGCCCGACGGGTCGGAGCTTGATTACACCAACGATATGGATGTCCTCATGGCGGGCATCTCCCGCTTCCGGCCTGAGGATGCCGAAGGCTACGCCAAGTTCCTCGAATACAGCGCTGGCGTGTTCGAAGAAGGCTATGTCAAGCTGGGCCACGTGCCCTTCCTCGACTTTGCCTCGATGCTGAAGGCTGCGCCCGCGCTTGCCCGCTATCAGGCATGGCGCAGCGTCTATTCGATCGTCTCTTCCTATGTGAAGGATGAACGGCTGCGTCAGGCCTTCAGCTTCCACACACTGCTCGTCGGCGGGGATCCGACCAAGACCAGCAGCATCTATGCCCTCATCCACAAGCTCGAAAAGGATGGCGGCGTGTGGTTTGCTCGCGGCGGCACCAACGCGCTGATCGCAGGGATGGTGCGCCATTTTGAGCGGCTGGGCGGAACATTGCGGCTTGATGATCCGGTGACGGAAATCGTCACCAATGGTGATCGTGCTACCGGCGTCGTCACCCGCTCGGGCTTGCGGGCCGATGCCGATGCTGTCGCGACCAATGCCGACATCATGCACAGCTACCGTGATCTTCTGTCGGGCAACGCGCGCGGGAAAAAGGCGGCGAAGAGCCTTGCGCGCAAGCGTTTCTCGCCCTCGCTGTTCGTCGCCCACTTCGGGCTCAAGGGCGATTTCCCGCATATCGCGCACCACAGCATCCTGTTCGGGCCGCGTTATCAGGGCCTGCTCGCCGACATTTATGACAATGGCGTGCTGCCGGAGGATTTCTCGCTCTATCTCCACCACCCCAGCGCCACCGATCCCGGCATGGCCCCGCCGGGCCACGCCAGCTTCTATGCGCTCGCGCCGGTCGCGCACATGGGCAAGCTGCCGATCGACTGGGCGGTCGAAGGGCCGAAGTTCGAAAAGCGCATTCTCGATGTGGTGGGTGAACGCTGCAACATTCCCGACATCCATGAACGGGTGGTGGTGAAGTTCCACTATACGCCGGCCGACTTCGGCCATGATCTCAATGCCCACCTCGGTAGCGCCTTCAGCCTGGAACCGGTGCTCTGGCAGAGTGCTTTCTTCCGCACCCACAACCGCGATGATGTGATCGGCAATCTCTATTTTGTCGGCGCAGGCACGCATCCGGGCGCAGGCATTCCGGGTGTGGTGGGGAGCGCCAAGGCGACGGCAGGCCTGATGATCGACGATCTGGCTTAACAGCCTCCCCCTCGACTTCGCTCGGTACGAACGGCATGGGGGAAAGGATGAAACGTCTCGCCATCTACTGCGGCTCAGCCACCCCGGCTGATCCGATCTATGTTGAAACTGCCACCGCCGTCGGCACAGCACTCGCCCGTCGCGGTATCGGCGTCGTCTATGGCGGTGGGCGGCTCGGCCTGATGGGTGCGGTCGCGGATGCCGCGCTGGCCGCTGGCGGCGAAGTCATCGGCATCATTCCGGAGGCGCTGGTCGGCGCGGAGGTTGCGCATCGCGGCTGCACGGAGCTGCACGTCGTCCCCGGCATGCATGAGAGAAAGCGGCTGTTCACCGATCTCTCGGATGGCTTTGTGACCCTTCCCGGCGGTGTCGGCACCATGGACGAGCTGTGGGAAGCGATCAGCTGGGCCCAGCTTGGCTATCATGAAAAGCCGGTAGGCCTGCTCAATGTCGGCGGTTTCTATGACCATCTCGTCGCCTTCAACCGCCACATGGCAGAGGTCGGCTTCGTCCGTGCCGCGCATCAGGGCATCATGATCGTGCGCGATGATCTTGATGATCTGCTCGGCGCGATGGCTGCCTATGTCCCGCACAAGACCATCTTTGCGATGAAGGCGGAGGATTTGTGAGCTTGGCCAGCCGCAATGATCTGGTCGCTTTTGCCAGCGCTAGCATTGCGCGTGGCTCGAAAAGCTTCGGTGCGGCGAGCAAGCTGTTCGATACCCGCACCCGCGAGCGCGCCTGGCTGCTCTACGCCTGGTGCCGCGCCTGCGATGACATTGCCGATGGTCAGGATCATGGCGGGGCGATGCACCCCACCGATGCCGAGGCGCTGGAACGCGCAGCCCGCATCCGCACCCTCACCGATCTTGCCTTTGCCGGGCAAGAAACCGGGGAGCCGGCGTTCGATTGCCTTGCCGTCCTCAACGCCGAATGCCCCATTCCGCGCCGCTTTGCCGATGCCCTGATCGAAGGGTTTGATCGCGATGCTGCCGGCTGGCGCCCGCGTTCGGAGGCGGATCTGTTCAGCTATTGCTGGAATGTCGCCGGTGCTGTCGGCTGCATGATGGCGGTGGTGATGGGGGTTGATCCGGAGGATGAGGACACGCTCGATCGCGCCTGTGATCTCGGCCTTGCTTTCCAGCTTGCCAACATTGCGCGTGACGTGGCGGAGGATGCCGCCGCTGACCGCTGCTATCTGCCGATGGAATGGCTGGTGGAAATGGACATTCCGCCCGGCCAGCACATGCACCCTGCCTATCGCTCGCGCCTCGCGGTGATGGCGAAATGGCTGGCGGAATTTGTCGATCTTTATGAGGCGTCCGCCCGCATCGGCGCTGCGCGCCTGCCGTTCCGCGCACGCTGGGCGGTGTTGTCTGCTTCCGGCATCTATGGCGCGATTGCGGATAAGGTGCGCGAAGGCGCCGACCATGCCTGGGACCATCGCGTCACGACATCGCGCTCGGAAAAGCTTGGCTTTGTCGCGGCCGCACTCGCCCGCAGCATGGTGCCCGAACGGCCTTCGCCCGCCGCCCTGACCCGCGAAGGGCTGTGGACGCGGCCGCGCTGATCCGCTGTCGCCCCCGCCCCTGACCAGACACGACTGACCAAGGCCTCGCCATGAACCTGCTCGAACTGGTTGCCGTGACCTTGGGCGTCGCCAACATCGCCCTGCTGATCCGGCGGAGCATCTGGAACTACCCGTTCGGCATCGCGATGGTGCTCCTCTATTTCGAGATATTCCGCGAAGCGCGCCTCTATTCGGACATGGTGCTCCAGCTCTTCTTCTTCGTCGTTCAGGCGTGGGGATGGTGGCAATGGGCGCGGGCAGGCGGCCTCTCCGGCCCGGTCGCGGTCGAAAGGCAGGGCGCGCGCGAACGCTGGCTGTGGCCGCTCGGCGCGCTGCTGGCGACGCTCGTCTGGGGCACGGTCATGCACCGTTTCACCGATGCTGCCGCACCTTGGTGGGATGCGGCTGTCGCCATGTTCAGCATTGGCGCGCAGATCCTGCTCGCCCGGCGCAAGCTCGAAAACTGGGTTTGGTGGATCGGCGTCAACATCATCGCCATCGGCCTATACTGGAGCCGTGATCTCCAGCTGACCGCCGGCCTCTACGCCCTCTTCCTCATCATGTGCATCATCGGCTTGCGCGAATGGCGCGAAGCGGAGAAAGCGGCGGCATGATGGCCCATCGCGCTCCGCGCCTGATCTGCATCGCCGGGGCAGAAAGCACCGGCAAGAGCTGGCTCGCCCAGCGCCTTGCCGATCATCTCGGCTGCACGGCGGTGCGCGAATATGGCCGGGATTATTGCCTCGCCCATGGCAATGCGGTGTCGATGGACGAACTGGTCCACATCGGCCGCGAGCAGGAACGGCTTATTGCCGAGGCAATGGCCGCCGCCGCGCGCGCCGGTGATGCCTATGTTATTGCCGATACCGATGCGTTGGTGACAGCGGTGTGGGCGGACATGATGTACGGCTGGCGTGACCCCTGGTTTGCAGGTGATCGGATCGTTGCCGACTGTCATCTCGTCACTGCCAATGACATCGCCTGGGAACGTGATGCTATCCGCGTTTATGGCGCGGATGATGACCGGCAGCGCTTCCGCACCCTCCTGTTGGCCGAGATCGCGGCGCGCGGAGGCCATGCCATGGACATCACTGGCGAAGGCCCCGTCCGCTTCGCCAATGCCCTTGCCGCGATCCAGCGGTTGGAGCTCGCCTCAAGCTCGTGCTGACACGGGCCGTTGACGCTGCTAACGGCGCGCCATGACCGACTTGTCCCGCATCCGCAATTTCTCGATCATCGCGCATATTGATCATGGCAAATCCACGCTCGCCGACCGTCTGATCCAGCAGACCGGTGGCCTCACCGCGCGCGAGATGACGAGCCAAGTGCTCGACAATATGGATATTGAGAAGGAACGCGGCATCACCATCAAGGCGCAGACCGTGCGCCTTTCCTACACCGCCAATGATGGCGAAACCTATCAGCTCAACCTGATGGATACGCCCGGCCACGTCGACTTCGCTTATGAAGTCAGCCGCAGCCTCGCCGCCTGCGAAGGCGCGCTGCTCGTCGTCGATGCGGCGCAAGGGGTGGAGGCGCAAACGCTCGCCAACGTCTATCAGTCGATCGAGCATGACCATGAGATTGTGCCGGTCATCAATAAGATCGATCTGCCTGCGGCGGATGTAGACAAGGTGAAGGCGGAGATAGAGGACATCATCGGCCTGCCCGCTGATGACGCGGTGCTTGCCAGCGCCAAGTCCGGCATCGGCATTGCCGAAACGCTCGAAGCCATCGTCACCCGTATCCCCCCGCCAAAGGGTGACCGCGAAGCACCGCTCACCGCCATGCTCGTCGATAGCTGGTATGATCCCTATCTCGGCGTCGTCATCCTCGTCCGGGTGATTAATGGCGTCATCAAAAAGGGTCAGCAGATCAAATTCATGCAGGCGGGCACCACCCACCTGATTGACCGTGTCGGCTGCATGACACCCAAGATCGAGCATCTGCCCGAACTGGGGCCGGGCGAAATCGGCTTCATCACCGCGCAGATCAAGGATGTCGCGCAGGCCCGCGTCGGTGACACCATCACCGATGCAAAGCGGCCCGCCGCCGCTCCTCTGCCGGGGTTCAAGGAAGTGCAGCCGGTCGTTTTCTGCGGCCTGTTCCCCACCGACGCCGCCGATTTTGAAAAGCTGCGTGAAAGCATCAGCAAACTGCGCCTGAATGACGCCAGCTTCTCGTTCGAGATGGAAAGCTCGGCCGCATTGGGCTTCGGCTTCCGTTGCGGTTTCCTCGGCCTCCTGCACCTCGAAATCATTCAGGAGCGGCTGACCCGCGAATATGATCTCGATCTCATCACCACCGCGCCGTCGGTGGTGTACAAGCTCAAGCTGGGCAAGACCAAGAATGAGGACGCCCGCGACCTCGAGCTGCATAACCCGGCCGACATGCCCGATCCGGTGCGCATCCTGGAGATTGAGGAGCCGTGGATCGAGGCGACCATCTATTGCCCCGACGAATATCTCGGCTCGATCCTGAAACTGTGTCAGGATCGGCGCGGCATCCAGAAACAGCTGACCTATGTCGGCGGCCGGGCGCAGGTCGTCTATGAACTGCCGCTCAACGAAGTGGTGTTCGATTTCTACGACCGTCTGAAATCCATCAGCCGGGGCTATGCCAGCTTCGATTACCACCAGATCGGGCACCGCCCGGGCGACCTTGTGAAGATGAGCATCCTCGTCAACAACGAACCGGTCGATGCCCTGTCCATGATTGTCCACCGCGGCAGCGCCGAAAGCCGCGGTCGCGGCATGTGCGAACGGCTCAAGGATCTGATCCCCCGCCACCTCTTCAAAATCCCGGTCCAGGCCGCGATCGGCGGCAAGGTGATCGCCCGCGAAACCATCGCCGCCATGCGCAAGGATGTGACCGCCAAATGCTATGGCGGGGACATCACCCGAAAGAAAAAGCTCCTCGAAAAGCAGAAAGAGGGCAAAAAGAAGATGCGCGAATACGGCAGCGTCCAAATCCCGCAGGAAGCCTTCATCGCCGCGCTCAGGATGGGGGAGGAGTGATGGCGGACGCACCCACCCCCATTCCCCCGTCCGACCTTTCCGAAACGCTTGGCCTTGTCCGGGTGGTGGAGATGGATCCGGCCGGGCGGGCGCGGATCGAGTATCGGGCCGGTGCGCACATGTGCCATTCGGGCGGGGTGGTGCAGGGCGGCTTCGTCACCGGCTGGATCGATGCGGCGATGGCCCATGCCGCGATCGCCATGGCGGGGCCGGATGTCGTCCCCATGTCGCTGGAACTCAAGGTCAGTTTCTTTGCGCCCGCCCGCCCCGGCGTGCTGACAGCAGAGGCTTGGGTAGAAAAACGCGGCCGCTCGACCTGCTTTTTCGAAGGTCGCCTGCTCGACGCGGAGGGGCGCATACTCGCCAAGGCGAGCTCGACGCTGATGCTCGCGGATCGTGCGCGGGTGGAAAGCGCATCGGCCGCCGCGCGGGGATGACGCATGCGGTCGCGCGTCGCTTGACCGGCGCTACATTTGCGAACAGTCCTGCAACGGCCCGTTGTCATGCACCAGCATGGCCTTGCACCAGAGAGGGAGTAGCCGAATGACCCGCCCGACTTATGATTTCAGCGGCAAGAATGTGTTCGTCTTCGGCGGCACCAGCGGCATCAACCTCGGCATTGCGCATGGTTTTGCGCGCGCCGGCGCCAACCTTTCGGTCGCCAGCCGCAATCCGGACAAGGTCGCCGCGGCGAAGGATGCATTGAGCCACACCCACCCGGCACTCGGCTTCGCGCTCGATGTGCGGGATTGGGATGCGGTGAAGGCTGCGGTCGACGCGCATGTTGCGGAACGCGGCAGCATCGACATCCTCATTTCCGGTGCTGCCGGCAATTTCCCGGCGCCCGCCACCGCGATCAGTTCCAAGGGCTTTCGCACCGTCACGGATATCGACACGCTCGGCACCTGGCACGTCATGCGCGCCGCCTATGATGCCCTCACCAAACCGGGCGCGAGCATCATCAACATTTCCGCAGCCCAAGCCTGGATTGCCATGCCGCTGCAGGTGCATGTCTGCGCCGCCAAGGCCGGGGTCGACATGATCACCCGCTGCCTTGCGATGGAATGGGGGCGTGATGGCATCCGCATCAATTCGGTCGCGCCCGGCCCGATCGCGGGGACAGAAGGGATGGCCCGCCTCGCTCCCACGCCGGAGGCCGAAGCGCGCGTCAACGCCGGCGTGCCGCTGGGCCGCATGGGCACGGTGGACGAGATTGCCGACGCCTGCATGTTCCTCTCCAGCGATGCCGCGCGCTACATTTCGGGCGCGGTCATTCCCGTTGACGGCGGTTCGACCGCCGGCCGGATGCTTTCAGGGCTCAGCTGATGGCCGGGCGCTTTTTCGATGAGTGGACGGTGGGTGACCGGATCGAGCATGAGATCCGCCGTACCGTGACGGAGACGGACAATCTCCTCTTCTCGGTGATGACCCACAATCCCCAGCCGTTGCACATTGATGCGGAGGCCGCACGGGATAGCGAGTTCGGCCAGATCCTCGTCAACGGCACTTATACTTTCGCGCTGATGGTCGGCCTCTCGGTCGGCGATACCACGCTCGGCACGCTCGTCGCCAATCTGGGCTATGACAGGCTGGTGATGCCCAAGCCGGTGTTTATCGGCGATACGATGCGCGCGACGAGCGAGGTGATCGCGCTCAAGGAATCACAGTCCCGCCCGAACGCCGGGATCGTCACCTTCCGCCACGAACTGATCAACCAGCGCGGCGAAACCGTCTGCGCCTGCGAACGCTCCGCGCTGGTAAAGCGGCGGGCCTAACAGTCTGGCTTAGCGCCGGGCGGCGCGCAGCCGCTGCACGGCCGCCAGCGTTTCGCGGACATGGTCATTGGGGTTCATGTCGTCATGGACATGGGCGATACGCCCGTCGGTTCCGATGACATAGCTGGTCCGCCGGCTCATCCCTTCGCGCAGCACCACATCATATTGCGCGATCAGATTGCTGCTCGCCGAAGCCATGGGGAAAGCGCCGCGGCATTCCTGCGTCGAAAAACGCTCCAGCGTATCGACGTCATCCATCGATATGCCGATCACCGTCGCGCCCGCCGCTCGAAACTGGGGTATCGCCTCGGCAAAGGCGCGGCTTTCGATGGTGCAGCCGGACGTGAATGCACGCGGAAAGAAATAGATCACCACCGGTCCGCGCCGCAGCAGCCGGTCGAGCGAGACGGTGAGGCGGCGTCCGCCTTGCGCTGCGTGCAGGGTGAATGTCGGCGCGCGGGCGCCCTGTTCCAGCGCCGCCAGTGCCGGCGCGGCGGGCATTCCCGCCAGCGATAGCGCGGATATGGCAACGGCGGCGGCAAAGATCGGACGCATGACAGGACCCCTCCTCAAGAGCAGCTTGGCCCATAGCGGATCACGGCCGCCTTGTCGAAGCGCCGCCTCGTGCAGAGGGTCAGAATACCGGTTCTTCGCCCGGCCCCGGCGGCATGGTCTTGACCTCGCCATGCAGGCCGCACTCGGTCTTGTCCCAGCCACGCCAGCGCCCGGCGCGCGGGTCTTCGCCCGGCTGCACCTTGGATGTGCAGGGCGCGCAGCCGATGGAAGGATAGCCTTGTGCCACCAGTGGATGCGCCGGCAGCGCGCGCGCATCCATGTGCGCGGCAATGTCCGCCACCGTCCAGCGCGCCAGCGGATTGACCTTGATCCGGCCGGTCGCGCTCTCCAGCTCGAACATCGGCAGGTTGGCCCGGGTGGATGACTGAAAGGCCTTGCGGCCGGAAATTGTCGCGTCAAACGGCGCAAGCGCAGCTTCCAGCGGGCGCACTTTGCGCAGGTCGCAGCAGCCGTCAGGATCGAATGACCAGCGCAGCCCCTTGTCGTCGCGCGCGGCAATTTCGCCCGCGTCGGGATGCAGGGTGACGAGGTTGGTTAGGCCCAGCCGTTCGATCAGAAGGTCGCGATAGGCCAGCGTTTCCGGGAAATGCTTGCCGGTATCGAGGAAGAAAATGGCGGCAGCCGGATCGACCCCTGCCACCAGATCGAGCAGGACCGCACTCTCTGCACCGAAGGAGGAAACGAGCGCGACGTCACCGGCGATCTTCTCACGCAACACCGCCTTCAACAGCTCGGCAGTATCGGCGCCACGGTAGAAATTGTTGAGGCGGATGATGTCGTGCGCGCCCGCCCGCGGGCCAATGCTGATGCGGTCGCGGGTCCGGGTCTCGCGCGTCTTAACCGCCATGGCGCAGCTTCCACACCGGCACCGCGCCATCGGCGGCGGGCTGGTAGACATGGGCAAAACGCTCCAGCGCCCGCTCCACTGCCGCCATATCGAGCGGCCGTGCGGGCGCGAAACTGTCGAACCCGCAGCGGCGCATAAAGCCGATCTGGTCGACCAGTACGTCGCCCTCTGCGCGCAGTTCGCCGGCATAGCCCGCCTCGCGCAGGATGCGCGCGGAGGAATAACCGCGTCCGTCCCGGAACTTGGGGAAGGCGATTTCGATCAGCGCGATGCGATCGAGATGCGGCAGCAACGCACGCGGCTCGTCATCCGGCTCAAGCCGGACAGCGGTCGCGTTTGACTGGTCGAGGAAGGCATCGAGCGTCACCGCCGGCTGCTCGGGTGCCTCATCGGTGCGGAAACGCAGCTCAACCATAGACTGCCTCCTTGAACGGCTCCATGCCGACGCGGCGATAGGTGTCGAGGAAACGCTCGCCATCGCTTCTCAGCGTCCGGTACCGTTCGACCACTTTCTCGACGGCATCGACCACGCCATCCTCGTCAAAGCCGGGGCCCATGATCTTGCCCAGACTCGCATCTTCCGCGCCCGATCCGCCGAGCAGCAGCTGGTAATTTTCGGTGCCCTTCCGGTCGACGCCGAGGATGCCGATATGGCCCGCATGATGGTGGCCGCAGGCGTTGATGCAGCCCGATATCTTGAGCTTCAGTTCCCCGATGTCGCGCTGCCGCTCCGCATCGGCAAAGCGCTGGGCGATCTTCTGCGCGACCGGAATCGACCGGGCATTGGCAAGGCTGCAATAATCGAGACCCGGGCAGGCGATGATGTCGCTGACCAGATCGATGTTCGCATCCGCCAGCTCCGCTGCCACCAGCGCGTCGTAAATCGCCGGCAGGTCACTTTCCGCGACATGCGGCAGCACGATATTCTGGCTGTGCGTGACGCGCAGTTCGTCATGGCTATATCGCTGGGCAAGGTCCGCCATCACGTCGATCTGCTCTGCGGTCGCATCGCCCGGAATGCCGCCGACGGGCTTGAGGCTGATGGTCACGCTCACATGGCCTGCCACCTTGTGCGGCCGGGTGTTGCGTGCCCGCCAATGGGCAAAGGCGGATCCGGCTTTGCCGTCCAGTGCCAGTGACGCTTTGGGGGCCAGCCCTTCGGGCATCGCAAAGAAACGCTCGATCCGTTCCCATTCGGCGGCCGGCGGGTCGATGCCCAGTGCCTTCACCGCGACCAATTCTTCCTCGACCTGGCGGGCATATTCCGTCGCCCCAAGATCGTGGACCAGGATCTTGATTCGCGCCTTGTAGATATTGTCGCGCCGTCCGTGGCGATTGTACACGCGCAGGCACGCTTCCATCGTGGCGAGGAAATCTTCGCGCCGGACAAAGGGCACAATCTCGGGCGCCACCATCGGTGTCCGGCCCATACCCCCGCCGACGAACACCCGCGCACCGACCACGCCATCCTGTGTCACCAGCTGGATGCCGATGTCATGCAGGCGCATTGCTGCCCGGTCTTCGTCCGCCGCGATCACCGCAATCTTGAACTTGCGGGGGAGGTAACTGAACTCGGGGTGGAAGGTGGACCATTGCCGCAGCATTTCCGCCCACACGCGCGGGTCAGCCACTTCGTCCGCGGCGGCGCCGGCAAACTGGTCGGAACTGATGTTGCGGATGCAATTGCCGCTCGTCTGGATGGCATGCATCTCGACACTGGCAAGGTCGGCGAGGATCGCCGGGGAATCCTCCAGCTTGATCCAGTTATACTGGATGTTCTGGCGCGTCGTGAAATGGCCGTAGCCGCGGTCATAGGTGCGCGCGATGTGCGCCAGCATCCGCATCTGCCGGCTGTCCATCGTGCCATAGGGAATGGCGACGCGCAGCATATAGGCGTGCAGCTGGAGGTAGAGGCCGTTGGTCAGCCGCAGCGGCTTGAACTCGTCCTCGCTGATTTCTCCCGCCAGGCGGCGCGCCACCTGGTCGGAAAACTCCGCCACCCGTGCATCGACGATGGCCTGGTCATATTGGTCGTAACGATACATGTCAGATCACCCATTCGCCGGCGGCAGGGTCGGCGGGTTTCAGCGTCAGGTCCGGGCGCACGGTCGGTCCCAGAGCGCGGATGCGGTCCTTGATGTGTGCGGGGCGCGGGCCTTCGGGCGTTGCGATGGCGTCAATGACATAGGGCGCGTTCACACGCCGCGCGCCTTCCTCGGCGGCGAGGATCGCCTCGCCCTTCTCGCCGACATCGACGGCGTCCTCGACATGGAGCGACCAGCCGGAGCCGGTCCACCAGGTCACGCGCCCGTCCTTCAAATCATTTCCGGTCAGCAGTTTCATGCCCGGCTATTCTCCGTCATCAATGTTCGGAATTGCGCCAGCGCATCCTCGGCCAGCCCGCGTGCCGCGACTTCGCCGATCACCAGCAGCGCGGGACTTTTCACCCGCTCGCGCTGCACCAGCGCGCCGAGGTCGGTCAGCAGGGTACGCAGCGCGCGAAAGGCGCTCCGTCCGCCGCCCTCGAGCACCGCTGCCGGGGTCGCAGGATCGACACCATCGGCAATCAGCTTCTCGACGATCGCGTCCGCGGTCGCGACGCCCATGTAGATGACAAGGGTTCGCCCCTTGCCGGCAAGTCCCGACCAATCCTGTTCAGTGAGGCCCTTGCACTGGCCGGCGACAAAGCTGACCGCGCTTGATGCTTCGCGGTGGGTCAGCGGGATTTGCGCTTGCGCGGCACAGGCGAGCGCAGCGGAGACGCCCGGCACGACCTCGACCGGAACGCCGGCGGCGCGGCAGGCCTCGGCTTCTTCGCCGCCGCGACCGAACACAAACGGATCGCCGCCCTTCAGCCGCACCACATCATGCCCGGCCAGCGCCTCGGCAACGAGCAGCGCGTTGATCTCTTCCTGCGGCATGGAATGGCGGCTGCGCTGCTTGGCGACGCTCACCATTCGGGCATGGGGCTGGGCCAGCGCCAGCACCTCCGGCTCCACCAGGCCGTCATGGACGATGATTGACGCAGCGCCGATCAGACGCGCCGCGCGCAGCGTGAGCAGGTCCGCTGCACCCGGCCCGGCACCGACCAGATGGACGGTGCCGGGCACGGATGCAGGGCCGGGGGGAGGGAGAGCCACCATGGCGGCATGGGTGCGCCGGCTGCTCCGGCAAAGGAAGGCAGGAGTCCTTGGGGGCCTTCAAGCTCTGCTTTTGCGGGGCCTCAATCTTGCGCCAGGCCGATGCCGATGGTTGCGCGCGGCACTTCTGCCTCGGTCGATGCAACCGGATAGGCGCAATAGTCCGCCGCATAATAGGCGCTCGGCCGGTGGTTGCCGGACAGGCCGACCCCGCCGAACGGCATGGATGATGATGCGCCGTTGGTCGGCCGGTTCCAGTTGATCACGCCGGCGCGGACATTGGCCCAGAATTTGTCATAATCCTCAGGCGAACCCCCGATCAGCGCGGCAGACAGGCCATAGGCGGTGGCATTGGCCTCCGCGATCGCCTGATCGAAATCGCTGACGCGCACCACCTGAAGCAGGGGGCCGAACAGCTCGATGTCGGGCCGCTCGGCCATAGTGGTCACATCGACAATGCCGGGGGTCAGGAACGGGCGGCTCTCGTCCGGGCGCGTCATAAAGCGGATTGATTGCGCCCCGCTCGACAGGAAATAGAGGAAACTTTCCATCAGCCCGTCGGCAGTCTCATTGTCGATCACCGGGCCCATGAAGGGCTGTGGATCGTCAAATGGCGCGCCGACGATCAGCCGGTCCGTGATCTTGCGGATATCGTCGAGCAGCGCCGGCGCCAGCGTGTCCCGCACGATCAGGCGGCGCGCGTTGGAACAGCGTTGGCCGGCGGACATGAAGGCGGACTGCACGACCAATGTTGCCGCGCTGGCAATGTCGCGCGTGTCCCAGACAACAATCGGATTGTTGCCGCCCATTTCGAGCGCGACAATCTTGTCAGGCCGGGCAGCAAGGCTGCGGTTGATGGCGATGCCGGTGCGTGCCGAACCGGTAAACAACACGCCATCAACATCGGCATGGGATACCAGAGCGCGGCCTTGATCCGGCCCGCCGTGGAGGATGCGGACCACCCCTTCTGGAACGCCCGCTGCGTGCAGCAGGTCGACCAGCATCTGGCCGACCCCCGGCGTCTTCTCCGATGGCTTGAACACCACGGCATTGCCGGCGAGCAGCGCCGGGATGATGTGGCCATTGGGCAGATGCGCGGGGAAATTATAGGGGCCCAGTACCGCCATCACCCCGTGCGGCTTGTGGCGCAGCGCGGTGCGGGTACCCATGGTGCCGTCGCTGCGCCGCTGGGCGGTGCGTTCGGCATAGGCTTTCACCGAAATGTCGACCTTGGCGCAGACGCTCTCGACCTCGGCCTTCGCTTCCCACATCGGTTTGCCGGTTTCACGCGCGATCAGGGTGGCCATCGGCTCGGGATCGGCCTTCAGCCGTTCGGCAAATCGTTTCAGTGAATCGATGCGCTTCGCCAGCGGCAGGGCGACCCACAGCGGCCAATCGGCGCGCGCCCGCGCGACTTCGGCATCGACATCGCCAGCCGTGCCCTGCCAGACCAGATCGCCGGTCGCCGGGTCATGCGACGTCAATTGTGCTGTCATCATCCCCTCGACCGTCTTGTCCGGCACATGCAACTGGTCGGCCATCTACAATAATGCCTAGCCGCGGCAGCATAGGTTCGTTGCATGATTCCGCAACTGCCGCAGCCCTTGTTCAAGCGGCCAGCGCCGCGCCCATCGCCCTTATTGCCGCGACTTTATTGTTAAGTGGTTGCCATTCATCGCCTTCTGCGATTGCTGCCCAAATTGTCTCGACTTCCTCAATATCCATCGATTGTGGCTGGGTGTCCTCCCACCATCGGCCGCGCACCGCCTCCCGGCCTGCGAGCGCTGCAATCAGCGCCTGCCGCTCTGGCGTCTCGTCACCCGCGGCCACGCGCCCGCCGGCCCAGTCGATGAAGAACCGGTCGATCCGCGTTCCGCTCGCCACCATGAAGCGTTCGGCGGCCAGCACCAGAGCACGGTCGCTGGCGGCATCTGCTCCGCTCACCCCCAGCCTCCAGCAGAAACGTTCGGCAATCGCTGCCTCATAGGCGGGCGCAAAAGCCTCCAGCGCTTCGACCAGTGGCTCAGCTGGCGCGATCGTGCGCAGGCTCACGGCCAATTGCCCGACATCCCAGTGGATCACCTGCGGCTGGCGTCCGAACGCATAAAGGCCGCCATGGTCGAAATAGGCAGCGACAAAGGCCGGGTCCCATTCAGGCGTGAACCGCCATGGCCCGTAATCGAAACTCTCTCCGCTGATGTTGATATTGTCGCTGTTGAGCACGCCGTGGACAAAGCCCGCGACCATGAAGCTCGCCGCCATGCGCGCGCAGCGTTCGGCACTGAACCGCACCAGCATGGCCGCTGCTTCATCGACCGGCATCGCCTGCGCTTGGCCCGCATCGACGCGGGCATAGTTCGCCAGGCAGTAACGCAGCAGCCGTTCCATCGCCTCGGTCTCGCCCAAATAGGCTAGCCGCTGGAAACTGCCGATTCTGATATGGCCGTGGCTCTGCCGCACCAGCACAGCGGAGCGTGTCGGCGATGGTTCGTCGCCGCGGTGTAGCGCCTCGCCCGTATCGATGATGGAAAAAGTCGCGCTGGTCTCGACGCCGAGTGCCGCCAGCATTTCGGTCGCCAGCAATTCACGCACCGCGCCCTTCAACGTCAGCCGCCCGTCACCGAACCGGCTATAGGGCGTCTGGCCTGACCCTTTGGTGCCCAGATCGATCAACCGGCCGTCGCGGTCCCGGAATTGCGCGAACAGAAATCCTCGCCCGTCACCCAGATCGGGATTGTAGCTGCCGAACTGGTGGCCATGATACCGCAGCGCGAGCGGCCGGGGCAGATTGCCGGGCAAGGGTTCGAACTGTCCGAAGGCCGCGACCCACGCCGCATCGTCCAGCGCCTCCAGCCCGATCGCCGCTGCCGCCCGGTCGTTGCGCCAGCGCAGGATATGCTGGGGGAACCGCGCCGCCTCCACGGCATCTCCGATCATGTCGGCAATCGCGAGGATGGCCGGATCAGGCCGGGGCAAGGCTTGCGTCATGGGCCCCATGTGGCGATAGACTGTGGGGATGGCAACGCGTGTCCCTGCAAAGGCCGCTCCTGCGGGTTGGGAAGACTGCTTCTGGTGGTCCAATGATGGCGTGCGCCTGCACGCCCGCCGCTATGCCGCGATCGATCCGGCGCCGGATGCCCTGCCGCTGCTCTGCTTGCCCGGCCTGACCCGCAATGCGCGCGATTTTGACCGGCTGGCCCCGCATCTTGCGCAACGGCGGACCGTCTATGCCGTCGAATTCCGCGGGCGCGGTGAAAGCGGCTATGCCAAGGATGCGCTCACCTATGTGCCGCTCACCTATGTTCAGGATGTGATGGCCCTGCTGCAGTCGGAGGGGATCACTCGTTTCGTGAGCGTCGGTACCTCGCTCGGCGGGATCGTCACCATGCTGCTCGGCGCCATGCATCCCGACCGGCTGGCCGCGGCGGTGCTCAATGACATCGGGCCGGAGATCGCGGCTGAGGGGCTGGAACGGATTCGTGGCTATGTCGGCGCGGCCGCCAGCTATCCCACCTGGGTTCATGCCGCGCGCGCGATCGCGCTCCCCAATGCCGGTGTCTATCCCGACTGGCGGCTCGAAGACTGGCTGGTGATGGCCAAACGCACCCACCGCATCACGCGCGAAGGGCGCATCATTCCCGATTATGATGCCAATATCGCCCAGCCTTTCCGTGTGCCGGGCGGGGAATCAGGCGGCGATTTGTGGCCGGCCTTTGATGCGCTGAAGGCGATCCCGATCCTCTCGCTGCGCGGTGAGCGCTCGGACATTCTTGCCCCCGCCACCGTCAAGGCGATGGCCAAGCGTCACCCTGGCCTTGCCACCGCCACCATCGCCCGCACAGGCCATGCGCCCACTCTCGATGAACCCGAAGCGGTGGCAGCGATTGACGCGCTGCTGGCAAAGCTCTGAGCCGCGCCGTGGCCGGCGGGGCACTGCGCATCCTCCATTGCCACTCGACCTTTTCGCTCGGCGGAAAGGAAGCGCGCGCTGTGCGGCTGATGAATGCCTTCGGCGCGCGCGCACGCCACACCATCCTCTCCGGCATGCCGGATCAGCTCGGCGCCCGTGCGGCCATCGCGCCGGGCATTGTTGCTGACTTCCCCGTCGAAACCCGCGCCCCGGCGCTGCATGGAAAGCCCAGCCCCTCACGCTATCTCGCGCTCGCCCGCTATATGCAGAATTACGATCTGGTGCTCAGTTACAATTGGGGCGCGATGGATGCAGTCATGGCGCACCGGCTGCTGTCCCGGCTGATGCCGCTGCCGCCGATCATCCATCATGAGGATGGGTTCAACGAGGATGAGACTGAACGGCTGGACTGGCGTCGTAATGCCTTCCGCCGCGCCGCCTTTCCCACGCTCAGCGCGCTGGTCGTGCCCAGCCGCACACTGGAGCATGCGGCCCGCGCGCATTGGGGGCGGGCCCTGCCGCTGCACCGTATCGCCAACGGCATACGCATCGCTGACTATGCAGCGCCGCCAGTCGCCGGTTCCATCCCCGGCTTCAAAAAGGGCAAAGGCGATGTCGTGGTCGGCACCATTGCCGGCCTGCGCGAGGTCAAAGGGCTGGATTTGCTGGTGGAGGCTCTGGCGCTGGCTCCGCCCACTGTCCGTCTGCTGATCGTCGGCGAAGGGCCGGAGCGCGAACGCCTATTGTCGACGGCTGCACGTTGCGGTGTGGCCGATCGGCTGCTGCTGCCCGGCTTCCTTGCCGATCCGCACCGCTATGTCGGCCATTTCGATATGCTCGCCCTCTCTTCCTATTCCGAACAGCAGCCGATTTCGGTGATAGAGGCGATGGCGGCGGGCTTGCCGGTTATCGCGCCGCCGGTCGGTGATGTGGCGCAGATGGTGACGCCCGAAAACGCGTCCTTCATTGTACCCCGCTCGGCCGCTGCGCTGGCAGATGCCATCGCCCGCCTTGCGGCCGATGCGCCGCTGCGTCGCCGGATCGGGGCCGCGAACCGCCTTTGCGCCAGCAAGCATTTCGATGAGGCGGCGATGATCGGCGCTTACGCCCGGCTCTATGGCAGGGCTGTCGGCGATCTGGCGGCTTTGGGCTGAAGGGATCGTTTCGGCTGCTGCGGCATTTCATCTGCTCCCGTCCGGAGCAGCCATGTGACAGAGATTTTTGCCGGCAACAGTTTCGATGTCCTGCCCAATCTGGCGGCTTTGCTGACCGCCTATCTGCTGGCTGTGCCGATTGGCTGGAATCGCGAACGGGGGGATAGGAGCGCCGGCTTGCGCACCTTTCCATTGGTCGCTGTCGCCAGCTGCGGTTTCATTCAGGCGGTCGAACCGGTGATGGCCGGCCAGGCTGCGCCACTTGCCCGCGTCGTCGAAGGGCTGATCACCGGCATCGGCTTCATCGGCGGCGGTGCGATCCTCAAAATGGGCCATAATGTGCACGGCACTGCGACGGCCGCCAGCCTGTGGGCTACTGGCGCGATCGGCGCGGCTGTCGGTCTCGGCAGCTATGATGTGGCGGTCATACTCTCCGCGATTACAGTTCTATCCTTCGTGGTGCTGCGACCCTTCAAGAAGGCTGCGCATGACGGCGAAGGCCCTCTGCCCGACCAATAAAAAAGGGCGCGCATTTCGTGTTGGCACAGCTATAGGCAGAGTTTCGGGGGAGCGTTTTCAGGAGAGCGAGTTGTCCATCGGGTTGAAGCCGATCCGTTATGCGGGCCGCGAAGTGTGGCCGCTGATCGAAGGCGGCAAGGGGGTATCGGCAACCAATCACGCCAGTTCGGGCGCATGGGCCGCCGCAGGCGGCATCGGCACGATCAGTGCGGTTAATGCCGACAGCTATGACGACAATGGCGAGATGATTCCGCAGGTGTTCCACGGGACAACCCGTGTCGAACGCCATCAGGAACTGGTCGACTATGGCATCCGCGGCGCGATCACCCAGATCAAGCGCGCGCATGACATCAACGCCGGCCGCGGCGCGATCAACATCAACGTCCTGTGGGAAATGGGCGGTGCGCAGCCGATCCTGCACGGTGTGCTCGAAGCGACACGGGGCCTCGTCAATGGCGTCACCTGTGGCGCCGGCATGCCCTATAAGTTGAGTGAGATCGCCGCGAAATACGGCGTCTATTATCTCCCCATCGTCTCTTCGGCCCGCGCCTTCCGCGCGCTCTGGAAACGCGCCTATTCAAAGGTGCCCGAATGGCTCGGCGCGGTGGTCTATGAGGATCCCTGGCTGGCAGGCGGCCACAACGGCCTCTCCAATGCGGAAGATCCGCTGAAGCCGGAGGATCCCTATCCCCGCGTCAAGGCGCTGCGGGAAACCATGCGTGCCGAAGGCGTATCGGAAGATGTGCCGATCGTGATGGCCGGCGGCGTCTGGTTCCTGCGCGAATGGGCCAATTGGATCGACAATCCGGAACTGGGCCAGATCGCCTTCCAGTTTGGCACCCGCCCGTTGCTCACCGTGGAAAGCCCCATTCCGCAGGGGTGGAAGGATCATCTGCGCACGCTCGAACCGGGCGATGTGCTGCTGCACCGTTTCTCGCCCACCGGCTTCTATTCCTCGGCCGTTCGCAATCCCTTCCTGCGCAATCTCGAGGCACGCTCGGCCCGCCAGATCGCCTTTGCCAAGGCCGAAGGCGGCGACGCGACCGTCCGGCTGGAGGTCGACCGCAAGAAATATTGGGTGACGGCGGAGGCTTATGCCGCTGCGCAAGGCTGGGTGGCTGCGGGCTATACCTCGGCGATGAAGACGCCGGATGACACGATCATCTTCGTGACGCCGGAGGAACGCGACCATATTTCGACCGACCAGCGCGAATGCATGGGCTGTCTGTCGCACTGCGGCTTTTCTTCGTGGAAGGATCATGACGATCATTCCACCGGCCGCCTCGCGGACCCGCGCAGCTTCTGCATCCAAAAGACGCTGCAGGATATTTCCCATGGCGGCCATATCGACCGCAACCTGATGTTCGCGGGGCACGCTGCCTACCGTTTCAAGCAGGATCCTTTCTATTCCAATAACTTCACGCCCACCGTGAAGCAGTTGGTGGATCGTATCCTGACCGGCGACTGACCGGCACCGGTCGGGCGGCGCGGCTTTTGCCGCATTGCAGCATGGCGACGGCGGGGGTAAACCCCCGCCACCTTCTCGTCATGCGAGCTTGAGACTCGCGCAAGCGGAGCCTTCCCCATGTCCGATCCTGTCGTTTTCCTCTCCTATGCCCGCACGCCGATGGGCGCGATGCAGGGCGCGCTGGCTGATGTTTCGGCAACCGATCTTGGCGCGACGGCGGTCAAGGCTGCGGTGGAACGCGCTGGTGTGGCGGGTGAGGATATCGAACGCATTTACATGGGCTGTGTACTTCCCGCCGGCTTGGGTCAGGCGCCTGCGCGTCAGGCTGCGATCAAGGCGGGCCTGCCCGCATCGGTTCAGGCGACCACGGTCAACAAGGTCTGCGGTTCGGGTATGCAGACGATCATCATGGGTGCGGAGGCACTCGCTGCTGGCAGCGTCGATCTGGTCGTCGCGGGCGGCATGGAATCGATGACCAACGCGCCCTACCTCCTGAAAAAGCACCGCTCGGGCGCGCGCATCGGCCATGATACCGCCTATGATCATATGTTCCTCGACGGGCTGGAGGATGCTTATGACGCGGGCCGCGCGATGGGCACCTTCGCACAGGATACTGCGGACGCCTATCAGCTGACGCGTGAGGCGCAGGACGGCTATTCGCTCGAATCGCTGAGCCGCGCCAAGGCGGCGATTGCCGATGGTGGCTTCGCCAGCGAAATCGTCCCCGTCACCATCGCTGGCCGCAAGGGCGATGTCATCGTCGATACGGATGAGGCGCCGGGCAAGGCGATGCCGGACAAGATCCCGACGCTGCGCCCCGCCTTCGCCAAGGATGGCACGATCACCGCCGCCACCTCCAGCTCGATCTCGGATGGTGCCGCCGCTGTCGTGCTGGCGCGTGAAAGCGTTGCTGCGGCCAAGGGCGTGGCGCCGGTCGCGCGCCTCGTTGCCCATGCCGCGCATGCGCAGGCGCCCAAGGATTTCACCACCGCCCCCGTCGGCGCGATCCAGAAGTGTCTCGCCAAGGCCGGCTGGCGCATCGACGATGTCGACCTGTTCGAAGTGAATGAGGCGTTCGCCTGTGTCGCCATGTTCGCGATGCATGATCTCGGCATCCCGCATGACAAGATCAACGTCCACGGTGGCGCGACCGCGCTCGGCCACCCGATTGGCGCCTCTGGCACGCGCATCGTCACCACGCTGATCGGTGCGCTCAAGCGCCACGGCAAGACAAAGGGTATCGCGTCCCTGTGCATCGGCGGCGGAGAGGCAACGGCCATCGCGGTCGAGCTGGTCTGAGGGTGGCCTGAAACATTGCGATTCGGCAGTGCAGGCCCCATCTTGAGGGTATGCGCCGCTTTCTGACCCTGCCGTCGATTGTCCCGTTGGTCGGGGCGCTGACGCTGGCTCTGGTCGGCAGCGCGATCGCCATCCATCCGGCGCTGATCGCGATCGTCGTCGGCGCCAGCGTGCTGGCCGCCGTCTATCATGCGGAGGTGATCGCCCACCGTGTGGGGGAACCCTTTGGTACCTTCCTGTTCGCTATTGCGGTCACGGTGATTGAGGTCGGGCTGATCGTCTCGATCATCCAGTCCGATCCTGTCGGCGCCGCCTCGCTTGCGCGCGATACGGTTATGGCGGCAATCATGATCATCCTTGGCGGCGTGACCGGTGCCTGTCTGCTGGTCGGCGGCATCCGTCATGGCGAACAGCGCTACCGCCAGTCCGGAGTCAGCGCCGCGCTGGCGACGCTCGCTGCCCTGTCGGTCATCACGCTCATCCTGCCCAACCATGTCACCAGCGTCAGCGGGCCAGTCTATGCCCCCGCACAGCTTGCTTTCGTGGGCCTTGTCTCGCTGATCCTCTATGCCACTTTCGTGCTGGTGCAGACGGTGCGCCACCGCGACTATTTCCTGCCCGCGAGTGACGACGCGCCGCTGCCAAAGGATGCGCACGCCCCGCCCCCGTCGGACAGTGCCGCCTGGGCGAGCGCGGGCCTGCTCATCGTCAGCCTCGTCAGTATCGTTTTCCTCGCCAAGTCGCTTGCGCCCACGGTCGAGGCCGCGGTGGAGAGTTTCGGCGCGCCCAAGGCGCTGGTCGGGGTGATCATCGCCGGTATCGTGCTGCTGCCCGAAGGGCTGGCGGCGGTGCGCGCCGCGCGCGCCAATCGCCTGCAGACCAGCCTCAACCTCGCGCTGGGTTCCGCGCTTGCAACGATTGGCCTCACCATCCCGGTGGTCGCCACCATCGCCATTCTGTCTGACTGGCAGCTGGTGCTCGGCGTCAATGGCACCAATGAAGTGCTGCTCGCGCTGACCCTGCTCGTCGCCACCCTGTCGCTTTCAACCGGGCGGACAACGATCATGCAAGGCGTGCTTCACCTCGTACTGTTCGGCATTTTCCTGTTCATGCTTGTGGTGCCCTGACCGGGCACCGCCGCGCCCGCCTTACGGCGCGCCATCGCCCCAGATATGGTCGGCGGCGATATAGCCTGAGCGGCCGAGCACATCGAAGGCGCACCAGCCATCATCGCAATCGCCCAGCCGACCGACAACGCCTTCCTCGGCATGATAGGCGATGGGCGCCTCGGGTGAGGGGGAAACGCGCATTGCCGCGCGGTTGCGGGTGACGATGGCGGTGCGGCGGCCGGATAAGAGGCTGCGGTGCATCCAGCCCGTCGTTCCGTCGGGTTCCTGCACCTGCCGCCACTCCTCGTGCAGCGCGACGATCTTGATGGGCAGGCCCGGCCGGCGATATTCCCACATCGCCGCCATTTCGCGCGCCGGGCCGCGCCGCATCACCGCCCGCTCTGCGGCGATTGATGCCCAATAGGGCGGCTGATTGTCCTGCGCGGCAAGCGGTGCGGGGGCGGCGACCCACAGCACACCGGCCATCGCCGCGATGCCGCCGATTGCTGCCGCTGCTGTTCGTGCCACGCTGCCCGTCATGCCTGATCCCTCGCGCTATCCTGTCGGAAGCTCTGCCAAAGCGGGGAACAGGTGGCAAGCGGTGCGCTGCTTGACCGGGCGGTCGAGGTTAAGTGATGCTCAACCTCATTCTCATAAGGGGACAAGGCCGGCGCCTTCTCCGGCGCAGGATAACGGGGACCAGAATTTCATGAACCGATCGGCATTATGGCTGACCGCGCTCGGCGCTTCGCTTGTCGCTTTTCCTGCGCGTGCCGCACAGGTCGTGCCTGTCGCTCTGCCTGACAGCGGTGACACTGGCTGGCTTCTCGCTGCGACGATCCTCGGCTTGCTGCTCGCTGTGCCCGGTGCATGGCTGGTGGCCGCTGCTCCGGCAGGCCGAGTCGCGCTGCTCCGTGCCGTCCCCGCCACTGGCGCGGCGCTCGCCGCCGCGGCGCTGCTCTATGTCCTTATCGGCTACAGTTTCGCGTTTGATACGACAGAGGGGCTGCCGATCGGCGCCATCCTCGGCGGCACCGGTAACTGGATGCTCAGCCTGATGGGCATTGTTCGTGAAGGCACCAATATCCCCGAAACCGCCTTTGCCTTCTACCAATATGCCTATCTCGCGATCGCCATCGCTCTCCTCTGTGGCGCATTGGCGGCCCATGTCCGTGGTGGCTGGCTGGTCGGTTTTGCCGCCATCTGGTCGCTGATCGTCTTCGCGCCGCTCGCCCGCTGGATGTGGGGTGGCGGCTGGGTGTCTGCACGCGGCGGGCTTGATATGGCTGGTGGCCTCGTTGTCTTCTACGCGGCCGGCGTTTCCGCCGTGATCGCTCTGGCGCTCGCCGGAGCGGGCAACCGCCACTCTGGCCCGGCTGATCCCTATGCCCGGGGCGTCGGGGCGGCCTTGCTGCTTGTCGGAATGCTCGCCGTCACTGGCGCCAGCACACTCGGCGCCAGTGACGGTAGCGCCGTTGCGATCATTGTCATGCTGGTTTCGGCCTGCACTGCCATGCTCGCTGCCGCCGCCTTTGCCCGCTCGCTGGACGGCGCTGTCCTCGCGCGCGGTCTGCTTGCCGGCACCGTAGGTGCGGCGGCTGCGGGGGACGGCCTGTCGATGGGCGGCGCTGTCCTGATGGGCCTGTTCTGCGCCCTTGCCGCCTCAATCGGCCCGCGCCTGATGCCAAAGATCTTCGCCCGCCATGCAGGCGATGGCACGCTCATCGCGCTCACTGGCGCGGCCAAGACCGGCGCCTTTCTGCTCGCCTTTCTGCTCGCCTTCTACCCCTTCGGCGGGTCGGGCTATGCTGATGGCATGACCATGGCGGGGCAGGTCGTCGAACAGCTGATTGCCATTATCGCCGTCGCCGCCTGGTCGGTCATCGGTACGCTCATCGCTGCGCTCAGCATCGGCATGGTGATGCCGATGCGTTCCCCCAATCCGGCATCCTGATCGCGTTCAGATCGCCTGCCGCGCGACATCGGCCATGCCGATGCTCTTGAGCAGGACCATGCCCTCCACGCTCGCCAGCAGCTTCGCGGCGTCGCGCATCGGATCGGCGCTGTCGATCTGCGCCGCCGCCCATAGCAGGAACCCGCGCCCCAGTTGCTCGCCGACTTGCGCATAGGGCGGCTCGCCATGTGCCGCCCGCGCGGCGATGCCCAGCCACAGCCGCATATAGGGCCAGAACCGGTCGTCGAGCAGCGCAGGCGCGAGGTGCGCGCGCAGCGCCTCGGGCACCATCGGCTGCGGCGCGGCAATCTCGCCCAGCTGCAAGGTCAGCCGCTCGGCAATGCGGGCGAGCACCGCCGCGATCAGCGCGTCCTTGTCGGCGAAATAATAGAGCAGCATGCGGTCGCTGGTGCCGGCCGCGCGCGCCAGCACGCGCAGGCTCGCCGCTTCCAGCCCCTGTTCTAGGAGATGATCCGCCAGTCGATCGACCAGCTCGTCCCGCCGCTGTACTCCGCGATCCATGCGGCGTCTGATAGCGCCGCCTGGAGTTGAGGTCACCTGTCCCTCACCCCAGCGCCGCTTCCATCGCGGCGAGCATCGCACTGCCGCCCTTTTCGGCCTCGTCTGCCTGGTGGCGGAACAGCGCGAACAGCTCGCGGCCCACGCCGGCGGCGGGGGGCGGGG